>ERZ507065.47-NODE-47-length-117312-cov-7.440306_pt1 | contig 117312 bp, 109 predicted proteins | sample MGYA00513785_ERZ507065 | MGnify/ENA metagenome assembly ERZ507065
TTGATAAAGTTTAGCGCTTGCTGAACTGCGGAGCGCGACGGGCAGCCTTGAGGCCGTACTTCTTGCGCTCCTTCATACGAGGATCGCGGGTCAGGAAGCCAGCCTTCTTCAGGGCGGGGCGCAGGTTCTCGTCGTACTGCAGCAGGGCGCGGGAGAGGCCGTGACGGATGGCGCCGGCCTGGCCGGAAACACCGCCGCCGTTCACGCGGACCACGATGTCGAACTTGCCTTCGACCTCGGCCACAGCCAGGGGCTGACGAACGATCAGCTTCAGGGTCTCCAGGCCAAAGTAATCGTCGATGTCACGATCGTTGATGGTGATCTTGCCGGTGCCGGTGTAGACGCGAACGCGGGCAACGGAATTCTTACGACGACCGGTGCCGTAGAAATAAGGTTTCGTCTCGTACATATTCTATTGCCTCCTATTAAAACTCGTAGACTTCGGGCTTCTGGGCCGCGTTCAGGTGCTCAGCACCCTTGTAGCAGCGCAGGCGGGTCATGGCCTTGGCGCCCAGGGTGTTGGCGGGGATCATGCCCTTCACCGCAACGTACATGGCCTTGTCGCTGTTCTCAGCCATCAGGGTCTTGTACTGGGTCTCTTTCAGGCCGCCGATCCAGCCGGAATGGGTGCGGTAGTACTTCTTCTCCAGCTTCTTGCCGGTGAGGACCGCCTGGTCGCAGTTGATGATGATGACATGGTCGCCGCAGTCCACATTGGGGGTGAAGGTGACCTTGTTCTTGCCGCGCAGCAGCACGGCGGCTTTGGCGGCAACGCGGCCGAGGGGCTTGCCCGCGGCGTCGATCACATACCACTTGCGCTCGGTCTGGGCGGGTTTGGCGAGAGTAGTGCTCATTTGCTGTTCCTCCTGATTTTCTTTTCGTGCCAAAAGGCGCGTGAATGCGGTTTGGCGCACATCGGCGCAAGGTTGATTATAACCGAAAGCCAAAGCCGCGTCAAGCACTTTTTTCGATTATTTTGATTTAATCCCGGCTCGCTCGCTCATTCTCTCTCATACTCTCTTATTCTCTCGTTCGCTCACTTTCTATTTTTTCAAATTTTCGCGCAAAGTTTGTGCAGATTGCCCCGTATGTGGTATAATGACCGGGAAAAGCGCCTCTTTGCCCCTTGCGGCATGGAGCGCTCGTCTTTATAATACATTATATGGAAGGGGGCTGCCCCATGCAGCGTCTGGAAGGACTGATGCGCAAAGCCATTCAGGAATACGGCATGATCGCGCCCGGCGACCGGGTGTGCGTGGGCGTTTCCGGCGGCAAGGACAGCGTGGCCCTCACGGTGGGCCTTGCCCGCCTGCGGGAGTATCTGGGCATCCCCTTCGAGGTGGTGGCCGTGAGCCTGGACCCCCAGTTCGGGAACACTCCCACGGATTACTCGCCGCTGGAACAGCTGTTCGCGGAGTATAACGTGGAGTACCACATCCGCCGCAGCGAGATCGGCCACGTGGTGTTCGATTTGCGCCAGGAGAAGAACCCCTGCGCCCTCTGCGCCAAGATGCGCCGGGGCCTTTTGCACAACACCGCCAAGGAACTGGGCTGCAACCGGGTGGCCCTGGGCCATCATCTGGACGACGCGGTGGAGACCTTTTACATGAACCTCTGGGGCGAGGGGCGGCTGGGCTGCTTTTCGCCGATGACCTGGCTGTCCCGCAAGGAGCTGTATCTCATCCGGCCCATGGTGCTGGCCACCGAGGCCGAGGTGCGCCGGGCGGTGCGGGAACTGGACCTGCCGGTGGTGAAGAGCGCCTGCCCCGCGGACGGCGCCACCCGCCGCCAGGAGATGAAGGATTATGTGGCGGCCATGGCCAAAAAGGACCCGGCCTTCCGCCAGAAGATGCTGGGGGCCCTGCAGGACGCCGGCCTGGACGGCTGGACGCCCCTGCCCGGCACCGAGGGCCGCAGAGCCCGCCGGTGAGCGCGGGCCATTCCGCCGCCTGATGGCGGCAAGCGAGGTGTTACCATTGGAGTTTGAAAAGCACTGCTGGGCCGAGGTGGACCTGGACGCCCTCGCCCATAACTTTAAGCTCATCGCGGCCCACGCCGCCCCCGCCAAGGTGTGCGCGGTGGTGAAGGCCGGGGCCTACGGCCACGCCGACGGCATGGTGTGCCAGACGCTGCAGGCCGCCGGGGCCCAGTGGTTCGCGGTGAGCTGCCTTGCCGAGGCGCTGCACCTGCGCTCCGGCGGGGTGACGGGGCACATCCTCATCCTGGGCCACACCGACCCGGCCTACGCCGCCGACCTCATCCGCCACGATCTGACCCAGGCGGTGTTCAGCGGGGCCTACGCCCAGGCGCTGAGCGAGAACGCCCGGGCCGCCGGCGGGCGGGTGAAGGCCCATCTGAAGGTGGACACCGGCATGGGCCGGCTGGGCTTTGACGCCCGCAGCGAAGGGCACATCGAAGCCTGCGTGTCCGCCCTGGCGGGCTGCTGCGGCCTGCCGGGCCTCAATGTCACCGGCCTGTTCCAGCACTTCGCCGTGGCGGACAGCCACGCCCCCGAAGACATCGCCTACACCGCCGGCCAGCACGACCGCTTCGTGAAGGTGGCCGAGGCGCTGAAAGGCCGGGGCGTCGCCCTCGAGACCGTTCACTGCTGCAACTCCGCCGCCCTCACCGAGCACCCGGAATGGGGCATGGACCTGGTGCGGCCGGGCATCATCCTCTACGGCTGCGACCCCAGCGACGAGGTGCACTTTGAGGGCCTGCGCCCGGTGCTTCGTCTGAAGGCCCGGGTGAGCCAGGTCAAGACCATCGAGGCGGGCCAGTCGCTGAGCTACGGCCTGCTCTACACCGCCCCCAACGCCCGCCGGGTGGCCACCCTCTGCGTGGGCTACGCCGACGGCTACCCCCGCAGCCTGACCAATCAGGGGGTGTGCAGCATCCACGGCCAGAGCGCCCCGGTCATCGGCCGGGTGTGCATGGACCAGCTGATGGTGGACGTGACCGACCTGGACGGCGTGGACGCGGGCGACGAAGCCTGCATCTTCGGTGCGCCGGGCTGTGACACCATCGAAGATGTGGCCCGCAAGGCGGGCACCATCCCCTACGAGATCATGTGCGCGCTGGCGCTGCGGGTGCCCCGGGTCTACCTCAAGGGCGGCGAGGCCGTGGGGCTGGCAGACTATCTGAACCAGACTTCATTCTGACGCATCGGAGGGCAGGAAAATGAGCAAGCTGCTTGTGGTGGTGGATTACCAGAAAGACTTTGTGGACGGCGCGCTGGGCTACCCCGGCGCAGAGGCGCTGGAAGGCCCTCTGTGCGACAAGGTGAAAGCGGCGCTGGCCGACGGCTGGAAGGTAATTTTCACCCGGGACACCCACGCCCCCGATTACCTCGACACCCGGGAGGGCCGTTTCCTGCCGGTGCCCCACTGCATCGAGGGCAGCGAGGGCTGGCACCTTTACGGCAGGCTGGCCGAATTTGAGACGGCGGGCAATGAAAGCATCGCCTTTGTGGACAAGCCCACCTTCGGCAGCATGGAGCTGCCCGAAGCGGCCCGCGCGCTATGCGGCGGCGAGCCGGAGGAGATCGCCCTGTGCGGCGTGGTCACCAACATCTGCGTGGTGAGCAACGCGGTGGTGCTTCACTCCGCCTTTCTTTCCAGCACCATCACCGTGCTGAAAGACCTGTGCGGCACCGGCGACAACGCCATGGGCCAGAAGGCCCTGGACCTGCTGGCGGGCATGGGCTACAACGTGATTTAAAACAAGCGCCGGGGCTGCCCGGCTTCACACCTGTTTTTTGGAGGGGACCTGTTTGTCGAAAAAGAACATCCGCAATTTCTGCATCATCGCCCACATCGACCACGGCAAGAGCACCTTGGCCGACCGCATTCTGGAAAAGACCCACAGCGTGGATGAGCGCCAGATGGAGGACCAGCTGCTGGACAACATGGAGCTGGAGCGGGAGCGGGGCATCACCATCAAGGCCCGGGCGGTGACGCTGGACTACACCGCCCGCAGCGGCGAGCACTACGAGTTCAACCTCATCGACACCCCGGGCCATGTGGACTTCGGCTACGAGGTGAGCCGCAGCCTTGCCGCCTGCGAGGGCGCGGTGCTGGTGGTGGACTCCACCCAGGGCGTGGAGGCTCAGACGCTGGCCAACACCTATCTGGCGCTGGAGCATGACCTGGAGCTGGTGCCCATCCTGAACAAAATTGACCTGCCCAGTTCCGAACCGGACCGGGTGGCCAAAGAGGTGGAGGACGTGATCGGCCTGCCCTGCATGGACGCGCCCCGGGTGAGCGCCAAGATGGGCATCGGCATCGAGGACGTGCTGGAAAAGGTCATCACCGACATCCCCGCCCCCAAGGGGGACGAGACCGCGCCGCTCAAAGCCCTCATCTTCGACAGCGTCTACGACAGCTACAAGGGCGTCATCGTCTACATCCGGGTGTTCGAGGGCACGGTGAAGCCCGGCGACACGGTGCGGATGATGGCCACCGGCGCGGAGTTCACCCTGGTGGAGGTGGGCCGCATGGGCGCCACCAGCCTGATGCCCTGCGACCATCTGGAGGCGGGCGAAGTGGGCTACCTCACCGCCAGCATCAAGAACGTGCGGGAGACCCGCGTGGGCGACACCGTGACCCTGGTGTCGAACCCCACCCCCGAACCCCTGCCCGGCTACCGCAAGGTGACGCCGATGGTGTTCTGCGGCATCTACACCGTGGACGGCGCGAAGTATCCCGATTTGAAGGATGCGCTGGAAAAATTGCAGCTGAACGACGCGTCTTTGAGCTTTGATCCGGAGACCAGCGCGGCGCTGGGCTTTGGCTTCCGCTGCGGTTTCCTGGGCCTTTTGCACCTGGACATCATCACCCAGCGGCTGGAGCGGGAGTTCGATCTGGACCTCATCACCACCGCCCCCAGCGTGGAATACCGCTTCACCCTCACCGACGGCACCGTTCTCACCATCGAGAACCCGTCGGACTACCCCGACCCGGGCCGCATCGCCAAGCAGGAAGAGCCCTATGTGGACGCTCACATCTACACCCCCACCGAGTATGTGGGCAGCCTGATGGACCTGTGCCAGGACCGGCGGGGCACCATGATCGACATGAAGTATCTAGACGCCGAGCGGGTGGACCTGCACTATGAGCTGCCCCTGGGCGAGATCGTCTACGACTTCTTCGACGCCATCAAGAGCCGCAGCCGTGGCTACGCCAGCTACGACTACGAGATGAAAGGCTTCAAGGAGAGCAAGCTGGTCAAGCTGGACATGCTGCTGAACGGCGACATGGTGGACGCACTGAGCATGGTGGTCCACGCGGACAAGGCCTACGCCAAGGGCCGTCGGCTGGCCGAGCGGCTGAAGGAAAACATTCCCCGCCAGATGTTTGAAATTCCCATCCAGGCGGCCATCGGCGGCAAGGTCATCGCCCGCGAGACGGTGAAGGCCATGCGCAAGGACGTGCTGGCCAAGTGCTACGGCGGCGACATCACCCGAAAGAAAAAGCTGCTGGAAAAGCAGAAGGAAGGCAAAAAGAAGATGCGCCAGCTGGGCAGCGTGGAACTGCCCAGTGAGGCCTTCACCGCCGTGCTCAAGCTGGACGAGAACTGACACACAAAAAGGGCCGCCCCTGTGGGGCGGCCCTTCTGTTTTAAAAATCAATCGCGGCTGCGGGAGAAGATGCGCAGGATGTAGAGGAACAGGTTGATGAAGTCCAGATACAGTTCCAGCGCCGAGAACACCGAGGCCTTTTTCGCCAGTTCCGGGTTGCCGGCGTAGGCAAAGTAGGCGGCCTTGATCTTCTGGGTGTCGTAGGCGGTGTAGCAGGCGAAGATGACGATGCCCACGCAGCACAGCAGGATGTTCACCCCGCCGAAGAAGATGCCGAACACGCTGACGATGAGCATGGCGATGAGGCCGAACATCAGGGGTTTGGCCCAGCCGGACAGGTCCTGCTTGGTAAGGTAGCCGTAGGCCGCCATGATGCCGAAGTAGAGGGCGGTGGCGCCGAAAGCCAGCACCAGATCGAACATCTGGTAGAGGTAGAAGTAGCAGCTGAACACCAGACCGTTGAGGGCGGCGTAGAGGAAGAACATGCCCCGGGCGGTGCCCACGCCGATCTTGTGGATGCGGGCGCTCATCACCATCACCACCGCGATCTCGGCGATGGCCAGGCCCCAGAACAGCAGAGAGTTGCGCAGCAGCAGGATGCCGATGCCGCTGGTGTAGCCCGCAAGCGCCACCAGGAAGGTGACCGTCAGGCCGGCGAACATCCAGCCGAAGGTCTTGGCGGTGTATTCCGCCAGCGTCTCATAGCGGGCATTGGTGCTGAACACGCCGTCCGGCCCCTGGCTGGCGTAAAAGGTATTGTTGTCGGGCTCAAAGCCCTGTCCGTATGGTTCATTCATGGGGATCCCCCTCCTTTGGGCTTATTGTATCACACAACAACGCCGGAATTGTAAACAAAATCAAAATAATTTATAATGGCCTGTGAAAGCTTTGTGTAAAGGAGGCGTGCGCCGTGGGCTTCGGGCTGTATCTGCACATCCCCTACTGCCTGGCCAAGTGCCGCTACTGTGATTTTTATTCCGCCGGGGCCAGCCGCGGCGTGCCCGACGAATATGTGGACGCTCTCATCGCCCGGATAAAGGCGATGTGCCCCGGGCGGCCCGAGACGCTGTACTTTGGCGGCGGCACCCCCAGCCTGCTCTCCCCCGCTCAAGTCTCCCGGCTGGTGAAGGCCGCCGACCCGCTGCCCGGCGCGGAAATCACACTGGAGGCAAACCCCGAAACGGTGGACGAAGAAAAACTGGCGGGCTTTCGCGCCGCCGGGGTGAACCGGCTGAGCCTTGGGGTGCAGACGGCGGACGACGACAGCCTTGCCCGTCTGGGCCGGCCCCACACCGCCACCCAGAGCCGCGCCGCGCTGGCCGCGGCAAAGGCCGCGGGCTTTGAGAACATCACCGGCGACATCATGCTGGCCCTGCCCCATTATACGCGGGGGGAGTTCGACCGCACCCTTGCCCTGCTGGCGGAGGGAGGCGCGGCCCACATCTCGGCCTACCTTTTGAAAATCGAGCCGGGCACGCCCTTCGGGAAAAATCCCCCGCCGGGCCTGCCAAGCGAGGACGAGGCGGCGGATCTTTACCTCTACGCGGTGGAGGAGCTGGCGAAGGCGGGCTACGCCCAGTACGAGATAAGCAACTTTGCCAAGCCCGGCTTTGAGGGGCGGCACAACCTCATCTACTGGGACTGCCGGGACTATCTGGGCCTCGGCCCCGCGGCGGCCAGCTGCATGGGGGGCAGGCGCTTCTCCTTCGGCCGCAGCACCGCGGACTTCCTGGCCGGGGCGGCCCCCGCGCTGGAAGGCGAATGCACCGGGGCGGACTACATCATGCTGCGGCTGCGCCTTACCGAAGGGTTGCGCCTCTCCCTTTTGAAGGAGCGGTACGGCCTTGCCTTTGACGAAGGCCGCCTTGCCTTCATCCGCCGGTGTGTGGCGGCGGGCTACGCCGTGTTCGACGGCGACCGTCTGACCCTTACGCCCGAAGGCATGCTGGTGCAGAACAGCATCCTCACGGAACTTTTACCGTGAGCGGTCCACTATTCGATTATCTTCTCTACACCCGGGCATCAAAAATCTTGATTTGATTCATGATGCTTTCTTGCACGATCCATGGTATACTTATTAAACACAGGCCATCGATCCGGCGTCTGTCGGTGCTAACACGAGCTGATGCTCCAGGCCTGAAAACAAGCGAGATGACCACATGATGGTCAAAGGAGGGCTTTATGGAAAAGACGATTTGCGAGTTGTTCGCAGGTGTCGGAGGATTTCGTTTGGGATTCGACCGACTTGCGACCGGTTGGGAAACCACATGGTTTTCTCAATGGGAGCCCGGCGCGAAAACACAGTGGGCACACGACTGTTATATTCATCACTTTGGCGACAGCCTTGATCTGAATGGCGAATCCCATACTGGCGACGACATCAGCACGGTAGACAAACTTGCTATTCCAGACCACACTCTTCTTGTGGGAGGTTTTCCTTGCCAGGATTATAGCGTGGCACACACGTTGGCCTCGTCGCACGGCATAGAAGGAAGAAAAGGCGTTCTGTGGTGGCAGATCAGAGATACTTTGATCGCAAAAAAAGCGCCTTTTTGTATGTTGGAAAATGTAGACCGTCTCCTTAAGTCCCCCGCCAAACAGCGCGGTCGAGATTTTGGAGTCATTCTTGCATGTTTTGCTGCAGAAGGATACAGTGTTGAGTGGCGTGTGGTAAATGCAGCTCAATATGGAGCAGCTCAGCGACGCCGTAGAATTTTTATTTTTGCTTATCGGGATGATACCACCTATGGCCAAAAGGCGGAGCACATTTCGCCGAATGAACTCTTGCAGAGTAGCGGCCTAATGGCAAAGGCCTTCCCTGTAACGAACATAGGAAAGATAACTCACACGACTATCAGCAGCAATATCGTAGAAGTAAGCGACCTTTTTGCTTTTGCATTCGAAAACGCAGGCTATATGCATGCAGGCAGGATTTACACCACCAAAGTGAAAGAGGCCGAGGAGCCCCCTATATTGCTCAGGGATATTCTGCAGAATACTGTGGAGGAAAAATATTATATCCCTACTGACAAAATACCAAAGTGGAGTTATCTGAAAGGTGCAAAAAAAATCCCTCGGACTTCCGCGAACGGACATAAATATGTCTTTTCTGAGGGACCCATCGCTTTTCCAGACCCTTGGGACAGACCCGGCCGCACGATGTTGACCAGCGAATCCACCTTAAATCGCTCGACGCATGTCGTGGCCGATCCCGGTACTGGGCGAATGCGCCTGTTGACTCCGATCGAAGCAGAACGGCTTCAAGGTTTCGATGATAACTGGACAAACACAGGCATGCCCGACAGAATGCGCTATTTTTGCATGGGCAACGCCCTGGTCGTGCCAATGATAACCCGAATGGGAAAAGTTCTGGATTCGATCATTGACGAAGAATAAGGAAGATCCGCACCATCAAAAAACGGTTGTAAGAAGGCAGGGATATTATGCCGGAGCATATATATGAAAAGGCTGACCTCATACAGCGTTTTGACGCGATCCTGAACAAAACGCTGGAACAGATCGATACCAAAGGTTTGTTCCAGCACATGCAAGAATTTGATCTGCAAAAGGGCGTCGTCGGAGGTCTTATCGAACAATGTGTTCTCGGATATGAGCCTGACACCAAACAAGAGGCGGATCTTGTTGTCATTGATGGAAAACAGCAGTTGAAGACCGAGCTGAAGTCTACCGGAATGGTGATCAGCTCGGATCCGGTGGAGCACTTTGTTGCAAAAGAGCCGATGTCTATAACTGCCGTTGGGATCTACGATATTGCAGAGCAAGAATTTTGGTCCTCTCACTTTTGGAACAAACTGGAGCACATGCTCCTGGTGTACTATTTTTATGCTGCGGATCACCCCGTATCTCCATATGAGTATCGGTCATTCCAAATCAAAGGATATGAATTTCATGAGTTTGACGCGAGCGAAGTCGAAACGCTGAAGCAGGATTGGGAACATGTACAGGCGCTTGTCAAAAGAATCGTATCAAAATACCCCGGCCCCAAAACGAAGGAATGGAAAAGCACGGTCAAACAAGAGTATCTCGATGTGCATGGTGAGTTGCGGCGCGTTCTAAGTTATGTCGATCTTGCTCCCAATTTTCCCCCTCGCTTCCGCCTCAAAAAGCCTGTCATTTCGTCTTTGATTTCCAAACATTTCGGGTATCAGCTGGAACAGTTGCCGGGCCGCTACACTGTCATCTCTGACGTCGACAAGAAGTGTCAGGAGCTTACCGCCTCTTACAAAGGAAAAACCATTGGCGAACTGGCTCAAATGTTCGGCGTCTCGGTCACATCCGACAGAGGTATCGATAAAAAAGGTATTGCTGAGCAAATAGTCATCTCCATGTTCGGCGGTACTTCAAGAAAGCTGAACCAGATCGAACTCTTCTCTCGTTTCGGACTCATCGCAAAATCGATCGTTCTAACTCCCTCCGGAGGTAGAACAGAAGACATGAAGCTTTTTCACATCGATTTCGAAGAAATGACCCAAACCGAGATCATAGAAGAAAACGGTCATGTTCGCCCCTTCGTTTTTGAAGATTCCCAATTATACGCTTATTTTGCTGACCATGAGTTCTTGTGCATCATTTTCGAAGAGCCTGATAGGCAGATAAGGACAGACACCGACGGACATATAGCCGGCTCTCCCGCTTCCCTTTCAAGCAACAAATTCATAGGCTTCAAACGTCTTGTTTTTAGTGACAAGTTTATCGACGATACTGTGCGAAGACTTTGGGCGGATACCCGAGATAAGATCATGCATGAGAAACTCGTGGATGTGATAAAGCGCCGTAAGGATGGGCGTCCTTTCCTCATCGGCTCTGGTGAAATAAGTTCCGCTCCGAATTTCTTGAAAAGCAGTGAAAACGCCGTGTTCATTCGCGGTTCTGGTAAAGACGCATCGTTCCGATATAAAACCGAACAAGTAAACGGTATCCATATGCTTCCGCAATATGTATGGGTCAAAGGTTCTGCCGTCATCGAAGAGCTAAAGGGGACACCCGAGCTATGAAGCACCCCAAGTCCTACGATTCCACTCCGGAAACACGCAAGCGGATGGCAAAGGTAAAGCTGAAGGGCGGCAAAGCTGAGACCCTATTGGCTAAAGCGCTTTGGCGCCGAGGATACCGCTATCGCAAGAATGACAAGCGTTTGCCCGGTTCCCCCGACATCGCTATCTCTCGATACCGCATCGCCATTTTTGTGGATGGTGAGTTCTGGCACGGAAAAAACTGGGACACACGAAAAGACAAGCTGAAGCGCAACCGAGAATACTGGATCGCAAAAATAGAGGAGAACATCGCTCGCGATATTCGCAACGACATGTTGTTGCGGCAGGCAGGCTGGATCCCTGTCCATTTTTGGGAAAAAGATGTGCTTCATACACTGTCCGCATGCGTTTCTGAAATAGAAGAGTGTGCCGTCGCTCAGATGGTCAATGACGCAGACGACAGAGAAACACTGCCACCTACAATATAATACAAAGCGGCAGGCCCCGCCGGGGTCTGCCGCTTTGTTGTTTTATGTCGCTTTAGTCCTGCCACTTGTCGCAGAGGGCTTCCACCTGGCTGGCGAAGCGGGCCAGCTCCTTGTTGGTGTGGCCTTCCTTGGCCTTGATGATGTTCAGCAGGCGGTGGCCGGCGTCCAGCAGGCGGCGGAACACCGGGTTTTCCCGCTTCCTGCCGCCGGTCTCGGCCTTGGCAATGCGCTGGGTATTGCCCACCGCAAGGCAGCTGCCGGTGACCAGGTCGTACTCCGCGCCGTTGTAGGGCGCGGCGGCGGCCAGACCCAGTTCCGAGCGCAGGCGGTTCGCGAAGATGTCGCACACCTCGTCCTCGCCGTGGGTGACGAAAACAGTGCGGGGCTTCGTCTCAAAATTCTTCACCCAGTTCACAAGGCCCTCGTTGTCCGCGTGGCCGGACACGCCCGCCAGCACCTGCACCTTGCAGCGCACCTCGATGGTCTCGCCGAAGAGTTTTACCTCCTTCGCGCCCTCCACCAGCGCACGGCCCAGGGTGCCCGGCGACTGGTAGCCCACAAAGAGCACCGTGCTCTCCGGCCGCCAGAGGTTGTGCTTGAGATGATGGCGGATGCGCCCGGCTTCGCACATGCCGCTGGCGGACAGGATGACCTTGGGCTCGGAGTCAAAGTTGATGGCCTTGGAGTCGTCGCTGCTCAAGGAGAGCTTGAGCCCTCGGAAGTTGATGGGGTTCACCCCCTGCATCACCAGGGTGCGGGCCTCCTCGTCGTAGCACTCGGCCCAGCTGGTCTTGAACACCTGAGTGGCCTCCACGGCCATGGGGCTGTCCACATACACCGTGAAGTTCTCGTGGCCCTTCACCAGATTCTGTTCTTTGATCTGCCGCAGGAAATAGAGCATCTCCTGGGTGCGGCCTACGGCGAAGCTGGGGATGACCAGATTGCCGCCCCGGTCAAAGGTGTCCTGCAGAACGGCGGCCAGGGCAGGCACATAGTCCGGGCGGGGGCCGTGGCTGCGGTCACCGTAAGTGGATTCCATCACCACATAGTCCGTCTCTTTGATGGGCTGAGGGTCCCGCAGAAGGGGCTGGTGGGTGTTGCCGATGTCGCCGGAAAAGACGATTTTGCGGGTCTCCTCCCCTTCGGTGACCCACAGCTCGATGGACGCGGAGCCCAGAAGATGGCCCACGTCGGTGAAGCGGGCGCGGATGTTCGGTCCCACCTCCACCGTCTCGCCGTAATCCACTTCATGGAACAGGGCCAGGGCGGCCTCGGCGTCCTGCATGGTGTAGAGGGGCTGATACTCCTCGCCGCCGGAGCGCTGGGCCTTGCGGTTGCGCCACTCGGCCTCGAACTCCTGGATGTGGGCGGAGTCGCGCAGCATGATGCCGCACAGCTCGGCGGTGGCCCCGGTGGTGAAGACCGGCCCTTTGTAGCCGTTCTTCACCATCAGGGGGATGCGCCCGGAGTGGTCGATGTGGGCATGGGTCAGCAGCATGCAGTCCACCTGGCCGGGGGCCAGGGGCAGGGGCTGGTTCTCGTAGATGTCGCGGCCCTGCTCCATGCCGCAGTCCACCATCAGGTTGAAGCCGCCGGTCTGCAGCAGGTAACAGCTGCCGGTCACCTCGTGGGCGGCGCCCAGGAACGAAAGTTTCATACGCGTGCTCCCCCTTTCCCTTTGCGGGCGGTCATATTTGTCTTTATTATACCCCGCCTGCCCTGCGGGAGCAAGAAAGAAAAGCGCACCGTCTCCCTTTCGGGAAACGGTGCGCTTTGTTCAGTGAAAAATTACCGCTCCTTGGAGTCGATCTCGGCGCGGATGGCGGCCAGGAAGGCGTCCACGGTCATGGTGCCGCCCTTCTCCTCCTTGCGGGCACGGACGGCCACGGTGCCGTCCTCCATCTCCTTGTCGCCCACCACCAGCATGTAGGGGATCTTCTTGAGCTGGGCTTCGCGGATCTTGTAGCCCATCTTCTCGCTGCGCATATCGCTCTCCACGCGGATGCCGGCGGCGTTCAGCTTCTTCTCCAGCTCCTTGGCGTACTCGTGCTGACGGTCGGTGATAGGAATGATCATCGCCTGCACCGGGGCCAGCCAGGTGGGGAACGCGCCGGCGAAGTGCTCGATGAGGATGCCGATGAAGCGCTCGATGCTGCCGAACACCACGCGGTGGATCATCACCGGGCGGTGCTTCTGGCCATCCTCGCCGGTGTACTCCAGCTCAAAGCGCTCGGGCAGCTGCATGTCCAACTGGATGGTGCCGCACTGCCAGGTGCGGCCGATGGCGTCCACCAGATGGAAGTCCAGCTTGGGGCCGTAGAATGCGCCGTCGCCCTCGTTCACGGTGTACTCGCGGCCCAGCTCCTCGATGGCGCTGCGCAGGCCGTCGGTGGCGCGGGCCCAGTCCTCGTCGCTGCCCATGTGGTCTTCCGGCATGGTGGACAGCTCGATGTGATACTCAAAGCCGAACAGGCTGTAAACCTTGTCGATCAGCTGCACAACGCCCTTGATCTCGTCCTTGATCTGGTCGGGGGTCATGAAGATGTGGGCGTCGTCCTGGGTGAAGCAGCGCACACGCATCAGGCCGTGCAGCGCGCCGGACAGCTCGTGCCGGTGCACAAGGCCCAGCTCGCCCATGCGCAGGGGCAGGTCGCGGTAGCTGCGGGGCTGGGTCTGGTACACCAGCATGCCGCCGGGGCAGTTCATCGGCTTGATGGCAAAGTCGGTGTCGTCGATGACGGTGGTGTACATGTTGTTCTTGTAGTGGTCCCAGTGGCCGCTGCGCTCCCACAGGCTGCGGTTGAGCATCATGGGGGTGCTGATCTCCTGGTAGCCGGCCTCACGATGGATCTGCCGCCAGAAGTCGATGAGGGTGTTCTTCAGCACCATGCCCTTGGGCAGGAAGAAGGGGAAACCAGGGCCCTCTTCCAGCAGGGTGAACAGCTCCAGCTCCTTGCCCAGACGCCGATGGTCGCGCCTCGCGGCCTCTTCCATCAGCTTGAGGTACTCCTCCAGGCCGCTGGCCTTGGGGAAGGCGATGCCGTAGAGGCGGTCCAGGCTGTCGCGGGAGGCGTCGCCGCGCCAGTAGGCGGCGGCCACCTTGGTCAGCTTCACGGCCTTGATGGCGCCGGTGCTCATCAGGTGCGGGCCGGCGCACAGGTCGGTGAAGTCGCCCTGCTGGTAAACGGTGAGCTCCCAGCCCTTGGCGGCGTACTCTTCCAGCAGCTCCAGCTTGTAGGTCTGGCCGGCAAAGATCTCGCGGCCCTCCTCCACGGTGATGACCCGCTTTTCCAGGGGCAGGTCCTCTTTGACGATCTTCTTCATCTCGGCTTCGATGGCCTCAAAGTCGCCGGTGGTCAGGGGCCGGCTTGCCTTGATGTCGTAGTACCAGCCGTTTTCCAGCGCCGGGCCGATGCCGAAATGGGCGCCGGGGAACAGATGCTGCACCGCCTGGGCCATCACATGGGCCGCGGTGTGCCAGAAGGCGTGCTTGCCGCCCTCGTCCTCAAAGGTGAGGATCTCCAGGGTGCAGTCCTCGTTCAAAACGGTGCGCAGGTCGCACACCTCGCCGTTCACCCTGGCGGCGCAGGCGCTCTTGTAGAGGCCCATGCCGATGCTCCTGGCCACGTCGGCCGCGGACACGCCCGCCTCGAACTGGCGCACGTCCCCTTTCAGTTCCACATTGATCATCTTCTCAAACCTCCTGTAAACGAAAAAACGCCTCACCCCGTTGCAAAACACACGGGATGAAGCATCCTGCTCCACGGTTCCACCCGAATTGCGCCCTTAAAAAAAGCGCCGCTCGTTTTGGGCTGTAACGGGCCCGGCCCGGCGGGGGTTCGCCCCCGCGCTCGGCGGTGGTAGGCCTGGCAGCGCGCGCAAAGCCGCTTACAGCACGCCGGACGCCCGGCGGCGGCTCTCTCTGATGCGCGTTTGTGCCCGCCCGTGTCCGCTTCGACACTTTGCGGGATAAGACTGTGCCCTAATGATATACTTCTTTTGGCCTGCTGTCAATATTTCTTGACAATTTGTAAACTGTTCATTAAAATAATGTAGTAGTATATTTGATGATCTGCCGCTGGGCCCAAAGCCATGCAGGGCCGGCGCTGTGCGATTTATATGACAGGGCCCCTCCAAGGGTCTTTTTGGTATGCTCATTGTCAATTATAAATAAAGGCCTTGTTTTGCCCTTTTGAAACAAACAGGCAAGCCCAGAACGGCGGTTATCTCAGATACCCATTTTATCTTGAGGAGTTGAAACAATTGCCACCTATTATCACTTTTGTGGTGGCGGTCGTTGCAGCTGTCGTTTCCGGGTTTGTCTGTTTTTTTGCGGGTTCTGCCTACCGCCGCAAGACCGCAGAGGCAAAGCTTGGCAGTGCTGAAGAGGAAGCCAAGCGCATCGTGAACGACGCCATCAAGGCCGCCGAACAGAAACGCAAGGAGACCGTGATCGAGGCCAAGGACGAAGCCCTTCGCATGAAGACCGAGGCCGACAAGGAGATCAAGGAGCGCCGCAGCGAGCTGTCCCGCCAGGAGCGCCGTCTGGACCAGAAGGAGGAAGCGCTGGACAAGCGCGTGGCCGCCCTGGAGCAGAAGGAAGAGGAACAGCGCCAGCGCTCGGAACTGGTGGAAGCCAAGCTGGACGAACTGGAACAGCTGAAACTCCGCCAGCTGGAAAAGCTGGAGACCATCGCCGGCCTGACCCAGGAGGATGCGAAGCAGCTGCTTTTGAACCGTCTGGACCAGGACCTGACCCACGAGAAGGCCATGCGCGTGGCCGCCTACGAGGCAAACCTCAAGGACCAGTGCGACGCCATGGCCCGGGAGCTCATCGGTCAGGCCATCGCCCGCTGCGCCGCCGACCATTCCAGCGAGGCCACCGTGAGCGTTGTGCCCCTGCCCAACGACGAAATGAAGGGCCGCATCATCGGCCGTGAGGGCCGCAACATCCGCGCCCTGGAGACCGCCACCGGCGTGGACCTCATCATCGACGACACCCCCGAGGCCATCACCCTGTCCAGCTTCGACCAGGCCCGCCGTGAGGTGGCCCGCATGACGCTGGAGCGCCTCATCACCGACGGCCGCATCCACCCCGCCCGCATCGAGGAGACGGTGGAGAAGTGCCGCCGCGAGCTGGAACTGAGCATGAAGCGGGAAGGCGAGCGCGCGGTGATGGAGGTGGGCCTGCACGGCATCCACCCCGACATCGTGAAGCTGCTGGGCCGGCTGAAGTTCCGCACCAGCTTTGGCCAGAACGTGCTGAACCACTCGCTGGAAGTGGCCTATCTCTCCGGCCTGCTGGCCGCCGAGATGGGCGTGAACGTGACCCAGGCCCGGCGCGCCGGCCTTTTGCACGACATCGGCAAGGCCCTGGACCACGAGATCGAGGGCAGCCACATCCAGATCGGCGTGGAGATCGCCCGCAAGTACAAAGAGAACCCGGCCATCATCCATGCCATTGAGGCCCACCACGGCGACGTGGAGCCCAAGACCCCGCTGGCCTTCATCGTGATGGCCGCCGACGCCATCAGCGCCGCCCGCCCGGGCGCCCGCCGCGAGAACCTGGAAAGCTACATCAAGCGGCTGGAGAACCTGGAAGAGCTGAGCTGCAGCTTCGAGGGCGTGGAGACCGCCTTCGCCGTGCAGGCGGGCCGCGAAGTCCGCATCATGGTGAAGCCCGACGCGGTGGACGACGACCATCTGGTGCTCTTGGCCCGGGCCATCACCAAGAAGATCGAGGAAGAACTGGACTACCCCGGTCAGATCAAGGTGAACGTCATCCGCGAGAGCCGCGCGGTGGAATACGCGAAATAAGCTTTGAAAAACAGGGCCCCTTCGGGGCCCTGTTTTTTTTGCGCTTTTCACGGTGATTTTGTACAATAAATTTTTAACAGTTCGTCTTGTTTTCAGGCCGGAAATATAGTATTCTAAAAAAAAGGCGTTTTGTCCGGGCAGGGCAAGACGCCTTTGAGCATGGAGGATGCTTTATGGAACAGCGTATGCAGAAGGTCTATTCCCGCAGCGGCGCGGTGGCGCTGAAGGTGGCCCAGGGGCACTTTGCCACCAACCACAGCCACATCAACTACTACATCGACATCACCACCCTCAAGACCCGCCTGAGCGACGCGGAGGCGGTGGCCAGAGAGCTGGCCCAGAAATACGTCACCAGCACCGTCATCGACACCATCGTCTGCCTGGACGGCACCCAGGTCATCGGCGCATGCCTTGCCCGGGAGTTGACCAAAAGCGGCCTCGCCTCCATCAACGCCCACCAGTCCATCTATGTCATCCGCCCGGAGTACAACTCCAACAGCCAGCTGTTCTTCCGCGACAACCTCCAGCCCATGCTGAACGGCAAGCACGTTCTCATCCTGATGGCCTCGGTGGCCACCGGCAAGACCATCAACAAGAGCGTGGAGTGCGTGCAGTACTACGGCGGCATCGTGCAGGGCGTGGCAGCGGTGTACAGCACCATGAAGTCCATCGACGGGCTGGACATCCAGTCCATCTTCTCCCCCGCCGACCTGCCCGGCTACGCCAGCTACGAGTTCAAGGACTGCCCCTACTGCAAGCAGGGCATCAAGCTGGACGCGCTGGTGAACAGCTTCGGCTATTCCAAACTGTGAAACCAATTTAAAAAAGCGGTGCACCCCCAAAGTGAGGGTGCACCGCTTTTTGTTTTTTCGGCTGATTTTTCTTTTGCTTCAATGCTCCAGATTCCGCAGGGCGGCCGGGGAGTTTGCAATGATCGCTCCAACCGTGGGGCAGTTTCTCCATTCAGCACAATCGCCGCAGGTGGCAACGTTTCTGCTGCGCGCGCATTTGCGTATTTCGCACAGGCTCTCGCAAAACACGGTTTTGACCCCGTCGGCACGGCATCCGGCACAGTTGATGTGCTCGGGCAGAATGGGCGCATTGTTCAACTCGCTCCACAATTTTGCCGTTTTCTCACGCAGGGCCTGGTCATCGTTGATCGTCGCAATGTATGCGTCGCATTTTTCGCAGTCCAGCCCACAGCAGCCGATCATGCTGCTGACAGCGGTTCGCTCCACTGCCAAAGCCTCCCATCTTTCGTAAGACAGCGCGCCGGAAGCCAGAGCATCTGCGCATCCACCGCCCGTCGGGTCCTTTTTTGCTCTGTGCTCAGCCCTGGCAGCCCAAGTCGTCCCAGTCGCCGAAGTCCTCGGCGCAGGCGATGCGGGTGGCGTCCAGCTTGCCGTCCTCGGTGAGGGGCTTTTCCGCCGCGCCCAGGTCCACCGGGTTGGGGTTGGGGCCTCGGTCCGGCTTTTGGGGCGCGTGGTAAGACTCTTCCTCTTCGGCGGGGGCGGCGTCGTCGCCCTCGGTCAGGGGCACTTCCACATACTCGCCCTCGATGTGGCCGTCGTTGTTGTAATCCCGCAGCAGCTTCACGGCAAAGGCCCCCGCGGCAAGCCCTAAGCCAATGGACAAAAAGCGGCGAATGAATCCCATGTTTTCCTCCCTCTGCATGCCCCCGCGCGGGGGCCGCCAAAAAGCGCTATGGTGTTAGTATACCACGGCCCGCCGTCCCTTTCAACCGAAACCGGGCGAAGAGAAGGGGCCGGCCTTTCGGGGCCGGCCCCTTCTCTTCGCGATGCGCCTTGCTCAGCGCAATTCCTCCAGCACCTGCACCAGCGCCTGCCGGTGCGCGGGATCGGGGCAGCCGTCGCGGCACAGCACCTCCAGCATCTCCGCCTCGCTGCCGCCAAACCGCTTTTCGACCAGGTTGTTCAGCTCTACAAGCTGCATCTGGCGGCGGGTCACCAGCGGCGTCACCGTAAAGTCGGTCCCGCTGCGCTCCAGAACGCCCTTGCCGATCAGCCGCTTGAGCACCGTGTAGGTGGTGTTTTTCGCCCAGCCGAACCGCTGGCCGGCGATGCCGGCAATGCGGCTCGCCGTGGTGGGGGCTGTCTCCCACACGATCTCCATCAGGTTCCATTCTGCGTCGAACAGCTTTACTGTTTCCACTGTTGATCCGTCCTTTCCGCCCTGCCACAGGCTATTTTTTGGCAGAAGGGGGCAGTATCCCCTTGTTTACTTTACTATATCATACCCCCCGCCCTTTTTCAGCATAAAACTTCCCCGTCCGGCTTTTTTTGTAACTTTGCACTTAATGCGCCCTCTTTTTTGGAGCCTCTATGACAATAGTAGACGATTTATGTAGTACATATTTGCATATTTTTATACATAATCCACAAAAATAAAGCGTCCCGCAGGCAAAATTGCCCGCGGGGCGAAAACACTTCATTTGCACGATCAGCGCCGAAAACTCAGCTGAAGGTGACGTAATCCTGTTCCAGGGGCTTCGCCGGCTCCACCTCCAGGGCGGTGAGCACCGGGCCCTTGCCGCCGAACAGCGGGTGGAACTGCACCCGCACTTTGGCGGTGAGTTTGATCCAGCTGCGCTGGGCCAGTTTTTTGGCCTCGTCGTACTTGCAGGGGAAGCCCACGAACTGGATGTCCTGCACGCAGCAGGTCATGGCGAAGCGCCCGGGCACGAACTGGCCCTGGCCCACCCGGGGGGTCTGGCAGACCTGGGCGGTGAAGCGCACGGTCTTGCCGTTGTACTTGTCCGGGTCCTCGGAGGCGTCCAGATACCAGATGCCGAAGTCCTCGTCGCCGATGTCGATGACGTCGGCTTCGATGTCGAAGGGCAGTTCGTCGGGCAGGTCGTCGTACTCCACGCTGCCGTCGGAATACTCATAGGCGATGTCGCACCGGCGGCTGGCCTGACGCACCGCCTTGTGGATGTAGTCCCGGTCGTCGGAGGAGCTGACCGCCTCGGCCCGGTTGACCACCAGCAGCTCGCTGGCGGCGAATTTTTCCAGCATCAACTGGCGCATGTTCTCAAAGTAGGTGCGGAAGGTGGTGCCGTCGGCGGTGCAGATGGTCTGGTAGACCAGCCAGTGAGGCGGAAGCGCCTCCATCAGCGCGGAGAGGGGCCACATGCCGTTGTACTCGATGAGCACGCGGCCGGCGCCGCTCTTCTTCGCCTTCTCTTCCAGAACGTCGGGGGTCAGGTCCGCCTGGGAGTCGATGGTGTCCACCGTGACGCCGCCGAAGGCGAACTCCTCGGGGCGGTACTCCACCTCGCCCTCCTCGCAGATCAGCAGCAGGGTCTTGTCGCCGCTGTCGAACTTGGGGTCGTTCATGGTCTCCTGGATGAAGGTGGTCTTGCCGCTTTCCAGCTGGCCCAGGAACAGATAGACCGGGATCTCAGTCGCTGCCATTTTGTTCTCTCCTTTACGCCAGATGGAAGATGAGCTCCAGCGCCGGCTCGTTGAGCTTTGCGCCGATGACGCACAGACGGCCGGTCACGTCGGCGGCGCCGGTGCGCACATCCGCCTCGCCGGGCACATAGTCGAAGTGGATCCACTCGCCCTCGCCGGGCAGGATGCCCTTGGCCCGCAGGATGGTGCCGTACTTGCCGGTATCCAGGGCGGCCAGGGCGGCCTTCACCTCGTCGGCGGTGAACTTGCGGGCGGTCTCCCGGCCGAAGCTGGAGAACACCTCGTCGGCGTGATGATGGTGATGGTCATGACCGCAGGAGCAGTGCTCATCGTGGTCGTGGTGGTGCTCGTGGTCATGGTCATGGCCGCAGCCGCAATGCTCGTCATGCTCATGGTCATGATGATGCTCGTGGTCGTGGCCGCACTCGCAATGCTCGTCATGGTCGTGATGATGCTCATGCTCGTGGTCATGGCCGCACTCACAATGGTCATCATGGTCGTGATGATGCTCGTGCTCGTGCTCATGGTCATGCTCGGCCAGGGTCTGGGCCAGCAGCTTCGCCACAAAGTCCTGCCCTTCCTCGATGGCGGCCAGGATCTGCGCGCCGGACAGCTGGGCCCAGTCGGTGGTGATGATGACCGCGTCGGGGTTGACGGTGCGCAGCAGCGCCACCGCGTCTGCCACCTTCTGCTCGCTGGCAGAGCCGGTGCGGCTGAGGATGACGGCGTTGGCGTGGGAGACCTGGTCGTTGTAGAACTCGCCGAAGTTCTTCATGTACATCTTGACCTTGTTCACGTCCGCCACGGTGGCAAAGCAGTTCAGCTTCACGTCCCGCTCGTCGGCCACGGCGGCCACGGCGCGGGTCACGTCGCTGAGCTTGCCCACGCCGGAGGGCTCGATGAGGATGCGGTCGGGGGCGAACTGGTCGATGACCTTTTTCAGCGCTTCGCGGAAATCGCCCACCAGGCTGCAGCAGATGCAGCCGGAGTTCATCTCGGTGATCTCGATGCCGGCGTCCTTCAGAAAGCCGCCGTCGATGCCGATCTCGCCGAACTCGTTTTCAATGAGCACCAGCTTCTGGCCGGCGTAGGCCTCGCTGATGAGTTTTTTGATAAGGGTGGTCTTGCCGGCGCCCAGAAAGCCGGAAAAAATATCAATTTTGGTCATGGTGTTACCTCTCTTTTTATCCATCAAGGAAAAGGCCCGCGGCACCGTGAAAAAGGCGCTGCGGGCGCTTGCGCTCTATCTTTTATTATACCCGTTTTGTCAACACCCGCGCCGCAGGTGGGGCTTAACAAGCGGACTTCAACGTGCTACAATAGGAACAGTCATTTTGGCTCGAAGGGCGTTTGCCCATACATTTTTTGAGAATCGAGGTTTTGCGTTTATGCTCTCCACCAATGAAAAGATCGCGCTGCTGCGCGCCGCCATGAAGGCCGCCGGCGCCAATGCCTGCCTCATCCCCTCCTCCGACCCCCACATCAGCGAGTATCTGCCCGCCCACTGGTCCGCCCGGCGCTACTTCTCCGGCTTCACCGGCAGCGTGGGCAACCTGGTGGTCACCGAGACCGCCAGCGCCCTGTGGGTGGACGGCCGCTACTTCGTGCAGGCCGCCCATCAGCTGGAGGGCAGCGAGATCGTGCTGCAGAAGATGGGCGTGGAAGGCGTGCCCACCCTGCTGGAGTACCTGACCGACGCGCTGGGCGAGGGCCAGGTGCTGGCGGTGGACGGCATGGTCACCGCCACCTCCACCATGAAGGAGCTGCAGGCGGCCCTGGCCAAGAAGGGCGCGTCCGTCAAGAGCGTGGACCTGGTGGAGGGCAACTGGCCCGACCGGCCCGCCGTGCCCGCCAGTGAGGCGTTCCTGCTGGACGAAGTGTACGCCGGGCGCAGCACCGCCGACAAGCTGGCCGACCTGCGGGCCGAGCTGGCAAAGCAGGAGGCGGGCGCCATGGTCGTCTGCCGGCTGGACAGCGTGGCCTGGCTTTTGAACCTGCGGGCCAACGACCTGGACAACACCCCCTTCGCCCTGGCCTACTGCTTCGTCACCCCGGATGACGCCATCCTCTTCATCAACACCGCCCGCCTGCCCGCCGAGGCCGTGGAGGCGCTGAGCCGCCAGGGCGTGCGGGTCACCGATTACGACCATCTGCTGGGCGCGCTCACCGGCTACCACCATGACCAGACGGTGCTGGTGGACGAAGCGGGCACCAACTGGGCGGTGTACTCCGCCCTCAAGGGCAACCCCGTGTTCACCCTGAAGGCGGGCGAGGACCCCATCCAGGCGCTGAAGGCCGTGAAGAACCCCGTGGAAATTGAGAACCTTAAGAAGGTCCACGTGAAGGACGGCGTGGCCATGGTGAAGTTCCAGATGTGGCTGGAAGAGAAGATGGCCGCGGGCGAGGCCGTGACCGAGGTGGACGTGGACGAAAAGCTGATGGCCCTGCGGGGCGAGCAGGCGCTGAACATCGGCGTGAGCTTCGACACCATCGCCGCCTACGGCGCCAACGCCGCCATGATGCACTACCACGCCACCCCCGGCAACTGCACCACCCTGGCCCCCAAGGGCTTTTTGCTGGTGGACTGCGGCGGCCAGTATCTGGACGGCACCACCGACATCACCCGCACCTACACCCTGGGCGAGCTGACCGACAACGAGCGCACCTACTACACCTACGTGCTGAAGAGCCACATCGACATGGCCAAGCTCCAGTTCCTGAACACCTGCACCGGCGGCAACCTGGATGTCATCGCCCGCGCCCCGGTGTGGGCCCACGGCATCGACTACCGCTGCGGCACCGGCCACGGCGTGGGCTTTGTGGGCGGCGTGCACGAAGGCCCCCAGAACCTGCGCATCACCAACCACACGGTGTTCAAGCCCGGCATGATCGTCACCGACGAGCCCGGCATCTATGAAGAGGGCGAGGTGGGCATCCGCATCGAGAACGAGCTGCTGTGCTGCGCGCGGGTGAAGAATCAGTACGGCCAGTTCCTGGGCTTTGAGCCCATCACCTACTGCCCCATCGACCTGACCCCCGTGCGGCCCGAGCTGCTGGACGCGGACGAGAAGGAATGGCTGAACGCCTTCCACCAGATGGTGCGGGAGAAGCTGACTCCGCACCTCTCCGCCGCCGAGGCGGCCTGGCTGGCGGAAAAGACCAAGCCGCTGGCGTAAGCAAAGAAAAAAGTGCTGTCCCTTCAAGGGGCAGCACTTTTTTTGTCTTTCTTCCGGGCCAGCCGCCAGAGGATGGCCAGCGCCGCCGCTGCCGCCAGCAGCCAGCGCACCGCGCCGGAGGCGTCCGCGAAGCGGCAGGCCAGCAGCGCCCAGCCCTCCCCCGCCGCCGCGCCCAGATGCACCAGGGCGGCATTCCACACAAAGCTGCCCGCCGTGGTGTAGAGCAGAAAGCGCACCAGATTCATCCGGGCCATGCCCGCCGGGATGGAGATGAGGCTGCGCAGAATGGGCACGCAGCGGCACAAGAGCACTGTCTTTGCGCCCTTTTGTTCGAACCAGGCGGCGGCCCGGGCGGCGGCTTCGGCGTCAAAGCCCAACCGTTTGCCCCAGGGCCCCGCCAGCAGCGCGCGCATCCGCTCGCCGCCCAGGGCCCGGCCCACACCGTAGAGGGCCAGCGCCCCCGCCACCGCCCCCAGGGTGGCCCAGACCACCACCCACCACACATCCAGCGCGGTGCGGGTGGTGAGAAAGCCGCCGAAGGTGAGGATGACCTCCGAGGGGATGGGCGGAAAGAGGTTTTCCACCGCGATGAGCAGGGCCATGCCCGGATAGCCGAAGTCCTCCATCACGTCCACGATAAACTGCTCCATGCCCGCCGCCTCCCTTTGGGTACAGTCTATTCGGGGCGGACGGAAAAATATGAGCACAAAAAAGCGGCCGCCCCGGCAATTCCGGAGCGGCCGCTCTCTGCTTATTATTCCCGGCTGGTCACTTCGGCCCGGCTCAGGACCACCAGCACCACCGCCAGCAGGCCGCAGGCCGCCAGCACCGACCACTGGCCCAGAGGCCCGGCCAGCACCGCGCTCACCGCCGCGCCGGCGATGAAGGCCACGATGACCTGATAATACCGCAGGCTGGAGCGCAAAATGCTCCGGTCGCGGGTCTGGAAGTACTGATAGAGCAGCTCGGTGCCGCTGCGCAGGTTGCCGGTGCACATGGTGGTGGCGTAGGCCTTGCCGTGCACCCGGCGGAAGCTCTCCACCTGCAAGGCGCAGACGAAGCTCACCGCCCAGTTCACCGCCATGTCCCACGCGCCGCCCAGGGGCGCGAAGGCCGCGGCGGTCAGCACGCCGATCTCCAGCGCCAGCACCCACTGCCGCCAGTGCAGCTTTGCCGCCGGGGCCGCCTTGCCCCTGCGGCGGATGGCCTCCGCCGCCAGCACGCCCAGGAAAAAGGCGAAGATGGGCGGCAGATACTTTGCCGCGGCGGCCCAGTCGCCCGCCGCCAGCTTCACGCCCAGCAGCACCATGTTGCCGGTCTCGGCGTTGGCGAACACTCCGCCCCGGCACAGGTAGGTGTAGGCGTCCAGATAGCCGCCCGCCAGCGCCAGCACAAGGCCCACCCGCAGCGCTTCGCTGGTCTGCACACGCTGTTCGTTCATTGACTTTCTCCCCTCTTTGTCCCCTCTTTTTCACCTCAAAAATGGCCCCCGGTCTCCCGGGGGCCACAGCTTGCTCAGCAGGGGGTTGGTTTACTTGGAAAGACGCTCGCGCAGGGCGGCCAGCTGGGCGCGCAGTTCAGCGGGAACGCGCTCGCCGATCTCGTCGTAGAGGGCCTCGACGCCGTCGCAGTCCTCCAGCCACAGGTCCTTGTCCACGCTCAGCAGACCCTTGACGGTGTCCAGAGTGACGTCCTCCAGGCCGGTGATGTCGATGTCCTCGGCCTTGGGCAGGTAGCCGATGGGGGTCTCCACGGCGTCCACTTCGCCCTTGCAGCGCTTCAGCATCCACATCAGCACGCGCATGTTGTCGCCGAAGCCGGGCCAGATGAAGTGGCCTTCGTCATCGGTGCGGAACCAGTTGACGTGGAAGATCTTGGGGGCCTTGTCGCCCAGCTTCTGGCCCATCTCGATCCAGTGGCCGAAGTAGTCGCCCATGTTGTAGCCGGTGAAGGGACGCATGGCCATGGGGTCGCGGCGCACGACGCCCACGGCGCCGGCGGCGGCAGCGGTGGTCTCGGAGGCCATGGCGCTGCCCACATACACGCCGTGGTTCCAGTCAAAGCTCTGGAACACCAGCGGAGCGGTCTTGGCGCGGCGGCCGCCGAACACCATGGCGGTGACGGGCACGCCGTTGGGGTTGTTGAACTCCTTGCTCAGGCAGGGGCAGTTCACAGCGGGAGCGGTGAAGCGGCTGTTGGGATGGGCCAGTTTGTTGCCCTGGGCCACCCACTCCTTGCCGTTGACCTTCTTGCCGGTCCACTCCTCGGCGTTCTCGGGCGGGTTCTTGTCCAGACCTTCCCACCACACGGTGTTGTTGTCCAGGTTGTGGGCAACGTTGGTGAAGATGGTGTTCTTCATGGTGGTGTGCAGCGCGTTGGGGTTGGACTTCTCGTTGGTGCCGGGGGCAACGCCGAAGAAGCCGTTCTCGGGGTTGATGGCGTAGAGGCGGCCGTCCTCACCGATGTGCATCCAGGCGATGTCGTCGCCGACGGTCCAGACCTTGTAGCCCTGCTTGGCGTAGACTTCGGGCGGGATCAGCATGGCCAGGTTGGTCTTGCCGCAGGCGGAGGGGAAGGCGGCGGTGATGTACTCCACATGGCCGGTGGGGTCCTCGATGCCCAGGATAAGCATGTGCTCGGCCATCCAGCCTTCCTTCAGGCCCTGATAGCTGGCGATGCGCAGCGCGAAGCACTTCTTGCCCAGCAGCACGTTGCCGCCGTAGCCGGAGTTGATGGACCAGATGGTGTTCTCTTCGGGGAACTGCACGATGTAGCGGTTCTCCTCTTCCATCTTGGCCTTGGAGTGCAGGCCGCGGACGAAGTCGTTGGAATCGCCCAGCTGGTCCAGAGCCTGCTTGCCCATGCGGGTCATGATGTCCATGTTCATGACCACGTAGATGGAGTCGGTCAGCTCAATACCCACCTTGCTGAAGGGGCTGCCGATGGGGCCCATGCAGTAGGGCAGAACGTACATGGTGCGGCCCTTCATGCAGCCGTCGTACATGGGGATCAGCTTGGCCTTCATCTCGCTGGTCTCCATCCAGTTGTTGATGGGGGCGGCGTCCTCACGCTTCTTGGTGCAGATGTAGGTGCGGCCCTCCACGCGGGCAACGTCGTTCACCGCGGTGTGATGCAGCACACAGCCGGGCAGCAGTTCCTCATTCAGGGGCACCATTTCGCCGGTCTTGAAGCTCTCTTCACGCAGAGCGGTGAGCTGCTCCTCGCTGCCGTCGATCCACACGACCTTGTCGGGTTTCACCAGGGCGACCATTTCGTCCAGCCAGGTCAGAACGTGCTTGTTCGTTGTCATACGCTTTCACCAATCCTCTCTTCATGTTCGGGGGCAAACCCCGCGCCAGGGGCGCTGAAAAAAAGTTTGCCAGTTGCACCCATTGTAGCCATTATACTTCCGCGCCCAAAAAACGGCAATGGAATTTTTGTTAAAAAACCGAAAGTGCAAAAGTTTTCTGTTTCGCTCAAAACTTTGTCTAATTTTTGACGATTTCTGCTCCTTTCAACAAACCAGCAGCGGTTTTTCGGTGTAACAGCCGCCCATGGGGCCGGGGGCGCGGCGGCAGAGGGCGGCCAGGTCCGCGGCGGCGGCGTGGGCGGCGGCGGCCGCACGGCAGGCCTCGTTTTCCCGGGCAAGGCGGGCAAGGGACGCCCCGGCGGGCTTTTTTGCCCCCTGCAAAAGGGCGAGGCCTCGCTCGTTCGCCGCCAGCACGTGGACGTAGGGCGGCAGGGCGGGCAGTTCGCCGGTGTAGCCCAGGGCCGCCGCCAGCACATAGCGGCGCAGCCGGGCGTGGGCGTAGCGCTTGGACTTCATCGCGTCGTAAAGGCCCGGCAGGTCTGCGGCGGCGCGCACGGCGTTTGCCAGAAGATGCTCCAGCCCCTCGGCGGTGCCTCGGGTGCGGGCGATGGCGGCGGCGTCCATCCCCCGCAGGCGGGAGAGCAGGGCCACGCTCCAGGCCTTTTCGTCCAGGTCGGCCCCGGCGGCTTCGGCCTCTTTATATAGGGCCAGGGCGGCTTCGGGCACATAGCCTTCCAGCGCCGCCGCGCCCCCTTTCCGCCAGAGGGTGCGCAGGCTGGAGGCGCTGGCAAAGCCCCCGGCGCCGGGTTCCGCCTCGCCGTGGGCCGCGCCCCTGCGGGGCAGGGCCCGCGGCGAAAGATGGCTGTTTTGGGCGGCGAGGGCCTTGCAGTACTCCACGCCCAGGTTGTTGTTGGGGCCCGCCAGCACCGCATCCGCGCCGGGACAGACTTCTTCGGCGGCGGCGGCCCGGGCGGCGGCAAAGGGCGCGCCCCCCGCGAGGCTGCGGGCCAGGGCGGCGGAGAACGCCTCCGAGCGCAGGGCCCCGGCGGTGCGGACGAGGGCCGCCGTGTCCGGCGTCTCCGCCCCGAACACCAGGGTGTCCAGCGCGGGCAGGGCGCTCAAAATCGCCACCCCGGCGGCGGCAAAGCCCTCGGCGGAGAGGCAGGCGTAGGGGTTCGGCAGGCACAGCACAAGGTCGGCCCCGCAGCCGAGGGCCGCGGCGGCCCGCACCGAGGGCGGCAGCAGCGCCGCGCCGCCCCGCTGGGTGACGTCGCCGCTCATGCAAACGGTCACTGTTTCGGCGCCCTGGCGGCGCGCTTCGGCGATCTGCCAGGCGTGGCCGGCGTGGAACGGGTCGTATTCTGCGATGATCCCGGCGTTTTTCACGGGTTTGGCCCCCTTTTTGCCTTGAAAAGCGATTTTCCCCATTATATAATAGTGGGTGGACAATGTAAATCCGGGCGGCAGCGGCCGCCAGAAACAGTTTTGGGAGGAAGTATCAATGAAAATCCTGGTTATCAACTGCGGCTCGTCCTCGCTGAAATATCAGCTGATCGACATGACCGACGAGAGCGTGCTGTGCAAGGGCCTTTGCGAGCGCATCGGCATCGAGGGCAGCAAGATCACCCATCAGGCCCACGGCGGCAAGTGGAGCGAGGAAGTGCCCTTCCCCACCCACACCGAAGCCTTTATGAAGGTGGTTGAGATGATGACCACCGGCGAGGGCGCCGTTGTTGCCGACAAGAGCGAGATCGGCGCCATCGGCCACCGCATCGTGCAGGGCGCCGAGTTCTTCACCAAGAGCGAGATCGTCACCGACGCCATCATCGACAAGATCGAGGAGATCGCTCCCCTGGCCCCCGTGCACAACCTGGCCCACGTGCAGGGCCTGCGCAGCGCCAAGAAGGTGTTCGGCGCCGAGGTGCCCAACGTCGTGGTCTTCGACACCACCTTCCACCAGACCATGCCTCCCAAGGCTTATATGTACGGCGTGCCCTACGAGATGTACGAGAAGTACGCCATCCGCCGCTACGGCGCCCACGGCACCAGCCACCGCTATGTGAGCATGGCCGCCGCCAAGTTCCTGGGCAAGGACCCCGCCGAGCTGAAGATGGTCACCTGCCACCTGGGCAACGGCAGCAGCATCACCGCCGTGGACGGCGGCAAGTGCGTGGACACCAGCATGGGCCTGACCCCGCTGGCCGGCGTGCTGATGGGCACCCGCTGCGGCGACGTTGACCCCAGCGTGGTGACCTACATGGAGCAGAAGCTGGGCATCCACGGCCAGGAGATGGCCGACTACCTGAACAAGAAGTGCGGCCTGCTGGGCGTGTCCGGCGTGTCCAGCGACAAGCGCGACGTGGAGGCTGCCGCCGCCGCGGGCAACGAGCGGGCCAAGCTGGCCAGCGACATGCTGAACTACCAGATCAAGAAGTACGTGGGCGCCTACGCCGCCGTGATGGGCGGTCTGGACTGCGTCGTGTTCACCGGCGGCATCGGTGAGAACGACGGCTACGTGCGCAGCGAAGTGTGCAAGAACATGGAGTTTTTGGGCATCAAGCTGGACGAGGAGAAGAACAAGCAGCGCGGCCAGGACATCATCGACCTGTCCGCCGCCGACAGCCGCGTGAAGGTGCTGATGGTCTGCACCAACGAGGAGCTGATGATCGCCCGCGACACTCTGGCGCTGGTGACCGCGAAGTAAATCATTCCCCGGTTTTTCAAGGGCCGCCCCGGTTTGGGGCGGCCCTTTTTTGCGTTTTTTCCCTGCCCGCGCACATTTTTCCATCCCGGCTCTTGACAAAGCGGCCCGCAGGTGCTATGGTTAGTTACACAAGTAATAAACCAACGAACAGCAGGCGGAGGTGAACTGCGTGCATGGAAGTTTGAACGACCAGTCGCTGATCTATCTGCAGATCGCGCAGATGCTGGAGGACGACATCCTCCGGGGCGTTTACCGGGAGGAGGAGCAGGTGCCCTCCACCAACGAGCTGGCCAGGGAATACAACATCAACCCGGCCACGGCGGCCAAGGGCATCAATCTGCTGGTGGCGGAGGGCGTGCTCTACAAACGGCGGGGCATCGGCATGTTCGTTGCCCCCGGCGCCACCGCCGCGGTGAAGGAAAAGCGCCGCAAGGCCCTGGGCGAGGAGTATGTGCTGCCCCTTCTGCGGGAGGCAAAGTCTCTGGGCCTTGGCAAGGAAGAACTTTTGGCGATGGTGAAAGAGGCCATCGAACATGAAGGAGGAGAGAAGGCATGACGAGCGGAATTTTGCAGGCGAAGGGCCTGTGCAAATCCTACAAGGACAAACAGGTGCTGAAAAACCTGGACATCACCATCGAGCCGGGCAAAATTTACGGGCTCATCGGGCGCAACGGCGCGGGCAAGACCACCCTTTTGGGCATCCTGACCGCCCAGAACACCCACGATTCCGGCGAAGTGACCTATAACGGCGAGCCGGTGTGGGAGAACCCCAAGGCCCTGGCGGACCTGTGCTTTTCCCGCGAACTGCAGGCCACCCTGTTCTACGGTCAGAACAATCTGAAAGTGCGTCACTACCTGCAGGCCGGGGCCACCTTCTATCCCCGGTGGGACGAGGAATACGCCCGGCGGCTGCTGAAAGAATTCGGTGTGGAGGAGAAAAAGCGGGTGAGCCAGCTCTCCAAGGGCCAGCTTTCCATGGTGACCATCCTCATCGCCCTGGCCAGCAACGCGCCCATCACCATTCTGGACGAGCCGGTGGCGGGCCTGGACGTGGTGGCCCGGGAGCGCTTTTATCAGCTGCTGCTGGAGGACTACGCCCGCACCGGCCGCACCTTCATCATCTCCACCCACATCATTGAGGAGGCCGCGTCGGTGTTCGAGCGGGTGCTCATTCTGGACGACGGGCGCATCATCGAGGACGAGGAGACGGAAGAACTGGTGGACCAGTTCCGCTATGTGTCCGGCGCCGCCGAGGAGGTGGACCGGGTGTGCGAAGGGATGACGGTGGTGAGCGAGCGCGCCATGGGCCGCCGCAAGACCGCCGCCGTGCGGGACACCGCCGGCCGCCGGGCCGCCGATTTGGAAGGCACGGGCGACGTGGACGTTTCGCCCCTGAACCTGCAGAACGTGTTCGTGGCGCTGTGCGGCCACGAGCCGGTGGAATGAGGGAGGTGGCGGCATGACACGCTGTTTCCGGTTTCTTCTGCGCTTTTCCCTTATCAATCTGGCCGTCTTTGCCGCCGCGGCGGCGGTCATCGTGGGCGGGGCCTTCGTCACCGGCGTGCCTTCGGGGAACACGAACCTCTTTTCCACCTATTTCGATGGTTTTCCCGCCCTGTCGCTGTTCATCCTGTTCATGATGGCCTTTTCCATGACGAGCACCCTCACCCTGGCCCTCAACTTCGGGGCCACCCGCAAGGCCCTGTTCGTGGCGCTGCAGGGGGTGCTGGCCATCTACGCCGTGGGCGGCTGGGCCATCTCGGCTCTCTTTTCCCTCGTGCCGGTGTGGTTCGGCTGGCCCCGGGAGGGGGCGGCCACGGTGCTGATGCTCAACACCAGCCCCGCCTTTCTGGCGGCGGCAGCCGCCGCCGCGGTGCTGGGGGTGCTCAGCGGCGTGATGATGATCCGCAGCCGCGTCATCGGGAGCATGGTCATCATTCTGGCCATGCTGCTCATGATGGCGGGCACCTTCTGGCTGGTCATCACCGGCGGCACCTTCTCCGGCGGGATGTGGGGCGACCTGCCCTGGCTGCTGCCCCTGGTGCTGGGTCTGGCCGCCGTGGCGGCGGACGCATTTTTGTATCGCTATCTCAAAGGCTATGTGGTGAGGTGACAGGGCCATGTTTAAAAAATTCTTGAAGATGAACGCCGGGGATTTCTCCTTTTACGCCGCGATCACCGGCGGGCTGTTTTTGCTGGGTGAGGTGGTCATCCTCTGCGTGATGGCCTTTCTGAAGCCGGACACCGGCATCTTTCTGGCGGGCATCGTGCTGCCCATCGTGGGGGCCTTCTCCCTGTTCATCATGAGTTTCACCAACTCTTCTGTGATGTTCGACACCGCCCTGCGCTTCGGCCGCACCCGGCGGCAGAGCCTCGCGCTGGTGGCCGGGCTGCTGGCGGTGGAAGGGGTCTTCGTCATGGGTCTGGCCGCCCTTCTGGCGCTGGCGGAGCGGTTCCTGCTGCCCGGCCTTTGGGCAAAGCTGGCGGGCTTTGAGGGCTGGAAGCTGGGTCTGAACATGCCGCTGCCCGAGGGCAGCCAGCCCGCCCAGGCCGCGCTGCTTCAGATCGAAGACTTCGTGCTGGCCTGGTGGTGGTACCCGCTGCTGCTGGCGGCGGCGCTGGCGCTGGGGCTTTCTTTCGGGGCGCTCATCCAGCGTTTTGGTCCCAAAGGCGCCTGGGTGATGTGGGCCATCTGGATGGGCCTGTGCTTCGGACCGCAGCTGCTGGGTCAAAACGCCTACCTCATCGGCCAATGGAGCATCGGCCTGATCGCGGGCGTGGCGGTGCTGGTGGCCGCGGGCCTTGTGTGGGCGGTGTGGTCGCTGCTCCACGCGGTGGTGCGCTGGTAAGGAGGCAAAAGCATGGTGCATGTGGTCTTTTCCACCTCGGAAAAAGGCAGCCTGCGGGTGGCGCTCTCCGGCCCGGGGGGCGCGGCGGCGGTGGCCGTCATCGGCGGTGCGGGCGGGCCGCTGGGCCGCCTTGCCGCAAAGCGGGAGGCCGCCCGCCAAAGGCAGCGGGCCGCCGGGGCCCCGCCCATGGAGGGCAGGCCCGCCGACGTGGTCTGCCTGCCCCTGGCTTTGAGCGTGGGGGATATTTCCGAGGCCGAACCGGGCGAAAAACGCAAGGCGGAGCTGGCGGGCCTTTGGGCCATGGACAGCGCCGAGAACGCGGAGGTGGCCGAAAAGATGCTGGCCGAAGCCCGCGGGGCGCTGGAAACCCTGCGCCAACGGGCCGCCTGCGGCGAAGTGGTGCGGGTGTGGCAGAGCCCCGGTGCGGACGCCGCCTGCGGCATCCGCTCTCTGGCGGCCTGGCTGCGGCCTCTGGGCTTTGACAAGCTGCGAGTGGAACGGGTGCGGCTGCCGGAGTTTGAAGCGCGGCCGGACGGCACCGCAGTGCGGTACGACGGCTGGGGCGAAGTGGAGCCCTGGCACTGGGCCGCGCTGGCCGACCCCACTCCCCTGCCCGCCCCGGCGCTGAACGCCCTGGCCCAGGAGTGGGCGCTGCTGGCGGCGCAGAACGCCCCCCTGCGGGCGGTGGTGAACGGCCGTCTTGTGGGCGTTCCGGAGGATTTTTACGACTGCTTCGTGCTGGAGGTCCTGCGCGCCCAGCCGCAAGAGTTTCGGGAGGCCGAGGCCATCGGGCGGCTGCTGTGCACCCTGCGCCCCGGCGTGAGCGACGGCTTTGCCGCCAAACGCATCGAGGCGCTGGTGCAGAAAGGTCTTTTGGAAGAAATCGATGGCCCGCGCCCCGGCCGCCCGGTCTATGACCGGGTGCTGCGCAAGCCCGGCCTTTGAAACACGCAAAAAAGGAGCCCCCATGCAAAAGCATGGGGGCTCCCCTTTGTTTTCATATTATTTGTAAAGCACGTCGCGGATGCGCTCCAGCGCCTCCTGCAGCATGGCGCGGGGGCAGCCCGCGTTCAGGCGGATGTGGCCTTCTCCGCCGGGGCCGAACCAGCCGCCGGGCACGCAGATGACCGCCGCCTCCAGCACGATGCGCCGGAACAGTTCCTCGTCCGAAAGGCCCAGGCCCCGCAGGTCCAGCCAGCCCAGGAAGGTGCCTTCCGGCTTGGGCAGCTTTGCGCCGGGCATGTTCTTTTCCACAAATTCCGACGCAAAGGCCATGTTCTGCTCCAGATAGGCCAGCTCCTGCTCCATCCACTCCTCGCCCTCGTCGGTGTAGGCCGCGATGGTGCCCTCCAGGCCGAAGGTGTTTTTCACATCCAGCGACATGGCCACCTGCATGGCGTTGAACGCCTTGCGCAGCTCCTCGCTGGGGATGATGGAGTAGCTGGACTTGAGGCCCGCCACGTTGAAGGTCTTGCCGGGGGCGTTGAGCAGGATGCACTTCTGGCTGTACTTTTCGTCCAGCGCCAGGATGGGGATGTGCCGGTGGCCGGTGTAGACGATGTCGCTGTGGATCTCGTCGCTCACCAGCAGCACGTCGTTGGCGGCGCAGACGTCCGCCACGCGGCGCAGCTCCTCTTCCGTCCACACCCGGCCCACCGGGTTGTGGGGGCTGCACAGCACCATGATCTTGTTTTCAGGCTTCGCCGCAAGCCGGGCCAGCTCGTCGAAGTTCATCTCAAAGCCGTGCCCGGTCTCCACCAGCGCGTTGTTCACCACGATGCGGCCCGCCTGCTGCACGATGGTGGCAAAGGGGTCGTACACCGGCTGCTGGATGATGACGCCGTCGCCCGGCTGGCTGAAGGCGCGGATCGCGATGTTGATGCCCGCCACCACCGAGGGCAGCTGGGTCACCCACGCGGGGGACACATCCCAGTTGTGGCGGCGCTTCTGCCAGCCGCACACGGCGGCGTAGTAGCTCTCCATGGGGGCGCAGTAGCCAAAGATCTCCTTGGCGGCCCGCGCCTCGACCGCTTTCACGATGCAGGGCGGGCAGGCGAACTCGGTGTCCGCCAGCCACATGGGGATCATGGTCTCGGGGATCTCCCGGTGCAGATACATGCTCACCGCCTTGGCGTGCCATTTCATGTCGTTGGTGCTCTTGCGGTCCACTTTGCGGTCAAAATCGTATGTCATGGGTCTTTCCTCCTTCGTTCCCCCGCCGGCGGCGGGGGCATGTCGGCACAGCCGCCGGCAGGCTTATTTCGCGGTGTAGTTTGCCTCCAGCTTGACATGGCGGTTGCGGGCGAAGGCCAGCACCACGGCCAAAGCCAGGATGCAGCAGTTGCCCAGGATCTGCACCGGCGCGGTGCTCACCAGCAGCAGCACGATGGAGATGACGGTGATGACCAGGGTCAGGCCGCAGACCACCTTCAGCACCGTGCCGCTCACATGGAACTTGGACTGGCTCCACAGCTCCGGCATGATCTTGGGCAGGCGCAGCGCCGAGTAGGCGATGACGCCGCGGATCGCGGTGGTCAGGATCACGGTGCTGTTGGCCACGGTGGTCAGGTCCAGGCCCACGAGGATGGGCACCAGGCCGATGAGGTAGAAGGCCAGCAGGATCCAGTGGGGGGTGCCGAACTTCTTGTTGCAGGTGGCCAGGCCCTTGGGCAGCCAGCCGTCCTTGCAGGCGCGCAGGGCGGGATAGGTCATCATGCCGATGGAGAAGTTCAGGGTGGTCAGCAGCGCGAAGATGGCGCCGCCCACCACGAAGAAGGTGTGGACCGGGCCGGGCATGAACACAGCGGCGGACACGCTCAGGGGCTGGTTCGCCACCTCGCTCACCGGCAGCACACCGGCGGCGATGGTGCTCATCACAGCATACAGCACCACGATGGCGCCGGTGGAAACGATGATGACGAAGGGAATGTCCTTGGTGGGGTTCTTGGCTTGGGAGCTGTAATTCACCACATAGGTCGCGCCGCCGCAGGCGAAGTTCAGATACACGGAGGCCAGCAGAAAGCCGGTGATCCCGCCGGTCATGAACTGGTCAGGAGCCATGTAGTCCGGCTGGATGTGGCCGATGCCGAACGCCACATAGGCGCCGATGGCCACCGCCAGCACAACGCACAGGATGTTCTGCAGGCGCGCCGCCTGCTTGATGCCGAACAGGTGCATGCCGAACAGGGCGGTGAGCACGATGAAGCTCAGCAGCTTCACGTTCACACCGGGCACCAGGGCCAGGAAGTAATCGGCAAAGGACAAAGTGTACATGGAGATGGCCAGCGACATGGCCAGGTTCACGAAGGTGTAGATGCCGGCCAGCTTCTGACCCGCCAGCACGGCGATCTGGGAGTACTGGCCGCCGGGGAAGTTGGCGGTGCCGCCGATGTAGATCTGGGGAATGGCGGACACGATGGTCAGCACGCCCGCCAGCAGATAGGCCAGGTTCACCGAGCGGCCGGTGAAGCCGATGGCGATGCCGGTCATGGTCATGATGCCCACGCCGATGATCTGGCCGATGGCCATGGAGAACAGGTCGGTGCGCGTGAGTTTTTGGTTCTGGGCGCCGGTTTCAGTTTGAGACATGGTTTGATTCCTCCTTGATTCAGGTCGTTGCAGCGTTGAGATGCGATCGTTTCCCCGCCGCCCCGCCGGGCCCTGTGCCCTGCCCGGGGCGATTTTGGCCTGCACCTTCCTTTCAATTCGTTACATGCTAACGCAAATGTGTTTCAAAAAGCCGGCGCTCCCGCCGGCAGGGGCCCTTTTTGTTAGCTGCTAACCTATTTGCCCAAAAAGAAACCGCCGGGCCTTCCGGCGATGGAAAAAGGCAGGTTTGCCATGTTGGAAAACTTGTTAGCTGCTAACATAAATTATAAAGAGAAGGCCTCTGCTTTGTCAATTTGGCAAAACAGAGGTCTTTTGCAAGGCTGTTTGTGTATTTTCACAACAATCGCTCGCCGATGTCCTTGTTCAGCGACTCGAACAAATCGCGCATGCGGGCTTCGTAGCGCAGCACAAGGCTGACTTCTTCGTCGGAAAAGCCGTCCAGCCACTGGCTGATGTAGCCGTAGTTGCGCCGGTCGGCGGCCTGGTGACGGCGGCACAACTCCTTGCCCGCGTCGGTGAGCCGCACGATGGACTGGCGGCGGTCCTTGGGATTCGCGGTGCGCTGCACCAGCCCCTTTTTCTCAAGGCGGGCGGCCAGCTGCGACACCGCCCCGTGGGTCACGCCCAGGCGGGCGGCCAGCTCCGAAACGGTGGGTTCGCCGCCGGGGCCGACTGCGGTGAGAAAGTGCGCCTCCCGCATGTAGAGCATCATGCCGGGGGCATAAAGGTGCTTTTCGTTCAGATACCGCTCATAGGCCTCCATGCCGCGGCGCTTTTCCTCCATCAGGGTCCGGATCAGTTCCACGCGCTCCATTCCGTTTCCTCGCTTTTCTGGCAGTTCTGCGCTGATTTCACACCGCGCGGTTTTTTATCTTACGCTCTTTTTTCATCCTGCGCAAGTGCTTTGCGGCACGGACGGACCTTTCAGCAGCCTTTTAATTTGTAATACACCGCGAAGGCCACGCGGCTCACCGGCTCGAACAGCCCTGTTTTCACCAGGACTTTGCGCACCCGGTAGCCCAGCGCCCGGCGGTCCGCCTCGGTGTTGGCCACGTCCATGAAATAAATTTTCTCTGGTGCAAAGTTATGGTCGGCCCAGATGCAGAGCAGATACTCCGAGATGAAGCCGCACATCCGCGGGTCCAGGATGCCCTGTTCTTCGCCCAGGTGCTCGAACTCCTCCAGCAGGGGGAACATCCAGGCGCTGTAGGCGCAGAAGACCTCCCGTTTCGCCACCAGCATGTTGCCGAAGCTGGCCCGGCGGCCGTAGACGAATTTTTCAAAGGAGGGCAGATACTCCGGGCAGCGGCGGGTGACGATGTCCTCCAAAAGCAGCAGGGGCTTGTCCTGCCCTTCCCGGGGCTTCGAATGATAGAGCGTGCCGTTGTAGGCCAGCTTGTAGACGGGCTTGGGCAGGATGATGTCGTACTTTTCCAGAAGGGCGTCCGCCTCGGCGGCGGTGAGGATCTGGCTCTTCACGTCGGGGGCGTACATGTCCTTCACGAAATAACGCCGGTAGTGCACAAGGCCCATCACCCGGGGCTCGGTCAGGTTCTTCCAGGCCCAATACTGGGCGGTGAGCTCGCAGTACTGAGGGTTTTTGACCGAGATGTTCTCCCCCTCGTCGTCCCGCTGAAAGCCCAGGTCCTTCTGGGCCAGCGCCGCGCCCACCTGCACCGGCAGATAGCCCTCCAGCGTGGGCGGGTCAAAGGGCTTGTGGGCCGCGATCAGGATCGCCGTTTCGCCCATGGTGTGTCCTCCTTTTTTGCCCGGCATGCGGGCGGTGTGGTTTGCGCTTATTGTACCACAGCGCGGCGGGGCTTTGCAACGGCGGAGGGCCCGTCCCCCTTTGTTGCAAGGAGACCCGTTTTTTGCTATACTTTATTCTGTATAAGTGTGGGCCGCGCGGCCAAACAAAACCAGCGGAGGAAAATGCGATGAAGGTGATGTGGGTCCTGGATTTTCTGCCCCCCGTCTTTTCCGGGCGGCTGGGCCTTGCCCCCCAGGCCAGCGGAAGCTGGGCGGTGAGCCTGCTGGCCGCTCTGCCCAAAGAGGGGCTGGGCCTGGTTCTGTGCAGCTTTTCGCCGGAGCTTTCCGCCCCCTGCCGGGAGCGCATCGACGGCGTTTCCTATCTCGGCCTGCCCGCCGGGGACCGCCCGGCGCTGGAAACGGCGCTGGCGGAGGAAAAACCCGACCTCATCCAGCTGTTCGGCACCGAGAACGACCACGCGCCCTGGGTGCTGGAAGGCTTTGACCCCCAAAAGGTGCTGGTCTACATCCAGGGCCTGGCCGGGCCCTGCGGCGAGCACATGGCCGACGGCCTGCCGCCCCGCTTTCTGCGCCGTCAGCCGCTGAAAGAGGCGCTGGCAAGGCGCACCGGCGGGCTGACCGTTCTGGCCCAGAAGGAGCGCCTGCTGGCCCGGGGCGAACGGGAGCGGGCGGTGCTGGCAAAGGCGCGGCACATCCTGGGCCGCACCGATTGGGACAAGGCATACTGCGCCGCCGCAGCGCCAAAGGCGGAGTATCACCACCTGCCAGAGATCATGCGGCCGGTGTTCTATCCCGGCGGCTGGCAGCGGCAGAGCGCCCGGCCCCACCGGCTGTTCGTCAGCCAGGGCAACATCCCCCTCAAAGGCCTGCACCGGGCCATCGAGGCGCTGGCCCAGCTGGCAGAGCAATGGCCGGACGCCCAGCTCTATGTGGCGGGCTGGCCCCCGCCGGACAAAGGCCCCCTGCTGCGGCCGCTGGTACACTGGCTGGCGGAATACCCCGGCTATCTGGACAGCCTTGCCCGCCGTCTCGGCGTTGCCGACCGCATCCACTACACCGGCGTTCTGAACGCCGAGGGCATGCGCCAGCAGTTTTTGCTGGCGGAGACCTATTTGCTGTGCTCCAGCATCGAGAACAGCCCCAACTCTTTGGGCGAGGCCATGCTCACCGGGGTGCCCTGCGCCGCCGCGGCGGTGGGGGGCGTGCCCAGCATGCTGAGCGAAAAAGAGGGCGAACTGTTCGACCCCGCCGCCCCCGGCGAAATGGCAAAGGCCGTCGCCGCCCTCTGGGCCGACCCGGCCATGGCAGAGGAAAAGGCCGCCGCCGCCCGGGCGCGCGCCCTGGCCGTCCACGACCCGAAGGCCGTGGCCGCCGCTTTGCTGGACCTTTACCGCCGGCTTTGCCCCGGCGGCTGATTCAAAGAAAAGGAAGTGGACCCCATGGCCCCTTTGGTGACGGTCGTCATCACCACCTACAACCAGGAGCACTACATCCGCAAGGCCATCGACAGCGTTCTGGCCCAAAAGACGGATTTCGACTTTGAAGTTTACATCACCGAGGACTGCGGAACCGACGGCACCCGCGCCATTCTGGAAGAATATGCCGCCCAATACCCCCAGCGCATCCGCCTGAACCTGCGCCAGAAAAACGTGGGCATCAGCCGCAACTGGTACGAGGGCCTTTGCGCCGCGAAGGGTGAGTTCGTCTGCACCCTGGAAGGAGACGACTGGTGGCGGGACGAATCGAAGCTGCAAAAGCAGGCGGATTTTCTGCGCGGCCACCCCGACTATCTGGCGGTGAGCCACACCCTGCTGCTCACCGACGATGAGGGCAACACCTACGGCACCCTGCCCGACGACAAACGCATCCTCAACGCCGACGCCACCATGCCCCTTTTCCTGCGGGGGGTCACCTACTCCTGCACCGCCTGCATGGTGCGCAACATCTTCCGCACGCCCGACCCGGCCCGGGAGGCCTACGTCACCGCCAACCGCAGCATCGCGGATTTTGCCTTGTGCATGCTGTATCTGGACGGCGGGCGGGTGTTCGTGATGGACGAGGCCATGAGCGCCTACCGGGTGGGCGGGCCTGCCGCCGAGCACAAAAACTACAACACCCGGGCCAGCGCCGTAAAAAAATACGCCGACTTTCTGGACGTGGTGCTGGCGAGCCGTAGCTACTTCGGCAGCCGCTACCCCTTCACCCGGTGCCTGCTGGCGGGCACCTTCTTCCCCCTCATCGACCGCATCAAATACGGCGGCCTGGGCCCCTTCCTCAACGAGATGAGCCGCCTGCCCGCCGGGGCAAAACTTGCCCTGCCCTTCTACTTCGTGGGCCGCTGCTTCGGCCTTGTGTGGGCCAAACTCTTTGGCAAAAAGGAGGCCAGGGGATGAGCGAACTGCTGCTGAGCGTCATCGTGCCGGTGTACAACGCCGCCGCCACGCTGGAAAAGTGCGCGGCCAGCGTCCTTGACCAGGCCCCCGAAGCTGCCGAGCTGATCTTGGTGGACGACGGCTCCGCCGACGACTCCCCCGCCCTGTGCGACCGGCTGGCGGCGCAGGATGGCCGCGTGCGGGTCATCCACCAGAAAAACGGCGGCGCGTCCGCCGCCCGCAATGCGGGCCTTGCCGCCGCCAAGGGGCGGTACGTGCAGTTCGTGGACGCGGACGACTGGGTGAACCCCGGCCTGTACGACGCGGCCCTGCCGCCCCTGGAAGAGGGGGCTGACGTCTGCTTTTTCGGGGTGGACACCCTCTTGGGCGAGGTGAACGAGACCCTGCCCGCCGGGCGGATGGAGTCGCTTTCCGACCTTGCCGGGAATTTTGCCTACTATCTGGTGGACACCGGCCTGTTCGCAGCGCTCTACAATAAAATTTTCCGCCGCACCGCCCTTTCCGGCGTGCGCTTTGACGAGGCGCTGAAAGTCAACGAAGACCTGCTCTTCTGCCTTGCGGCGCTGGAACACTGCGGCCCGGCCTATTTTATCCCCGCGGCCTATTACGTCTGCGACAACCGGGCGGAGGGCAGCCTCTCCCGGCGGCTGCGCACCGACCTGCTGGACGCGGAGGAATACACCCGCCCGGCGGTGGAGGCCTTTCTGGCCCGTTTCGGCGCGTCGGAGGAGGAGACCCGCCAGGTGCTTTTGAAGCGTCAGGGAGGCGTTGCCGCCGCCCAGTGCGCCATGCTGCTGGGGCGCAGGGGGGCGCTGCCCTTTGGGGAGTGCCGCCGCCTGTTCGCCCGGCTGCTGGCCCCCGCCCACTGCCGCGACGCGGTGGCCGCCTGGGTGGCCGGCTGCTACACCGGCCCCGCCCGCCTTGTCTACGGGGGCTGCGTGCGGCTGCGCCTTGCCGGGGCGCTGGCCCTTGTGCGTTCTCTGCGCGCCGGCAGCTGAAACTTTTCTGAGGAGGCTTATTTTACATGCCCGCTGTCATCAGCTGCGTGATGCCCGTCTACAACGCCGAAAAATACCTTTCGGCGGCGGTGGAGAGCATCCTCAGCCAGAACTATCCTTATTTTGAACTGATCCTGGTGGACGACGGCTCCACCGATTCCTCCCCCGCCCTCTGCGGCGAATTTTCCCGCAAGGACGACCGGGTAAAGCTGCTCAGCCGCCCCAACGGCGGGGCCGCCGCCGCCCGCAATGCCGGCCTTGCCGCCGCCACCGGGCGCTACCTCACCTTTGTGGACGCGGACGACATCTTAAAACCCGGCGCTTTCGCCGCCATCGCCCGGGCCGCCGCTTCCTCCCCCGACCTCATCAGCTACGGATTTGAGTGGCGGGAGGAGGAAAAGGCCACCCCGGCAGTCTACCCCGCTTTCCAGTGCGGCCTGGATGGCTTCTGGGAGCATTTCGTGGGCTACTATCAGGCGAACCAGTTCTTCTCTTTGTGCAACAAGGCCTACAAGCTGGACACCGTGCGGCAGACGGGCCTTTCCTTCAACACCGCCCTGCGCACCGGGGAGGACATCGCCTTCAACTTCGCCTTCTGGCCTCACATCGGCCAGATGGTGCATCTGGGGGAGAGCTTCTACGAATACTGGGTGCATCCTTCCACCCTGACCCACGCCGCCACGCTGGACAATCTGGTCACCAGCCAGCGGGTGCTGGACCAGATGGAGGCCTTCGTCACCGCCGCCGGCCACCCGGAACTGGCCGCGCCCCTCATCGAGAGCCAGCGCCCCCACGACGCGCTGAGTTTTTACACCCTGCTGTTGGACCGCACCAAGTCCTACCCCCTGGCAAAGCGTCAGGCGGCGCTGGAAGCCCTGTTCGAAAGCGACGTTTGGTACCCCGCCCTGCTGAAAGGGCTGGAAAGCATCCCCGGCCTTTACGGCAAGTATCTCCGTCTTGCCGCCCGCCGCAAAAGCCCTGCCCTCGCCTGCCTGCCCCTGCGGCTGCGGGGCGCAAAATAACCCGTTTCAGGAGGCGCATTTATGCCCACCATCAGCATCATCACCAGCGTCTACGACGCAAAGGACTATCTGCCCATCACCGTGAAAAGCATCCTGGCCCAGACCTTCACCGATTTCGAGCTCATCCTGGTGGAGGACGGCAGCCCCAACGGCTGCGGCGAACTCTGCGACGAACTGGCCAAGACCGACGGGCGCATCCGGGTGGTGCACAAGCCCAACGGCGGCCCCGCCAGCGCTGCCAACGCCGGGCTGGACGCGGCGACGGGCCGCTACATCAGCTATGTGGATTCCGACGACCTGCTGGAGCCGGACTTTCTGGAAACGCTCTACAACATGGTGCAGGAGAGCGGCTGCCCCCTGGCGGCCTGCGGCGCGGAGTGCATCGACGAAGAGGGCAACCGCCTGGGCCGGGGCGTGACCGCGGCCCAGGACCTTTTGGGCGAGGGCGACGCGCTGGACCAGTTCTACGATGTTCTGCGGGACGGCGGCATGTACTGCATGGTCACCTGGAACAAACTCTACGACGCGCGGCTCTTTGAGGGCGTGCGCCACGACGAGACCATGTTCTTCGGCGACGACGCGAATATCATGGACAAGATCTACGACGGGCACCGCATCGTGGCCACCAACAAGCCGCTGTATCTCTACCGGGTGCGCACCGGCAACATGACCAGCGCCGCCTTCTCGGTGAAAAAGCTGGACGACCTGCGCCTTTACGGCAGCTGGGTGGACTTCTTCGCCCAAAAGCCCGACCGGGCAGATTTGTACCGCCGGGCGGTGGCCCGCTACTGGCAGGTGTTCTATCTCTTTTATGTCCATGCCCGCGAGGCCGGGCCCCTCTCGCCGGAGCTGAAAGCCGGCTTTGCAAAGCACAAGAAAAAACTGAACGGGCTGCTTTCCGCCATTCTGCACTGCCCCTATGTGCCCGCCGCCGAAAAGCTGCGGGCGGTGCTGTTCGTGCTGAGCCCGGAAGGCTGCTACCGTCTGGCGGCGGCCCGGGGCAGCCTGCACAAGGAGAAGGAGGCGGGCGCATGAGCGAAGAAAAACGCCCGGCCATCAGCGTCATCGTGCCGGTGTACAAGGTGGAGGACTGCCTGCCCGCCTGCGCCGAGAGCCTGCTGGGCCAGACCTTCACCGATTTTGAACTGATCTTTGTGGACGACGGCAGCCCCGACGGCTGCGGCGCACTGTGTGACGGCTACGCCGCGCAGGACAGCCGGGTGAAGGTCATCCACCAGGAAAACGGCGGCCTTTCCGCCGCCCGCAACTCCGGGCTGGGCATTGCCCGGGGCGAGGCCATCGCCTTTGTGGACTCCGACGACGTGGTGGCGGCGGACTATCTGGAAAAGCTGCACGCCGCCCTGGAAGAGACGGGCGCGGACATGGCCCTGTGCGCCGTGGAGGACGTGGACGAGGCGCTGGCTCCGCTGGACGAGCGGGTGCTCACCCTGCCCGCCGCGGCGGGGGCGTTCGACGGCAAAGAGCTGCTGGCGGAGTTCTTCGGCCCCTCCTCCACCTACTACACCGTGGCCTGGAACAAGCTCTACCGCCGCGAATTGTGGCACGACTTGCGCTACCCCGCCGGGCGCATCCACGAGGACGACGCGGTGGCCCATCTGCTCTTCTGGCAGGCGGAGAAGGTGGTCTGCCTTGCCGACGTGCTCTATTTCTACCGCCTGCGCCAGGGCAGCATCTGCCGCACCGGGCTGCGCCCCTCCGCCTTCGACGGGGTGGACGCGGCGGCGGCCCGGTGCCGCTTCTTCACCGCCCAGGGCCGTCCCGACCTGGCGGCGCTGGCCCTGCCGGGGGCCTGGCGGCGGTATCTGGCCCTCTGCGCCCAGTGCGAAGAGACCGCGCTCACCTGGCCGCTGGCCGCCCGCTGGCAGGAGGCGCAGGCCCAGATGGCCACCCTGCTGCCCCTTCTGAAAAGCTGCCCCGGCCTTTCCGCCCGGGAAAAACTCAGCTGCCGCCGGTGGGCAAAGCGAGCGCTGCCCCTGCCCCCCAAAACGGACAAGCCCCGGGTGGCGCTGCTGCTGCCGCCCGGCCTGCCGGTGCCCGCCGTGAAGGGCGGCGCGGTGGAGACCCTGGCGGAGCATCTGGCCCGCCAGAACGCACATTTTAAAGAGATAGAACTGGCGGTGCTCTGCCAGTGGGACGAAGAAGCCGCCGGCGAATCCGCACGCTTTGCGGACACATTGTTTTATTATCAAACGCCGCCAGTGCAGACCCTCGTCCACCGGCTGGCGGTGCGGCTTTCGGCCCTTTTGGGCAAGCCCATCCACTGGAACCGCTGGTACGCAGAGCCTCTTGACTTTTTGAAGCGGCTGGACGCCGACTGGTACCTGGGCGAGGGCGGCGACCTTACCGGCTGGCGGCAGGCCAGCCGCGCGCTGGGACGCTGGCGCTTTGCCGCCCACCTCCACGGCGAAACGCCGGGCAGCGCCGCCCTGGATGAGATCTACAGCCGCGCTCTCTGCATCAGCGAATTCGTGCGGGGGGCCTGGCTTGCGGGCAGCGCCGAAGCGCCCGAAAGCGCCGCCCTTGTGCCCAACTGCGCCGACATCAGCCTTTTCTGCCCCGAGGGAAAAGCGGGCGAGGCCGCGGCCCTGCGGAAAAAACTGGGCTTTGACAAAGAGGACTTCGTGGTGCTCTTCTGCGGGCGCACCAGCCCGGAAAAGGGGGTGCACCAGCTGCTGGCCGCCATGGCGAACATCCCTGATGAGCAGGTGAAGCTGCTTGTGGTGGGCAGCCCCTTCTTCGGGGCCAAAGACCGCTCGGACTACGCCGACGGGCTGCAAAAACAGGCCGAAGCACTGGGCGGGCGGGTGAAGTTCGCCGGCTTTGTGCCGAACCCCGAACTGCCTGCCTATTACCGTATGGCAAACGCCGCCTGCTTCCCCGCCCTCTGGCAGGAGCCGGCGGGCATCACCGCCATCGAGGCCATGGCCTGCGGCTGCCCGGTCATCGCCACCGCCTCCGGCGGCCTGCCGGAGTATCTTGAGGGCAGCGGGGCCGTCATCCTGCCCCAGAGCGAGGTGTGGGAGGACCAGCAGCTGCGCGGCGTGCCGGGCGTGCCGCCGCTGGAAAACACCATCGCCGAGGCCATCCTGGCCCTGAAAGCCGACCCCGCCCGCGCCGCCGCCATGGCAAAAGCCGGGCGCGAGGCCGCCGGGCGCTATTCGCCCGAGGCCTACTACCACACCCTGCTGGCGGCGCTGAAAAGCTGGAGCCGCTGAGAACGAACAAAGGAGCTTTTCGCCATGGAACCATTGGTCAGCATCATCGTGCCGGTGTATAACTGCGAAAAATTTCTGCCCGTCTGCATCGAAAGCATCGCAGGGCAGACCTGCGCCGACTTCGAGTGCATTTTGGTGAATGACGGTTCATCAGACGGCTCAGGAGCCGTCTGCGACGGGATAGCCCGTCGGGACCCGCGATTTCGGCCGATCCACAAGCCAAACGGCGGCGTGTGCAGTGCCCGCAACGCGGGTCTTGACGCGGCCCGGGGCAAATTCGTGCTCTTCTGCGACCAGGACGACCGCATCCACCCCGAGACGATCGCCACGGCGCTGTCGCACCACAAAAGTGCGCCGGAAGACCTCATCATGTGGCCCTACACCAGAGACCCCGCCGAATTCCGCCAGCCTCTGCCGCAGGGCGAGACCCTTTTCCGGCAGCAGGAGTTCGGCACTCTTTACTGCACCTTCATGCTTCCGCCGGTCTGGAACAAACTGTTTGAGCGCGGGGTGCTGGAATCGCCTTCTCCCCTTCGCTTTGACACGTCCATCCGCAACGGGCACGAAGACCTGCCCTTTGTGTATGAATATCTCGCACGGCTTGCCCGCTTGCGGCCCGGATTCACTGTGCATTTCCTCCGCGCGCCCCTCTACTACTGGAGCGACGAAAACGACATGAGCGTTTCCAAAAAGGACGTGCATTACGAGCAATATTTTGAGGTGGAGCTGCCGCTGTTCATGCGTTTTGACCGCGACTGCAAAGCGCTTTATCACTGCCCGCCCCAGGACATGGCCGCATTTTATCAGCATGCCGTTCACACGCTGGCCTATGGGCTTTTGTTCGAGAAGGGCGCCAAAGGGCGCGCGCTCCTCGCCCGGCCCGAAGTGGCCCAGCTGCTGGACGGGCTGAAGGAGAGCCGGACTTTCAGTCCGTATTACCTGCCGTTCCGCTGGCGCAGCCCCGCTCTTGCCCGCTTTGTCATCCGGGCCGAACAGAAGGAGCGCCGCTCTTACTGGAGGGCCTACTGGCTCCTCTATTATCTTCTTGGCGGGAACTGGCGCAGATGATGTCTGCCGCCCGCCGGGCCAATGCAAAGGAGTGTTTTATGGTTCCTTTCGCAAGCATCATCGTGCCGGTGTACAACGCCGAAAAATACCTTCGCCGGTGTTTGGACAGCATCGCCGGCCAGACCTTTGCGGACTTTGAGTGCATCCTGGTGGACGATGGTTCCACCGACGGCTCACCTGCCATCTGCGACGAGTGGGCCGCAAAGGACAGACGGTTCCGAGTGATCCACCAAAAGAACGGCGGCGCCTCCGCCGCCCGCAACGCCGGGCTGGATGCCGCCCGCGCCCCCTGGCTCTTTTTTGTCGATTCCGATGACGCCATTGCCCTCTGCGCTTTGGAGCAGGTGCGGGACACACAGCTGAAAAATCCCCGTGACCTGGTTTTTTTCGCCGCGGCGTTTGAACCCGGCGCGCTGCTGAAAGCCCCGGACCCGGACGCCGTGCAGCGGTTTTCCGTGCAGGACATCGGACTTTTCTGCGAGACGGCGCCTTTCCCCACGCCCTGGGGAAAGCTGCTGGACCGGGATCTTGTGGAGCGGGCGGGCCTGCGGTTTGACACCTCTTTGCAGTGCTATGAAGACCGGCCTTTCATGAACGAGTATTTGCGCCGGTTTGCCGCCGAAACGCCCGGCGGCCGGCTGCTCTATATCACCCAACCGCTGTATTACTACGAGACAGGCAACGAATCCAGCCTGAGCAAGAGCACCAAAAATCAGCTGCAGCCCGCCCATTACCAGATGTTCGACCGCTTTTTGCAGGACTGCCTGCACCTCTACCACGCGCCCCCCGAACAGCTGCGGCTGCCCGTGATGGAATATCTGAACACGGTCCTGTACGGCCTTTTCTGCACGCCCCGGGACCAGCGGTGTGACTGCGCGGCTCTTTTCTATCAAAGCCCGGAATATGCGCGGCTGATGGCCTTTTTTGAGGAGAACCGCCTGTTCGAGTGCCGCTATGTTCCCCTGCGGTTCCACTGGACCGGCCTCGCGGTGGCTCTGGACCAAAACCGCCTCACCCCCCGCCGGTGGTTCTACTGGAAGTTCCACTGGCTGTGCATGCACACGGCATATCTGCGCTGGAAGCCGCTTTTGAAATGAGAGCAAACACCGCAAAGGGTTTTCTTGCTTGGCGCTTTATGGTATATTATAGAGTACACTTGTTTTTGCCTCGCTCGGTTTTGCCCATGCAAAGGAGATGATCCATCTGCCCGCGGTAAGCATCATAATCCCCGTTTATCGGGCGGAACGTTTTCTCTCCCGCTGCCTTCGCAGCGTGGCCGCGCAGAGCTTCACCGACTGGGAATGCCTTCTGATCGACGACGGAAGTCCCGATCAGAGCGCCGGCATCTGCCGGGAATTCGCGGCAAAGGACCCCCGGTTCTTGCTCTTCCAGCAGGAAAACGGCGGGCCGGGCGCCGCCCGCAACACAGGCCTGCGCCTGGCAAAGGGCGAGTTCGTCCTGTTTTTGGACAGCGACGACCTCTGGCCGCCGTATTTTCTGCAAACGGTGTTGCAGCTTCAAAAAGAGCAGCCTCACCGGCTGGTCCTGTGGGCATACACCGACGATAAGGCGGGTCTTGCGCCCTCCGCCGCCCCCGTCACACCGGAATTTTACGGGCGGGAGCAGATGGGGCGGCTCTTTCTGGACGGATTTCTCTATTATGTGTGGAACAAGCTGTTCCGGCTGGAGCTTATCCGCACGGCGAACCTTGCGTTTCAAACGGACCTTCGCTACGGCGAAGACCTCACCTTCTGCATGGAGTACATCCGGCACTGGTTCGCGGCGCCGGGCAGCGAGGGGGTCGCATTCTGCCGCGCCCCGCTGTACTACTACGAGACCGGCAATGAAGCCAGCATCACCTATCTCTACAAGCCCTGCTACTGCGAGGATGAAGTCCGGCTGACCGGCCGTCTGCTTGGCTGGTTCTCGGAGGATTTTCCCCTGCAAACTCCCGAACAGGCGCCCTTCTTCATCCACCTGCTGCGCACCATCGCAGGCGGGCTCTCGGTGGACCTGGCGCAGCCGGACGGTTACGCCCTGGCCCGCCGGCATCTGACCTGTCCCACTGTGCAAAATCTGCTGGCGCAGGCCGCCGGCATCGACGCCTACACCCCCTTTTGGCTGCCCATGCGCCGCGGCTGGGTCCGGCTCAGCGCTCTGCTGGGCCGCTGGCGGCTCAGCGGTTCCCGCTGGTATCATCGCGTTTACTGGGCAGGCTATCACCTGCACTCCCTGCGCACAGGCAAAAAAAGCCCTGTGATCTTATAAAATACAAGCATCAGCTTCACCTTAAGGAGGTTTCCCCTTGGAGCAGAATCAACAGCAGTGGACGACCATCATCAAGCCCCGCACCGGCTGGTTTGACATCGACCTGAAAGAGCTGTGGCAGTATCGGGATCTGGTGGTCATGTTCGTCAAGCGCAGCTTTGCCACCCTTTACAAACAGACCATCCTGGGTCCCGCCTGGATCCTCATCAACCCGCTGCTCACCACCGTTATCTTCACGGTGGTGTTCGGCAACATCGCAGGTCTGGCCGAGTCGGGCGTGCCCAGCTTCTTGTTCTACATGGCGGGCAACGCCATCTGGTCTTTCTTCGCTTCCTGCATCACCGGCACGGCCAACACCTTCGTGACCAATGCGGGGCTCTTCGGCAAGGTATACTTCCCCCGGCTGACCATGCCCATCTCCCAGGTGGTCATCTCCTTCATCAACCTTCTCATCCAGATGCTGATGTTCTTCTGCTTCTGGGTGTGGTTCTATTTCTTTGGCCAGGAATACGGCACCGTGCAGATGAACCTGTGGGTGCTGGCGCTGCCGGCGGTGCTGCTGCTGGTGATGGTGATGGGCCTGGGCGTGGGCATCATCGTGTCCAGCCTGACCACCAAATACCGGGATCTGGCCATCGTGGTGAGCTTCGGCGTGCAGCTGTGGATGTACGCCACGCCGGTGGTCTATTCCATGAGCGAGATCGCCGCCGGCAGCCCCCGGCTGCTGGTGCTGATGCGCCTGAACCCCATGACTGAGCCGGTGCAGGTGTTCCGCTACGCCCTTTTGGGCTGCGGCGAGATCAGCCCCGCCTGGCTTTTGTACAGCGCCGTGGTGGCCCTGGTGACCCTGACCGCCGGCGTGTTACTGTTCAGCCGGGTGGAAAAGACTTTTATGGACACTGTGTGACGCGGGAGGAAACGAGACAATGACGATGCAGACACAAAACTCCCGCGAGCCGGTGATCGAGATCACCGGGCTGAAAAAGCAGTACCGCCTGGGCCAGATCGGCGGCGGCACCCTCACCGCCGACCTGCAGAGCTGGTGGGCCCGGGTGCGGGGCAAAGAGGACCCCAACCTGCCCATCGGCACCGACACCCGCCTGTTCGGTCAGACCTTCATGGCGCTGAACGGCGTGGACCTGACGGTGTACAAGGGCGAGGCCCTGGGCATCATCGGCCGCAACGGCGCGGGCAAATCCACCCTTTTGAAGCTGCTCAGCCGCATCACCGCCCCCTCCGCGGGCGAGATGAAGATCAAAGGCCGGGTGGCCAGCATGCTGGAGGTGGGCACCGGCTTCAACGGCGAGATGACCGGCCGGGAAAACATCTACATGAACGGCTCCATCCTGGGCATGACCAAAGCCGAGGTGGACGCGAAGCTGGACCAGATCATCGAATTCTCCGAGTGCGGCGAGTTCATCGACACCCCGGTGAAGCGCTATTCCAGCGGCATGTTCGTGAAGCTGGCCTTCGCGGTGGCCGCCCATCTGGACTCGGAGATCATGGTGATGGACGAGGTACTGGCGGTGGGCGACATGAAGTTCCAGCAGAAGTGCCTGGGCAAGATGAGCGACGTGGCCGGCCAGGAGGGCCGCACGGTGCTCTACGTCAGCCACAACATGAGCACCATCCGCCAGCTGTGCACCCGCTGCGTGGTGCTGGACAAGGGCCGGGTCATCTTTGACGGCAACGTGGAAGACGCCATCGCCGTCTACATGGAGACCACCGACGTGAACGTGGTCCACTATGAACTGGAGGACCTGGGCCGCATGACCTCCAGCGCGGGCAAGCGCCTGCGCGTTTTGAGCCTTGATTTTGTGGGCAAGGAGAGCAGCGTGTTCGCCGCCGGCGAGCCGCTGACCGTGCGCATCCGCTGGCGGGCGGGCCAGAAGTTCGACGCGGTGAACATGAAGCTGAACATCCACTACCGGGATTCCAGCCCTGTGGGCATCAGCCACCCCGTCACCCTGGGGGCCGCTGAGCCGGGCCGGGTCTATGTCACCACCTTCACCTTCGACACCTCCATTTTGAGCGAGGGCCAGTACTTCTTCTATCTGGACGTGTTCGAGCGGGAGCTGGCGGGGGCCATCTGCCTGGACAAGCCCAACCAGGAATTCGCCTTTGAGATCACCAACACCGACCGCACCCTGCCCGAGTGGTCTGCCGGCTGGGGCCACATCCACTTCCCGCCGGTGAAGGTGTTGGAAACGGAGGAAACGGCCCAATGAAGCCGGACCTGTACATCTGCCATACGGCCTATCAGGTGCTGGTGGAAGCCTGCCGCGCCTTCGAGGCCCCCTGCCCGCCCGCGCTGGTGCTGAGCGCCGCGCTGCCGGGGGCCGAAGCCCTGGCCGAACGCCTTCGCGCCACCGGCCTCTTCGCCGGGGTGCGGGTGTTCGACGAGGAGAAATGCGGCAACGCCTTTCAAAAAGGCTTTTGGCGCACCCTTTTGCTCCAGCGCGTCATCGGCCGGCGCAACGTGGAGAAATACTACGGCTTTTCGCTGGACGGCGCGCGGTACCGGGACGTTTACATCCACAACGACTGGAGCGTGCTGGGGCGCTATCTGCAGGACAAGGGCCTTCGCTACATCCTCTGCGAGGACACCTTTGCCAGCACCTGCGCGGACGGCGGTCACCAGCTCATCCAGCGGCAGCGGGCGCTGCCTTGCTTTGCCCTGCGCCGTGCCTTCGGCTACGGCTACCTCTACTGGGGCGACTGGAAAAAGGTGAAGGCCATCGAGACCGAAAGCATCGCAAAGGCCACCGTGCCCTTTGCCAGAGAGCGGCTTTTGCAGCGCTGCCAGAAGGCGGCCTTTGCCGCCCTGACCAAAGAGCAGAAGGCCCTTTTGAGCTCTGTGTTCATCACCACGCCGCTGCCGGCGGACACCGCCGGGGCGGTGCTGTTTTTGACGCGGGATTTCGTCAGCGAAGGGCTGATGGACGAAGAGACCCAGCGGCGGATGTACAAAGCGGTGGCGGCAAAGCACTGTTCCGGCGGGCCGCTGTTCATCAAGGCCCACCCCCGGGACGCTTCGGACTATGCCGCCCTCTTCCCCGGCGCGGTGGTGCTGGACAGGGCCATGCCCAGCGAGGTGCTCAACTTCGCCCTGCCCTTCCGCTTTGCGAAGGCGGTGACGGTGGAATCCACCGTCTTGAAGGCCTTTGAGGCCGCCGATGAAAAGGTCTCTCTCACGCTGGACGAGGCGCTGGCCGAAGCCCGCGCGTGAAGTTTTTTGCCCGCTTTATGAAAGAACGAAGGCCTTCGGTTCGTTTTGATACCGGGGCGGAAAAGAGGTTTTTCCCATGAAAATTCTCGGCGTCATCCCCGCCCGCTACGCTTCCAGCCGTCTGCCGGGCAAGCCCCTGGCGGACATCCTGGGCAAGCCCATGGTGTGGTGGGTGTACCAGGCGGCAAAGCAAAGCCCCCTGCTGGACGATCTGGTGGTGGCCACCGATGACGAGCGCATCCTGGCGGTGTGCAAAGAGTACGGCATGAACGCGGTGATGACCCGCGCCGACCACGACACCCCCACCGCCCGCATCCAGGAGGTGAGCTGCCTCATCCAGGCGGACCTCTACCTCCAGATCATGGGAGACGAGCCCCTCATCGACCCGAAGGCTTTTGAGCTCATCCTGCCCAAAACCCTGCCGGACGACCCATACTATGTGGCGGGCGTGACCAACCGCATGGAGCACCCGGCGGACGTGATCGACTTCTCCAACCAGAAGGTGGTCTGCAACGCCCGGCGGGAAATTTTGCTCATCAGCCGCAGCCCCATCCCCTACCCCAAGGGAACGGCGGATTTTGAATACGAAAAGATCACCGGCATCCAGCTGTTCAGCAAAAAGGCGCTGGATTTTTACGCCGCCACCCCGAAGAGCGCCCTGGAAAAGGCCGAGGAAAACGACCTGATGCGCTTCATCGAGAACGGCCACACCGTGCACGCGGTGCTCTCGCCCTACAAGACCGTGTCGGTGGACACGCCGAAAGACGTGGACATCGTGTGCGACGTGCTTCGCCAGCGGCAGAGCCGCTGACCCCGCCCCCGGCTTTTGCGGGCCGGGCGCAAGTTTGACTTTGGCGCTTTGCGGCGCGCCCCGTCGCCCCATCCGGGGCAGAAAGGGAACTATCATTATGTCTACCATCCGTTTGCTCGACTGCACCCTGCGGGACGGGGGCTATGTGAATGACTGGAAATTCGGCTTTGAGAACATCCGCGACATCGTGGCCAGCCTTGTGAACGCCGGCACCGACATCGTGGAGGTGGGCTTTCTGCGCAATCTGGAGCCGGACATGGACCAGAGCCGCTGGAACACCGTGGCCGAACTGAAAAAGGTGCTGCCCGCCGACCGCAAGAACACCATGTTCTCCGGCATGGCGCTGCACAACTTCTACGACATCGACAAGCTGGAGCCCTGGGACGGCACCGGCATCGACATGATCCGGGTCACCTTCCACGACTATGACATCGAACAAGGCCTCGCCTTCTGCCGCAAGGCCCAGGACAAGGGCTACAAGATCAGCTGCAACCCCATCAACATCATGGGCTACTCCGACGCGGGCGTCCTGTGGCTGTGCGAACAGGTGAACAAGCTGCATCCCTTCGCCTTCTCCATCGTGGACACCTTCGGCAGCATGCAGATGCAGGACCTGGAGCGCATCGTGCGTCTGGTGGACAACAACCTCGCCAAGGACATCGCCCTGGGCCTGCACCTGCACGAGAATCTGGCCCAGAGCTTCAGCCTGGCCCAGCGTTTCCTGGACATGCACCTGGTGGGCCGCGACGTCACGGTGGACGCCAGCCTTTTGGGCATGGGCCGCACCCCCGGCAACCTGTGCATCGAGCTCATCGCCGACTACATGAACCGCAACTGCGGCAAAAACTACGACATCGACCGCATGCTGGACGCCATCCAGGAGCACATCCTGCCCATCAAGGAAAAGAGCCCCTGGGGCTACTCCCCGGCCTACTTCCTGTCGGCCAAGTACAATCTGCACCGCAACTACGCCGAGCATTTTCTGGGCAAGGGCGACCTTTCCAACCGGGACATCAACCATCTGCTCAGCCGCATCGCCCCGGAAAAAAAGACCGCCTTCGACGCGGCTTACGCAGACGAACTGTACGCCTCTTACAAGGACAACCGCATCGACGACACGGCTGACCGGGCCCGTCTGGCCCAGGCGCTGGCGGGCCGCAAGGTGCTGTGCCTTGCCCCCGGCGGCACCCTGAGCACCCACCGCACCGAGGTGGAGGAATTCATCGCCCGGGAGACCCCGGTGGTCATCGCCGCGAACTTCGTGCCGGAGGACCTCAAAGCGGACTACGCCTTCTTCTCCAGCGGCAAGCGGTTCGACAAGTTCACCTCCCTGCCCTGCCCGGTGCTGTGCACCTCCAACCTGGAGGGCAAGGCGGACTTCCGCCTGGACTACAACAGCCTTGCAGGCGCCTTCACCATGGGCGCCAACAGCCTCATCATGCTGCTGCGCCTTCTGGAGCAGCTGGGCGTGAAGGAAGTGGCGCTGGCGGGCGCGGACGGCTATGAGCCGGGCACCGAGAACTACTGCGACCCCCGCATGAAGAACCACACCCCCCGCGGCGCGGACTACAACCGGGCCATGACCGCGGCCATCGGCGGCTGCGGCCTTGCGGTGACCTTCGTCACCCCCAGCCACTACCAGAAAGGGTGAGCCGATGAACGACATTCGACTGCTGGTGCTGGACGTGGACGGCACCCTCACCGACGGCGGTCTGTATCTGGACTCCACCGGGAACGAGACCAAAAAGTTCTCCGTGCGGGACGGCGCGGGCCTTTCCCTGGCCCGGGCGGCGGGCATCCAGGTGATGATCCTCACCGGGCGGGAGAGCGTGCCGGTGCGCCGCCGGGCCGAGGAGCTGCACCTGGACTTCTGCGTGCAGAACTGCAAGGACAAGGCCGCGTATCTGGCCGGCTTTTTGAAGGAACAGGGCTTTGCCAAGGACCAGGTGGCCTATGTGGGCGACGACTGGAACGATCTGGCCGCCATGGACCTGGCGGGCTTTGTGGCCTGCCCCGCCGACGCGGACGAGCTTGTTCGCCGCCGGGCGGATTTTGTCAGCCCCCGCAAGGGGGGCGAAGGCGCGGTGCGGGACGCCGTGGTCTTTCTTCTGCGCCGCCAGGGCCGTTTTGAGGCGCTGGTGGAGCAGGTGTACGGCGCGCGGGTCTGACCGCGCCGCCCACAAAACTGCCGGGAGGCAACGGGATGCAGAATGTGCTGACATTTTTCAAAACACACAGGCGGGCGCTCACCGGCGCTCTGCTCTGCTTTTTCCTTTTCGCGGTGTTCGCCGCCGTCTGGCTGACCCACATCCGGGGCCAGGGCGACAAGAGCAGCAGCTGGGCCATCAACGACCAGTTCCACAGCTTCGCCACCATCGAAGAGAAGATGGAGCAGCGCTTTTCCTGCGACCGGGACCTGCTGGCGCTGAGCCTTGTGCTGGCCGCCGAGGACACGGAAACGCCTCCCGAAGGTGAGCTGGAGCTCATCCTCACCGACAGCGCCACCGGCGAGGAGCTGGCCCGCTCCACCGGCGACATGCGCTACATCTACAACGGCTGGGACGCTTACTACACCACCCTGGGGCTGGACCGCTTTGTGGAGAACCCCGGCGAGGCGGTGGAGTACACCCTGACCCTCATCCCCCACTACACCGGCGAGGGCCGGCTGTGCGTGGGCTATGAGGAGGGCGGCATGCCCGCGGGCGTTTCGCTGACGGTGGACGGCGAGGAAGTGGACGGCACCGTGGCCATGCTGGGCACCCAGGCCCGGGTGGGTGGCTTTCTGACCAAGTTCTACTGGGTCTTTGCGCTGGGCTGCATCGCCGCGGCGGGGCTGCTCTACTGGCTTTACTGCCGCCGCACGGTGCCGCTGCACCGCATGGTGTTCTGCGCGGTGCTGGTGCTGGGCTTTGCCTTCAATGTGCTGCTGCCCCCCTACGCCGCGCCGGACGAAAAATACCACATCAACCAGAGCTTCACTCTGGCCAGCACCCTCTATGACCCCCATCTCCCCGTGGCCAAAAGCCACATCCGGGACACCATCCGCCGCCCGTCGGACCAGGACGCCCTCATCCAGGTGGATGAGACCACCGTCTTCACCTGGCAGCACATCGCCAAGGTCATCGGCCGGCCCAACACCGACCCCACCTTCGCCACCCACACCTTTGACGAGTATCAGGTGGACAGCAGCTACACCCTCTACTGGATCAGCGGCTTCGGCGTGCTGATCGGCTACTGGCTGCATCTGGGCTTTGCCGCCACCCTCTATCTGGGGCGGCTGGCGAACCTGTTGTTCTTCGCGTTCCTGGCCGCCTGGGCGGTCAAGCGCACCCCGGTGGCAAAGCCCGCCTTTGCCGTGGCCGCCCTGCTGCCCATGACGCTGCATCTGGCGGCCTCCTACAGCCGGGATTCCAACCTTCTGGCCCTGTGCTTCTTCTTCTCCGCCCTGCTGCTGGACCTGGCCTTCGGCCCCCGGGAGCACATCGGCTGGAAACAGCTGGTGCTGCCTGTGGTGCTGGCGGTGCTCATCGTGCCCAGCAAGGTGGTGTATCTGCCGCTGGCCGGGCTCATCCTGCTCATCCCCGCGGTGCGGCTGGGCCGCTTTGCCCGCTGGATCAAGGGCGGCTTTCTGGCCCTGTGCGCCGTGGCGTTCCTTTTGAACAGCGGCGCGGCGGGGGCCCTTGTGGGCTTCACCCAGACCAGCGGCACCGCCGCCGCGGGCGCGGCCAGCCTGATGGCCCAGGAACAGGCGGCGCAGGAGCCTGCGGCCCCTGAAACCGACGTGCAGAGCGCGGCGCAGGCCTCCTCCGGCGAAGCGGCCCAGAGCGCCGCGCAGACTTCCGGCGGGGCTGAAAGCGCTTCGCAGGCGGCTGACCCGGCGGAGGAAGGCGCGGCAGCGGAGCCCTCTGCCAGCAGTTCCGCCGCCCAGCCGGCCTCGGAAACGGCGGGCAGCGCCTCCGAGCCCGCGGCCGCCAACAGCTTCTCCACCCAGGAGGACCTGACCTGCTTCACCCTGCCCTACATCCTCTCCCATCCGCTGGAGACCGCCGAGCTGTGCATCCGCTCGGTGGTGGAGGAGGGCGACCATTACCTGAGCACCCTTGTGGGCGGCACCCTGGGCTACTTCGGGCTGGACAAGCCCCTGGACCTGGCCTGGGGCTGGATCATCCTGCTCTACGGCCTGCTGGCGCTGGCCTGGCTGTGCCCGGAGGAGGGCGGGGCGATGCCCCCGGCCGCCCGCTGGGGCACGCTGTTCATCGCCCTTTGCTGCTGCGGCCTGGCGGTGCTGGGCTGCATCTCCTGGACCCCCACCTACTACGAGACCATCTACGGGTTCCAGGGGCGCTATTTCCTGCCTGTGCTGCCGCTGCTTTTGCTGGTGCGGCCCAAGGCGCTGTGCCTTGCCGGTGACTGCCGGCGCGGCATCGTGCTGGCGGCGGCGCTGGTGGACATCGGCGTGCTGCTGAACGTTTTCCTGGCCGTGGTGGCCCGATAATATGGATTCGAGGACTTTTTTATGGTTGATTTCAAAGCCGTGCCGGTGATCATTCCCAGCCTGGAGCCGGACGAGCGCCTTCCCCTTCTGCTGGGCCAGATGAAAGAGGCGGGCATCGAGAACATCGTGCTGGTGGACGACGGCAGCGGCCCGGAATACGCCCCTGTTTTTGAGCAGGCCCAGCGGGAATGGGGCTGCGTGGTGCTGCGCCACGCGGTGAACCTGGGCAAGGGGCGGGCCCTCAAGACCGCCTTCAACTTCTGTCTGAACACCTGGCCGGACGCGCCCGGCGCCATCACCGCCGACTCCGACGGCCAGCACTCGCCGGCGGACATCCTGCGCTTCATGCAGGCCATGGCCGAGCACCCGGACAGCCTTCTGCTGGGCTGCCGCGACTTTGACGACGCGGGCGTGCCCTTCAAAAGCCGCTGGGGCAACAAGATCACCTGCTTCATGTTCCGGGCGCTGTGCGGCGTGTCGGTGAGCGACACCCAGACCGGCCTGCGGGGGGTGCCCACCTCCTTCATGAAGCGGCTGATGAACGTGCCGGGCGAGCGCTTTGAGTTCGAGAGCAACATGCTCATCGAGACCCGCGACCGCCTGCCCATTCTGGAACTGCCCATCCAGACCATCTACGATTCCAAGGAGAACCACACTTCCCACTTCCATCCCCTGCGGGACTCGGCGCGCATCTACGCCATCTTCGGCAAGTTTTTGTTCTCCAGCCTTTCCTCCAGCGTTCTGGACCTGGCGCTGTTCAGCCTGTTCCTTCTGCTGTCGGGCCTGTTCGTGGCCGACCCCAGCGGAACCGGCCGCATCCTGCTGGTGTTCGTCTGCACCGCCCTGGCGCGGCTGTTCTCCGCCAGCTACAACTACTACATGAACCACCGGGTGGTGTTCCACAGCCAGGCCGACCACAAGCGGGCGGCGGTGCGCTATGTGGTACTGGCGGCGGCTCAGATGCTGGCCAGCGCGGGTCTGGTGAGCCTCATCACCTCCCTGCTGTGCCCTCCGGGCGGCTGGGAGATCGCCATCAAGGCGGTGGTGGACATCGTGCTCTTCTTCATCAGCTTCCAGATCCAGCGGGAATTCGTCTACAAGAAAACGGCCTGACGGCCCAAAAGGAGGCGGGCGGCGGTGACCCTCTGCTTTTTCTCGGCCCAGTACCTGCCCACCGTGGGCGGGGTGGAGCGCTACACCTACAATCTGGCCCGCCGTGTGGTCAAGGCGGGGCACAAGGCCCTGGTGGTCACCAGCGCCCTGCCCGGCCTGCCGGACCACGAGACCGACGCCGAGGGCATCGAGATCATCCGGCTGCCGGTGTGGCCGCTGATGAACGGGCGCTTCCCGGTGCCGCGCCCCGGGCGGGAGTTCAAACGGCTGGCGGCGCTGCTCTGGGGCCGCAGGATCGATTTCTGCCTCATCAACACCCGGTTTTACGTCAGCAGCCTTTACGCCGCGCGGCAGGCGGCAAGGCGGCGCATCCCGGCCATCGTGGTGGACCACTCCACCGGCCATCTGCCCATGAACAGCGCCCTGCTGAACGCGGCGGGCGCGGCCTATGAGCATTTCGCCGCCGGCGTTCTCAAACATTACCACATGCGGTTTTTCGGCGTGAGCCGGGCGGTCTGCCGCTGGCTGGAGCACTTCGGCATCAAAGCCGAGGGCCAGCTTTACAACGCGGTGGACCCCGCCGAGGTGTGCGCTTTGGCCCATGCCCCCGACGCCATCGACTGGCGGAGCGAGCTGGGCCTTGCCCCTGACGCGCCGCTGGCGGCCTTTGTGGGGCGCATCATCCCGGAGAAGGGCGTGGCGGAACTCATCAAAGCCTTCACCGACGCCGCCGTGCCCGGCGCGGCGCTGGCGGTGGCGGGCGACGGGCCGTTGCTGGCCGAGCTGAAGAAGGACTGCCCGCCGAACGTGCACCTGCTGGGGGCGGTGGCCTACCCCAAGGCGATGCAGCTGCTGGCCCAGAGCCGGGTCTACTGCCTGCCCACCTACTACGCCGAGGGCTTCCCCACCACCTTTTTGGAGGCGGCAGCCTGCGGCTGCCCCATCGTGACCACCCGCACCGGCGGCAGCGACGAGCTGCTGGCGGACGAAAGCTTCGGCATCCAGCTGGATTCGGCGGACCCCGGCCCCCTGGCCGAGGCGCTGACCAAGGCCCTCACCGATGAAGACTGGCGGCGCACCGCCGCCGAAAAGACCGCCGCGCGCCTGGAAGCCCACTTCACCTGGGACGCGGTGTGCCAAAAACTGCTGGCGCTGGCCCAAAGCGCCCAAAACTGACAGAAAGCGAACGGGAAACTATGGCAAAATTATTGATCGTTATCCCCGCATACAACGAGGAAGCAAGCATCGTGCCGGTGGTGGAAGACCTGATCGAGCACTACCCCCAGTACGACTATGTGGTGGTGAACGACGGCAGCCGCGACCACACCGCGGCCCTTTGCCGCCAGCACGACTTCCGCATGATCGACCTGCCGGTGAACCTGGGTCTGGCCGGGGCCTTTCAGACGGGGCTTCGCTACGCCGCCGAGAACGGCTACGACTGCGCTTTGCAGTTCGACGCGGACGGCCAGCACCTGCCCCGGTACATCGCCCCCATGCTGGAACTTCTGGAATCCGGGGCGGACATCGTCATCGGCAGCCGGTTCATCACGGTGAAAAAGCCCAAAAGCCTGCGTATGGCGGGCAGCTACCTCATCAGCTGGGCCATCCGGCTGACCACCGGCAAAGCCATCTGCGACCCCACCAGCGGCATGCGGATGTTCAACCGCAAGATGCTGGAGGAGTTTGCCGCCAACCTGAACTACGCCCCCGAGCCGGACACCATCAGCTACCTCATCAAGAACGGCGCGGTGGTGAAGGAGCTGCAGGTGGAGATGGGCGAGCGCATCGCCGGCACCAGCTATCTGAACTTTGCCCGCTCGGTGGAATACATGATCAAGATGGGCCTTTCCATCCTGCTCATCCAGTGGTTCCGCAAGCGGGACACCCTCACCCCCTACACCGAAAGGAGCCTGTGACATGCTGGACTATCCCCTCTCCCTGCGGCTGCTGCTGGTGCTGGGCAGCCTGCTCACGCTGGTGTTCGTGCTGGGCCGCATCCGCCGGGCCAAAATTCAAATCGAAGACAGCATCTTCTGGTTCGTTTTCTCCGGCTTTCTGCTGCTTTTGAGCATCTTTCCGGAATTGGCCTACTGGGCCGCCAACACCCTTGGCATGCAGGCCCCCATCAACGTGGTGTATCTGGCCATCATCTTTTTGCTCATCCTCAAGGTGTTCTTCATGAGCCTGCGCATCAGCCAGATGGACTCCAAGATGAAAATTCTTGCCCAGAAGGTGGCGCTGAACGAGGAAAAGATCGAGCGCGCCCACCAGGACCGCTGAGGCCGATTTGTCAAATGTGCCGCACTGTGGTATAATAAAATGAAAACATCCTGCGGCGCGTTTGCGCGCGCCGTGTTATGACAGAAACGGAGGGTACACAAAACCATGGCATATACCCCGAAACTGACCTACAAGGGCCGCCCGCTGGTGCGCTGCGGCAACGAGATCTACTACGGCAGCCTGGCCGACCCCTATGTGGTGTTCATGCAGGTGCTCACCACCAAGGAGGAGAACGGCATCACCGTGGCCGACAAGCTGCACGTGATGCTGATGAGCACCGACGCCACCAAGCCCCTGCCCGAGCGGGTCGTCCGGCAGAGCTCCAAGACCGGCCTGTACACCGCCCTGGAAGTGGGCGGCATGTGGCTGGAACGGGCCCTGAAAGAGGCAGCGGCCGCCGCGAAGAAGTGAGTTTTGGCACAAAAAGCCCCGGACTTTGGTTTTTTTCAAAGTCCGGGGCTTTTCTCTTGCGTTTACTGGGGCAGGCTGGGGTAGGCGCTGCGGTCGCCCGGCTGGTAAGCCTGCATGTATTTGTCCAGATAGCTCAGCCGCGCCTGCATGAACAGCATCGTTTCCATCGGAGCGAGGGTGTCGTTTTCCGACCAGCCCTGATAGGCGTCGTTCACGCCCCAGAGGGCGAAATCCCGGGCCAGCGCGCCGCTTTGCACCAGCGTTTTGTACAGCCCGCTGTACACCGACTTGAGGTGGTCCAGGCTGAACACCGACTGGCGCAGTTCCTGCCAGCGCTGGGCCACCAGCGCCTGGGTGCGCTCCGGGTCGGCGGCGTAAAGGGCGTCCAGCTCCAGATCCGGCACGATGAAGGTGGTCAGGTCCAGGTCGCGGAAGGCGTCGTAGCAGTCGCCGAAGGTGTAGTTCATATCCCAGGGGATGCGGTAGATGAGCCCCTCGTCGTCCCGGTAGAGCAGATACATGTTCTGCAAAGCGTTGTCCACCGCGCAGGTGAACTGCTTGAACAGGGCAACGTCCACGGCGTTCTCCACGTCCAGAAGGGACTCCACCGTCTCCCAGGGCACCGGCTCCTCGGCCATGTACAGCGACTTGACATAGGGCTGCAGGATGTGCCACGCGCCGGGCCGCCACTCGTTGGGCCAGGAGATCTCGATGGCCCCGAAGTAGTCCATCATCTGCTCCTCTTCCATCCAGTCGAACTCGTGGGGCTTCATCATGTTGGACAGCCGCCATTTATAGAGCACGTCGTTGGCCCCAAGGTCCAGCGTTTTGCGGCCCAGCGGGCGGCACAGGCCGTACACGCCCATGTACTCGTCGTCCAAATACAGCTCCACGTACTGGATGACCGCCCCCGCCGGGTCGCTCTCGTTGTCCGCCGCCAGCTCGTTCCAGAGCAGGTTGGCCGCCATGTCCCGGGTGCGGGTGCAGTCGGTGGAAAAGTTGACTAAGATCCAGCCGTCGTCCTCGCCCAGGCCCAGAAAGTCCAGCGGGTTGGACTGACCCGCCTCGTCCAGCAGGTTCAGCCGGTAGGATTTTTTCTGGCTCAGCAGGCTGGCGTTGCCCCGCCAATGCCATTCCACCTTGCTGGAGAGCACCTGCTGGCGGAAGTTGCCCTCCGGCCAGAAGAGGGTCACGTCGCCGTAGTTGCGCTCCCGCATCTCATAGTTCAGTTCCGCCGGCTCCGAGTGGCTGGTGTGGACCGAGAGCACCGGCAGCCCCGAAAGGCAGACCCGCAGGCTGCACCAGCGCTTGCCGTCGCTCACATAGACCTGCCGCACCTCGCCGGAACTCATGTCGTCGGCCCAGTCCCCCTCCCACTCGTCGGCGGGCAGCCAGACCCGGCCCCAGCTGGAGGTGAGGGTGCCCCGCACCTCCCCGTTCAGGGGCTGGGGCAGGCAGTAGGCGTCCGTCTCGGCGTCGTAGGGCAGTTCGGCCCCGTTCCACAAAAGGGCGCAGTCGTCCCCCGTCTGCCGCGTCAGCGCGGTGATGGAGGCCACCCTGCCGCTGTCGGCCAACGGCGCGCCCAGCAGGCTGGAGGCCGCCTGACGCGCCCGGAAGAGAGCGATGCCCGCCAGCGCCAGCAGACAGACCGCCAGCACCAGCGCCCGCATCCTCCGTTTCAGGGGCGTGCCCGCGCCGCACCCGAGCCCTGTTTTGTTTGCGAAACCCATTCCATTCACACTCTTCGTCCCGTGATAAGGCCCCCGCCCGGGCCCATAAAACCGGGGAGGCCCGGCTTTGCGCCGCCGGCCTCCCCGCGTTTATTCTTTTCTCAGTAGCGCACTTCGCCGTCGTGGGCCAGCAGGTTGACGCTCTCCACCCCGGGCAGCGCCGCGCAGGCGCTCACAAGGCGGCTGCCGTCGTCGGTGCGCAGTTCCAGGATGAGGTCCAGCCGGTCGGCGCTCACGCTGCGGCTCTTCACCCGCGCGCCCTTGGCGTAGCGGTTCAAAAGCTCGTTCAGCGCCGGGTCGATCTCGGTGTCGGTGCTGTTGACCACCAGCAGATAGGGCGGCTTTGCCGAGGGCACCAGGTCCAGCAGGAAGATGAGAGCCGTGACCGCAAGGCTCACCACCACGGCGATCTCGAACAAACGCGCGCCGCAGATGATGCCCACGCCGATGCTCCAGAACAGATAGAGCAGGTCCATGGAGTCTTTCACCGCGTTGCGGAAACGCACGATGGACAACGCGCCCACCATGCCCAGGCTGATGACGATGCTGCTCTGCATGGCCAGCACGATGCCGGCGGTGACGATGGGCATCAGCGCCAGAGTCTTGTTGAAGTCCCGGTTATAGAAGGCGCTGCGGCTGGCCAGCCGGTAGATGGCGTAGATGTAAAGGGCGATCAGGCCGGTCACGCCCAGGGTGACCACGATGGTCACCGTGCCGATGTCGCTCTGGGCAAAGCCCTCCAGAACGCTCTTTTTGATAACGTCACTAAAACTCATATTCCCTGGTCCTTTCTGCCATGGGCCCGGGCAGGGCCAGCCGGCACAAGTAATATTTCGAGAACGCGGTCTGCCGCAGTTTTCCCAATTCCAGCGCCTGCGCCACATAGTCGGGCAGGAACTCGTCGAACTTCACTTCCAGCACGTGCTGCCCCGCCGGCAGGATGGGCGTGAGGTGCACCTTCGGCTCCAGAAAGCTGCCCAGCTGCACGCAGGCGGAGATGTTGCGGTCGAAGGTGATGCGCACATTGCCCGAGCGCCCCACAAAGGCGGTGCGCTCGTATTCCACGATGACCTTGGGCGCCATGCCCGCCGTGCGCATGGCCACGCTGAGCAGGTTGCGGGGCGCGGGGGTGCCCGGCCCGATGGGGGGCGCTGCGCCCGCCATGATGCGGCGGCACTCATCGGCGCTCACAATGCAGCTGGATTTGTGGGTCTTGCCGTGGAGCTTTTCTTTGATCTCCAGCTGGATGCGCTCGCTGCTGCCGTTGTAAAGCCGCAGGCGGAACTTGCGCCGGTCGTCCACGCCCGCCTCGTTCTCCCGCAGGCAGCTGTTTTGCAGATCGTCAAAATACAGGCTGCGGATGGCGTAGGCGCTGCCGGTCTGGTGCTTGTCCATGGGCAGCAGCACCTTCAGCCGCGCCCCCAGCACCGCAAGGTCGGCGTCGGTGACCAGGTATTTCCATTCATTTCGGTAATACATCGAACGCCTCCCGGTCGGCGGGGGTGTACTCCGCCATGTAATCGTCCAGAAATGCCAGACGCTGCTCCATGAACTCCAAAGTCTGCTCTGCGTCCAGCGTGCGGTAGTGAGACTCCCAGGGGTAGGTCTCCGCATTGCCCCAGAGGGCTGTGTCCCGCCCCAGGGCCCCGCTGGCCGTCAGCTGGTCCTGCGCGGCTCCGAACAGGGCGGTCACGTTCTCCATGGTGAGCACCGTGCCGCGCAGTTCGCTCCAGCGCTGGGCGATGAGCTGCTGCGCCCGGCCGCTGTCGGCATAATAGAGGGTGTCCAGCTCCATGTCCGGCAGGAAGGTGGAGGTCATATCCAGAGAGTAGAATTCATCGTAATAATCGCCAAACGTATAATCCATATCCCAGGGGATGCGGTAGTAAAGGCCGTCGGCGCTGTTTTGCAAAAAGTACTGGTTATAAGAGAAATTGTCCGCCGCGCAGACGAACTGCCGGAACAGCGACACATCCAGCAGATTGTCCAGGTTGGTGGTGCTTTCCAGCTGCTGCCAGCTGGTCTGCGCGCCCGGCGTGTAGTAGAGGTCCACATAGTCTGCCATGGGCTGCCACACGCCCTCGGTGTAGGTCTTGGGCCAGACCACCTCCAGCCACACGCCCCAGGAGAGGCTCTCATTCTCTTCCAGGGACGCAAAGGTCTCGGCGGTGGGCATGGAGCGGTCCATGGGCATGGTGCGCCATTTATAGAGCAGGTCATTGGCCGAGAGCTGCAAACTGTCCCGGCTGATGGGGCGGGCGATGCCGTAGAGCCCCACGTATGTATCGTCCAGATACAGTTCCACATATTCCACCTGGATGCCCGGCAGGTCGTGGTCGTTCTGCTGGGCCATCTGCTGCCACAGCTGCCAGGCCACCTTGTCCCGGGCGCGGGTGGTGTCGGTGGCGAAGTTCAAAAGGAACCAGTCGGCGTCCTCCCCCAGGCCCAGCAGGTCCTTCGCGTCCGGCTGGCCTTTGGCGTCCAGCAGGTTCAGACGGTAAGACTTTTTGTTGGCCAGCAGGTTGGTGTTGCCCCGCCAGTGGTATTCGATGTTGCCCGTGACGGTCTGGCTGCGGGAGTTGCCTTCCGGCCAGAACAGGGTGTATTCGCCGTAGTTGAAGGCCAGGTCCAGGCTGGCCATGGTGCCGCTGACGTACTGGGGGTCCAGCTTGTAGGGCACGCTGCGCTGGGTGTGCACCACCAGGGCGGGCACGCCGGAGAGATACACCTCCAGCCGGCACCAGCGCTTGCCGTCGCTCACATACACTTCCAGCGTCCGGCCTTCGGCCATGGCGTCCTGACGGCCCTGGGCCCACTGGTCCGCGGGCAGGTAGACCCGGCCCCAGGTGGTGGAAAGGCTGCCGGTGGCGCTGCCGTCCAGCGGCTGAGGCAGGCAGTAGACGCCCCGGGCAGAATCGTAGGGCAGCACCTCGCCGTTCCAGTGGAGCACGCAGCCCTCGGCGGAAGTCTGGGGCAGGGCGGTGATGGAAGCCAGCTGTTCGGCGTCCGCCAGACGCGCGCCCAGCAGGGTGACCGCGTCCTGACGCATGCGCAGCAGGGCGATGCCCGCCAGGGCCGCCACGCAGAACACCAGAAGCAGCATCCGCAGCGTCCTTTTCAAGCCTTCCCGCCCCGCTTTCCGCCAAAAAAGGCATTTTTTCTGCAAGTCCGCCGATTATTCTAACATAAGCGGCGGCCGGTGTAAAGCCGCGAAGCGCGCCAAATGGCGGAAAGAGCGGCACGAACTGGCAGGCGGTCAGGCCTCGGCCACCGCCACCAGATACTTGAAGATCTGCAGCTTGTTCTCCTCGTAGAGGCCCATCTCTTCGTAGAGGTTTTTATAATAGGTGAAGAGGCTGGCCTTGACCGACAAGATCTTGAAGGTGTTGCGCAGGGTCACCTGGGTGGAGACGAGGCTCTGGGGGTTCTTCACATAGTAATACACCGGCTCGTCCAGGGCATAGAAACGGGCGGCGTAGCGGATGTATTCCAGGTTGAACAGCAGGTCCTCGCTCCAGCAAAGCTCCTCGCTGCACTGGATGCCCCGGCTCTGCACCATGTCCCGCCGGTAGAGCTTGTTCCACATCACGCCGTAGTAAAAGCTGGCGGGCTCCTTCATCAGGCCCCTGGCGAAGGCGTGCTTGTCGTAAAAGCCCTTTTCCAGAAAGCCGAACTGCTGGATGGTCTGGTAGCTCTCCCCCTCCTTGGCAAAGAGGGGCTTTGTCTCCTCCACCCGGTAGTAGGGGGCGATGACCAGATCGGTCTGGTTGGCCTCGGCGGCCTCCACCAGCAGGCGGGTGGCGTCGGGGGCGAGGTAGTCGTCGCTGTCCGCAAATTGCAGATACTTGCCCTTTGCCATCTCCATGGCCAGATTGCGGGTGGCGGACACGCCGCTGTTGGCCTTGTCGATGAGCAGGATGCGCTTGTCCACCCGGGCGTACATCTCGCAGACATGCAGGCTCACGTCCTTGGAGCCGTCGTTCACGATGATGATCTCCAGGTTCTGATAGCTCTGCCGCCGGATGCTCTCGATGCAGCGGGCGATGTGTTCGCCGGCGTTGTAGACCGGCACGATCACGCTTACCAGGGGCTGTTCCACAAAGACTCCTCCTTTTTCACGCTTTCTCCTCTGCCGCCGGCGGCATCAGGGCCGCGGCCGCCAGCAGCAGCAACAACGGGGTGAAGTTGAAGGCATAGCGGGCCTTCGTCTCCCACAGGCTCAAGAACAGGATGAGGCCGGTGACGCTCACCCCCGCCAGCATCACCGGGCCGGCGGCGGGCCGGCGCACAGCGCGCACCGCGCATGCCAGCACCAGCAGCTGCATCATGTAGAGATAAGCCTGACAATAGTAGACCAGCGGCATATAGCCCGGCTGGCCCTCCAGGATGAAGGTGTGGGTCCAGTTGGCCCGCTGGGGGGTGGCCAGGAACTCCTCGGCGTTGTAAAGTCCGTCGCCCCAGGTGATGGCGGCCTTGCGGGTCATGAACTCCGCCAGTTCCAGCGGAGAGTAAGAGGCGTAGTTGGCCGCGATGCGCGCGTTCAAGAGTTCCTTGCGCTCGGCGATGGTGTCCACCGTCATGGCGGCCTCGTAGTCCGCCTGGGAATAGTTGCCGTCGTCGTGGCTGCCGTAGCAGAACCACAGCTGGATGGGCAGGCCCAGGGCCTCTTCCTCGGTCCAGTCGATGAGCCATGCCCGCTGCCAAAGGCGGTAGCCCCCCGCCAGCAGGCCGAAGGCCGCCAACATGGCGGCCAGGGCCGCCAGCGCACGCCGGGGTTTGGCCCGCAAGAAGAACTGGATGGCCAGCGCCACGGCGAGCACAGCCACGCTGCCCTTGACGGCGTAGCCGAAGAACACCGCCGCCCCCGCCCCCGCGGCCAGCAAAAGGCGGCGGGCGCGGCGCTCTTCCCGCTGCCATGCCTCAAAGGCCAAAAGGGCCAGCAGGCCGAAGGGCATGGAGAGGGTGTCGGAATAAAAGCAGGGGCTGTACAGCCAGAAGGGGGCAAAGGCCGCGCAGAGCACAAAGACCAGCGCCACCGCGGCGTTTGTCTTGAGCACGCGCCGCGCCAGCAGGCAGAGCAGGGCCACCGAGAAAAGCAGCGCCAGCACGTTCAGCGCAATGCCCGGGGCCACCCCCATGAGGGTGGAGTCCGGCTCAAAGCCGACGAGGCCGGCCAGCCAGTACCAGCCGCCCAGCACAAGGGCAAGGCCCAGGTTGTTATTGCAGACGATGTAGTAGCCGCTCCACACCCCGAAGCGCCCGTCGTCCAACAGGTCCGAGAGGGTGCGCAGCACCACCTCCTGGTCCATGATGGGCACCTCGGCCAGCAGCCACGCCATCGCCGAAAAGGCGGCGGCATAAAGGGTGAAAGCGGTGCAGAACAAAACGCGCCAGCGCTTTTGGGAAAGGCCGTTCAGCCGGGGCAGCACCCATTTGGAGAGGGCCCAGACCCCCGCCGCCAGCGCCGCGCCCACGGCAAAGGCCGCCGGGCCGTTGTGCTCCCAGCGGAAAACGCTGTTCAGGACGATCCAGCCCCAGAGAAGGGCAAACCCGCCCCAGAAGAGCTTTTCCAGCCTGTTTTGCACCCCGCGGCGCCCCCTTTCGGTTTTTGCGTATATTTGTAATATTATAGCACATCCGCCGCCAAAGAAAAAGCCGCCCGCCGGCGGCAAAAAAAGCCAGCCGCCGGAATTTCCGGCGGCTGGGAAAGGGTTGATTTTTTCGTCAGGAAACCTGCAAAAGGCTGTCGGTGCCGTCGTCGGTGAAGAGTTCCTCCCGGGGCACGAAGTAGATGAACTCGGTGCCGCTGTAGGTCAGAACGCCCCGCTGGCCGGGGAACAGCTGCCGCGCCAGGTGCTCGGGCACCGTGAGGGCGATCTCCTGCCCGCGGGCCACAAAGGTCACGGGCACCCGGTCCGCACCGGAAGCCGCCACCCGTTTCACCGTGGCCATCAGGCTCACTTCTCCTTTGGCCGGGCGGCGGAACCTGCGTCCCCACACCCCGATCAGACCAATTGCCGCAAGGGCCATCAGAAGGCCCGGAATGATCCACATCCACCGCATTGAACACCCCTCCTCGGGTCAAAAAGTTTGTATCTCGAAAACCGCTTGGTTTCGTGCGTTTGTATCTATAAGACGAACGGCCGCGCCGTTTTATTTCACAATTTTATGAAAGGCGCGAAAAAAAGATTCGGCGGGGCGCGCAAAGCCCTTGAAAAGGCCCGCGCGCCCCGCCGCTTTGTACGTTTTGGCAAAGGGTCAGTCGCTGAAAAGTTTTTGTTTATTATGCATATAAACGCTCATCACAAGCCCCACGCAGAGGTACATCATCAGCGCGCTGGTGCCGCCCGCCGAGAAGAAGGGCAGGGTGACGCCGATGACCGGCAGCAGCGACAGGTTCATGCCCAGGTTGATGATGATCTGCCACGCGATGGCCGCGAACACGCCGGTGCAGATGTAGGTGCCGATGTGGTCCTCGCTGCGCAGGCCGGTGGTGAGGGTGCGGATGGCGATGAAGAACAGCGCCCCCAGCACGATCACACAGCCCACAAAGCCGATGCACTCGGCCAGATAGCTGAACATGAAGTCGTCCTGGGCGTTGATGACCGAATAGTGGTCGTCGGAGAAAAAGCCCCGCCCGAAGATCTGCCCCGAGCCGATGGCCGTCATGCCGCCCAGCTGCTGGCGGGCGATGTCCGGGTACTGGTCGGGATAGAGCAGGGCCATGATGCGGTCCACCTGATAGCCCTTGAGCGCATCGGGGAAAAAGCCGATGATGAGGGAAAGCCCCGTGACCCCCAGGGCGATGGCCGAGAGGATGTATTTCCAGGAGAGCCCCGCCGCGAAGAGCATCATGCAGCCGATGGTGCCGAAGACGATGGCGGTGCCGTCGTCGCCCTGGATGTGCACCACCGCCACGGTGGCCAGGATGTGGGCCAGCAGCTTTGCCAGCGTTTTTGGCTCGTTGATGTGCTCGCGCACATTGTCCAGATGCATGGCGAAGGTGAGGATGAAGCTGATCTTTGCAAGCTCGGTGGGCTGCAGGCTCAGGGGCCCAAGGCGGATCCAGCTGTAGTTGTCGGTGCCTTCGGGGTGCCAGCCGAGGGTCAGCGGGCCGATGCTCAGATGGGTGAGGGTGAGCAGCACCAGCGTCCAGGTGCCCACCACGTGCACCGGCCAGATGCGGGCCAGACTGCGGTAGTCGATGCAGGAGAGCACGATGGCGCACACAAGGCCCAGCAGGCTGGCCACCCCCTGCACAAAGGCGTTGCGGTAGCTGCCCAGGCCGGTGATGGAGCCGTCGAACGCATCACGGGCAAATCCCCCCGCCGCCTGCCCCAGGCTGATCAGAGTGATGACGCTGAGCACCGAGCAGAACACACAGGTGGCGATGTAGGCCCGGTCGGTGGCCTTGAAGTATTGTCGGATGACCTTGAACACCATCCGCACCCCCTTTCAAAAGTTGGTCATTGCTTTATTATATCCCACAGGACTGCTTCTGGCAATGATTTTCCCCGCGCCGCTTTTTGCAGCGGGCGTGCAAATATGCTATAATGGCACCAGCGTGCACAGGGCGGCCTTTTCTGCCGCCCGGCGAAAGCGAAAAATGCGGGAGGATGGGCCGCCGATGCTGTTTTCGAGCCTTGTTTTTTTGTGGATCTTTCTGCCGGTGGTGCTGGTGGTCTACCGCCTTGTGCCCGGCTGGGGCAAAAACGCCCTGCTGCTGGCGGTCAGCCTTTTCTTTTACGCCTGGGGCGAGCCGGTGTACATCCTTTTGATGCTGGCCTCCATCACCCTGAACTATCTGGGCGGGCTGGCCCTCGCCCCCTTCTCCGGCCGGGGCCGTTCGCTGGTGCTGGCGGCGGTGGTGGCGGCGAACCTCGCGCTGCTGGGCTACTATAAATATTACGGCTTTGCCGCCGACACCCTGGCGGGTCTCTTGGGCCGGCAGGTGCTGCCCATGCGGGACATCGCCCTGCCCCTGGGCATCAGCTTTTACACCTTCCAGGCCATGAGCTATGTCATCGACCTCTACCGCCGGCGCATCGAGCCCCAGAAGAACTGGTTTCTGCTGGCGCTCTACATCAGCTTTTTCCCTCAGCTGGTGGCGGGGCCCATCGTGCGCTACACCGATGTGGAGGCCCAGCTGCGCAGCCGCACCGTGACGGCCCAGGGCTTTTCCTTCGGCGTCAAGCGCTTTTTGTACGGTCTTGCCAAAAAGGTCATTCTGGCCAACTGCTTTGCCGCCAAGGCGGACGAGGTGTTCGCCCTGGACCCCGCCGGGGTGGGCACCGCCGTGGCCTGGCTGGGGGCGCTCTATTACGGGCTGCAGATCTACTATGACTTTTCCGGTTATTCCGACATGGCCATCGGCCTCGGGGCCATGTTCGGCTTCACCTTCCCCGAAAACTTCGATTACCCCTATCTTTCGGCCAGCATCGGCGAATTCTGGCGGCGCTGGCACATGACCCTCTCCGGCTGGTTCAAGGAATACCTCTACATCCCCCTGGGCGGCAACCGCAAGGGGCAGCTGCGCACCCTGTTCAACGTCTGCGTGGTGTTTCTGGCCACCGGTCTGTGGCACGGGGCCAGCTGGCAGTTCGTGGCCTGGGGCGCGTGGTACGCCCTCTTGCAGGTGCTGGAGCGCACGGTGCTGAAAAAGCCCCTGGCGAAAGCGCCGAAGCCGCTGGCACGGGTCTACACCCTGCTCTGCGTGCTGTTCGGCTGGGTCATCTTCCGCGCGCCGGGCCTGCGGGCGGGGCTTTTGTGGCTGAAGGCCATGGTGGTGCCCGCGGCGGGCTTTGCCGCCTGGCCGGTGAGCCGCTACATCGACGGGCGCACCCTGGTGCTGCTGGCGGCGGGGCTTTTGCTCTGCGGCCCGGCCCAGGCGCTGTGGCCCCGCTTCAAGGCCGCCCTCTATGACCGGCGGCCCGCCGGCCGGGCCCAGACCGCGGTGCTGCTGGCGCTGGGCTTTGCCTGCCTGGTGCTGCTGGTGAGCGGCACCTACAACCCCTTCATCTATTTCCGATTCTAAAAGGAGGCGAGGAAGATGCCCGATGCTGTGAAAGAGCGCAAAGGCGCCCGGCGACTGCTGGTGGGCGGGTTCGCCGCCCTGCTGGCGGGGCCCTGCCTCCTGTGGCCGCTGGCCCGGACGGTGTGCGACACCACCAACTACGAAAACCGCACCCTGGCCGCCTTCCCCTCCCTGGCGGACGGGGTGGACGGCTGGCCCGCCGCCTTTGAGGAGTGGCTGGGAGACCACGCCCCCTTCCGCAACCAGTTTTTGACCCTCAAGTCCGGGGCGGACCGGCTGGTGGGCACGCTGGACTCCACCAACGTGCTGCAGGGCAAGGAGGGGTGGCTCTTTTTGAAGGACGTGTCCGACTCCAAGAGCCTCTCCGACTTCCAGGGTCTCACCGCCTACACCGCCGAGGAGACGCAGGCCATGGCCGACTCTCTGACGGCGCTGAACGACGCACTTGCCGCCAGGGGCAGCCGCCTTCTGCTGCTCTTCGCCCCCGCGAAAGAGGGGGTCTACAGCCGCTACATGCCGGACAGCGTGCCGGTGGTGAGCCGGCCCACCCGGGTGGGGGCGCTGGCGAACACCTTGGCCGAAACGGGCGTGCCGGTGCTCTTCCCGCTGGAAGAGCTGGAGAACGCGGCGCTGGAACGGCAGATCTATTATAAGTACGACACCCACTGGAACGAGGCGGGGGCCTGGCTGGCCGCCCAGCTGACGCTGGAGGCGCTGGACAAGCCCTATGCCGCCGTCTGGCCGGAGATGGCCGCCGACCCGGAAAAGGCCCCTCTCACCGACCTCGCCAACATGTGCGGCAGCTGGGCGTGGTGCACCGACGACGTGTACTGGGCGCTGGATGCCGTGCCCGCCGAGTGCACCCTGTGGGAGGCGGGGGGTGAGATCGCCCGCTACTCCGGCGAGGGCGAGGGCAGCCTGCTCCTTGCGCGGGACAGCTTCGGCGAGGCATTGGCTCCCTGGCTGGCCCAGGGCTTTGAAAGCACCACGGTGCTCCACGGCAACCAGATGCAGCCCGAGACGCTGCTGGAATGGCAGCCCGAGGTGCCGGACGTGGTGGTGCTGGAGGTGGCGGAGCGCTTTGCCGACAACCTGCCCGGACGGCTGGACGCGCTTCGGCAGTGGGCCGAGGCCGCGGACTGAGCCGCCGCGGTTGCACTTTTGCCCCCGCGGGGGTATAATAAGCCGCGGAATTTGACGAAACGACCCGAAAGGAGGAGGCGGCATGGCCGAATTCATCACCCACAGCCGCGCCGAGACGGTGGAGCTGGGCAGAAAGCTGGCCCAGCATCTGGCGCCGGGCGCCCTGGTGTGCTTCACCGGCAGCCTGGGGGCGGGCAAGACCGCCTTCACCGAGGGGCTGGCGGCGGGCCTGGGCTGTATCGACCCGGTGAGCAGCCCCACCTTTGCCATCGTGAACTACTACCGGGGGCCCCGGCCCCTGGCCCACTTTGACCTCTACCGCATCAGCAGCCGGGAGGACCTGGAGACCGCCGGCCTCTACGACTATCTGGACGAGGGCGCGGTGGTGGCCGCCGAGTGGAGCGAGAATTTTGCCGACCTGCTGGCGCTGGAGCATCCCGTGCGGGTGGACATCCGTCACGCCGGCGGCGACGAACGGATCATCACCATCGAGGGGGTGCAGCTGTGATCACCTTTGGACTGGACAGCGCCGGCCGCACCGCCGCCGTGGGCGTGATGCGGGACGAGGAGCTTTTGTACGAGGCCTTTCTCAGCGCGGGCCACACCCACAGCGAAGTGCTGATGGAGCTGGTGGACGGGGCGTTCAAAGCCACCGGCCTTTCCCCCGCCGACGTGGACCTGTGGGGCGTGTGCGCCGGGCCGGGCAGCTTCACCGGCCTGCGCATCGGCCTTGCCACGGTGAAGGGGCTGGCGCTGGTGCACAAAGCCCCCTGCGCCGCCGTTTCCACCCCCGAGGCGCTGGCCTTCAGCTGCCCCGCGGGGCAGGGCACCGTTCTGGCGGCGCTGGACGCCCGCCGGGGCGAGGTGTACTGGGCGGCCTTTGACCTGGAAAGCCATGCCCGCCTTGCGCCGGACGCGGCCTCGCCGGTGAAGGAGCTGGCACAATTTGTGGAAAATTGCAAAAAGCCGCTCTTTTTTGTTGGTGACGGGGCCGCTCTGTGCTATAATGAATACGGCCAGGCGCCGGGGGTCATTCCCTGCCCGCCCGCCCTGGGGCTTTGCCGGGGCGCGGGGGTGTGCCTTGCCGCCCGGGCGGTGAACGCCCGGGGCGGAGCCGTGCCCGCCGCCGCCCTTGCGCCCAGCTATCTGCGGCTGAGCCAGGCCGAGCGGGAGCGCGCCGCGCGGGGCCAGTCCCTGCGCCCGTAAACAAAAACGACCACCGACGGAGGATGTTTTCAAATGTCTAAACCCATCGCCCTCGCCGCCGACCATGGCGGCTTTGAACTGAAAGAGGCCGTGCGCGCCCATCTGGACGAGATCGGCGTGGCCTACAAGGATTTCGGCAGCTTCGACGGCGCTTCCTGCGACTATCCCGACATGGCCGAGCCCGCCTGCCGGGCCGTTGTGGCCGGTGAATGCGACAAGGCGCTGCTGTTCTGCGGCACCGGCGTGGGCATCTCCATCAGCGCCAACAAGATCCACGGCATCCGGGCCTGCTGCTGCTCCGACGCCTTCAGCGCCGAGTACACCCGCCGCCACAACGACGCCAACGCCCTGTGCATGGGCGGCCGCGTGGTGGGCCCTGGCCTTGCCATCTATCTTGTGGATCTTTTCCTGAACACCCCCTTCGAGGGCGGCCGCCATCAGCGCCGGGTGGACAAGATCGCCGCCCTGGAAGAGCGGGGCTGACATCATTTCACAGGCAGAACGCGGGGGCAGCCCCGCGTTTTGACGATACACAAACATCAATCACATAAAGTAAGGAGCGGTCAGTATGAGCAAAGCACCCATGATTTTGGATCATCCCCTGGTCCAGCACAAGATCAGCCTTCTGCGGAACAAGAACACCGGTACGAAAGAATTCAAGGAGCTGGTAGGCGAGATCGCCACCCTGCTTTGCTACGAAGCCACCCGCGACCTGCCCACCAAGGAAGTGGAAGTGGAGACCCCCATGGGCGTGGCCAAGTGCAACGTGCTGGCGGGCCGCAAGCTGGCCCTGGTGCCCATCCTGCGCGCCGGCCTGGGCATGGTGGACGGCATGCTGACCCTGCTGCCCGCCGCCAAGGTGGGCCACATCGGCATGTACCGCAACGAGGAGACCCTGGAGCCCGTGGAATACTACTGCAAGCTGCCCAGCGACATCGCCGAGCGGGACGTGTTTGTGCTGGACCCCATGCTGGCCACCGGCGGCAGCGCCTGCGACGCCATCACCCAGATCAAGAAGCGGGGCGCCCGCAGCATCAAGTTCCTGGGCATCGTGGCTGTGCCCGAAGGCATCAACAAGCTGCGTGAGATGCACCCCGACGTGGACATCTACGTGGGCGCTCTGGACGAGGGCCTGAACGACATCGGCTACATCGTGCCCGGTCTGGGCGACGCCGGCGACCGCATCTTCGGCACCAAGTGATCTTTGCTCCCATCCATCCCGAAAGGAGGTGCTGACCCATGCGGCACCTGTTCAAAAGCCTGTTCATGACTCTGGTGGTGACCGCCGGCGCCGTTCTGGCGATGCTGATCCTGCTGAACCACTCCTTTTTCGACGCCCGGGTCAACACCATCACCTTCTGGTGCATCGTGGTGCTGCTGGCCTGCATCTGGGGCGCTTTCATCGGCGAGGTGCGGGAGACGACAAAGGCCCAAAAGCCCGAAACGTCCCCCGATGAAGCCGTGGAAAAGCTGGTGGAGGCCGCCGCGCTGAGCGAGGCCGCCGAAGAGGCGCAGGCCCCCTTCGCGGAGGCCGCCCCGCCCGAAGCCGCGCCCGAGGAGGCGGCCCCCGCCGCCCCGGCCGGCGCGCCTGAAACAGCGGAACAAGCGCCCGCCCCGGCCCCCGAGGCCCAGGCCGAGCCGGAACCCCCGGCCCCCGAAAAAGCCGCCCCGGCGAAAAAGCGCGCACCCGCTGCCCGCAAAAAGTCCGCAGCCAAGGCCGCGCAGGCAGAGCCCGGAGCTGAGGCTGAGACAAAGCCCGCCCGCCGCAAGAAGGCCGCCGCCCCGAAGGACGGCGGACCCGCGCCCCGCAGAAAGGCCCCCGCCAAAAAGGCGCAGGCCCCCGCGGAACAGCCCGCGGCGCAGGATGCGCCGGCAGCCGTGACCGCCCCCCAGGCGGCGCAGCAGCAGGCAGGGCCCGCGCCTCAACCCGCGGCCCCGGCCCCTGCCCCGCAGGAATCGCCGGCAGCGCCCGCCGCCTCCCCCGCCCCGGCGCGGGGCCAGCGGCTCACCGCCGCCCAGCGGGCCGAGCAGCAGCAGAAGGCCCAGGAGGAAAAACTGCGCCAGTTGCAGCAGGCCGCCCGCCAAAAGCAGGCCGAGCGCGCCCGCCGGCTGGAAGCGGAGGACGCCCGCCAGCAGCAGAAGCTGGCCGAGCTTCAGGCAGCCGCCGCCAAAAAGCACGGCGGCTACACCCCCTCGGAACCCAAATGAAAAAACAGCGCCCGGCTGTGCGGCAATGCACAGCCGGGCGCTGTTTCGTTTTGTGCGGTCAGTGACGCACGGCGTTGTAGACGTGCTCCACCTCAGCGGGGTCGTCCCCGCAGATCTCCACAGGCTGAGAGAAGTCCAGATTCATGAGGCCCAGAATGCTCTTGGCGTCTGCCACAGCGCCCTTCAGGTCCTGCACGCTGATCTCCTGCCGGCACTGGGCCGCGGCGGTCACGATGTTGTGTACCTGCTTGAAGCAGGTGACCTTGACAGGTTTCGTCATCATTCGTCCCTCTTTCGTCCGAAATGCCGCCCGGCCCCTTGCGGCGCCCGCGGCCGCCGACGCGCCGCCTTTCCCTGCAGCGCCTTCGGTTGGGGTTATTATAGCACAAAAAAAATCCATTTGTACATTTTTGGTTTTGATTTCTACCACGTGAACGAAACGCGCTTTTTGCCCAAAGATTTTTTTGTTGTATTTGCCGTGATTTTGTTTTTATGGCCCGCCGGATTGCAACAATACTCCATCCAATTTTCACATTTTCCGCCCAGTGGGGGCCCCGCGGTGCCGCCGGGGGTGTTTTTTGTTGCAAACATGCTGGATTTCTGCTATATATATTGTGAGGTGTTTTAGCCTCTAATCCAATGTTTTGAAAGGTTTGATGATTTTTGGATACCCCTGGCCCCAGTATTTACATCGCAATGGTCCTTCTGGTCGCCTGCTCGGCATTTTTCTCCGCCAGTGAGACGGCCATCTCCTCGTTCAACAAGATCCGCATGCGCAGCAAGGCGGAGGACGGCAACAAGCGGGCGAAAACAGCCCTGAAGGTGGCGGAGGATTTCGACAAGACCATCTCCACCATCCTCATCGGCAACAACATCGTGAACATGGCCAGCGCCTCGCTGGCCACCGTGGCGGCCACCGCCCTGTGGGGCCCCACCAGCGGCCCGGCCATCGCCACCTTCGGCATGACGCTGCTGGTGCTGATCTTCGGCGAGATCCTGCCCAAGAGCTTCGCCAAGGACAGCCCCGAAGCCTTTGCCTTGCAAGTGGCGGGGGTCATTGCGTTTCTTCGCACGCTGTTTTCGCCGGTGGTGTGGTTCTTCGTCAAGCTCAAGCAGCTGCTCACCGGCCGGCGCTCCGCCGGGCTGGAACTGCAGCCCAGCGTGACCGAGGATGAGCTGAAGACCATCATCGACACGGTGGAGGAGGAGGGCGTGCTGGACAGCCAGGAGACCGAGATCATCCAGTCCGCCATCGAATTCGACGACATCACCGTGCAGGAGATCCTGGTGCCCCGGGTGGACATGGTGGCGGTGGACGTGAACGACCCCGTGGACGAGATCGTGAACACCGTGCTGGACAACTCCTTCACCCGCATCCCGGTGTATGAAGGGGACATCGACCACATCATCGGCATGCTGCACACCCGTGACCTGTTCGAGTGCATGGCCCGCAGCAAGCCCATCGACGTGCGGGCCATGTGCCGCGAGCTGCCCTTCGTCTACCGCACCAAGCGCATCAACGACCTGATGGCGGAGTTCCGCCGCGAAAAGCAGCACATGGCCATCGTCACCGACGACTACGGCGGAACGCTGGGTCTGGTGACGCTGGAGGACGTGCTGGAAGAGCTGGTGGGCGAAATTTTCGACGAGACCGACGAGGTGGAAGAGCTGCCGGTGCAGCAGCTGGAAGAGCACCTGTTCCGGGTGGCGGGCGAGGCCAACGTCTACGACGTGTTCGAGGAATTGGGCGTTTCCACCCGCAACTTCGACAGCGATTTTTCCAGCACCGCAGGCTGGGCGCTGGAGTGCCTGGAGCACATCCCCGCCCCCGGCGAGAGTTTTGATTATGAGAACCTGCACGTCACCGTGGAGCAGGTGGAGGACAAACGCATCCTCTCGCTGCTCATCCGGCTGATGCCCAAGGAGGACGGGCAGGACTAAGCGAGGTGTTTTTGGTGAGCGAGTATCCCATCCCCCAGAGCTATGTGCCCTGCCTGGGCCTTTACGACACCCAGAAGGCCATTGGCATGATCAAGCAGGCCTTCGAGGTCAAGCTGTGCGCGGCGCTGCACCTCAAGCGGGTCACCGCCCCCCTGTTCGTGGACCCGGCCCTGGGCCTGAACGACGACCTGAACGGCGTGGAGCGCCCGGTGAGCTTCGACATCCCCGCTGCCGGCGTCAGCGCCCAGGTGGTGCACAGTCTGGCCAAGTGGAAGCGGCTGGCCCTGCATCAGTACGGCTTCCGCCCCGGCAACGGCCTGCTCACCGACATGAACGCCATCCGCCGGGACGAGGAACTGGATAACCTCCACTCGGTGTATGTGGACCAGTGGGACTGGGAGAAGGTCATCGACGCGGACCAGCGCACCCGGGAGTATCTGCACGCTACCGTGCAGAACATCGTCTATGCCATCAGCTCCACTTTGGACGAACTGAAATGGCAGTTTCCCCAGCTCACCGGCAGCCTGTGCCGGGAGGTGACCTTCGTCACCAGCCAGGAGCTGGAGGACCGCTGGCCGGACCTTACCCCCAAAGAGCGGGAGAACGCCTTCGCCAAGGAGCACCGCACCATCTTCATCGAGCAGATCGGCGGCAAACTGAAGAGCGGCAAGCCCCACGACGGCCGCGCCCCGGACTACGACGACTGGAGCCTGAACGGCGACCTTTTGTTCTGGCACGAGCCGCTGCAGTGCGCGGTGGAGATCAGCAGCATGGGCATCCGGGTGGACCCGGCGGCCCTGGACCGGCAGCTGACCCTGGCGGGCTGCGACGAGCGGCGGGGCCTTGCCTTCCACAAGATGCTGCTGGCGGGCCAGCTGCCCCTGACCATCGGCGGCGGCATCGGCCAGAGCCGGCTGTGTATGCTGCTGCTGGAAAAGGTGCATGTGGGCGAGGTGCAGGTGAGCATCTGGGATGCCGCCACCCGCAAAGCCTGCGAACAGGCGGGCATCCCCCTTTTGTAAAAAGCATATATAAGCAAAGCGTCCCCCCGGGCTTTGGGCCCGGGGGGACGCTTTTTGTCGTTCACAGCAGGCGGCGCAGCACGCTGCCGGGCGCAAGGTCGCCCAGCCGCGCCCCCACCGCCGAAAGGAAGTGGGCGTCGGAGGAGGCGAACACCTCCAGCCCCGGCGGCAGCAGGCCCCTCCGCTCATACTCGGCGGCCAGTTCCGGCCTGCGCAGTTCCACCGCCGAAAAACCCGCTTCCGGCGGCAGCATGCCCAGCATGGCAAAAACGGAATAGCTTTCGGCGTCGGCGTGGGCGGGCACCGGCTCGCCCCCCAGGGCCCGGCAGCGGGCGGCCGCTTCCTCCAGCGGCCAGGCGCAGGCGGCGGTGAGCAGCTTGTCCACCTTGTCCAGCACCCGGTCCTCCTCGTCCGTCACCCACTGCTCGCCCCAGATCACCGGGTCGCAGGGCAGCGCCGGCAGGGCGGCGTAAAGCTCACGCCCGTATTCCAGCGCCGCCTCCACCGTTTTGAAATAGCAAAGCAGATGCAGCTCCTCGGCGGTGGTGACCTCCAGCCCCGGCAGAAGGCGCAGGCCGTACTCCCGGCAGGCCTTTTCGGCGGCGGGCAGGTTGAGGGCGCTGTTGTGGTCGGTGACGGCGATGAGCTCGGCCCCCGCCAGCTTTGCCAGCCCCGCCACGGTGGCGGGGGTCATGTCCCGGTCGGCGCAGGGGGAAAGGCAGGTGTGCAGATGCAGGTCGTACCGCATGGCCTGTTCTCCCCCTTCCCGTTCAAAGTCCCATGGCTTTTGCCAGGGTCAGGCTTGCCTCGAATTCCGGCAGGCCGGTGGCCAGCACCTGCACCCCGTTCTCTTCCGCCCGTTGGCGGGCCACCTCGTCCAGCTGCGCGCCGTGGCACAGCACGATGCAGGCGCAGTCCGCCAGCGAGGCCACCGCCACCGCGTTCACGTTGCCCATCACGGTGAACCAGGCGTCCCCTTCCTTGGCCCGGCCCATGGCCCAGCTGAGCAGGTCGCCGGTGAAGATGCCTTCGATCTCTCTCTCCTCGCCGGGCACCAGCGGCTCAAAACCGCACACCGCGGGCAGGTCTTTCGTGTTCATTCCCCCGCCCCTCCTTTTCTCTCTCTGGCTTTCAGCCGGGCTTCCAGCTGGCGGCAGCGCAGCAGCACGCAGTCGGTCACCTGGCCGGTGCCCCGCACCACGTCCTCCGCCAGCGCCTCGCAGCTGGGCGCGCCGCAGGCGCCGCAGTCCAGCCCCGGCAGGGTCTTGAGGATGGTCTGCATCCGGTTGTAGCGCTCGAACCGCTCGCCCCGGGTGGCCCCCAGCTCCAGCACCGGGGCGTAAGTGAGGTCGGTGTCCCACAGCATCTCGGTGGGGATGCCGCCCGCAAGGCGGTTCACCGTGCCCGCCACCGTGCGCTGCATCCGCTTGAGCTTGGTGCGGGCGATGTAGGGGTTTTCCAGCTGCAAAGAGCCGCCCAGGCACCCGCCGGGGCAGGCCCGCAGCTCCACAAAATCGATCTGGTCGTATTTTTCGTCCTCCAGGTCTTCCAGCACCCGGATGATGCTCTCCATGCCGTCGGCCACCAGATGGTTCTCCACCCCGGAAAGGCCCAGCGCCTCGCCGCCGCTGGACGCCCAGGCAAGGCCCGCCGCGCCCGCCGTGGCCCGGTGGGGCGGGGTGCGGCTGCCGTCCAGCAGGGCCAGCAGCTTGGGGTAAATTTCCGTCACCGACACCGCCCCGTCCAGGGCGCTGCGGCTGCTGCCCACCGGGGCCCGGCGCATGGTGACCTTGGCCGGGCAGGGCACGATGGCGATGCAGCCTATCTTTTCTTCGGGCAGGCCGGTCTTTTCCGCCGCCTTTTTCTTGGCCATGCGGGCCGCCAGCTCCATGGGCGGCACCAGCGGCAGCATGTGGTCGATCAGTTCGGGAAAGCGCACCCGGATGAGCCGGGTCACCGCCGGGCAGGCGGAGCTGATGACCGGCCGCGCCGCACCGCCGGTGGCCATGATGCGGCTGGTGGCGTCGCTGATGAGCTCGGAGGCCGCCGCCTCCTCGAACACGTCGTCAAAGCCCGCGCGGCACAATGCGTCCAGCACCATGTCCTGGTTTTTCTGGTGGTTGTACTGCACATACAGGCTGGGCGGCACGATGGCCACCCGGTGTTCAAAATGCCCCAGCAGCGCCAGCGGGTCGCTCACCGCCCGCTTGGCCCGGTGGGGGCAAAGCCGGATGCACTCGCCGCAGTCGATGCAACGCTCCGCCTCGATCACCGCCTTGCCGCCCCGCACCCGGATGGCCTGGGTGGGGCAGCGCTTGATGCAGTTGGTGCAGCCGTTGCACAGACGCTTTTCCAGCGTGACCGAATGCACGAATTGGTCCATGGTCTCCTCCAAAAACGGCCCGCGCCGGGCCGCCCCTTCAGTCGATGTTCACCCGCATGGTGATGGTGGTGCCCACCCCCACGGTGGACTGGATATCGAATTCATCGGTGTAGCGCTTCATGTTGGGCAGGCCCATGCCCGCCCCGAAGCCCAGGCTGCGCACCTCGGCGCTGGCGGTGGAAAAGCCCTCCTGCATAGCCTGCTCCACGTCCGGGATGCCGGGCCCCTGGTCCGAGAGGACCATCTGCACGTCGTCGTCGCCGATGGCCACGTCGATGCGCCCGCCCCCCGCGTGGATGGCAAGGTTTATCTCCCCTTCATAGAGGGCGATGGAGATGCGCCGCACCGCCGCCGCGGGCACGCCCAGCTTTTTCAGGGTGGCCTTCAGGTCGGCGCTGGCCTCCCCCGCCCGGGCAAAGTCGTCGCCGGGCACGGTGTATTCCAGCCGGATGGGTTCGCTCATGCCATCTCTCCTCCCCGCAGGCCCTGTTCATAAAGCCTGCCGCAGGCCGCGAACATGGGCAGGTCGGTGGAGAGCACCGCCATGCCCCGCGCCGCCGCCATCTCCACGATCTGCTCCTGGGGCTGCTTGCCCCGCACGAACACGATGCACACCATGTCCATCATCTCGGCGGTGCGCACCACCTGCGGGTTGTTCAGCCCGGTGAGCAGCACCGCCTGGTCCTTCACATAGGCCAGCACGTCGCTCATCATGTCGCTGCCGCAGGCCGCGTGCACCTGAACGTCCAGGTCCGCACCGGGCGTGTGCAGCCGCGCATTCAGAATGTCTTTCACCTCTTTGATGGTCATTACAGACCCTCCCCTCTTTTCCCCTCGGGCGGCCCGGCCGGCCGCCTCCTTTTCTTTATTATAAAAGATGCCCCACCCCCTGGCAAGGGTCGGACCGTGACATTTTCAACAGTTTTTTGTCAACTCGCGCTGCAATTTTATACGACTTTCCGGTGTTTATTTGTTTAATTTATAACAGCCTTCTGGTATAATGGAAGCATATGGGCAGGGACCGCTGCCCCCGTGAAAGACCTTCAGGAGGGATACTATGAGGCACTTTTCCACCGTGCCGTTTTCCGGCACACCCGAGCAGGAAGGGCAGTTGAAAGCCTGGCTCGACGAGAACAAAGACACGCCGGGCGTGGTGATGCCCGCCTTGCAGAAGGCCCAGGAGATCTACGGCTATCTGCCCATCGAGGTGCAGCGCATGGTGGCCGAAGCGCTGGGCAAGCCCCTGGCCGAAATTTACGGCGTGGCCACCTTCTACTCCCAGTTCAGCCTGACGCCCAAGGGCAAATACCGCATCAGCGTGTGCCTGGGCACCGCCTGCTACGTGAAGGGCAGCGGCAAGCTGTACGAGAAATTGCAGGAGAAGCTGGGCATCGCCGGCGGCGAGTGCACGGCGGACGGCAAGTTCAGCCTGGACGCCTGCCGCTGCGTGGGCGCCTGCGGCCTGGCCCCCGTACTTATGGTGAACGACGACGTTTACGGCCGCCTGACGGTGGACGACCTGGACGGCATCCTGGCAAAATACCCCGACTGACGAGGCCAAAGGAGGGCGCGCGGTGCAGGAACTTTCGATGAACCTGTTGGACGTGGCCGAGAACTCGGTGGCCGCCGGCGCGAAGCTGGTGCGCATCGAACTCTCGGTGGACGAAGAAGCCCGCCGCCTGCGCCTTGCCATCATCGACGACGGCAAAGGCATGGACCCGGAGCTGGCAAAACGGGTCACCGACCCCTTCTGCACCAGCCGGACCAGCCGCAAGGTGGGGCTGGGGCTGCCCTTTCTGAAGATGGCGGCCGAACTCACCGGCGGGCAGCTGACGCTGGAAAGCGAAGCGGGCAGGGGCACCGCGGTGACGGCGCTTTTCTGCACCGACCACATCGACATGCCGCCCCTGGGGGACGTGGCCGCCAGCGTGGCGGGCCTTGTGCAGTGCAGCCCGGACATTGATTTTGTGTTCACCCTCACCGGCCCGGGCGGGCGCTTTTGCGCCGACACCCGCGAGATGCGGGACATCCTGGGCGGGGTGAGCCTGGCCGAGCCCGAAGTGGCCCTGTGGCTGCGGGAGTATCTGGCCGAGAACATCCGTGAGATTTTGAAAAAGGAGTAACGCTGTATGAAGAGTTTGCAGGAACTGGCGGCCATCCGGGACCGGATGCGTCAGACCGTGAATACCCGCGAGCCGGGCGAAAACCCCATCCGCGTGCAGGTGGGCATGGCCACCTGCGGCATCGCCATGGGCGCGCGCCCTGTGCTGAACGCCTTCACCGAAGAAGTGGCCCGCCGGGGGCTTTCCGGCATCATGGTCACCCAGACCGGCTGCATCGGCATCTGCAAGTATGAGCCGGTGGTGGAGGTCTTTGTGCCCGGGCAGGAGAAGGTGACCTACGTCCACATGACCCCCGAGAAGGCCGCCCGCGTGGTGGCGGAACATCTGGTGGGCGGGCATGTGGTCACCGAATACACCATCGGCCAGGCCGGCACGGAAGAATAAGGAGGCAGAGCCAATGTACAGAAGTCATGTCATGATCTGCGGCGGCACCGGCTGCACCTCGTCCGGCAGCGACAAGGTGGCCGCTGCCTTCGAGGCGGAGATCGTAACCGCCGGTCTGGAAAACGAGGTCAAGGTCATCCGCACCGGGTGCTTTGGCCTGTGCGCTTTGGGCCCCATCGTGGTCATCTACCCCGAGGGCACCTTTTACAGCATGGTCAAGCCCGAGGACGTGGCGGAGATCGTGAACGAGCACCTGCTCAAGGGCCGCCCTGTGCTCCGCCTGCTCTACAACGAGACGGTGGCGGAGGACAACTCCATCAAGAGCCTGGACGAGACCTCCTTCTACAAAAAGCAGAAGCGCATCGCCCTGCGCAACTGCGGCGTCATCAACCCCGAGAACATCGAGGAGTACATCGCCTTTGACGGCTACGCCGCGCTTGGCAAGGCCCTCACCGAGATGACCCCCGACGAGGTCATCCAGGTGGTGCTGGATTCCGGCCTGCGGGGCCGCGGCGGCGGCGGCTTCCCCACCGGGCGCAAGTGGCAGCTGGCCTGCGCCGACCGGGGCAAGGTGGAAAAATACGTCTGCTGCAACGCCGACGAAGGCGACCCGGGCGCGTTCATGGACCGCAGCGTTCTGGAGGGCGACCCCCACAGCGTCATCGAGGCCATGGCCATCGCCGGCTACGCCATCGGCGCGGACCAGGGCTATGTCTACGTGCGCGCCGAGTATCCCATCGCGGTGAACCGCCTGTCCACCGCCATCCGGCAGGCCCGGGAGTACGGCCTGCTGGGCAAAAACATCTTCGGCACCGACTTCTCCTTTGACATCGACATCAAGCTGGGCGCGGGCGCCTTCGTCTGCGGCGAGGAGACCGCCCTGATGACCAGTATCGAGGGCATGCGCGGCGAGCCCCGGCCCCGTCCGCCCTTCCCCGCCAAGAAGGGCCTGTTCGGCCGGCCCACTATCCTGAACAACGTGGAGACCTACGCCAACATCCCCCAGATCATTCTGAAGGGCGCCGACTGGTTCCGCAGCATGGGCACCGAAAAGAGCCCCGGCACCAAGGTGTTCGCCCTGGGCGGCAAAATCAAGCACACGGGCCTGGTGGAAGTGCCCATGGGCACCACCCTGCGGGAGATCGTGGAAGAAATCGGCGGCGGCATCCCCGGCGGCAAGAAATTCAAGGCCGCCCAGACCGGCGGCCCCTCCGGCGGCTGCATCCCCGCCAGCCTCATCGACACCCCCATCGACTACGACAATCTGATGGAAATCGGCAGCATGATGGGCTCCGGCGGCCTCATCGTCATGGACGAGGACACCTGCATGGTGGACATCGCCAAGTTCTTCCTGGAGTTCACCGTGGACGAGAGCTGCGGCAAGTGCACCCCCTGCCGCGTGGGCACCAAGCGCCTTTTGGAGCTGCTTGAAAAAATCACCAGCGGCAACGGCACCATGCGCGATCTGGAGCGCATCGAAGAGCTGGCCCAGTTCATCAAGGAGAACAGCCTGTGCGGCCTGGGCCAGACCGCCCCGAACCCGGTGCTCTCCACCCTGCAGTACTTCCGGGACGAGTATCTGGCCCACATCCAGGACAAGCGCTGCCCCGCCGGGGTGTGCAAAGCCCTGCTGACCTATAAGATCGACGAGACGAAGTGCCGCGGCTGCACCCTCTGCGCCCGGGCCTGCCCGGCGGGCGCCATCAACGGCAGCGTGCGCAACCCCCACAACATCGACACCCTCAAGTGTGTCAAGTGCGGGGCCTGCATGGAGACCTGCCGCTTCGGCGCCATCAGCAAGGGTTAAAGGAGGACGCGAACAATGGAAATGGTCAATCTGAAAATCAACAACGTGCCCTGCAAGGCACCGGCGGGCGCCACCATCCTGGAGGCCGCCCACGAGATCGGCATCACCATCCCCACCCTGTGCTACTTAAAGGAAATTCAGCGTGTGAACGGCGCCTGCCGCGTCTGCGTGGTGGAGGTGAAGGGGGCCAAGAACCTGCTGCCCGCCTGCGTCTACCCGGTGAGCGAGGGCATGGAGGTGTTCACGGGCACCCCCAAGGTGCAGGCCGCCCGCAAGACCAACCTGGAGCTCATCCTCTCCACCCACAACCAGGACTGCATGAGCTGCGTGCGCAGCGGCGACTGCGAGCTGCTGCGGCTGTGCAAGCAGTACGGCGTGGATAAGTCCAACTCCTTCGAGGGCGTTCTGCCCGAGCGCCAGGACGATTACAGCGCGCCTCACCTTTTGAAGGACAACTCCAAGTGCATCATCTGCCGCCGCTGCATCTCCACCTGCGCCGAGAACCAGGGCGTAGGCGTCATCAACGTGGTGGAGCGCGGCTTCAACACCCACATCGCCTGCGCCTTCGAGGGCAAGCTGGCGGATTCCACCTGCATCGGCTGCGGCCAGTGCATCAACGTCTGCCCCACCGGCGCACTGGTGGAGCGGGACGACACCGACAAGGTATGGGCCGCGCTGGGCGACCCCACCCGCCACGTCATCGTGCAGACCGCCCCCAGCGTGCGGGCTGCCCTGGGCGAGGAGTTCGGCCTGCCCATCGGCACCAACGTGCAGGGCAAGATGGTGGCCGCGCTGCGCCGCCTAGGCTTTGACGGCGTGTTCGACACCGACTTTGCCGCCGACATGACCATCATGGAGGAGGCCACCGAATTCCTGCACCGGATGAAGGAGGGCGGCCCGCTGCCCCTCATCACCAGCTGCAGCCCGGGCTGGGTGCGCTACTGCGAGACCTTCCACCCGGACTTCATCCCCAACCTCTCCAGCTGCAAGAGCCCCCAGCAGATGTTCGGCGCGCTGAGCAAGACCTACTACGCCCAGAAAATGGGCATCGATCCCCGGGACATCTACTGCGTCAGCGTGATGCCCTGCACCGCCAAGAAGATGGAGATCAGCCGCCCGGACGAGTGCGCGGCCGGCGAGGGCATCCCCGACGTGGACGTGTCCATCACCACCCGCGAGCTGGCCCGGATGATCCACCGCAGCGGCCTGCGCTTCAACGACCTGCCCGACGAGGACTTCGACCCCGCCATGGGCGAGGCCTCCGGCGCGGGGCACATCTTCGGCGCCACCGGCGGCGTGATGGAGGCGGCGCTTCGCACCGCGGTGGAGACCCTCACCGGCAAGGAAGTGGAGCCGGTGGAGTTCGAGGCCGTGCGCGGCACCCAGGGCATCAAGGAGGCCACCTATCAGGTGGAGGACCTGACCCTGCGGGTGTGCGTGGTCAGCGGCACCGCCAACGCCGGCAAGGTGCTGGACATGGTGCGCAAGGGCGAAAAGCAGTATGACTTCATCGAGGTCATGGCCTGCCCCGGCGGCTGCGTCAACGGGGGCGGCCAGCCCATCCAGCCCGCCCCCGTGCGCAACTTCACCGACATCAAGGCCCTGCGCGCCAAGGCTCTTTACGACCAGGACGAGCGCAGCACCGTGCGCAAGAGCCACGAGAACCTGCTGGTGAAGAAGGTGTATGTGGAGTTCCTGGGCCAGCCCGGCGGCAAGAAGGCCCACGAGCTGCTGCACACCCACTACCAGAAGCGGGAGAAGCTTTACTGATAGTAGTTTTTCTACAAATCTATACAAAATATGGCGGCAGGCCTCACGACCTGCCGCCTGTTTTTTCTTTTCGCCAAACAAAGGGAGAAAAAGCGCCGGGCGTTTGCCCGGCGCTTTGCTGTTCTGAATTTGCTCAGTTCAGGATGGTGACCTCGGTCTCGGGGTCGAACAGGTGCACCTTGTGGGGATCGAAGGCAACGACCACTTCGCTGCCGTTCTTCGCCTTGGAGGTGGGGGCCACGCGGGCGGTGAGCTTGTTGCCCTTGTAGTCCAGGTAGAGGTAGATCTCGCTGCCCATCAGCTCGCTGACTTCCACGGTGGCGGTGAGCTTGCAGTCGCTGTGCTTGGCCACGAACTCGGGGTCGTCCTTGATGTCCTCGGGACGGACGCCGGCCTTCACGGCCTTGCCCACGTAAGCGTCCAGCTTGCCGTCGGCGGTCTTTTCGGCGGGCAGAACGATCTTGTCGCCGCTCAGGTCGATCCAGTAGCTGTCGCCGTCCTTGTTCAGGGTGGCGTCCAGGAAGTTCATCTGGGGGCTGCCGATGAAGCCGGCAACGAACATGTTGCAGGGCAGATCGTACAGGTGCTGCGGGGTGTCGACCTGCTGGATGATGCCGTCCTTCATGACCACGATGCGGTCGCCCATGGTCATGGCCTCGGTCTGGTCATGGGTGACGTAGATGAAAGTGGTGGCCAGCTTCTGGTGCAGCTTGATGATCTCGGTGCGCATGCTGGTGCGGAGCTTGGCATCCAGGTTGGACAGAGGCTCGTCCAGCAGGAACACGGCCGGGTTACGAACCATGGCGCGGCCCAGGGCAACGCGCTGACGCTGACCACCGGACAGAGCCTTGGGCTTGCGGTCCAGCAGGTGCTCGATGTCCAGGACCTTGGCGGCCTCACGCACGCGCTTGTCGATCTCGTCCTTCGGGGTCTTGCGCAGCTCCAGACCAAAGGCCATGTTCTTGTACACGGTCATGTGGGGATACAGAGCGTAGTTCTGGAACACCATGGCGATGTCGCGGTCCTTCGGGGGAACGTCGTTCACCAGGCGGTCGCCGATGTACAGCTCGCCCTTGCTGATCTCTTCCAGACCGGCGATCATGCGCAGGGTGGTGGACTTGCCGCAGCCGGAGGGGCCGACCAGGATGATGAACTCCTTGTCCGCGATCTCCAGGTTGAAGTCCTTGACGGCGGTCACGTCGCCGGGATAGATCTTGTAGATGTGCTGTAAGCTGATGCTTGCCATTGGCGCAAACTCCCTTTCTTTGATTATTCATTTGTTGATGTGGTTGACCCCACATTTGCCATCTATTATAATAATATCAGACTTTTTGGGGATTGAAATAGCATTTTATTGATGTGTGGTGTTGGAAATTGATTTTCAATTGCGAGCAGGTGGCGCGGCTGGAGGAAGTGGCGGACGAGCAGTTCGGCCTGCCTTTGACCCTCGAGGGCGGGGGCCTGTGGGCGGGGGTGCTGTCCAGCGGGCGGTGCGCCCTGGACGGCGACGAAGCCCGGCTGGCCGGGGCGGGCAGCCTGCTGGTGGCGGCGGGGCCGGTGCGCCTTGTGCCTGCCGAGAGCTGCCATCTGCTGGCGGTGCGCCTGGGCGGGCTGGCCGCCGGCTTGTTCCTGGAAGGGCTGGAACAGCCCATGTTCGCCGCCGGGGCAAGCTGCCCGGGGGCGGCGGGGCTGGTGGCGGCGCTGGCCCAGGCCGGGCGGCTGCTGCAGAGCGAGCTGTGCTACCGGCTTTTGTGTGAGCTGGCCGGGGCGGACGCGGCGGGCACGGCCCTGCCCCCGCTGGTGGCCGAGGCGGTGGCCCAGATCCGGGAGCACTACGCCGGGCTCTACGGCGTGGAGGAGCTGAGCGAGGCGCTGGGGGTGAGCAAGAGCCACCTGGTGCGCGCCTTCAAGGCGGCCATGGGGGTGACGCCCGGGCAGTACCTCACCGGGGTGCGGCTGGAGGCGGCCAAGCTGCTGCTGGCAAGGCGGGAATACCCCCTGGAGGTGGTGGCGAGCCTGTGCGGTTTTTCCGGCGCGAACTACCTGTGCCGGGTGTTCAAGAAGGCCACCGGCCAGACGCCCGCCGCCTTCCGGGCCGCCGCGGCGGCGGACGAGGCGCTGGGCCGGCCCCTGCCGCTGGAGAAAGAGCTGTATGTGTGAGAGCGAAGTGCAAAAAATAAAGCCTTTCGGGGCTTTCCTTTTGGGGCCGCAGCCGCTATGATTAGGATAGAGACGCCGCGCGGCCGCGGGCAGGGCCCCGGGCAGCGGCAGAAAAATTTGCAAAGAACGGAGTGCTTACCATGAACGTCGTCGTGACCAAGAGCTATGATGAGAGCTGCGCCTATGTGGCCGACATGATCTGCAAGCTGGTGAACGAAAAGCCCGACTGCAAGCTGGGCCTTGCCACCGGCGGCACCCCCGTGCCCATGTACAAAAAGCTCATCGAGGCCAACAAGGCCGGCAAGGTGGATTTCTCCAAGGTGCGCACGGTGAACCTGGACGAATACTGCGGCATCCCCGAGACCCATGACCAGAGCTACCGCTACTTCATGAACACCAACCTGTTCGACCACATCAACATCGACAAGGCCAACACCTACGTTGCCCAGGGCATGGGCGACCCCGAGGCCAACGCCGCCGCGCTGGAGGCCAAGGTGCGGGAGGGCGGCGTTGCCGACCTGCAGCTGCTGGGCATCGGCAACAACGGCCACATCGCCTTCAACGAGGCGGCGGACGTGCTGCACGCCACCGCCCACATCGAAAAGCTGACCGAGAGCACCATCCAGGCCAACTCCCGCTTCTTTGAGAAGAAGGAGGATGTGCCCACCACCGCCATCACCATGGGCATGGGCGACATCCTGGCCGCCAAGTGCGTGGTGCTCATCGCCACCGGCCTGGCCAAGACCGACGCCATCCGCGGCCTTGTGATGGACGACGCCATCACCACCCACAACCCCAGCACCATGCTGAAGATGCACGAGAACGTGTATGTGGTCATCGACCAGGAGCTGGCCGACGCCGTGGGCTACAAGGGCTGATACCATTTGCGAACCGCGCCGCCGCTGTGACAGAACAGCGGCGGCTTTTTTGCGCCCTGCCCTTCCCTTGACTTGCGGGCCCATCCTTCTTATAATGAAAGCACATGCGGGCCGCTTTTGCCCGCATGACAAACCGAGAGCAAAAACGAATGACACTTTCGCATAAAAGGGGCAGACATTTATTCAGAGAAGCCGGGTGAGAATCCCGCACGGTCCCGCCACCGTGATGCGCGCCGCACGGCGCGCTAAGTCGGATCGCTGAGTCTGCTCTGGTACACTTCACGATGGATGAATTGCACTGTTTTCTTTTTTGGCAAACGTCACCCTTTCGTGTGTGGAAGGGTGATTTGTTTTTTGCCGGAAAATCAGGAGGTAAACTCATGAAAAAGCTTCTCAGTCTCATCCTGGCGCTGGCCCTGGCCGCCAGCGCCGCGGGCTGCGCCGCCCAGCCGGCTTCCGGCTCCGCGTCCGTGCCCGCTTCCGCCCCGTCCTCTTCCGTTTCGGCCCCTGCCGCCGAAAAGCCCACCACCGACCCCAGCGGCGCCGAGGTGACCATCCCCGACGAGATCGGCTCCGTGGTGGTGCTGGCCCCGTCCATTGCCGAGGCGCTGGTGGCCCTGGGCTGCGGCGACCTTATCGTGGGCTACGACGCCCAGAGCGTGGGCCTGGAGGGCCTGCCCGAGGGCGTGCCCACCTTCGACATGATGCAGCCGGACATGGAGCAGCTGGCGGCCCTGAAGCCGGACGTGCTGTTCGTTTCCAACATGACCCTGTATGACCAGACCAATCCCTATCAGCAGCTGATGGACATGGGCGTGTGCGTGCTGTGCGTGCCCACCGCCGACAGCATCGCCGCCATCCAGGAGGACATCGCCTTCATCGCCGCCGCCATGGGCAAGAGCGCCGAGGGCGACGCCCTGATCGTGGACATGCAGGCCGAGCTGGACCTCATCGCCGCCATCGGCGCCACCGTGACCGACAAGAAGAGCGTCTACTTTGAGATCAGCGCCGCCCCCAGCATGTACAGCTTCGGCAGCGGCGTGTTCCTGAACGAGATGATCGAGCTCATCGGCGCCGAGAACATCCTGGCCGGCCAGGAGGGCTGGCTGCCGGTGGAGGCCGAGACCATCGTGGCCGCCGACCCGGACGTCATCCTCACCAACGTGAACTACATCGAGGACCCCGTGGCCGAAATTCTGGGCCGCAGCGGCTGGGAAGGCATGAGCGCCGTGCAGAACGAGCAGGTGTTCTATATCGACAACATGGCCTCTTCCCTGTCCAACCAGAACATCGTGAAGGCGCTGGACCAGATGGCCAAGGCCGTCTATCCCGAGCTGTTCAGCGCGGAATAAGGCATGAAAACAGCGGCAAAAATGGCCGTGCTCGCTGCTGCCGCCCTCGTCGCCCTCATTCTGGGCGTCGGGGTCGGCAGCGTCTTTATTCCCCCCGATGAAGTGTGCGCCATCCTGGCCCACTTTTTCTTCGGCACAGCCCTGCCGGAAAGCATCGACCCGGTCTATCCCAGCCTCGTGTTCAACATGCGGCTGCCCCGGGTGCTGATGGCCTTTCTCACCGGGGCGGGGCTGGCGGTGAGCGGCACGGTGATGCAGTCGGTGCTGCGCAACCCCCTGGCCTCCCCCTTCGGGCTGGGCGTTTCCGCCGGGGCGGGCCTGGGCGCGGCGCTGGTCATCGTGGCCGGGGTGTCCTCCGGCCTTCTGGGGGCCTTTCTGCTGCCCTCGGTGAGCCTCTGCTTCGCGCTGGTCACCGTGGTGCTGGTGGTGGGCTTTGCCACCCGGCTGGACCGCAGCCTTTCCAACACCACCATCGTGCTCACCGGCATGGTGGTCTCGCTGTTTCTGAACGCCATCATGAACCTGCTTTCCACCCTGTCGCCCCTTTATGCCCAGCAGATCAGCCTGTGGACGCTGGGCAGCTTTTCCTCCAAGGAGTGGAGCCAGGTGGCCGTTCTGGCCCCGGTGACCCTGCTCTGCACCCTGTTCTTTCTGCGCTTTTCCCGTGAGATGGACGTGATGACCTTCGGGGAGGAGCAGGCCCAGGCCATGGGCGTTGCCCTGCGGCGGATGAAGTGGGTGCTGCTGGTGGCCATCGCGGTGCTCACCGGCACCGCCACCGCCTTTGTGGGCATCATCGGCTTTGTGGACCTCATCGCCCCCCATGTGGTGCGGCGGTTCTTCGGTGCGGCCCACCGGCGGGTCATCCCGGCGGCGGCCCTGTTCGGCGGGGCCTTCATGGTGCTGTGCGACCTGGCGGCCCGCACGCTGGTGCCCCCGCGGGAAATTCCCATCGGCTCCATCACGGCGCTCATCGGCGCGCCCTTTTTCATCTATGTCTATTTTTCCGGGCGAAGGAGGCGGCAGTGACCATGCTCAAGGTGGAACATCTCACCTGCGGCTACGGCGGCGCGCCGATGGTGAAGGACCTCTCCTTCGAAGTGCCCGCCGGGGGGCGGCTGTGCATCCTGGGGCCCAACGGCTGCGGCAAGACCACGCTGCTGCGGGCGCTGGCGGGCCTTCTGCCCCATGAGGGCAAGGTGACGGCGGAGGGCCGGGACCTTGCCGCCATGGACCGGCGGCAGCTGGCCCGGACCGTGGCCCTGCTGAGCCAGATAAGCAGCGTGTATTTTTCCTACACTGTCTATGAAACGGTGCTGATGGGGCGCTACGCCCACCAGACCGGCGGCGCTTTTTCCGGCCCGGGGCCGGAGGACAGAGCCATCGCCCTGGAGTGCATGGAGCGCACCGGCGTGGCCGACCTGCGCGACCGGCAGGTGACCGAGCTTTCGGGCGGGCAGCTGCAGCGGGTGTTCCTGGCCCGCACCTTTGCCCAGCAGCCCCGGGTCATCCTGCTGGACGAGCCCACCAACCACCTGGACCTGAAATATCAGGTGGAGCTGGTGCAGGAACTGAAGGCCTGGGCCGCCGGGGAGGGCCGCTGCGTGGTGGGGGTGCTCCACGACGTAAATCTGGCGCTGGACCTGGCCGACCTCTTCCTTTTGATGGAGGAGGGCCGGGCCCGGTATTTCGGCCCGGCGGCGGAATTTGACCCGGCGGCGCTGAACCGGGTGTATCAGATGGACGTGGGCGGCTACATGCGCCGCTCGCTGCAACGATGGGAGGAACTGGAATGAGCCTGTACCGAAGCCCTTACGAGGCCTATCCCTTTTTGTGCGACGCGGGCGAGGACCTGCGCTGCGATTTTGAACTGCTCACCGACGAGATGGCCAGCCGCACCGGCCTGCTGCGGGCCCAGGTGAAGGACGAGGCCCTGAAGGCGGAGCTTTTGTGGGTGTGCGAGCTCATCTACCACATGAACCCCACCCTGCGCACCCGCCTCACCGTCACCGAGGAGGAGTGCGCCCGCCTGCTGGAGCTGGCCTCCGGCTGGAAAGAGCGCTGCGCCGGGCGGTGCAAGCTGTTCGTGCTGACCCAGGGGTGCGAGGCCGCCTGCACGGCCCACCTTCTGCGGGTGCAGGGCAAGCAGCTGGTGCGCCTCATCTACCGCTGGGTGGAAAAGGGCCACGAGGTGCCCGACCGCCTGCTGGACCTGGCAAACCTGCTCTCGGGCTACTTCTTCTATCTGGCCCTCCACCTCAACGAGGCGGAAGGGGTGGAGGAAGTGCCCTACGTCAGCCGCAACTACCCCGCACGGTAACGCGCCATGGAACAGAGAGCCAAGGACCCTGATGGTGCTGGGCACCGCCTCCGGCGTGGGCAAGAGCACGCTGGTCATCGGCCTTTGCCGGCTTCTGCGCCGGCGGGGGCTGCGAGTGGCCCCCTTCAAGGCCCAGAACATCTCCGACAACGCCCATCTTCTGCCCGACGGGCGGCGGATGGCCCGCAGTCAGGCCATCGCGGCGGCGGCCTGCGGCCTTGCCCCCGAGCCGGACATGAACCCGGTGCTGCTCATCCCCCGCCACGACGGCTGCGAGGCGGTGGTGGACGGCGCGGCCGTGCCCCGCTTTGACCGGGACGCCTGCCGCGAAGCGGCCCGCCGGGCCTACGACCGGCTGGCGGCCCGCTTTGAAGTGGTGGTGGCCGAGGGCGCGGGCAGCCCGGTGGAGCTGAACCTGCGGGCCGGCGACATCGTGAACATGGACTTTGCCCTTTACGCCCACTGCCCGGTGCTGCTGGCGGCGGACATCCGCCGGGGCGGGGCCTTCGCGGCGCTCTACGGCACGCTGGCCCTGCTGGCCCCGGAAGAGCGGGCGCTGGTGAAGGGGCTCATCGTCAACGACTTTTACGGCGACGCCGCCTCCTTCGGCGAGGGGCGGCGGATGCTGGAAGAAATTTGCGGCGTGCCGGTGCTGGGCGTTGTGCCCCATCTGGACCTGCGGCTGGAGGACGAGGACGCTCTGCCCGGCGCGGCGGCCCTCACCCGGGAAAAACTGGCCGCCCTTGTGCCCGAGGGCATGAGCGCCGAGGACTTTCAGGCCGCCCAGTTCGACCTGCTGGCCGACGCGCTGGAAAAAGCCCTGGACATGGACGCACTGATGAAAATTCTGGAAGGAGGGGCCGGATGAACAAGCTTTTGCCGGGGCTGCCCTTTGTTGCCTCCTACAGCGGCGGCAAGGACAGCGCCCTTGCCATCCACCGCGCTGTGCAAAGCGGCATGAAGCTGCAGGCCCTGCTCATCACCTACAACGTGGACCGGGGCCGCTCCTGGTTCCACGGCATCCCCGCCGAGGTGCTGGCAGAGGTGGAGCGGTCGGTGGGCGCGCCGGTGCGGCTCATCCGCACCACCGGCCCGGAGTACGCCGCCGCCTTTGAGGCAGCGCTGGCCGAAGAAAAGGCCCTGGGCGCCAGGGCCTGCGTTTTTGGCGACATCGACATCCAGGGCCACCTGGACTGGTGCAGCGAGCGCTGCCGGGCCGCGGGCCTGGAGGCCTGCTTCCCCCTCTGGCAGGGGGAGCGCCTGGGGCTGGTGAAGGAGTGCCTTGCCAGCGGTTTCAAGCCCATCGTCACGGTGGTGGACACCCGCCACCTGCCCGCCGGTTTCGCCGGTCGGCGCCTGACCGGAGAGCTTCTGGCAGAAATGGAGCGGCTTGGCGCGGACCCCTGCGGCGAGAACGGCGAATACCACACCTTTGTGCCCGAAGGGCCCATCTTCGCCCGGCCCGTCCCGGTGGCCGTGGGCCCCGCCCAGCTGGTGGACGGCTACGCGGTGGCCCCGCTGGCCGCCCGCTGAAACGAGAAAAAAAGCAGCGCCCCCCTCTGAGCCGGGGGGCGCTGCTTTTGTTTTAGACGTAGGCGCGGAAGTTGTATTCGTAGGCACCGGGTGGGGCTGGCCCAGGGCGGCGGTGACCTCGGTCCACAGCCGGGCCGGCAGGTCCTCGCCCTCGCGGATGTCCTCCAGCACGAAGGAGGCCGGGTCTGCGATGAGGGCGAAGGCCTCCTCGCTGCGGCCGGTGCGGTGCAGGGCGATGGCGTAGTGGATGGTCAGGTAGCTGTTGGCCCGCAGTCCTTCCGGCAGGCTCTCGTAAAGGCGCAGCATCGCGGGCCAGGCTTCGGCGGTGCTGAGCAGCTTGAAGGCGCTCTTTTGATAGGAGAGGTCCTCCCGGCGCAGGGCCGCGCCCTTTTCGATGCAGGCCGCGCACCGGGCGGCGTTGTCCCGCCGGTATTCAAGACAGGCCAGGGCGTGATAGGCCCAGGGGTTTTCCGCCAGTTCCAGCGAGGCCAGCAGCTGCTTTTCCGCCGCGTCGTACTCCCCGTTCTGCACCAGACGCACCCCCAGCTGATAATGGGCGTACCAGTTGCCCCGGTTGCAGCCCTCCACGGTGGCCTTCAGCTGACGCAGGCTCGCCTCGTCCGCCAAGAAGCAGTCCGGGCGCCGGTCAGGGTCGGGGCAGTGGAGCACGCCGCTCTCCAGAAAGGCGGCCCAGTCTTTGCCGCTCTGGTCCTCGCAGCGGAATTGCAGATGGGCGCTGGCCTCCCCCCGCCGGGCCAGCGCGCCGGCGGCGGAGCCGGGGCGCACCAGCCGGGCCTTGCGGCGGGCCATGGAGGCGGCGTCCTCCAACAGGCGCTCCATTGTTTCGACGGCGCCCTCGGCGGCCAGCTGGTCTTCAATGGTCTCGTACCGGCGGCGGTGGGTATCCGCCAGCAGAGCCGGGTCCAGCTGCACCGGGCCGTACTGCTCCACCCACTCCCACTCACTGTGGGGCGGCATGGGCAGGCAGCCGTACTGGGTCTTGGCGAGGCCCGCCTGTATCTCCACATACCGGCCCGCCTTTTGGGTCAGGAACTCCTGCCAGTGGTCGGAGGCGGGCTGGTTGCCCCAGCAGAACAGCTTGCGGCTCACCAGCCGCCCGGTGGACCGCTGCAGCAGGCCCCAGCCGCCCCGGTCCAGGTTCGCGATGAACTTGGGGGCCGCTTCGGGGATGTCGAAGAAGTAGTCGATGGAGGTGGGGATGTCATTGTAGGCGGTGACGTCCACCCCGTTCACCACGGGGATGTCCGTTTTGTAGACGCACATGTTTTTCAGGGTGTAGGCCTTTTCCGCCGGCACCACCACGCGCCCGCCCTCGTATTCCGGCACGGCGATGTTGCTCCACCAGTACATCGGCGTCACGTCGCTGTTCTCGTTGATGATCTTGAAGCGGCAGTTGAGGAATTTGTCCTCCTCTCCCAGCCAGAAGTCCATCTGGTAGCACACGCCCCGCACCTGCTCATACTCGTACATCCGCAGCACCGGCACGCCCTTTTCCTCCAGGCGGGCGGTGTAGAGCGGGGCGGTGGTGAAGGGGTTGTGGCCGATGATGCCGATGTTCCACTCCACGCCGCCGCTGAACCAGGCGTTGCGCACCGCCAGGTTGGAAAATTGCAGCACGTCGTTGGTGTAGAGCAGATTCCGCCCGGCGGCTTTGTCCTCCAGGCTCCAGAGGCGGCCGCCGTAGCCGGGCAGGAACACCGCCCGCAGGTGCCGGTTCTCCAGCACGGCGGTGTCCACCTTCTGCATCGTGAGGGTGCGGGTGTAGGTGTTGAACTGGCGGTAGGGGTAGGAGTTCTCCACCCGGCCGTAGCCGGGGTGGATGTCGTCCCCTTCCTCCAAATCGAAGGTGAGCTGGTTTTGCAGTATTTTTTCTCCCATCAGGTCGGGCACGCTGGACTCGGGGCCCAGCTCGGCCACCGGCAGTTCCAGCGTTTCAAAGGTCAGGGTCGGTTTCATTGGCGTTCCCCTCCTCAAAGGCCGAGGGCGGCGCGCAGCCCCCGCAGGTGTTCCGCTTCCAGCGCGCCCTGGTGCCCGGCTTCCTTCTGCGTCACCTGGGCCAGCAGTTCGCCGGCCTTTTGCTCCTGGCCCAGGCCCAGGTGGCCCAGCGCCCGCAGGTAGTTGCAGTACTGCCGGTTGCGCAGCCCGCCGTCCTGCACGTAGACCTCAATTTCCGGCAGCGACACGGCGAAGAAATCGTAGGTCACGGCGTCGAACAGGTGCTTTTCGCCGTAGCTGACCAGCTTGTGGAAGGCCCGCTTGGCCGCGTCCTCCCGGCCCAGCATCCGCAGGGCGAGGCCCTGGTAGAAGATGAAGTCGGAGGGCTGGTCGTTGTAGTACCGCACCGGCTGGGGCGTCTGGTCGCCGGCGGCGGCCAGCTGGAACATCTCCCGGGCGGCGGCCTCGTCCCCCGCCTTGCGGTGGGCCAGACCCATCAGGAAGTGTATCTTATTGTCCGGCACGTTGGGCAGCTTGCCCTCGCCCAGGTTTTCGGGGTAGACCAGCGCCTGCTCCAGCAGCTCCAGCGCCGAAGCGCAGCTGCCCGCGGCAATTTTTTCCGCCGCCAGCTGGCACAGGGCAAAGCGGTACTGGGTGCTCACGGTGCCTTCGCCGCCCTCCCAGGGGTGGAACTTGCGGCCCCGGATGGCCTCCAGCGCCTCCTGCCAGCGGCCCTCGCCGTTCAAGAGGGTGATGCGCCGCAGGAAGAGGTCGTCCCGCTGGCACACCAGCTCCATGTGCTTTTCCAGCACTTCCAGCCGTTTTGCGGCGGGCAGCTCCAGCCGGGCCGCCAGCTGGTCGTATTCCAAGAGGAAACGGGCGGAGGGCATGGGGTCGCAGGCTTTTTCCATGGCGGCAAGGGCCTTTTGGCCGTCCTTTTGCTTGTTGTAATAGGCGATGGAGAGGTTGCGCCAGGCCATGGCCAGGCCGGGCTTCTCCCGCACGGCCTTCTCCCACAGGGCCACCGCCCGGTCATACTGCTTTTTGTCGTAGAGCAGGTCCGCCAGATAGTTGCAGGCCATGGGGGCGCTGCCCAGGGTGCTGATGGCGTCGGAGAGGATGGCGATCTCCTCGATGCGGTTGGGGAAGCAGTAGTCCGGGCAGGCCGCCTCGCCCGCCTCGAAGTGCGCTACTGCCTCCTCGTCCCGGTGGGCGGCAAGGCAGATGCTCCCCTTGTAGTATTCCAGCAGGGGCGAGCCGTCGGTGCAGGCGTCCAGGATGCGCAGGGCGTCGTCCCACAGGCCGGCGGCGCGGTAGTCCAGCGCCAGGGTCAGGTAGTTGTGGGCCGCGGAGCGCATCTTGCGCTTCCACTTCTGGGCCTTGCCGTCCGCCAGCATCTGCTCATAGAGGCAGCCCATGCACAGCGGGTCGATGGCAAGGCTCTCCTGCAAGAAGCGGGCGGCGGGCCGGCCCAGCAGCCGCAGCAGGGCGGCCTTGAGGGTGCGGGCGCGCATGTCGTGCCAGTTGCGGATGAGGGCGGTCTCCACGAACTGCAGCGCCTGCTCGTACTCGCCCTTCTTCGCGCACAGGCAGGCCAGATGATAGAAGCCCACGCTCTGGGTCTCGGCGCTCCAGGTGGCCTTGAAGAAGGAGTCGTAGACCTCTTCCTCCCGGCCCAGCGCCAGCTGCGCCAGGCCCAGGTGGAAGCGGCACTCCCCGTGGTAGGGGTTGGGGTTGCGCCAGGTCTGTTTGTCCACCGCGGCCTGGAAGTGCTCCAGGCTCTCCTCAAAGCGGCCCCGGCGGTAGAGCAGCATGCCGTAGGCGTCGTTCAGGCGGATGTCGGTGGCGTCCCGGCGCAGGCCCTCCCGGTAGTAGTCCTCCGGCTCGAAGGTGGCGTGGCGGTACTGCGCCAGATGCTGGGCCGCCAGATACAGCTCCTCGGTGGACTTGAGCTCTTCGGGGGCTTTCAGCGCCTCGGCGGGTTCGGGCACGGGGCGCAATTCGGGGATGTAGACGGCGTACTCCGCCAGCAGGCGGCCGCCGCAGTGCACGGTGACGCGGCTCCCTTTCTCCAACGCGGCGGCGGGCAGCTGCGCCTCAAAGCAGGCCAGGGGCGAGAGGTCCTCGGTGCGGCTGAACAGCAGTTCTTCCCCGTTTTTCACCTCGATGCGGCAGCCCTCGCAGGGGGCGGTGACATACACCTTCAGCAGCGCGCCGCCCTGGGCGGGGGCGAGGCCGATGACCGCGTCCCTGGTGGCGTTGGACACCCGCCCCACGCCCTTGTAGGGCATGAAGTACTGCACGAAGTTCTTTTCCTCGTGGGGCTTGAGCCAGGTAAAGTCCGGCTGGTTGTCGGTGAACACGCCGGTCATCAGCTCGATGTAGGGGCCGTCCTCGTCGGTGAGGTTGCGGTCCCAGGCGCGGCCGAAGTCGCCGTTGCCCCAAGTCCACTGCTTTTTGCCGGGGGAAACGTGGTGGTCCGCGATGTGCAAAAGGCCCGCGCCCACGCCCTCGTCGTAGTTGCCCACAAAGTCGAAGTCGGAATGGGCCGCCATGTAGGAGGTGGGCACCGGGACGTTCTTGTAGCGGGAGATGTCCACGCCGGCGGAGTAGTCGTATTTATAATACTCCCCGGTGGCGATGGGGAAGGTGGAGACCGCCCGCTTGCCGTGGTCCATCACGGCGTTCACGTCCGGCGGAAAGACGGAGTAGGTGTTGTCGTTCACCGGCACGGCGGGGTTTGCCCACCACAAGAAGGTCTGGGGCAGGTCGGTGGGGTTGTAGAGCCGGCCTGCGATCTCGATGTAGGCCTTGCCGGGATACAGCGAGATGGCCGCGGTGCCCTTGGTGCCGTACATCTTGTCGATCTCGCTCAGGTAGACGGTGCAGGAGCCGTCCGGGTTCTGGGCAAAGGTGAAGTCCACCGGGGAATAGGTGGAGGGGCGGTGGTGCTGGGGCCAGTTGAACTCGATGCCGCCGGAGATCCAGGGCCCGGTGAGGCCCACCAGCGCGGGCTTGACCACGTGGTTGTAATAGACGAAATCGTAGTGGTTGGTCTTGTCATAGGCGCGGTGGATGCGCCCGCCCAGCTCCGGCAGGATCATCACCTTGAGGTACTCGTTTTCCAGAAAGACCGCCTTGTAGGCCACGTCCTGCTTTTCGTCGCTCAGCCGCTCGGTCACCGGCAGGGGGTACACCTTGCTGGTGCTGCCCTGGTAGGCCCGCTTTTCCAGGAACATGGAGTTCTTTTCCGCCGCAAGGGCCGGGTAGGTGGGCAGGAGCACTTCCTCCTGCCAGACGCTTACCTTTTTTATGAACGAAATTTCACTCCTTGCCTTTGTTTTGCTCGCGGCCGGCCACCGCCGCGCCCGCGTGGTATTCACTGGCTTTATTCTATCTTTTTGCCGGCGGGAAAGGAATGTCTTTTCTTATGCAAAGATGGACAATATTCCACAAAGATGCTACAATGAGGCCATGGAAGAGCGTTTGATGAAACAGGAGGGCTTCAAGGGGGAGCGGATGTTCGTTCTGCCCGCCGAAGTGCTTCGGGAATATCTGGGCCACCCGCTGGCCGGCCGCCTGTACCTGACCGACGTCGGGTTTTTTCCCCATGCAAAAAACCACGCCCGTGTGCGCAAAACGGGCGTGGAAGAATACATCCTGCTTTATTGTGTGGAGGGGCGGGGCAGCGTGGAGGTGGAGGGCCGGGAATACCGGCTGGAGGAAAACCAGGCCTTCTGCATCCCCGCGGGCCGGCCCCACCGCTATCAGGCGGACGAACAGGACCCCTGGAGCCTTTTGTGGGTGCACTTCAAGGGGGAGGACGCCGCCCTTTATCCCCTGGAGGAGTGCCGGGTGGTGAACGCCTTGCCGGCGGAGGAAAACCGCCTCGCCTTTTTGTTCCAGCTGCTGTTCGACGCGCTGGAGGACGACTACTCCCTGGGCAACTTCATCTACATGGCCCAGGTGCTGTCCCTCATCCTCGCCCAGCTCTACTGCCGCAGCTACACCGGCAAGGGGGCGCAGAACCGATACCTCACCCAGGCCATCCGCTGCATGTACCGCAACCTGGGCCGGGCGATGACCCTGGACGAACTGGCGGAGGAGGTGGGGCTTTCCAAAAGCTATCTGCACCAGATCTTTGTGGCCCACACCGGGCGCGCGCCGCTGGAATTTTTCTCCCGCCTGAAGGTGGAGGAGGCCTGCAAGCTGCTGAAAGCCACCGACCACAGCATCGGCGAGATCGCTCAGCGGGTGGGCTTTGGCGACCCTTATTATTTTTCCCGCCTGTTCAAAAAGGCGGTGGGGGTGTCGCCCAAAAAGTACCGGGACCAGCCCCTGTGTTACAGCGAGCGGGCGGAGCGGCTGCTCCATCCCGGGGTTCAGGACCCGAAGCAGGCGTAAGGATAAGAGAGGAGCCGTATCGGCTTACGGCTCCTTCTTTTTCTCCCGGGGCACCGCCCCGGCAAGGGCCTGCATCATTTTTTGAACGTTGTCCGCCTCCAGTTCTGCCTGTCCTCTGGCCACTTCCAGCAGCGGCATGCCGATCATCTGTTCCTTTTCCAGCCCTTCCAGCTGCTTCCCAGTGCTGGGATCCAACCCACCTTCCATTGTCTCACCTGCTTTCATGCAACTGCGCTGTTCTCTTGCGCTCGTTTTTATTCTTTCAACAGCCGCTCATGTCTGCCACACTACTGTCTCTTGCGGGTCGGCTTTGATGCTGTTGCGTCGTAGCTTCCATTCAGCAACATTTTGATTTTGTCATCCGGGACACTGCCATCCAGGGCGACTGTGATCCAACTATCCTTATTCATGTGATATGCCGGGAAAAAGCCAGCCTCGCACCGCAGCGAGCCTATCAAAAGCGCATCGCACTTAAAATTCGCCACATCCGACATACCTGGTTCTTGCAGCCCAAGCTTGCTTTTGGGTACATCCATAATAAGCGCAAACCACTTTTTGCTGTTGCTGTGACGAAACACTTCGTACTTGGGGTATTTCATCCAAGGGAAATCCGGCTCCGCATTGTAATTTTCGAGGATAAAGCGCTCCAATTCCGCACGGTTCACTGACGTCACTTCCAGTTCTCAGGTTATCCAGAGTATAACACGCATACAAAGGTGCCGCAAGCGATGATACGGTGTCATCCGAAAATGTCAAAACCGGCCTCACAACAAAGAAAAAGCGACCGACAATGTCGGTCGCTTTTGGTGGGAGCGGGTGGATTCGCGAGCCGCGCACTGAAAAACAGCCCACCGGGCTGTTTTTCTCCGGCCCCCGGGCCGGGACGTGCTGTTCTCATCTCACCCGCTCATGCCACAAGCAAAAACCCCCTGCCGGGATGCGGCAGGGGGTTTTTGTTGGTGGGAGCGGGTGGATTCGAACCACCGAAGCAATTATGCAACAGATTTACAGTCTGCCCCCATTGGCCGCTCGGGAACACTCCCACATGTTTCCGCGCTCAATCGAGTGCTTATCTATTATAGCAAGGGGGCAAGAAAAATGCAAGCGTTTTTTTCATTTTTCCGCCACTTTTTTCTCGCGCAGCAAAGGCTGGGCGGTGCGTTCAAAAATTCGTCACACCTCAGGGGTCATTCTGTGGTATAATAACAAAATAAAGTACTATTTTTTGAACGCAAAAATGCGGCGGATGCCGCGGGGAAAAGGAGGCGTTTATCATGGCGGAATTTTCGGATTACTCCCGCATCACCCCCGAACTGGAGGCGCTGGCGGCGGTGTGTCTTTCCAACAACCAGATCAACAAAGAGGACTATGTGCGCTACAATGTCAAGCGCGGCCTGCGCGATCTGGACGGCACCGGCGTGCTGGCGGGTCTGACCGAGATCAGCGAGATCATCAGCAGCAAGGTGGTGGACGGCAAAAAGGTGCCCTGCGAGGGCGAACTGTACTACCGCGGCTACCCGGTGGAAAAACTCACCGGCGGCTTCATCCAGGACAAGCGCTTCGGCTTTGAGGAGACGGCCTATCTTCTGATGTTCGGCCAGCTGCCCACCGCGGAGCAGCTGAAGGCCTTCAACGAACAGCTGGCCTTCTACCGCAGCCTGCCCACCAACTTTGTGCGGGACGTCATTCTCAAGGCCCCCAGCAGCGACATGATGAACACCCTGGCCCGCTGTGTGCTGACCATGGCCAGCTACGACGACAAGCCGGACGACATCAGCCTGCCCAACGTGGTGCGCCAGTGCATCGACCTCATTGCCATCTTCCCGCTCATCTCGGTGTACGCCTATCAGGCCTACAACCACTACAAGAACGGCAACAGCCTTTACATCCACACCCCGCGGCCGGACCTGTCCACCGCGGAGAACATCCTCACCCTGCTGCGGCCGGACGGCCAGTACACCACGCTGGAGGCCCACATCCTGGACCTGTGCCTGGTGCTGCACGCGGAGCACGGCGGCGGCAACAACTCCACCTTCACCACCCACGTGGTCACCAGCTCCGGCACCGACACCTACAGCTGCATGGCCGCCGCGCTGGCCAGCCTGAAGGGCCCCCGCCACGGCGGCGCCAATATCAAGGTGGTGCAGATGTTCGAGGACCTGAAGGCCAGCGTGAAGGACTGGGCCGACGAGGACGAGATCCGCGCCTACCTGCTGGGATGTCTGGAGGGCCAGCGCTTCGACAAGAGCGGCCTCATCTATGGCATGGGCCACGCGGTGTATTCCATCAGCGACCCCCGCGCCACCCTGCTGCGGGGCTTTGTGGAGCAGCTCTCGGAAGAAAAGCACATGCACGAGGAATACGCCCTCTACTCCGCCGTGGAGCGCCTTGCGCCCCAGGTCATCAGCGAAAAGCGCAAAATCTACAAGGGCGTTTCCGCCAATGTGGACTTCTACAGCGGCTTTGTTTACGGCATGCTGGGCCTGCCCACCGAGCTGTTCACCCCCATCTTCGCCATCGCCCGTGTGGCGGGCTGGAGCGCCCACCGCATGGAAGAGCTCATCAACATGGGCAAGATCATCCGCCCGGCCTACATGGCGGTGCAGCCCCATCGGGAGTATGTGCCCATGGCCGAGCGCGGCTGAGCCCTCTCCCCTGTCCTTTGGCCAAAACGCAAAAAAGACCCGCCCCGGAAGTTCCGGGGCGGGTCTTTTTATTCTGCTTTCAGCCCAGGCCTCAGGCGCGCACGATGACGTGCTTGGGGCAGACTTCCACGCACTGGCCGCAGCCGGTGCACTTGGAATAGTCGATGCTGGCCAGGAAGTTGGTGACCTTGATGGCCTCGCTGGGGCAGGTCTTCTGGCACTTCATGCAGCCGATGCAGCCGGTCTGGCACTCCTTCATGACCACGGGGCCCTTCTCGGTGTTGTGGCACAGCACCAGGGGCTTCTCCTCCATGTCAGAGGCCATCTCGATGACGCTCTTGGGGCAGGCAGCGGCACAGGCGCCGCAGCCGGTGCACTTCTCGGGGTCCACTTTGGCGATGCCGTCCACCACATGGATGGCGTCGAACTTGCAGGCCTTGACGCAGTCGCCCAGGCCAAGGCACCCGTAGGCACAGGCCTTGGGGCCGCCGTACAGAGCGGCGGCAGCAGCGCAGCTGGAAACGCCGTGGTAGTCGAAGATCTGGGTGCAGACGCCGGGCTTGCCCTGGCAGCGCACGGTGGCGCGCACAGCGGCGGTGGCGCCGGCCTCCACGCCCATGACGGCGGCCACGTCGGCGGCAGCCTTGGCGCCGCCGGGCACGCACTTATTCACAGGCGCGCCGCCTTCCACGATGGCCTTGGCGTAGTCGGCGCAACCGGCGTAGCCGCAGGCGCCGCAGTTGGCGCCGGGCAGGCAGGAGGTCACTTCGCCGATGCGGGGGTCCTCCTCCACAGCCATGAACTTGGCGGCCAGCACCAGGATCACAGAGCCCAGAAGGCCGGCCACAGTAACGATGGCAATAGCAAGTGCAATGTTCATCTCAGCCGCCTCCTCACACAGTTCCAAAGATGTTCTCGACGATGCCGCCGAAGCCGCCAAAGCTCAAAGCAGCCACCGAGGCGGCCACCAGGGTGATGGGCAGGCCTTCAAAGCACTTGGGGGGCTGAGCGTCCTCCAGGCGCTTGCGCACGCCGCTGAACATCACCATGGCCAGCATGAAGCCGACGCCCGCGCCCACGGCGCACACCATGCTCTCGGCGAAGTTGTAGCCGTTGTCGATGTTCAGCACGGTAACGCCCAGCACGGCGCAGTTGGTGGTGATCAGGGGCAGGTAAACGCCCAGGGCCTTGTGCAGGGGAGGCATGAATTTCTTCATGATGACCTCCACCAGCTGCACCAGCACCGCAATGACCAGGATAAAGACGATGGTCTGCAGGTAGCCCAGGTCCCATTTGAGGGTGCCGTCGGCGTTCACCGGGGTCAGCAGGTAGGTCTGGATGGGCCAGGTCACCGCAGTGGCCAGCGCCATGACGAAGATAACGGCGCAGCTCATGCCGAAGGCGGAGTCCAGCTTTTTAGACACGCCCAGGAAGGGGCAGATGCCCAAAAACTGCACCAGAACGTAGTTGTTCACCAAAATCATGGTGAAGAAAATAGCAGCCAAAGCCATTATTCACAGCCCCCTTTCGCGCCACAGGCGCCCTTGGAGGGGCAGCCCTCGCAGCCCACGCTGCGCTTTCTCCGGTCGCCCAGCTTGGTCTCGATGAAGACCACCAGCGCCATCAGCAGGCCGAAGGTGAAGAAGCCGCCGGCGGGGCTGGTCATGAAGGTGAAGCGGTCGATGCTCTCGGGGATGATCTGGATGCCGTACCAGGTGCCGGCGCCCAGCACCTCGCGGATGGTGCTCATGAGCAGCAGAGCCAGGGTGAAGCCCAGGCCCATGCCCACGCCGTCCAGCGCGGAGTCGACCACGCCGTGCTTGGAGGCGAACATCTCGGCACGGCCCAGGATGATGCAGTTCACCACGATCAGGGGCAGATACACGCCCAGGGCGGCGTCCAGGTCAGGGAAGTAAGCCTTGACCAGGTTCTGCACGATGGTCACGAAGGTGGCGATGACGGTGATGTAAGCCGGCAGGCGCACCTGGCCGGGGATCACCTTGCGCAAAGCAGAGATGGCGATGTTGGAGCAAACCAGCACAAAGGTGGCCGCAAAGCCCATGCCGAAGGCATTGGACACCGCCGTGGTCAGGGCCAGCGTGGGGCAGGTGCCCAGCACAAGGCGGAGCACCGGGTTTTCCTTCACGAGGCCGTCGGTAAGAATTTTCAGTTTACCCATGATTCAAACAGCCTCCTCTCTCAAGATGCGCTGGACGCGCTGGCAGCGGGCGCGCTGGCGGCTTCGCTGGTGGTGGCAGCGCTGCTGGCGCTGCTGTCGGCGGGCACGCTGGCAGCGTCGCTGGCAACGGTTTCGCCGGTGCCGGCGTTCGGGTTCAGCAGGGCGATGGCCTGCACGCACTTGCGCACGGCCTTCTTGACGCCCACGGTGGACTGGGTGGAACCGGCCACGGTGTCCACACCGTCCAGGCCGGCCTCATTGGCGATGCCGGTGTACTGGCTCAGGTAGTCCTCGCCGGCGGCCACGTCGCCGATGCCGGCGGTCTGGGTGGAAGCGTCCACCCACACGCCGGTGATGACGCCATTGGCGTCAAAGCCCACGGCGATGGTCATGGGGCTGGTGGCGTACTCCCAGCCCTTGTCCTCGGCGTACAGCACGTAGCTGCCGTCGTCGCCCTGCCAGGCCTCGGTCAGGCCCTCGGGGGCGTCGATCTGGGTCATGGAGGCAGCGCCCGGCGCCAGCATGGCGCGCACTTCCTCGGGGCTGAGGGTCACGGGGCCTTCGTCCACCACGGCGGCCTGGCCCAGAGCCACTTCGTTGAAGCAGTTCATGGCGCTGGTCACAGCGGAGGCGGCGGCCTTGGAGGAAACGGTGGCGCCGGAGATGGCGTCGATGTTGGCGCCCACCTCGGGCGCCTCGCTCATGCCGATGAACTGCTGGGTGAAGCTGATACCATCTTCACTGCCGTCCACCAGCTTCTGGCCGTAGCCGGAAGTCTCGGAGTTGGCCAGGAACTGGATGCCCACGATGGTGCCGTTGGCGTCAAAGCCCACGATCACGGGCACGTCGCCGCCGAAGCCCTTGCCGTAGGCCTGGATGGCCCAGCCGGCGCCGTTGGTGGCCTTCATCACGGCCTGGATGTTGCTGGTCTGGTAATCGGTGACCGCCTCAAAGCCGTCGGCCTCGGGCAGCACGGCGAAGTACGCCTCGTTGGCGGCGGCTTCTTCCTGCGCCTTGATGATGGGGGCCGTCACTTCGTTGACAGCGGCCAGAGCCGCGCTCGCCACCAGGCAGATGGCGCCCAGCACCACGATGGGTTTTACGATGTTGTTCCAGGTGTTGCCTTTCATGCCTTTTCCGCCCCTTTCTTGTGTTTTTTATAGCCCAGGGGCACCTGCCGGGTCAGATCGTTGATGTAGGGCACGAACAGGTTCATGAGCAGGATGGCGTAGGACACGCCCTCGGCCATGTTGCCGAAAGCCCGGATGCCGAAGGTGATCAGGCCCAGGCCGATGCCAAACACGATCTTGCCCTTCAGGGTGAAGGGGCTGGTGACATAGTCGGTGGCCATGAAGACCGCGCCGAACAGCAGGCCGCCGGCCAGCACTTCGTGCAGCACCAGCATGCCGGCGTCGGCAGCGCCCAGCTCACCCACGTTGAGCAGGAAGCTGAACACGGCGTAGCTGCCCACATAGGCAACAGGGATGGTGGCGGTGATGGTGCGGGTGATGAGCAGCCAGGCCAGGCCGATCAGGATGGCCAGGGCGCAGGTCTCGCCCATGACGCCGCCGTGCACGCCCATGAACAGGTCCATCAGCGGGTACTTGCCCACGCCGCCTTCCACCTGCAGAGGGGTGGCGCTGGAAGCGCCGTCCACGCCCATGATCTGCAGGGTGCGGGCAGCCTTGGGCGGGTTCACAAAGGCGGTCATGCGGCTGGCAAAGCCGGTGAACAGCACGATGCGGGCCACCAGGGCGGGGTTGGCAAAGTTCATGCCGATGCCGCCAAACAGCTGCTTCATCAGCACGATGGCGATGAAGGCGCCCACGATGGCGATCCACAGGGGCATGGTGACCGGCATATTCAGCGCCAGGATCATGCCGGTGACCACGGCGGAGAGATCTCCCACCGGGTTGGGCTTCTTCATCAGATGGCAATACAGATACTCGAACAGCACGCTGGCCGCCACGGTGACGCCCACCACCAGAAGGGTGCGGGCGCCGAAGATGATGGTGCTGGCCACCACGCAGGGAAGCAGGGCAATGATGACGTTCAGCATCAGCTTGCGGGTGCTGGAGTTATCCTGGATATGCGGGGAGGCAGTAACGTTCAGACGGTTTTCCATATTACTTGCTCGCCTCCTTCTTGGCAAAATCCTTGGCCAGGCTCATGGTCTGGGTGACAGGCCGCTTGGCGGGGCAGACATAGCTGCAGCTGCCGCACAGCATGCACAGGTCGATGCACAGCTTGTCCAGGGCGGCGGCGTCCTTCTTGTTGAAGGCGCCGGCGATGACCACAGGCTCCAGGCCCATGGGGCAGGCGTCGATGCAGCGGCCGCAGCGGATGCAGGGCTGGGGCGCGGGCAGGGTGGCCTTCGCCTCGCTGAACACCAGCAGGCCGTTGTTCTGCTTGAGCACGGGGGTGGCGAGATCGGCCACGGCAACGCCCATCATGGGGCCGCCCATGATCACCTTGCCAACGGTCACGCCCTCTTTCACGCCGCAGAAATCCAGCACCTCCTGCAGGGGGGTGCCCACGATGACTTCCACGTTCTTGGGCTCCTTGACCGCGTCGCCGTCCACAGTCATGCGGCGGGTGACCAGCGGCATGCCGGTGGCCAGATACTTGCCGATGGTGGACACGGTGGTGACGTTCAGCACGATCACGCCCGCGTCGGCGGGCAGGCCGCCCTGAGGCACCTCACGGCCGGTGACGGACTCGATGAGCACCTTCTCAGCGCCCTGGGGGTAACGGCTGGGCAGAGGCTTGACCTCCACGCCGGCCACGCCCTTGGCCAGGCTGCACATCAGGTCGATGCACTCGGGCTTGTTGCGCTCGATGCCGATGAAGCACTTCTTGATGTCCAGATACTTCATCACGGCCTCGATGCCGCTCATCACGGTCTCGCTGTTCTCCAAAAACTCCCGGGCGTCGGCGGTCAGGTACGGCTCGCACTCGGCGCCGTTGATGACCAGGGTGTCCACCGGGGTCTTGGGGCTCAGCTTCACCGCGGTGGGGAAGCCGGCGCCGCCCAGGCCCACAAGGCCGCAGGCCTGCACCGCAGCGAGCAGGCTTTCCTTGTCGGTCACGACGGGCGGTTTCACCGCCGGGTCAACGGTCTGCTCGCCGTCCGGCTGGATGGTCACCGCCGGGCAGAAGCTGCCGTTGGACAGACGAACGTTGTCCACCCCGGTCACAGTGCCGGAAACGCCGGAGTAGATGTTTGCGCTGACGAAGCCGCCGGCCTGGCCGACCAGGGTGCCCACCTGAACGGTGTCCCCCTTCTTCACCACCGGCGTGCAAGGCGCGCCGATGTGCTGCTGCATGGGAAGGACCACCTTGGTGGGAACGGGCATTTTGACCGTTTCCATCCCGGCAGTTCCCTTCTCATGCGGGACGCGGGCGCCCAGCGCCGCGCGCTTTAGCTTTTTCAACATAAGTTGAACGATCCCCCATTTCTGTTGGTCTCGGGCACTGCGCCGCCCGGCTGGCGGACGCAAAATGCCCATTATTTTTATTTTAGCATCTTTCTCTATCAAGTCAACCGTTCCTTGTATGATTTCACAGCGCGTCCCGCCCCATTTTCTGCCTTTGGGCAGGCCGCAAAAACTGTTTGCACAAACCGCCATGAATGTGGTATACTATGTAACAAGAGAATTGCGCTCAAGCGGCGGGCGGCCATCGCCCGCTTTCGATAAAAAGGAGGTCGCGTTTCATGAAACTGCTTGGCAAACTGGTGATGCTTTTGCTGGCCGCCGGGGCCGTGATCTTCGGCCTGGCCCTGCTGCGGGAGACCCGGCCCGATTACATCCCGGTGTACGACACCGACGAGGACGAACTGTTCTGATCCCGGCATTCAAGGCAAAGGGACCTGCCGCTTTCGCGGCAGGTCCCTTTTTGTTCTGTTTCGGCGGCCGGTCGGCTCACGCTTTTTCCTCCGCCTCCAGGCGGCAGCTGCCCTTGTAGGGCTTCTTCGCCGTGACGGTCAGCGCGCCGTCCGCCTCTTCGGCGCAGGTGTACTGCTCCGGCCGCAGCACCACCTTTTCGGCCACGCCGTCCAGGTTGCCGTCGGTGTAGAGGGTGACTTTCAGCCCGCCCTCCGCCGTGCGCTCGGCCTCAAGGCCGGGGCGGTGGAGCTGCAGTTCCAGGGCGCCGGTGGTCTTGAGCAGCCGCCCGCCCTCGTCAAAGGCCCAGGCCACCACCGTGACGAACACGGGGATGTGGGGCTTTTTCATCTTTGCGCCGGTGAGGTTCAGCACCAGCGTGGCTTCGTGGGAAGTGCCCACCACCGCGGGCACCACCGCCTTGAGCCCCTCGGGGCAGATGGCGGTGGGAACATAGTGCCAGCGCAGGCCCTCGCCGCCGTTCACGGTGAGGTGGATGTCCACCGCCGCGCCCTTGGTGTTCACCATATCGTCGAAGGGCCGGTAGAAGCTGACCGAAACGGAAGGTGTGTCCTCCCCTTCCAGGCCGGGAGTCTCCTCCGGGAGGTCCGGGTCCTCAAAGTCCTCCCGTCGCTTTGCGAAGGGGGTGTTCTCCAGCGCGGTGGACAGCCCGTTCAGCACCGCGCCGCCGCCAAGGCCCAGCGCCGCCGCGCCGGCGGTGGTGGCCGCCACCCGCTTGGCGGTGTCGACGCCCTCCCGCACCGGGATGCCGGTGGAGACCATGTCATCCGCCATCACCAGCAGCGAGCAGCCGAATTCCAGGGGCGTATCCTCCAGGTGTTTCACTTCGTATGTCTCGCCCTGGAGCTGCCAGACAAGGCTCGCCTTGTTGCCGCTGCCCGCCCGGGGATACTCGATGCGCCATTCAACGGGCAAGCGGTCGCCTGACCTCCAATTTATGCCGGAGGCCGGGATGTCGCCCCGGAAGGTCATCTCCAGCACAGCCTCCTCCGGCTGCGCCAGCTGTGCCGCCGGTTCGTCCAGCGCCTGCTGCACCAGCGCGTCGTATTCCAGCGCCGCGCTCTCATCCGGGAACATCCAGTCCCCGTCCACCTGCACCGCGCCCTCGGGCAGCGGCACCTGTGCCACCGCCTCCACCATGCAGCGCACCTGCACCTGCGCGTCCCCCGTGAGGTCCGGCCGGACGGCAAACACTTCGTCGGACGGTCTTATGCGGGCGCTGCCGCTCAGCCGAAGATCGCTGAACTCCATGTGGATGGTCACCTCGGACTCCGGCACCGGCCGGGCGAAGGTGACCGTCCGGCCGTCGCTGGTGAGCACCATATACTCCTGCGCGCCGTCCAGACTGGTGTCGTAGCGCAGTTTCGTGCAGGCCAGAAGGCCCCAGGAACCGTACGCTCTTCCCACCACATTAAATGAAGCGTCGGCGGTGAACGCATACCGTTTTCCCTTTTCCAGAAGCAGGGTGCCGTCCTGGGCGTCCTGGCCGCTGAGGGTCGCCGAAGGACGCGTTATGATGGAGTGGTTCAGGGTGGTGTCCAGCCGGGTCTGCTCCAGATATTCCCACTGATCCTCCTCCGCGAACACCGGCGCGGCGCAGGCAAGGCACAAGCCCACTGCCCCGGCCAGCGCCGCGAGGCGGCGCAGCACATTTCTCTTCATGTTCACCCCTCCTGTTCGTCAGCCGCGATCCGGCAGCTTCCCTTGTAAGGCGGCTTTGCCTCGATGAGCAGGGCGCCGCCGGCCGCTTCGGTGCAGGTGTACTGCTCCGGCTTCAGGGCCACTTTTTCCGCGATGCCGTCCAGGTTGCCGTCGGTGTAGAGGGTGACTTTCAGCGCCCCGTCCGCCGTGCGCTCAGCCTCAAGGCCGGGGCGGTGGAGCTGCAGTTCCAGGGTGCCGGTGGTCTTGAGCAGCCGCCCGCCCTCATCGAAGGCCCAGGCCACCACCGTGACGAACACGGGGATGTGGGGCTTTTTCATCTTCGCGCCGGTGAGGTTCAGCACCAGCGTGGCCTCGTGGGACCCGCCCACCACCGCGGGCACCACCGCCTTGAGCCCCTCGGGGCAGATGGCGGTGGGGATGTAGCGCCAGCGCAGGCCCTCGCCGCCGTTCACGGTGAGGTGGATGTCCACCGCCGCACCCTTGGTGTTCACCAGATCGTCGAAGGGCCGGTAGAAGCTGACCGAAACGGAAGGTGTGTCCTCCCCTTCCAGGCCGGGAGTCTCCTCCGGGAGGTCCGGGTCCTCAAAGTCCTCCCGGCGCTTTGCGAAGGGGGTGTTCTCCAGCACTGAGGACAGCCCGTTCAGCACCGCGCCGCCGCCAAGGCCCAGCGCCGCCGCACCGGCGGTGGTGGCCGCTGCGCGGCCGGCGGTGGAGGAAGAGCGGCTCAGGCCGGTGGGCAGCCAGTCCGTGCCGATCAGCTCCACAGCGCCGTATTGTTCAAAGGGCACATATCCCGGCATCCCCAACAGGGAACTGCTGTTTGTTCCATACTCCCACCCGGCTTCGGTCACAACGATCTCCTCTTGGGTGTTGTGAACGTCCGCCACGGTGAAAAACCACGTCAGCTGCTCCTGTTCATGGAGCACATACCCGCCCCCGAACCAGCGGCTCCCGCTGCTGGAATGATGGTAGGTCGCCTGCGTCGGCGACGCCAGCTGGGCAGAGGGCGCATCCAGCGCATCCTGCGCCTGCTCCCGGTAGCGGGTGGCGGAAGCCTCGTCGGGGAAAAGGAGCTGTCCGTTCACCATCACCGCTTCCGGCGCGGGGAGCTCGGCCACCGCCTGCAGGGTGCCGGTGATCTCGATCTCCACATCTGCCAGGATCTCCGGCTCCACATATTCCTGCCCCTGGATGTTTTTCACCGTGCTGTCGGACCCCAGCCGCACATTGGAAAACCGCGCCGTCTGCCTGACCTCGGAGCCGGGAACGAATTTTCCGAACACCACCGTGTCCTCGCTCGCCGCAAGGATCACCGGTCCCTTGAACGTCAGACTGTAGGTGCTTCCGTCCTCGGACTCGGTCGCGTATTGAAGCACCGATTGCATCCCATAGGTCGGCTGGCCGACTTCGGAAACGGTGTAGGTGCTTTCACAAACAAAATCCAGGCTCTCGCCCTCTTTCAAAAGAACGGAGTCCTGCCAGTCCCCTTCTGTTTTTCCGATCCGGGAGCTGTAATACCCGTTTCCTTCTTCCGCGGACAAGTGGATCTCCCGCAGCGGCCCGTCAAAGTCCGCCGCGAACGCCGGCGAAGCGCACAAAAGGCACAGCGAAGCCGCCCCGGCCAGAGCCAGCGCCTGCCGGATGAGTTTCTTTTTCATCAGCCCTGCGCCTCCCCGCCGTTGGTGGCAGCCTTCTTCGCTTTCGCCGCCTTCAGCCAGGGCAGCAGGAGGCAGAACACCCCCAGCGCCGCCAGCAGGATAGGCAGGCCCCAGGCCAGCAGCGGCCAGACGAACGCCGCCTCAAGGTTTTTGGTGCAGGAGACGGGCACCGCCGCCGCCATGCCCACCGCAAAGCCGGCGAAGATGCGGTCGATGAAGCCGCGGTTCACCGTGCGCAGGGCCTTTTTGGCCAGCAGCAGGTTGAGCAGGGTGATGAGCAGGCCCCGCTGGCGGGCGATCTGGCCGCCGATGCTCAAAAACAGCGCCACGCAGACCATGCTGTTCACGGCGCTGCCGTCGCCGGTGAGGAAAGGATAGGCCGCCAGCGCCGCCGCGCCGCCCAAAAGCCCCGCCGCCAGCATGCGGGGGGAGCGGTCCTTCCAGAGCAGTCTAAGGTTGGAATACTGAGGGATGCGGCCAAGCAGCTGGGCCTTGGTCTGGGCCTTCAGCTCGTCCTTCACGATGTCGCGGCGGCGGCCGTCCCACTTGCGGCGCATCAGCAGCCCGCGGAACAGACTGTTGAAGCAGATCAGCAGGATGGCCTTGCCGATGGCGCCGCCCAGCGCGCTGCCCTCCATGCCGGCCAGCGCGCCGGTGAGAAAGTTCAGCGGCCACAGAATGGCCCACTGGATGCCCGCCGCCCGCAGCCAGCTGAGCGCCAGCCACAGCACCGCCATGACGGCCGTGGGCGCAAGGCTGGACTTGAGGGTCTCCAGCATCGTTCTCCAGAATCCCGGTTTTTTCTTCGGCTGCGGCAGGGCTGCCGCGTTCAAGGTCTCTTCCATGTTCCTTCCCCCTTTCCCTTTTTTCCGCAAAAAATTCGGCTTTCGCCTGCATTTTATCCCATTATAATACAGGCTTTTCCCTTTGGAAAGCCCTCACCGGCAAAAAAGCCGCCGTCCTTTAAGGGACGGCGGCGCATGCTCATTCTTCCTGTTGGGGCGCGGCGGGCACGGGCCGCACCAGCGCGGTCTTGACCTGATGGGAGCGGAACTCCGCCTCCCGTATCTCCAGCCCCGCCGTGTTCACCTCGGCGGCGGCGCCGTCCGGCGGGATGGAGCCCAGGGCGCTGAGCACCAGCCCGTTGAAGGTGTCGAACTCATCGCAGGGCAGCGGCATATCCAGCGCGGCGGCCACCTCGGTGAGGGGCGCGTCGCCCCGCACCCGCCAGATGCCGGGGCTCACCTGCTGCACCGGGGCGGCCTCCTCGCCGCCGTCGCCGTCCAGCTCGCCCACCAGCTGTTCCAGCAGGTCGTTCATGGTCACGATGCCCTCAAAGCCGCCGTATTCGTCCAGCACCACGGCCATGGGCTCGCCGGTGCGCTTCATGTTGCGGAACAGCACGTCCGCCCGCACGCACTCCGGCACGAAATACGCCGGGCGCACCGCCTTTTCCATCACGGCGGCGCGGTTTTTGTCCTCCAGGCACAGGTAGTCCCGCACGTCCAGCACGCCCATCACATTGTCGGCGCTGCCCTCGCACACGGGATAGCGGGAGTGGCGGCCGGCACGGATGGTGCGGTCCCATTCCGCCTGCCCGTCCTCCGTCCAGAGCAGCTGCACCTCGGTGCGGTGGGTGGCGATCTCGCCGGCGGTGCGGTCGTCGAACTCGAACACGTTCTGGATGAACTCCTTTTCGGCGCGGTCGATGACCCCCTTTTCGCTGCCCTCGTCCACCATCATGCGGATCTCCTCCTCGCTGACGGTCTCCTCGTGGGCATTGGGGTCCACCCCCAGCAGGCGCAGCACGCCGTTGGTGGAGGCGGTGAGAAGCCAGACGATGGGGGCGAAGGCCCGGGCGATGGTGCACAGCAGGGCGGACATGCCCAGGGCCAGGGGCTCGGCCTTGCGCATGGCCAGCCGCTTGGGCACCAGCTCGCCAAAGACCAGCGTGAAGTAGGAGAGCACCAGCGTAATGAGCACCACGGCCACCGCGTCCAGCGTGGCGGCGGGCACCGGCACGCCCAGGCTCAAGAGCCAGGCGACCAGCCCGTCGGAGAAGTTTTCGGCCGCGAAGGCACTGCCCAGAAAGCCGGACAGGGTGATGGCCACCTGGATGGTGGCTAAAAAACGGGCTGGCTGGCTGGTGAGGCGGGCAAGGCGGGCGGCCCGCTTGTCGCCGGAGGCGGCCAGCCGCGCCAGGCGGGTGTCATTCATGGAGATGACGGCGATCTCGGCGCAGGCGAACACGGCGTTGAGGCCGATGAGGGCCGCCTGAAGCAAGAGCATGAGAGCAAGGGAATTTTCCAAAGCAACGTTCCTCCTTGAGAACTGAAAGCACTGTTTTTAAACGCAAACGGACACAGCCCGGCGCCTACTCTCGCAGGCACAGGCTATGTCCGATAAAGCTTTGTATGTGCGGCAAAGGAGGATTTTCTCCTTCGGTACTGTCGCCGTCGTCCATGGTTTTGTGCGTCACGCTTTCCTTTCGTATGATTTGTGAATCAGCATAGCATATCCCCCGCTCCTTGTCAAGAAAGGGACGGGCGCGAAACCAAAAGCCGCCGCAAGCGGTATACAGCTGGCGCTTTGCCGCCCGGACAGGCTGCGGGGAAAAGGAGGAGCAAAGCGAACTTTGCAACTGCCGCCCGCAGGGCGTCCGGGGTCCCCGCGGAAATTTGCGTAAGCAAAGTTTCGTGGGGAGAAGGAGCCGCAGCGGAATGAGCGCGCGGTAACTTTTGCAAAAAAACCGCCGCAAGCGATACGCCGCCCCGCATTGCCGCCCACCGGGCGGCCGGGGCCCCCGCGGAAATTTGCGTAAGCAAAGTTTCGTGGGGAGAAGGAGCCGCAGCGGAA
>ERZ507065.53-NODE-53-length-105395-cov-7.450845_pt1 | contig 105395 bp, 83 predicted proteins | sample MGYA00513785_ERZ507065 | MGnify/ENA metagenome assembly ERZ507065
GGGGGGTGCTTATCCCACAGCTGCGCTGCTTCGCAGCTTGCAGTGGGTTTCTGATGGATACGTGTCCCCTCGGGACACGGCTGTAATACGTAATTTTGTACCTGGTGCTAATTGATGTTATGTTATGGGAGGCTGCGTGGCTACGGCGGGACGCCATAGCCTCCTAAGTTAGCCTTGTCTGCTGTAATTCAAAATTCGGACACCCGCCCTAAAACCCTAAACAACCTTAAAAATCATACTATTAATCAATAAATTGCATAATTAAGAGACGAAATACCACACTATTTGCAGAATTCTGATTAAATTTGCAGCTAAAAACTATAGATTGGGAATATTTTGAGTAGAATGAAAAGCAAGACCATTAACATAGCAGTGCTCCTCGCGGCACTCTTCTCACTCGTTTCGTGCCTCGACACCAACGACGGCGACTATGTATACACCGACGACAGCGCCGTGACGGCTTTTTCGGTTACCTCAGCCAAGAAGGCAGTGCACGTCAAGGCAAGCAACGGCGCGGACAGCGTTTACACCACATCGGTGAAGCTCAGCGCATATAAGTTTGTCATCGACCAGCAGCGCTGCGTAATCTACAATCCCGACTCGCTGCCCTACGGCGTCGACCCGACCAAGATTCTCGTATCCGCAAACAGCCTAAATTCAGGTTCGCTGGTACTGAAGAGCATGACCAGCGACTCGCTGTCATATCTCAGCACCACAGACTCACTCGACTTCTCGAAACCCAGAGAGCTGCAGGTTTACAGTCTCTCAGGAGCTGCCGTACGTAAGTATGAGGTACGCGTAAACGTACATCAGGAGCCGGCAGACCAGTTCAACTGGACAAAGCTTCCTAACCCCACAGCCTTCACCAGCGCCCGCGGCGTGAAGAGCTTCGTGGTAACCACAGCGTCAGGCACCACACGCCGCTTCCTCCTCGCTTCCGACGGCACGACGACAACAGTCTACAGAGCCGACGGCGACAACGCATGGACAGCCGCCACACCCAACTTCAATCATACTCTCGCTGCCGAAACCTACCGTTCCGCAGCCGTAAAGCACGACACACTCTTCGTTTGTGACAACGGCGTGGTGATGGCTACCACCGACGGCAATACATGGACACAACAGACAACTGCCGAGGCTGGCGTGGCACGCATCATCGCTGCAAACCCAATCCGCCTCTACGCATACAATAATGAGGGCGTTATGCTCAGCTCCGACGACAGCGGAAAGACATGGAAGGCAACCTCCATTGACGAGAGCGCTTCGCTCCTCCCCAACGGCGACATAGCATACGCCACACTTCCCCTCGCCACCAACCCCAACGCTTACCGTACATTGCTCATCGGGTCAGTGCCCGAAGCAAGCACAAAGGCTTTCAGCGTCTGGGGCAAGATAGACGAAGGCACAGCGTACAGCGAGAACCAGCCGTGGATGTTCTACGACCACAATTCGCTTAACCGTCATGAACTGCCGCTCTTGCAGAACATCTCTGCCGTGGCTTACGACGGAAAGATAATGGTAATGGGCAACGACGAGCGTGTCTTCCTGCCGAAGTTCTATACTTCATGCGACGGAGGCATCACATGGCAGACCGACTCGGTGGTGACTGCACCAACCGGATTCTTCGTCTCAGGAGCCTATACTGCCTGCGTAGACAGCAACAACTTCCTTTGGGTTGTCAATGGCAATACCGGCGAGACATGGCGCGGACGCACCAACCGCCTCGGATGGAAGAAAGAACAATACGAATATTACGAATAAATCATGAAGCAACGCCTTACCTTATCAATGTGCATCCTTGCCGCCGCTTCTGCCCTTAACGCGCAGACCGACGACCTGTATCGCATGGAGATAGGTGTGGGAGCGGGCCTGATGTCGTATCAGGGCGACTTCAACGGCAGCATAATGAAAAACCAGCAGCCGATGGCTTCGCTGGTGTTGCGAAGGATATGGAGCCCGTACATGGGACTGAAGTTCTCTGGCTCGTACGGCAAGCTGAAGGGAACGTCGAAGGACGTCAAGACGTATTATCCCGAACTGAAGGACAATCCGTATGAGTTCAGCCGTTCGTTAGTGGACGTCAGCGCCGTATACGAATACAACTTCTGGCCATACGGCACCGGACGCGACTATCGCGGAGCAAAGCGCCTCACACCTTTCGTCTTCGTGGGAGTGGGCGCAACGTTCGCATCCGGAGGCGACGCAGACAACTGCTTCACCGCCAATATGCCCATAGGCTTGGGCGTGAAATACAAGATAGGACCAAGACTCAACCTCGGAGTGGAGTGGGCGGAGCACTTCTCGCTCAGCGACAACCTCGACGGAAAGAAAGACCCGTACGGCATAGAGAGCACCGGACTGTTCAAGAACACCGACTGCTACTCCACACTGCAGATAACACTGACGTACAGCTTCTCGGCGAAATGCAGGACTTGCCACAACGAGGACGAGTGACATTTATTAATTGTTATTTATTAATTATTATTTATAGCTATGACCCAACAACTCGATATGAACCGCATACCACAGCACATTGCCATCATCATGGACGGCAACGGACGCTGGGCGGCAGAGCGGGGAAAACCACGCAGCTTCGGCCATCAGGCTGGAGTGGATGCTGTGAGAAAGATTACGTCGGAATGTACACGTCTCGGCGTGAAATATCTCACACTCTACACCTTCTCCACCGAAAACTGGAACCGACCCGCCACGGAAGTGGCTGCTCTCATGGGACTGGTGCTCACCTCCTTAGAGGACGAGATATTCATGAAGAACAACGTGCGATTCGAGGTTATCGGCGACATAGAAAGACTGCCCGTGGAGGTGCAGCAGAAATTGCAGCAGACGAAGGAGCACACCGCTGCCAACTCTGCCATGACAATGGTCATAGCTCTTAGCTATTCCTCACGCTGGGAAATAACGAAGGCGGCGCACGACATCGCCTTGGAGGTGGCAGAAGGAAAGCTGAAGGCGGAGGACATCAGCGAAGAGACGCTCTCCGAGCACATGGCCACGGCTTTCATGCCCGACCCCGAGCTGCTCATACGCACCGGTGGCGAAGAGCGCATAAGCAACTACCTGCTGTGGCAGATAGCCTACTCCGAACTTTATTTCACCGAAACCTACTGGCCTGACTTCGACGAGGAAGGACTGCATCGTGCCATCGCTGACTATCAGAGCCGACAGCGCCGATTCGGAAAAACCGAGGCGCAGGTGGAGGAAGAGGAGAAGCAGCAGAAGTAAAGACACCCGCCACAACATAGAAGATAAAGAACAGAAACCAAGCAAACAAAGATGAATATAAAGAAGGTCTTGACAACTGTATGCGTCATGGCGTGCACAATGGCAGCAATGGCGCAGGACAAGATTCAATATCCCGACATATCGTATGCCGGAACACCACGCTCCGTAACCATCGGAGGCATCACCGTATCAGGAGCCGATGGCTATGAGGACTATATGCTTACCGGCATCTCAGGATTGTCCGTGGGACAGCAGATTGATCTGCCGGGCGACGAGATAACGGACGCCATCAAGCACTACTGGAAGTACGGACTCTTCTCAGAGGTGTCCATTGCCGTTGACTCGCTCGTACAGGACAAGGCCTACCTGCATATCCACCTACAGATGAGACCGCGTGTCTCCACCATCAACTACGTAGGACTGAAGAAGTCGGAGCGTACGGACATGGAGGAGAAGCTCGGACTGCTCAAGGGTGCACAGATCACGCCTAACATGATTGACCGTGCGAAGATTCTCGCAAAGAAATACTTCGACGACAAGGGATTCAAGAACGCCGACATCCAGATTGTGCAGCGCGACGACGTATCGCAGAAAAACCAGGTTATCCTCGACGTCATCATCGACAAGAAGGAGAAGATGAAGGTGCGCAAGATATTCATCGAAGGCAACCACGCTCTTTCTAACACCAAGATAAAGGGCGGTCTGCTCAAGAAGGGAGCTTTCGCGAAGACGCACGAGGCAGGCACTCTGGGCTCGTTCCTCAAGGCCAAGAAGTTTACGCCGGAACGCTGGAAGGCGGACAAGCAGAAGCTTATAGACAAGTATAACGAGTATGGATATCGTGACGCCATGATTGTTTCCGACTCGGTTTGGAACGTTGACGACAAGCATGTCAGCATCAAGATAAAGGTGGACGAAGGCAAGAAATACTTCATCCGCAACATCACATGGGTGGGCAACACCATCTATTCCTCTGACTATCTCTCACGCGTGCTCGGCATGCAGAAGGGTGACGTCTACAACCAGAAGCTCATGAACAAGCGCCTCTCTGAGGACGAAGACGCTGTGGGCAACAACTACTGGAACAACGGTTACCTCTTCTATTCGCTCCACCCGACGGAGGTGAACATCGTGGGCGACTCCATCGACCTCGAGATGCGTATCTTCGAGGGACCCCAGGCGCACATCAATCACGTACGTATTATGGGTAACGACCGTCTCTACGAGAACGTCATCAGACGTGAGCTGCGTACAAAGCCGGGCGACCTCTTCTCTAAGGAGGCTCTCCAGCGTTCTGCACGTGAGATTGCGTCAATGGGACACTTCGACCCAGAGAAGGTCAACCCCGACGTAAAGCCCGATCCTGAAAACGGAACCGTGAACATCAACTGGGAACTTGAGCAGAAGTCTAACGACCAGGTGGAGTTCTCACTCGGTTGGGGTCAGACCGGCGTCATCGGACGAATCGGTCTTAAGCTCAACAACTTCTCTATGCGAAACCTCTTCCGCAAGAACAGTGAGCACAGAGGATTCCTCCCCATCGGTGACGGTGAGGTGCTTTCGCTCGGAGCTCAGACCAACGGTACGTACTATCAGTCGTACAACATGTCGTACTCAACCAACTGGTTCGGTGGCAAGCGACCCATTCAGTTCTCTGTAGGCGCTTACTTCTCAAAGCAGTCTGACGTATCGAGCAACTACTATAACAACGGCTACTTCAACAACTATTACAACTATATGTATGGTTACGGTAGCAACTACGGATATAATAACTACGAGAACTATTACGATCCGGACAAGTATGTTAAGCTCTTCGGCGTTTCGCTCGGTTGGGGTAAGCAGCTGAGATGGCCTGACGACTACTTCCAGCTGTCGCTCTCACTGCAGTATACCCGCTATATGATGAAGAACTGGGCTTACTTCCTCATGACCAACGGTAACTCAAACAACCTTAACCTCAGCATTCAGCTGTCGCGTACGTCTACCGACAACCAGCTGTTCCCACGCCGCGGTTCTGAGTTTATGGCGTCAGTGACCGTAACACCGCCTTGGTCAGCATTCGACGGAAAGGACTATGAGCACCTCGCTCAGAACCCCAAGTCGCCCAACTATAACAAGGAACAGCAGGAGAAATACCGCTGGGTGGAGTACCACAAGTGGAAGTTCAAGGCTCGCACCTACACCGCTCTTACAAGCGGACAGAAGTGTCTGGTGCTCATGACTCGTGTAGAGCTCGGCTTGCTCGGCTCTTTCAACAAGTGGAAGAAGTCGCCGTTCGAGACCTACTACATGGGTGGTGACGGTATGACCGGATATTCCACGAACTATGCAGAGGAGACCATCGGTCTTAGAGGTTACGAGAACGGCTCGCTCACCCCGTACGGCGCAGAGGCTTATGCTTACGACCGTATGTCGCTGGAGCTTCGCTATCCGCTCCTCCTCGGCAACACCACCATCTACGGCCTCACATTCGTCGAGGGTGGTAATGCCTGGACAGAGACCAAGAAGTTCAATCCCTTCGACATGAAGCGCTCCGCCGGTGTCGGTGTACGTATCTTCCTCCCGATGGTAGGCTTGATGGGTATCGACTGGGCTTACGGTTTCGATACCGTATACGGAAAGAAGGGCGGTAGCCAGTTCCACTTCATCCTCGGACAGGAATTCTAATGCTAACATAATTTTTTAAAGATATGAGAAAATTAATGTTAATCTGCCTCTTTGCCATCATGGCATTGACGGCAAGCGCACAGAAGTTTGCGCTTCTCGACATGGAGTACATCCTGAAGAACATCCCTGCCTACGAGCGTGCCAACGAGCAGCTCAATCAGGTGTCGAAGAAGTGGCAGGCTGAGGTGGAGGCTCTCAACACAGAGGCTTCCACAATGTATAAGAACTATCAGAACGAGATGGTGTTCCTCTCTGCCGAGCAGAAGAAGGAGCGTCAGGAGACCATCATGAAGAAGGAGAAGGAAGCCAGCGACCTGAAGCGCAAGTATTTCGGTCCGGAAGGCGAGCTCTTCAAGAAGCGCGAGAGTCTGATGTCGCCCATCCAGGAGGAAATCTACACTGCCGTAAAGGAAATCTCCGAGCTTCGTGGTTACTCCTTAGTACTCGACCGAGCCTCCGACGCCGGCATCATCTTCGGTTCGCCGAAGATAGATATCAGCAACGAGGTGCTGCAGAAGCTGGGATATAATTGATAATTATCAAAAAAACAAAATAAAGAGAAAGAATGAAAAAGCTATTTTTAATGCTTATGTTGTTCATGCCATTGGCAACATTCGCACAGAAGTTCGGTCACGTTAACGCACAGGAAATCATGGCTTCTATGCCTGAGTTCATCAAGGCACGTGGTGAGGTAGAGGCTGCTGCTAAGCAGTACGACAATGACCTCAAGGCTATGCAGGACGAGCTCCAGCGTAAGGCTCAGGACTATGACAAGAACTCCTCTACAATGAACGAGACCAAGAAGAAGGAGACAGAGGAAAGCCTCCAGCAGATGTATCAGAAGATACAGCAGACTGCTCAGGACAACCAGCAGGCTCTCGGCAAGCTCCAGCAGGAGAAGATCGGTCCGATCACCAACAAGCTCGTTGACGCCATCAAGGCAGTAGGCAAGGCAGGTGGTTATGTCTACATCATGGACGTCACTTCTGGCATCCCCTACATCAGCGACACTCTCAGCAAGGACGTTACCGCAGAGGTTAAGGCCGAGCTCAACAAGACTGCTCCTGCAAAGAAGTAAACAAAAACACACACAACACAGACGAGGCTTGATTCAAGCACTGGTTTCCTGCCTCGCGTAAACGGACAATGAGATGACACACAGTGCACCTCATTGTCCTATTTTTTTTAACCATTCACCCCAACACACTTTTTCTAACCATTCATCCCACAGATTAATATGAAGAAGACACTGCTGTTTATCATCCTCCTTGCTATGCCGTTGCTGGCAAGCGCACAGATACGATTCGGATATTTCAGCTTCGATGCGATGCTGAAGGAGATGCCGGAGTATGTAAAGGCACAGGCCGACGTGGACAACCTCAGACGTAAATACGACAGTGAGATGAGACGTGCCGAAATGGAGTTCAACTCGAAGTACGAGGAATTCCTTGAGGTGCAGAGCACCCTCGTGCCCACCATCCTCCGCAAGCGTCAGACCGAGCTGCAGGACCTTATGGAGAAGAACGTGGAGTTTCGCAAGGACGCCGAACGCCTCCTCAAGCAGGCAGAGACCGACGCCCTCTCCCCCGTACGCCGCCGTCTCGCAGCAGCAGTAGCAGCTGTGGGAAAAGACCAGGGCTACGCCTTCATCCTGAATACCGACAACGACGCCTGCCCCTATGTCAACCCGGAAATGGGAGAAGACGCCACAGAGTTTATCAAGGCTCAGCTAACAAAATAAGGAACCCTAAAAACACAACAGCAATGACATTTCCACAATCGCCAGGCCCCATCGGAGTGTTCGACTCAGGCTACGGCGGACTGACTGTCCTTCACGGCATCCGCCAACTGCTGCCGCAGTATGACTATATGTACCTCGGCGACAACGCCCGTGCGCCCTACGGCTCGCGGTCCTTTGAAGTGGTCTACCAGTTTACGAGACAGGCTGTGATGAAGCTATTCTCAATGGGTTGCCACCTTGTCATCCTCGGATGTAACACCGCCTCCGCCAAAGCGCTGAGGTCCATCCAGCAGCGCGACCTCCCCCTTCTCGACCCCAACCGTCGCGTCCTCGGCATCATCCGACCCACTGCCGAAACCATCGGCAATCTCACCACGTCGCGTCACGTCGGCGTCCTCGCCACCGAAGGAACCATAAAGAGCCAGTCGTACAAACTTGAGATAAAGAAGCTCTTCCCCGACATCACCGTCAGCGGAGTGGCTTGTCCGCTGTGGGCAGCCATCGTGGAGGCAGGCGAAGCCGACTCTCCCGGTGCCGACTACTTCGTGAAGAAGCGCATCGACCAGCTTATGCGTCTCGACCCGCTCATCGACACCGTCATCCTCGGTTGCACACACTATCCGCTTCTGATGTCGTCAGTGGTGAAGAACATCCCCGACGGCGTGCGCATCATGGCGCAGGGCAGCTACGTGGCAGACTCGCTCGCCGACTATCTGCAGCGCCACCCTGAGATGGAACAAAACATCACGAAGGGAGGCAAATGCCGATATCTCACCACCGAAAGCGAGGAACGATTCAGCGAGACAGCACGAATATTCCTCCATGAGGACATCACAGTGAGCCACGTAGACCTCACCGACTGAAAAATAACGCCATTATATGTCCCTTATATGCAATTCTTTCAGTAACTTTGCATTGAGACTATACAAAAGACACCAATAAATTAGGAATAAGAAAAAAACAACAAAAATAACGACATGTCATTAAAATGCGGTATCGTAGGACTCCCTAACGTGGGAAAGTCCACACTCTTCAACTGCCTCTCCAACGCAAAGGCACAGGCAGCCAACTTCCCTTTCTGTACAATCGAGCCTAACGTCGGCGTAATCACAGTGCCCGACGAGCGACTCACACGACTCGCCGAGATAGTTCATCCGGGACGCATCGTTCCCGCTACCTGCGAGATAGTAGACATCGCCGGACTCGTTAAGGGTGCATCCAAGGGCGAGGGTCTCGGCAATAAGTTCCTCGGAAACATCCGTGAGACTGACGCCATCATCCACGTGCTCCGCTGCTTCGACGACGAAAACATCGTACGTGAGGGCGGCGCAAGCGTAAACCCCGTAGAGGACAAGGAAGTCATCGACACCGAGCTTCAGCTCAAGGACCTCGAGACCGTAGAGGCTCAGCTCCAGAAGCAGTCGAAGATTGCCTCCATCGGCAACAACAAGGACGCCAAGATAGCAGTGTCTGTGCTCGAGGCTTACAAGGAAGTGCTCGAGCAGGGCAAGAACGCACGCACCGTGGAGTTCGAGACAAAGGAGGAGCTTCGCTATGCTCACGACCTCTTCCTGCTCACCTCTAAGCCCGTGCTCTACGTCTGCAACGTGGACGAGGCTTCTGCAAAGGACGGCAACGAATACACACAGCAGATTGCTGAGATAGCCAAGAGCGAGGGAGCCGAGATGCTCGTCATCGCTGCCAAGACCGAGGAGGACATCGCTTCGCTCGAGACTTACGAGGACAAGCAGATGTTCCTTGAAGAACTCGGACTGGAGGAGAGCGGCGTAAACCGCCTCATCAAGAAGGCTTACCAGCTCCTCAACCTCGAGACATTCATCACCGCCGGTGAGATGGAGGTGAAGGCATGGACATACCACAAGGGATGGAAGGCTCCCCAGTGCGCCGGTGTCATCCACACCGACTTCGAGAAGGGATTCATCCGCGCCGAGGTAATCAAGTACGACGACTACATCCAGTACGGCTCTGAGGCTGCTGTCCGCGAGGCAGGCAAGCTCTCCATCGAGGGTAAGGATTATGTCGTTCAGGACGGCGACATCATGCACTTCCGCTTCAACGTATAACTCCGTAAGGCGTTTTCAACATAAAAGGAAGACATAAACAGATAAAAGGAGGACAATGAACTCACTTCTTAACTACATCGTATGGGATCCGAGCGACACAGCCGTGACAATCGGACCCCTTGCGCTCCACTGGTACTCGTTGTGCTGGCTCGTGGGGCTTGGCCTTGCTTACGTCATCGTGCAGAAGCTCTATAAGGAGGAGAAGGTGAAGGAAGGACTCTTCGACCCGCTCTTCATCTATTGCTTCGTGGGAATCCTCGCAGGAGCACGACTCGGCCACTGTCTCTTCTATCAGCCCGACTACTTCCTGACCAGCCCTACGCACTTCATCGAGATGTTCCTGCCCATCCACATCGCCTCTGACGGATCGTGGAGCTTCACCGGCTTCCGCGGACTGGCGTCGCACGGCGGAACCATCGGTCTGATGCTTGCCCTCTGGCTGTACGTTCGCAAGACTCGCATGAACATCTGGCAGGTGCTCGACAACATAGCTATTGCCACCCCCGCCACGGCTTGCTTCATCCGACTGGGCAACCTCATGAACTCCGAGATAATCGGAAAGCCTACCGATGTGCCCTGGGCGTTCATCTTCGAGCGCGTCGACTCGATGCCGCGCCATCCCGGACAGCTCTATGAAGCCATTGCTTACGCCGTGCTCCTCATCATCGGATGGGTCATCTATCGCAAGCAGCCGCAGCGCGTAGGCACCGGATTCTTCTTCGGACTCTGCCTCGCCTACATCTTCACGGCACGCTTCTTCATCGAGTATACGAAGGAGATACAGGAGGCATTCGAGGCTGCTCTGCCCATCAACATGGGTCAGATTCTCAGCATTCCGTTCATCGTCATCGGCATAATGTGCATGAGGGGAGGCGGATGGATGAAGAAATTAAATAATTCAGTAAATAAACATTAATACCTTTACGTATATGAAAAGACAGATTATCACATCACTCGCCCTCGTAGCTTGCATGGCAGCAGGGGCACAGACGAAGATGACGCTCGACCTGACTGGTAAGAACGCTACGTTTTCACTCGACAATGTGAGCAAGATAACATTCTCTGAAGAGGGAATGCTTAACGTATTCGACAAGCTCGGTGCAAGCCAGAGCTTCTCTCTTGACGAAGTTAGAAAGATCAGCTTTGACGGTGACTTCACCGCCATCGAGAGCACAAAGACTGACCCCGCCGCTGGCGTATCGTTCCAGTTTGACGGCAATGCAGTACGCGTAAACGGACTCGCCAAGACCTCTACAGCCCGTCTCGCATCTGTTTCAGGTGCTTTGGTAGGCATGCAGAAGGTGGACAACGGCAGCACCATCGACGTATCTTCACTCGCCAAGGGCGTATACGTTCTCACTGTGGACGGAAAGACATTCAAGTTTGTAAAGTAATCCCATCCGCATAATCACACTTTACGCTACTTATTATGAAAACTATTCTACGCAACATGGCTCTCTGCGCGTTTTCGCTATGCTCCATCGCAACCTATGCGCAGCAGGACCGCAATGTTGTGTTCCACATGTCCGACAAGACCACCAAGACGGTGAGTCTTGCCGGAGTTGACAGCCTCACCTTCGAGAAGGCTGTGCGCACTCCGCTCAATCTCGACCTCGAAATCCATTCCACTTACGTCAAGATGATTATGACATGCAGCGATCCCAACATGCATTACTACGTGTCTTACCTTGAGAAGGAGTTTTTCGATGCCGAATATCCCACTGACGAGGCTCTCGTAGCCGACGACAAGACGTGGATGGAGGAGATGGCTAAGTCGTACGGAATGTCCTTGTCTGAGATGGTCAGCAGCTTTACTTACACGGGCAACTACGACGATTATCAGGCAAATCTTCTCCCGGGTCGTGAGTACGTGGTATGGATTCACGGCATGGACGAGAACGCCAATTCCTCCACTCCGGTTACGAAGATTGCGTTCCGTACAAAGAATGTGGACCGCATCGCCAACGTCGTAACGCTGACTGCGGAAAAGACCGCTGAAGGTATCAACGTTACGGCAACGCCGGACGACAAGACGAAGAACTACACTCTCGGCTTCTTCCCCACATCGAAGATGCGTGACGAGATGACGGGTGAGCCGCAGGGCACTCGCGACTATATGCAGACCGGCATCAGCTCCGCTCTCTACGACTATCTCGTAAACAACGAGATGCCGCTCTTCTTCGAGAACAATGCGTTCAAGGGTGACACCAAGATCACTTACACCAATCCGAAGGATGGCACCGAATATTACATCGTGGCTGCCTATCTTGACGACGACGCTGCCATCTGCTCAGACATCTCGCAGATAACAGTCAATAGGGACGGCAGTCTGAGTGACGTCACAATGGTGAAGGCTCCCGCAAAGCTCTTCGGCAAGACGGTGCGCAGATATGCAAAGGCGGACGGCATACGCCGTCAGAATTAGGAGTTAGGAATTAGGAGTTAGGAATTGTGCGCCAAGGCGCATTTTGAATTATTCAATTTTTAATTGATAGGGGTAATTCTGCCCCAAGTCTGATATAAATAAAGGAGGCTACGGCGGTAAACGTCATAGCCTCCTTTATTTGTATAAAGTGCAGTTTTATTATATCTTTCCTCCGTAGCAGAGGTCGCCGGCGTCACCGAATCCCGGCACGATATACTTATGCTCGTTCAGACCCGGGTCAACGGCGGCGCACCAGATGGTGGTGTCCTCGGGGAAAGTGCGGCGGACGTGCTCGATGCCCTCAGGCGAAGCAATTACGCAGACCACGTGAACGCGCTTCGGGGTGCCCTTGGTGAGGAGCGCCTTGTAGCCCATCTCCATTGATCCGCCGGTGGCAAGCATCGGGTCGACGATGAGGAGAGTGGCGTTGTCGAGGTCGGGAGTGGCGAGATATTCCACGTGGATGCCCACCTTAGTTTGAGCGGCGTCCTCATACTCGCGATATGCCGAAACGAAAGCGTTGCCGGCGTGGTCGAAGATGTTGAGGAAACCCTGGTGGAAGGGCAGACCTGCGCGGAAGATGGTTCCGAGCACCACCTTGTCTGTGGGCACGTTCACCTTTGCCGTGCCCAGCGGAGTCTGCACGTCGCGCTCCTCATAGTCGAGAGTCTTGCTGAGCTCGTAAGCGATAAGCTCGCCTACGCGCATGATATTGTTGCGGAAGAGGAGACGGTTGTTCTGATAGTTCTTGTCGCGCATTTCTGCCATATACTTGTTGATGATAGAATTACGCTTGCTGAAGTCTATGATTTCCATATAATAAAATAATAAGTTTATTTGGTAAGTATTTTGTTTCAAATTATGCAAATTTACACATAATACGTCTATGTGCCAAAATTTTTGCATAACTTTGTATGAAAGAACAATATAAAAACCAATTAACTATGAAACGCTACTTTACCTTTGCGCTCGCCTTGTGCTTCTGCATGGCGCTCAGCGCACAAAACTTATTCGTAGGTACGTACAACATCCGCAACCATAACTCTTCTGACGACAGCAAGGGTAATGTGTGGGCTAAGCGCTGCCAGGTTATCTGTGACCAGCTCAACTTTGAGGATCCCGACATCTTCGGTACGCAGGAGGTGCTTGTTGGTCAGCTCCATGACCTGCTGAAGGGTCTTGACGGCTACGGCTATGTGGGCGTGGGACGCGACGACGGTAAGGAGGACGGCGAGTATTCTGCCATCTTCTACAAGAAGGACCGTCTGGAGCTGCTCCAGAAGGGCAACTTCTGGCTTAACGAGACTCCTGACAAGCCGGTGCTCGGCTGGGACGCTGCCTGCGTGCGCATCTGCTCGTGGGGCGAGTTCCGCCAGAAAGAGACGGGCTTCCGCTTCTATTACTTTAATCTCCACATGGACCACATCGGCATTGTGGCTCGCCGCGAGGCTGCCAAGCTGGTGGTGAAGAAGATTAAGGAGATAGCCAAGGGTGCGCCTTCGGTGCTGACGGGCGACTTCAACGTGGACCAGACGGACGAGATTTACGGCATATTCACGTCGTCAGGCATCCTCGAGGACTCGTACCTTAAGGCTCGCCACCGCTTCTGCGAGAACGGTTCGTTCAACGATTTCCATCCCGAATACACCACCACTTCCCGCATTGACCACGTGTTCCTCTCGCCCAACTTCGAGGTGGACCGCTACGCTCTCCTCACCAACATGTACTGGACAGAGACGGCTGCCGAGCAGCCCGAGCTGAAGAGCACGCAGGCTCCCGGCGAGACATCGTTCCGAAAGAGCACGCTCCGCACCCCCAGCGACCACTATCCCGTGCTGGTGAAGATTAAGTATAAGAAGTAGGAATTTAGAATTACGTATTACACACCAATCAGCGCCGTGTCCCGAGGGGACACGCATCCATCTGAAACCCACTGCAAGCTGCGAAGCAGCGCAGCTGTGGGTTTCATTATATAGGTCCCGCTCCGCGGAACCCGCAGCTCATACTCAATCTGCTGGTCGTTCGTGGGTGCGTGGCTACGGCGGGACGTCTAAAAAAGTCAAACAAGCCCTATTCTCTTACAAAACCGCTACTTTAGTGACATCATTCAATTGGTACTGTGACGTCATTCAATTTCAATGTTGTCTCACTTCGTCCGATACGAGCATTCACTTCGTTCGGTGTGAGCATTCACTTCGTTCGGTGTGAGGTTATTAAAGTGGCGGTTTTGGATAACAAGCGCAATTATATTATTTTGTCAAAACTAAAAAAATAGGGAGAAAAGGCTAACTGTTGGAGCCTTTTCTCCCTATGTTATGTTAGAACGCTACGTTGAAACCTACGTTAACGCTGGCGTTGGAGCTGAGCGGGATGAATTCCTTGCTCACCTTGCCCAAGATGTGGTCCATGCCGATGAAGACGTTGAAGCCCTTGGGGTGAGCGTTGATCACCCATCCGCAGCTGGCTGTGAAGCTGTTAACGGCGAAGCTCATGCCACCGTCGAGCCAGCTCAGAGGAGCCACGTTGGCACTCACACGGCCCTCGGTCCATGTGTATTTGCCGTTGAAGCGTGTGGTGCTGAGCGCACCGAACTTCAGCTGACGATAGAGCGGGAACACGTATTCTGCGCCGAGGTTGAGCGTGGCACCGATGCCAGTGGTACGTCCGCCCTTGTCGCCCTGGTCAGTAAGGTTGGCGAAGTCGGCTATCTGGTCCGAATACTTGTCGCCCTGACCCTTGAACGAGTTGTCCTTGAGGTTGCCGTTGTCGTCATACTTATTATAAGAGATGTCGTGGAAACCGCCGAACTCGAAGCTCTCCTGCTTGTTCACAGCCGTCATATTGTTGCTCCAGCTGATGAAGCCGAGGTCGAGAAGTGAGGCGCTCACCTGCCAGTCGTCGTTGATCTTGTATACGGCACCGAGGTCGAGAGCCAGACCGAAGCCGCTTACGCCCGGTCCGTCGATGTCGATGTCGTTGACGTAGCGGTATGTGCCCTTGCCTTCCTGCTTATATTCCTTCTCCTCCTGCTGGTAAGCGAATCCCTTCATAGAGATGTTAGCCTCGGCTTTTCCTGACATTGTCCACTTGTTTTCGCCGGCAAGGTCGGCACGGAGGTTGGTGATCTGCACGTCGCCGCGAGCCACACCGAGCAGCACCTTCAGCTTGCCACCCACGCGAAGCTTGTCGTCAATCTTGCGTGAATGTCCGAAAGCCAGCTGCACGAACGACTGTGCATGCACGTTGATGTCGTCCATCTTGTAGGTCTTGTTGCCTGTGTTCTTGGCAAACTCGAAGAGAGAGTAGGGCAGAGAGGTGCCTACGTTTGTACGCGAGTCGATAGAGATGGTGTTGTAACCGCCGAAAGCCTTAAATCCAGCCGACAGCAGCGTGATGTCTACGTCAGCGTTGATGCGGTTGGTGCCTGAAGCGAAGCCCGAGAGAGCGTCCGAAGTGGAGATGTAGGGGTTCATGAATGTGGTCTTCTTCTTGTCGCTGTCCACGCCGTAGCGCGGATTGTCGAAGAGCACGTCGCCCAGTCCGAAGTTGCCCTGCGTACGTACGTTTATGTTGCCGAGAGCCGGCAGCGAAACGTAGTTCTGCTCATTGCCGAAGGCAGGGTTCATATTGTGGCGGAACTTATATTCCTCTACGAAGTAGCCCGAATTGAGTCCCTGCGCCATTGCGTTGCAGCCCACGGCAGCAAGTGAGGCTGCAAGTATGTATTTTCCTATTCTTTTCATTTAATCTGTGGAATTGTCGTTATTAGTTGAAGTCTGCGATAATCTTACCTACGAGTCTCACCTTGATGTTTCGTGCGGTGAGCGTGTGTTTGTAAGCGTTGATGGTCTTGCCGACGATGGTCTGCGCGTCCTTCTCGCCAGCTGCAGCCGTTACGCGGAAGACGATGCCGTCCACGGTCTTCAGAGCGCCCTTCTCGTTCTCGCTCAGCTTGATGGTCACGGGTGTCACCACGGCTTTCTCGCCGTCCTCAGAAGCCTTCACGGAGTTGGATACGTCTACGCGGATGCTACTCTGCGGAATCTCCTTGCCGTTGACGTCGATGGCGAATGCGCTTACGTTAAGGTAAGCCGGCATCTTGTTCTCCACCTCCGTTGTCATCTCGATGTATGCACCCTCAGCAAAGCTGAACTTGTCGATGTCCTCGTTCCATCCGTCTATGGTGTCGGTGTAGACAATCTGTGCTCCCTCGTCGAAGGCAAGCGGTGCTTTCATATATACGTCAGCGTCGATGGTGTATTCCTTGCCGAGCTTCACGGTGCTTACACGCTTGCTGTCAGCATGCACCTCAGCCTCGCAGTTGATGCGGTGCGGAATCTTCTTTACGATGTCAGAGAGGTTGCTTACCACCTTCACCTGGTCATACTTAGTCTCGTCAATGCCTTCCTTGTGCTTGCAGATGCATACGCGTGTTACGGCATTGGGCTTGACGTTGAGTCCGTCAATCACCACCTTGGCCATCTCGTTGCCGCGTTCGTCCTCAGCTATGAGGGTGGCTTTGGCTACGCCAGCCACGTCGATGTCGCTGGTGGCAGTCAGTTCGATGACGGGGTTATAGAGATTGATGGTCACGTCCTTGTCGGTAAGGAAGTCGGGCACGTCGTTGATGTTCACGTTGCCGAGGTCTTCAAGGTCAAGGTTCGGGTTGAACTTACCCGTAGTTTCCGTAACTCTGATGGCTCCCATGGTCATCTTAGCCGACATATAGAGGTTCTGCAGCGAGTTGCCCTCCTTGTTCACCTCGTCGAAAGTGATGCCGAGGAGCGCCACGCCGTTAAGGTCTACGCTGCCGTCAGCTTCGCCTACACCCGGTGTGAGTACTACGCTGTTCTGCTTTGTCGGCTTGGTGGTGAAGTCGATGCCGCCAACAGTGGCCTTGATATTGATATTGGCTGAGCTTGAGATATTGCGGAATGTGATGATGCCCTTCTCTGCATCGTATTCGGGCTGTGAAGGCGAGCACTTGCCGATGTTGAGTTTGAGGTAAGAAGGGATGGTTACGGTCATGGTCTTGAAGGTGGGGATGACCTTCTTAAGCTCAGCGGTCACGTTTACGTCGATGTTGATGTCAGATGCTGTCTTTGCAGAGATAAGCTCACGGATTTCGTAGGGCACGTTGCCACGATACTTGAACTCCGATGCCTCACCCTCCACGCTTGCTGTCTTGCTGAGCTTAGTGTGTCCAGCCGACTTGCGCCTGGTCTGCATCAGAGAGCTTTCGGGAATCTCAATCTTGAAGTTGTTGTTAACCTTAGCCTCTTTCACCAGCACCTCGTCAATGCTCGGATGTGACGGCTTTACGTCGTCGCTCTGCTTGGAGAACATATAGTCACCGTTCTCTGCTATGGAGATGAAGTCACTGTTGTTCAGATCCAGGAGGTCGTCAAGCACGATGTTCTCCGTGCTGTTGGTGGGAAGCTGAAGGCCGTCGCCACCGATTCCGATGGTCTGATCAATGTTCGACAAGTCGAAGTCGCTGTCCGTACAGCCCGAGCCAACGGCTAAGAAGCCGGCTGCAAGCATACAGGCAACAATTCTGGATTTGTTGATACCTTTGTTCATAAGTTCTTTATAGATTTTATATTAAGCAAAATGTGTATTAATCAAATAATAGACGTATCTTAATCTTATCTTATATTTCGCAATGCAAATTTAGTACATTTTGTCTGAATACACAATAAAAATAGTATAATATTTAAGTACGATTTTATGCTTTTCCCTTAAGCGAAAACAAAAACCGTGGGCAGGAACCGAAAGTCAGCGTCGCTGTCTTTCAGTTCTTGTCCACGGCTTGAAAGGTATATTAGAAGTTATAAAACTTCTTTACTTTGTAGGTGTGAAACGCAGTGTGTAAGAATATGATCCCCATGACGGGCAGGTGTACTCGCTCAGACAGCTGTCGCCGCCGCATGAGTTGTTGCCGAGTCCGCGCTGGAAATAGTCGAAGTGGGCGTAAATCTGCGGGTCACGAGAGAGGTCGTACCAGTGGAGCTGTGAGTTCCACATCGAGTCGCCGTACGTACACCAGCGTGTTTCGTCATAATGACCGAGCGAGAAGCTCACCTGTCCCTCCGTCTGCACGTTGAGGCTGAGTCCGTTGGTGAGGTTGCGGAGCGTGAGGTCGCGCATGTCCTGATGGTCGCCGTAAGTCTGCGGATGAATCATCTCGTCCACCATGTCGTCCACGGTGGTCTGATAGCGTCCGAGGAACGAGCCGGTCTTGCGGTCAGAATAGTTCGACCACGGGCCGCGTCCGTAATACTCCACGTCCTCCATTCCCTCTGCAAACTGCATTCCAAGTCCCATACGTGCGAGGTTGCCGCTGGGCGAGAAGGTCACCTTCATGTCCACTGTGGCGTCCGCATAGAACGTATAGTCAATGGTGTATGAGCATGAATATGCGTAGCCGCTTACTGACATTGTGGCTTTGTTGCCGCTCTTAGCCAAGGCTCCGGTTACGGAAACGCTGGTGGAGTTGGTGAAGTCGGGCGAGAAGTTGCGGTCGTTGTCCACCTTGCGGTAGCTGTTGAAGTCGGGACCCTGAGCGATGATGTTCTCGCCGTCGAACTTCCACGATGTCATCTTGCCGTTGGAGAAGCTCATTGCGAACGCCTTGCCGTCAGCCGTTGTTCCGCTTACGGTCTGTCCGCTTACGCTTAGCTGTCCGCCCTCAGCGTTGTGGCTGGCGAGTGACGGGCGCTTAACCAGCTCAAACTGGTCTTCTGCCACGGCGTAACCTTCCTCTGCCCACAGCGTCTGCTCCTTGAGCTGGAGCTGCACGTTGACGAGCCATTCGGCGTCGTTGTCGGTCTCTGCCTTGATGGGGAGAGTGACATCGGCTGACAATCCGGCTGCTATGTTAGGCATCTGAGCCGTTCCTTCCTCCACGAGACGTCCGTCACGCAGCACGCGATAGACGAGGCGATAAGCGTCGAGCGACGCGAAGGAGTTCTTGTTCTTTATGGTTACGGTCTTTCCGTCGTTGCTTGAGAAGCTTATATTCTGATAGACATGCTTCACCTCAGTAAGCTTTCCGGTCCAAGCACGGTCCGGAGTGATGATGCCGTTGTTGAGGAAGTTGCCCTGGAAGCCCTGACCTACGCCCGACGGTGAGTTATAGTCATAGCCCGAAACCCAGTAGTTCATTCCGTTGACGTCCTTCTTTTCGCCCTTAAGCAGACGCTCGGGGTCGTAAACCGACTGGTCCACCCAGTCCCAGATACATCCGCCGGTGATGCCTGAGCTCTTCTCGATGATGTCCCAGTATTCCTTGAGGTTGCCGACAGCCTGACCCATTGCGTGTGCATACTCGCAGATGAAGTAAGGCTTGCCGCTGTAACCGTTGCTGCTGCCCGATACGTTAGATACGGTGGGATACATGCTTGAACCGAGATCAGAGTACGACATGTTGCCCTCGTAATGGATAAAGCGGTCGTCGAGACTCTTCATCTCAGAGTAAGCTGTTGAGAAGTTGCTTGCCGAACCGCACTCGTTGCCCATCGACCAGAAAATGACGCTCGGATGATTGCGGTCGCGCATCACCATGCGAACCTCGCGGTCGAGGATGGCACCGTTCCAAGAGTAGTTGGAAGAAAGGTTCTGATTGTAGTGGCACTCCACGTCTGCCTCGTCCATAGTGTAGAGTCCGTAGGCGTCAAACATGGCGTACATCTTCGGCTGGCGCGGATAGTGTGATGTGCGCACGGTGTTGACGTTAGCTTGCTTCATGAGAGTAACGTCGCGGAGCATTGTCTCGGTGTCGATGGCACGTCCGTACTCGGGATGTGTGTCCTGCGTGTTGACACCCTTGAAGAACACGCGCTTGCCGTTGATATATATAAGGTTGCCCGACTTTGTGATCTTGCGGAAACCGTACTTCGTGGAGAACACCATCTCGTCTGCGCCGTCGGCATCAGCCTGACGCACCACGACGGTGTAGAGATAAGGATCTTCTGCGCTCCAGGGATGGAGAGCGGAAAGATTGTTGAGCTTCACGTCGAGCGACTCGTTGGCGCTGCCCTGATAAGAAGCCGAGCCGGTGGCAACGGTCTTGCCGTCAGCGTCAAGAAGCTCCACATTGAGCTGCTTCTCAGTCTGCACAGCGTCACGGTTGTCCACGGTAAGCTTCACGTTGAGCTGTCCGCTTGTGGCGTCGTTGCTGAGCGAAGAAGTGATGTAGTGGTCGGCGACGAACACCTTCGGAGTGGCTACGAGATAGACGTCACGATGGATGCCTGAGAGGTGCCACATGTCCTGACCTTCGAGGTACGAACCGTCGCACCAGCGATATACGCGAACCGAAAGCTGGTTGTCGCCAACCTTCGCAAACTCTGTTATATCGAACTCGGCGTCGTTGTTCGAGCCTTGCGAATATCCTACATACTTGCCGTTTACCCATACCACGGCAGCGCTGTAGATGCCGTCGAAGTGGACGAAGAGTCGCTTGCCGTCCCACGACTGGGGGATGTTGAATGATTGGCGATAGAAGCCCGTGGCGTTATTGTCCTCCACACCGTAGTAAGAAAGGCCCTGATTGGCGTTAGGAGGATTGTTGCTGAAGGGATAGCCCACGTTGGTGTAGACGGGCTTGCCGTAGCCAGCCATCTCCCATGACAGCGGCACGCGGATGTCATCCCATGCAGAGTCGTCGAGGTCAGCGTCGAAGAAGTCGGATGTGCCGGGACCTGAAGAGCTGCCGGGGACGTACTTGAACTTCCATGTGCCGTTGAGCAGCTGTGTCTGCGCCTTCTCAGGAGTAAGCCAAGGCTTGGCGTAGTTGGCGTCCGCCTTCATGTCCGCTACGCTGGCGTAGGGGATAAAAGTGGCGTGACCGTTCTCTTTATAGTCAGCATACTTGTTCTGATTGCTTATCCATGACGCGTCAAACTTGCGCTCGGTGGCAGTTCCGCCGCCTCCGCCTTCAGTTCCGCCACCGCCGGATCCGCCTTCAACGTCCTCCAGCGACACCTCCTTGTATGTAGCCCATGAGCGAGTGTTTCCCTGCGTGCTGCCGTAGAGGATGTTGGAGAGGCTGAGAAGTCCGCTGATTGTGGAAGCGTCGCAGCGCTTTGTGCCGTTAACGTACAGACCGTCGCTCTTCAGCTCGATGGTGGTCTCGCCGGAAATGCCTGAGATGTCCTCACGGTGAGTCTGCGAAGTGTTGAAGCAGTTTATCTGGAGCGATGACGAACTCTTGGTATAGAAGAGATGTATGACATAAACGCCGCCCCATCCGTTGGCGCCTTGCAGGTCCTCGCCGATGGAGAGCACGTTCTCGTACTGTGTGGACGACTGGCAAGTGCTGAGGTCGAGCACTGCCTTGAACGTCTGCTTCTGGAAGTTAATGGCGGTGCTGCGTGAGAACGACTCGCCGTTGGGAGTATAATTGGTAAGTAGCGACGTGCGTGCCGACATTGATAGCGTCATGCCGGAGAGGAGGCAGATGAGCGCTATGACGGTGGCGAATCGCTGTCTGAATATGTGTATCATAAGTGTATGATTATGGATTTGTTAGATTAGTTTACTTGGCATGCTTCTTTCCTCCAACCACGTAGACACCGCGCTGGAGACGCTTCGCTGCCTTCTCGCCGCTGCCGACCTTCTGTCCTCCGATGGTGTAGATGTCGCCTTCTGGAGTTGTTGTGGTGATGGTGCCGATGCCGGTGGTTCCGTCAAGGCTCCAGCAGTCGATGACGACATCAAGATAAGATACATAGTATGCACTCATGGCGTCCACCACATAGCCGTTATCTATCGGATCCACGGCTGAAGTGTTGGGGTTGAGGGCGTAGCCGAAGTTAGGCTTGGTGACGGAGAGCGTGCCGTAGAAAGCACCGCCGTTGACGTTTACCGTCTCTGCCTGAGAAGCGAAAGTGAAGTTGTCCTCAAGCAGATATTCATTGTTCTCTGTCGGCTTCATCACCTTTATGATGCAGGGCACGCCAGCCTTGAGGCTGTGCGATGTGACGAACTGCAGCTCATTGGTGTTCTGAGCCTTGAGTTCAGCCACCTGCACATCGTCGCCGAAGAGCTGCTTGAGCTGTGTTTCGGTAAGATTGACGGGCGAGCAGAAGGTGGTCCACTGACCTGGCTGGAAGGTGCGGGTGATGCTGACTACGGCATATCCGTCGCCTGGGTTCTCGTATGTCTTGCTGTTCTCGTCGAAGCCGTGGAGTGGGGGAGTGTTTTCTCCTGTGTATACGAGCTTCCATTGAGCTGCTTCAAACTGTGCGGAGGGCTGCTGCGGTACGGCAGCGAGACGTCCGAGCGCTTCGTTCTGATAAAGATAGAGCGATGCGCTTGCCTCCGTGTTGCGGCTTGCTATGGCGTAAACGTCCTTCTTGCCGTTGACAGGCTCAATGCGCCACTGGCTGAACTTGTCTGTTTCGAGAGAAGGTGTGCCGTAGAGGTCGGCATGCCATGTTCCGTCAGGTGATGTAAGGCGGAAGAATCCGGGTGTGTTGGTGTCGTTGACGGCTTCCAGCGTAACGTCCACCTTTTCTCCTCCGAGTACGAGGCGTCCGTTCTCAATGCCGAGAAACTGCTTCGTGCCCACATTGTAAAGGTTGTACGTGGCTCCCGATACGGGTGCCGAGCCCTTGTATTCCTGCGCCGCGACATTGGCTGTCATGGTGCATGAAAGCGCAAGGACAGTAAGTAAGGTTTTGTTCATATCGTTATATAATAGATGTATTTATACGAGTATAGATATATGTCTTCTTAATAGGTTTATTGATATAGGTGTATACACTAATAGCCTTATGGGTATGATGTTGCTGAGTTTGTCAAGATGGTTTTTAGTAGAACTGTCTGCAAAGATAACGCTTTTTTTGTAAATTACAAAAAGCAGATACGGATTAGGCTGATTTTTCTGATTCCTGTTTAATGAATCAAAATAAATCAGCCTAATCCGTATTAGCCTATAAATAATAATTAATAATTACCAATTAATAATTAAATATTACGCTTCGCGCTGTCTTGTTCCCATGCGGGCTTCCACAACGTTCACCACGTAGTCACCGAGCTTTTCGCATTCTGACACGATGTCCATATACATTGTGCCCATTGCGTAGGTGTACTTATGGTCGTTTACGTCGTTGATGTTCTGTGAGCGGAGCTGGTTGCGATAGTTGTTTATCTCGTTTTCCACGTTAAACGAACGGTTGACATCGAGCGAGTCTTTGCGACCGGTCAGCATGATGTCCATCTGGGTGAGCGAGTCGTCAGTAAGCTCGAACATCTGATGGAGGTGCTCATACTGCTTATCTGTGAAGTCCTCCTTGCCCTTGAACTTGCGGCTCATGGTGCGTGCGATGTTATAGCAAGAGTCGCCGATCGACTCCAGTTCTGATATCTCGCGGAGCATGGCACGAATCTTCGCCTTAGTTTCGTCAGAGAGGTGGGCGTCCGATACGTTGTCGAGGTAATTGGCAATCTCAATCTCCATGTTGTCCGAGATGCTCTCATACTTTTCTATACGTGTGAATAGCTTCGTGAAAGCCGTTTCGTCCTTCACGCCGAGCAACTCTCTTACCATGCCGAACATACGGTGGATGCGCTCTGCGAACGACTTGATCTCCTTCTGTGCCTCCAGTACGGAAAGCTCCGGAGTCTTCATGATAGACGTGTTGCCGATGTAGCGCAGACGGAAGTCGTCCTCGTTCTTTGTGGCTTTCGGCTTGATGATGTAGCATACCAGACGCTCCATCTGCGGGATGAGCCAGATAAGCACGGCGGTGTTGCAGACGTTGAAGGTGGTGTGGAAGGCAGCGAGAACCACGGAGAGGCGCGATACGTCGATGTGGTCAGCGTGCGGGTCAACTCCTACGAAGCTGCAAACCATGTCAATGAAGGGATAGAAGCAGCACAACACCCAGATAACGCCGAAAACGTTAAACGAAAGGTGGGCGAGGGCGGCACGTCGAGCCTGCGTATTGGCTCCCATGGCAGCGATGTTGGAGGTGATGGTGGTGCCGATGTTCTCACCGAGCACGAGGGCTATACCCATATAGATGGGGAGCACGCCGGAAGAGCAGAGCACCATGGTGATGGCCATAAGAGCTGCTGACGACTGCATGCAGAAAGTCAGAATCGTACCGATGATGAGGAACGAGAAGACGGTCAGGTAGCTGTCCTTGTCGAAAGAAGAGAAGAAGTCAATAACCGTCTGGTTATGACTGAGGTCCATTTCCTTTCCGGTAGCGCCGAGTGTGGAAATGGCAAAGAACATGAATGCGACGCCGAAGAGGAAGTCGCCTACGTAGCGTTGTTTCTTACGATAGATGAGCAGCAGGGCTATGAAGAAGACGGGGAACACGATGTTCGCCATGTTGAAATTGAAGCCCAGTGTCATAATCCATGCCGTGAATGTAGTGCCGATGTTGGCTCCCATGATTACGGAGATGGCCTGTGCCAGTGTTAGCAGTCCGGCGTTGACAAACGATACGGTCATCACCGTCGTGGCTGTGGACGATTGCACAGATGTAGTTACGAACATACCGGTCAACAGACCGGTGAAGCGGTTGGTAGTCATGGCTCCCAGGATATGGCGCAGCTGCGAGCCTGCCATCTTCTGGAGTGCCTCACTCATCACCTTCATACCGTAGATGAGGAGGGCAAGTGAACCAATAATTTTAAAAAAAATCCAAATCGACATATTTTTAATTTTATTTATGTGTCTGTAGGCGCATTGTGTCGAGAAAACGGAGTATCTTTGGAAAGTTAACCTATAAACATTATATGAAAATGAAACAGTTAATACAAATCCGTTGCAAAAATAATAAAAAATCTTTAAAAGTGGAAACGGGAAGTACACTTTCTGACATTTTTAATCATTTAAATCTCAATATGACATATCCTCCCATCAGTGCCAAGGTCAACAACAAGGTGGAGGGTATGCACTATCGCGTGTATAACTCGAAGGACGTTGAGTTCCTTGACCTCACCACTCCCTCCGGTTCGCGCGCTTACACCCGCTCGCTCTTCTTCGTGCTGTGCAAGGCTGTACACAAGCTTTTCCCCCAAAGCTCGGTGATTATAGACATCCCCGTGTCTAACGGATATTACTGCGACCTGCGCATCGGTCGTCCCGTAACCAAGGAGGACGCTGACGCTATCCGCGCCGAGATGCAGAGCATCATATCTCGCGCCATGCCCATCCGACGCCATGAGGTTCCTACGGAAGAGGCGATAACGCTGTTCGAGAGTATGGGATATCACTCGAAGGCATTGCTGCTCCGCACCACGGGCAAGCTCTATACATATTATTATGATATCGGTGGCTTCGTTGACTACTTCTACGGCACGATGCTCACCAACACGGCGCAGCTGACGCTCTTCGGATTGGAGAAATATTACGATGGCTTGCTGCTGCGCATCCCTTCGCTCTCCGACCCCTCACGCCTCGGCGACCTTATACGTCAGGACAAGATGTTCGAGATTTTCCAGGAGCATCACCGCTGGCAGCGTCTGCTCGACATGTCGACGGTGGGCGAGTTTAATGAGGCGGTGGCAAGCGGACACGCCACGGAGATTATAAACGTGTCGGAGGCGTTGCAGGAGAAGAAGATTGCGCACATCGCTGAGGAGATAGCCTCACGTCCTGAGGTTAAGATGGTGCTCATCGCAGGACCGTCGTCATCGGGAAAGACCACGACGTGCAAGCGTCTGAGCATACAGCTGGTATGCAACGGCATTCGTCCCGTGCCCATCTCGCTGGACGACTACTTCGTGGACCGCGAACTGACACCGCTGGACGCCAATGGTGCGTACGACTATGAGTCGCTGCACGCTCTCAACCTTGAGCTGCTCAACCGTCAGCTTGCGCAGCTGTTCCGTGGCGAGGAGGTCGAGTTGCCGCGTTACGACTTCATAACGGGCAAAAGCCGTCCGAGCGGTCAGAAGATGAAGATGCGTGAGGGCGACATCCTTGTGGTGGAGGGCATACACGCTCTCAACCCTGAGTTGACGGCGCAGATACCTGACGCGCTGAAGTATCGTGTCTACGCTTCGGCGCTGACCACCATCCTCTTGGATGAACACAACTACATCCCAACCACCGACAACCGTCTGCTGCGCCGCATCATCCGCGACGACAAGCAGCGAGGCTGCTCTGCCCGCGACACCATCAGTCGCTGGCAGTCGGTAAGAAACGGTGAGAACAAGTGGATTTTCCCGTATCAGGAGAATGCTGACGCTATGTTCAATACGGCTATGATATACGAGTTGGCTGCCATCAAGACGCAGGCTGAGCCGCTCTTGGAGCGTGTGCCGGAGAATTGCGAGGAGTATGCTGAGGCGTATCGTCTGAGAAAGTTCCTCAGCTACTTCAAAGCCATCGACCACAGTGTACTGCCCCCGACGTCGCTGCTGAGAGAGTTCTTGGGAGGCAGCTCGTTTACATATTAAGACAAGCAGACATTCCTTTGACATGGAGACATGATTATTAGACAAGAAGACATGTAGACATGATTTTTAGACATGAAGACATGAAGATATGTTTTTTAGGAAATGGGACAAACATAGGAGGCTATGGCGTCTCGCCATAGTCACGCACCCACAAAAAAAGCTCGGGAGAAACGGTAGCTAATCCTGCTGTACCGGGCTGCGAGGCTACGGCGAGACGCCATAGCCTCCTAAGTTACACAAAAAAAATCCCGACTCCTTTTTGGAGCCGGGATTTTTTTAGTAATTATCGTTTATTTCTTACTTGATCACCTTAACAGTCTTGCCGTTAGCGAGGCGAACGATGTTGACGCCCTTCTGGAGAGAGTTAACCTTTGCACCACCTACAGTGTAGATGCTTGTGATGGTGTTGTTGGTGTTGTTAACGGTGTTGATGCCGTTTGTAACGCCATTGCCGAACTCTGCGTGAGCTGCACCGCTCGGGATGTCGATGTCGTATGTAGCTGTGAGGTCCTCACCGTTGAGAGTACCGTTGAACTTAACAGCATATTCGCCGCTGCCCTCATAGTAGCCACCGAGCTCAACCTGTGTGTCAGCTGTGAGAGAAATTGTGCCATCCTCAGCCTCTGTAGCTGTAGCAGTGAACTGGATGTCACCTGCGGGATCGCCTTCGCAGTCGCCGAGGTTCTTGATGATGACAGTGTATGTGCCGTCGCCGTTGTCAGAGAGCTGGATTTCCTGAGCCTCTACGAAACGCTTTGCGCCCGGAGTCTCCTCGTCCATGCTTGCGTATGTATACATAGCAGGAGCTGTGTAAGTTACGAATACCGGCTCTTCCTTCTTGTTGAGGTTGATGAGCTTGATGCTCTTGTAGAGAGCGTTGGTGAACTGGCTGTTCTCGAGTGAGCCGAACATTACCTCAGTAAGGTCGAAGAAGCCCTCAAGGTTAGCAGCCGGGATGATAACATTGCCGTCGACGGTCAGACCATCAGCCTTAGAAACCTCGATAGTAACGTTCTGCTTGTCAGCGATGTTGACAGTAGTGTTGTTGTTACCGTTAGAGCACTGGTAGTAAGCCTTGTATGTAGAGTTCTGCTCTGAGTAAACGTGGATGTTGTTAGCGAAGCTTGATACGTCCGGGCCAAGGCCGAAGATGTCCTCTACTGCTGATGTGCTGCAGCCAGTAACGTCAAGTACAGCCTGGAACTTCTGAGTCTCCCAGTCAATCGGAGTGGTGAATGAGAAGCCTGTTCCGTCAGCCTGATAGTTCTCCTTGAGCACTACGTCCTCTACTACGGGCTCTGCGAATGGATCAGAACCGTATGCGTAGGTAAGCTGGTCAGCGTTGTCGCTCTTTGCGATGAAATAGAGACGCTCTACGTCGTCCTTAGTATAGAGGTAAGCAGTAACGTCGAAGTTGTAATCCTGCATGCCGTCGTTCTCTGTGTATGTGCCCTCATAGTATGTTCTCTCTGTAGCGGGATCATACTTCTGGAGAAGACCAGTGAACTTGTGGTTAACCTCGGGGAATTCTACGTTGAATGTGCCGTCAGACATCTCAACGAAAGAAGCGGGGAAGTCCTTGAATGATGAAGACTGGAGTTCTCCGTTTTCAATGTAAGACATTGTGAATGTATCAGTGAAGTCCTTTGTGCTAACCACTGTAGGCTCTGGATCGGGCTCTGGATCCGGAGAAGCAACTGCTTCACCCTTGAATGTGATGTGCTCCAACTCAGTCATGTTCACACCCATATAGCGGATGTAGAGGTCGATAGACTCGTTGGTCACAGTACCCTTGATCTGCTGCCAGTAGAGGTTGGCAACTGGAAGACCGTCCATTGTCGGGTCACCTGTGATTTCGCCTATGAAGTAGTCACCGGTGTTGAAGCTGCCGTCAGCAGCTACTTCACTCTTGTAAACCAATGTGTAGGCAGGGAAAGCATAGCCGTTAAAGCCATTGCTCTTCACCTCGAACTTAAGACCTTCGTCCACCTTGGTGACCTTCATCTCACCTTCTGCGGTGGGATAGTCGCCCAACTTGTCACCCCATGTGCCCTTGAATGTGACACCAGTGGTGAGGTCTGCTGCCATTGCAACGACAGCAAGCATTAAGAAAGATAAAAGAGATAAAATTTTCTTCATAATGAATCCTTTCTTTTTGTTTGGTTAATGATTATTTGTATAATTAGGTTTATCTTGCTTATTCAGTTTCATTTGCTAATGTAGTTGCAAAGATATAAAATATCATTAAGATAAAAAAAGAATTTCTGCTTATTTTTTTTATAAAAACTATAAGGACTCGTGGACATATAATAGGAGCTGTGGGTATTAGCTTTCCGCTTCGCGCCGCTGACTTTCAGTTCCTGCCTACGGCAATACATGCAAATGTAACAAACTTAGGAGGCTATGGCGTCTCGCCATAGTCACGCACCCACAAAATAAGCTTAGGAGAACGATAGCTAATCCTGCTGTACTGGGCTGCGTGGCTACGGCGAGACGCCATAGCCTCCTACGTTTAGTCTTTTCTCCCTATTTCTTTAGTTATGCACATCCTCATTATTAATTCAAGCTCCAGTCCACCTTGTCAGCGATAGTGATAGGGTCGATGGACGTTAGGCAGGCGTAGTCGCCGCGTTGGCAAGGCTTGTTGCCGTAGATGGAGCAGGGGCGGCAGGGGAGGTCAGCCTGTATGCAGTCCTCCGGTCGCTGGTTCCATCCGAGGAAGCCGGCGTAAGGATGTGTCTCTCCCCAGACGCTGATGACTCGTGTGCCCGATATGGCAGCGAGGTGCATGTTGCCGCTGTCCATCGACACCATTACGTCGAGGTGTGACATCACTACCATCTCTTCCTTCAGCGAGTGAAGAGCCTGCGAAGCGTTGGTGCAGTTGTTATAGCGCTCGCACCATGCGTTGAGGACGGCATGCTCTTTTTCGCCGCCTCCGAAGAGGAATATGCGGCAAGAGGGATGGCGGCGCGATATCTCCTTGATCAGTTCTTCCGTCTTCTCCGTGGGCAATATCTTGCCCTCATGGGCGGCGAACGGCGCTATGCCAATCCATTGCTGGAAGTTCTTCTTCTCCCCGATGATGTCGGAGAGCGGGCGCAGATTGCCTCCCTCGGGCGGGAAGATGGACGTAAACTCCAGTTTCACGGGATAGCCGAGTCGGCGGAGCACGTCAGCGTAGCCCTCGAAAGACGTGGGCAGCTGGCGCATCGTCTTCTTGTTCTGCGGTGCCGTCAGCTGACGTCGTTCCGAGCGGTGCTTGTTGAGATGTTCCACGCGGTAGTTGGCGAGATTGAATCGCATGCGCAGATATGAAGACCGCAGGATGTTGTGCATGTCGGCAATGGCAGTGAAGTTCTTCGCCACGAGACGGCGGTAGAGAGCGTTGAGTCCCTTTACGCCGTGATATTCCCCCTTGAGGTCTGCCTCCATGAATCCCACGTTGGGAGCCATCTCTTCGAAGAACGTCCTGGCGAAGGGTCGGCTCAGAACCGTTATGCGCAGGTCTGGATATTGTCTTGCCAGGGAGCTGACGACGGGCACGAGCATTGCCACGTCGCCGAGCGCCGAGAAGCGCATTATCAGGAGATGCTCAGTTTTCATTTCTTATTATTTCTTGTAGAGTACGGGATTCGTTGACGGGTCGTTATACATCTTCATCTGGCGATACACCTTCATATACTTGCGTCCAGCCTGGATGTCGTCAAGGAGCTGGTCGATGGCGAGCGAGAGGTCGCGCTGCTGCTCGAGGAGCACCTGCAGCTTGGCTCCGCACTTCTCGCGGTGCTCTGCTGTGGCGTCGGTGCGCTCAGCCTGCTCGCACATGTGATAAATCTTGAGTGCGAGGATGGAGAGGCGGTCAACGGCCCATGCCGGGCTCTCTGTATTGAGGCGTGCGTCGGGCAGAATCTGTACGTCGCTGTATTTCAGGCGGAAGTATGAGTCGATCTGCTCTACGAGGTCCGTGCGGTCCTGGTTGGAGCGGTCGATGCGGCGCTTCAGCGAGAGAGCCTCCACAGGATCGATGTGCGGATCGCGGATGATATCCTCAAAGTGCCACTGTACGGTGTCAATCCAGCATTTCAGGTAAAGACGGTTCTCTATCTCCTCACGCTCGTAAGGATTGTTGATGGGTGTCTCGATGTTGTCCTTGATATGATAGTCACGGATGGCTTGATTGAAGATGTTGTTGCAAAGTTCTGAGAAAGTCATATTCGTTGTTTTTATTTTAATATTTGATTTAAGGGTGTTGTTCGGGTTTTTAGATTTTACAAATGTAGGACAAAACCTTGGAATAGCCAAGGAAAAGCGTTGTTTTTTTGTGCCTTTCGCCTTATTGTGTGCTTGTGTGCGCAGATATCAGAGTTTTCTTATGATGGTAAGGCCGTCACGGAGCGGCAGTATTACCTGCTCCACGCGCTTGTCCTCTGCGATGTGGTCGTTGAAGCGTCGTATGCCTACGGTCTGATGGTCGTGGTCGTAGGCGGGGTCGGTGACGTGTCCGTCCCACAGCGTGTTGTCGGCAAGGATGAAGGCTCCCTTGTTCATGAGCGGCAGGATGTTCTCGTAGGTCTCCACGTACGTGCGCTTGTCGCCGTCGACGAAGGCCATGTCGAACATTACGCCCAACTTGGGCGCCAGCTCGTTGGCGTCGCCGATGATGAAGTTTATCTTGTCCGCCACTTCCGAACCCTCTATCCAGGGACGCGTGAAGTCTTCCATCTCGTCGTTTATCTCGAAAGTCCACAGCTTGCCGCCTTCCTCCAGTCCCATAGCCATGCAGATGGCGCTATATCCGGAGAAGGTTCCCACTTCGAGGATGTTCTTCGGCCGGACCATACTGACGAGCATCTTGAGGAGCTGTCCCTGCAGGTGTCCCGATGCCATGCGTCCGTGTATGGTGTGGATGTTGGTGGCGCGGTAGAGGCGGTACAGATAGTCGCCTTCCGGCTGTGTGTGTGAGAGTACGTATTTCTCGAGTTCTGGTGTCATGATGTGTGTTTTAGATAAGAGCCTCGATGGCGAGGCGGTACGAGTCGAGTCCGAATCCGCATATCACGCCCTTGCAGGCGCATGAAATCATGGAGTGGTGTCTGAACTCCTCACGCTTGTGTACGTTGCTGATGTGCACCTCGATGACGGGCGCTGTCAGCGAGCGGATGCAGTCCTGCAATGCTATGCTGGTGTGTGTGTATGCTCCTGCATTGAGGACGATGCCATCGGCGCTGAAGCCCACTTGCTGCAGGCGGTCGATGAGCAGTCCTTCCACATTGCTCTGGTAATACTGGATGTCGATGGAGGGATAGCGTTGGCGCAGCTTCTCGAGATAGTCCTCGAAGGTGCTGCTGCCGTATATCCCCGGTTCACGGGTTCCGAGCAGGTTGAGGTTGGGCCCGTTAATAATATGTATTGTCATCTTTTGCTCTCTGATTTTTAGAATGTCCTTTGGTGGGCGTCTTACCAGTCGGATGTGGATCCGCCTCCGCCGGTACTTCCTCCTCCGAACGACCCTCCGAAGCTTCCGCCACCTCCTCTGCCGCCGCTTCCGAGCATTGATCCGAGGATGAAGCCGCTTGCGGCAGCGTTGCCGCTGTTGTCGTCGATGTCCTCGTCCTTCGTCATCATGTGTCCGCAGTACTGGCAGATGTATGTGGTTCGTCTGATGCGCTTGCGCCTTCCTTTACCCGTGGAGACGAGCAGAACCTCCACGCCCATCTGCTTCATTGCCGAACGCTTACGGCATTTGGGGCAGCGCTGCTTGATGCTGCTTACGAACATGGCGAGCAGAATGACTCCGATGATGATGCCAATGCTGAAGAGGAGGTCGCTGGTGTCGGTGTCGCTGTCAGCCGCTTCCGGTTTCATCGATCCGTCCAGCACCTTAGCCGTGGCGCGTACACCGTCCACCATACCCTTGTTCCAGTCCGACCGCTTGAACGCCGGCACCATATACTGCGTCTGTATGCGCTTCGACATGGCGTCGGTCATGGTGCCCTCAATGCCGTATCCCGTGGCGAAGCGCACCTTATGCTGGTCCATGACGAAGAGGATGAGCAGTCCGTTGTTGCTCTTCTTCTTTCCGATGCCCCACTTACGGAACAGAGATGTGGAGAAGTCGAAGATGTCGTTCTCGCCGATGGACGGTAGCATAACCACCGCCGTCTCGATGCCTGTGGATTTCTCGAGCCGTCCGAGGATGGCGTCTATCGTGTCTGTGGCGGCAGGGGAGAGGATGCTGGTAGGGTCGGAGACGTACCGACGCACGTCAGTAAGGCGCACGTTGGGTACGTCGTCTACGGATTTATACTCCTTGACGCTGTCGCCTGCCGCCCATGCCGTGACGGCGATGAGGCAGGCAATAAGTATGGTCTGGAGACGTCTTATCATCAATTTACGTATGTTTTATTGTTCTTAGAATTCCACCTTCGGTGACTTTTCCGCACCTGCTTCTGCCTCGAAGTAGGCGTGCTTCTCGAAGCCGAAGATTCCGGCGAGGATGTTCTTCGGGAAGCGGCGGATGGACGCGTTGTATACGTTGGCAGCGTCGTTGAAGTCCTTGCGTGCAACGGTTATGCGGTTCTCGGTGCCCTCCAGCTGTGACTGCAGCTCCAGGAAGTTCTGGTTGGCTTTGAGGTCAGGATAGTTCTCGGTGATGGCGAGAAGCTTTCCGAGTGCCGAAGTGACGTCGCCCTGCGCCTTCTGGTATGCAGCCAGCTGCTCCGGTGTGCAGTTAGACGGGTCGATCTTCACCTGAGTGGCTTGCGAACGGGCCTGCATCACAGCCTCAAGAGTCTGCGACTCGTGCTTGGCATATCCCTTGACGGTGTTGACGAGGTTAGGGATGAGGTCAGCGCGGCGCTGATACTGAGTCTCCACGTTCGACCATTTGTTGGTCACGCCCTCGTCCATGTTTACGAGCGAGTTATATCCGCTGATTGCCCAAAGGACGATAACGACAATGACGCCGATGAATATCATCGTGCTCTTGCTGAATGATTTCTTTTCCATAATGAATGTCTTTTCTTTTCGTTGTTTGGTTTTAGATATAGCCCTTCGTGGGCTTTCCTTTGGCAAATATACGAATTATTGCGAAAAGACAAGACATTGCAGCCGATTATTTACCTATCTTTATGATTTTCATGGAAAGTAGTAACTCCTAATTCGGACGGCGTCCGCCATGCAAATATCGTACAAATGGTAAAAAGTTGTTACAAAAAATCAATTATAGAGAATCAAAAGGCTGTTTTTGTGGGGTTTTTGCTTCGCTGTTGGCCCCGTAATTTATAAAAGAGCCACTTTTGTAGTGCGATAGTGGCACTATTAGAGTGTAAAAGTTGCGCTATTGCATGATAAAAGTGGCACTATTGGGGTGTAATAGTGGCACTATTGCGCTTGTTTGGTTCCCTTATTCATTGCACATTTCTTCTCTTAACCGTATAATTGATTGTGCGTTAGCGTGCTATCGCTGCACGCTCAAAACTCAAGAATTTCGCACCAAAGATTTCTTAGTGCGCTGAACGAGGAGTATTGAGCGTTAGAAATGCAAATATTGTGTATTTCCGCAAATCATATACCTTCGCTCCAGAGTCTTTTGAAGAAATCGAGGATATAGACACACTCAATATCTCCCGTCTTTCTGTTGATAGGATCTAACGAAACTATCAACAACTTGCTATCAGGATAATCTGAGGCGAAGGTCTTCAGGCCTTTAAGGTGTCTTGGCAATACTTCTTCTACGGATTTTATCTCTATTGCTACTCTCGCATCACCAATCACGGCATCCACCTCTTGACCAGTGTAAGCCCTCCAATAACTTAACTGCTCCGTACTTTCCTTATAACTGAGCCAAGCCCTTAACTCTTGAATTACAAGGTGTTCGAATGCATGACCATACTCAGCCGTGCCTCTCACCAATTCCTTACGATGCAACAAATGATTGGCTACACCTATATCAAAATAATAGAATCGAGGGGCCTTCACCAATCTGCGTTTCATTGTCTTGGTATAAGCAGGTACACGGAATCCTAAAAGATTGTCTTTGCCAAATAATGCGGTGGCAACATTCCATAATTGATAGCTTGTTGTAAATCGAAGTCGGAAATCTCAGCACTCACAAGGAGAAATAAATACATAGGGTATGCTCTGACGCAAAAAAGTACTTTTCCATGTCTGACGGGCACCAAACAAGAATATACTATCCTCTAACTCATTGTCAATATGGCATATACGTTCAATCATACATCATGTATTTATTTGTTTGTATTGCGGATTTTCATAGATTTTCCGCAACAAAGATACTGTTATTCATTGAAACATACAAGCTTTTTGATATCGTATTTGGCATTAATAGAATAATGTCAAATACGAATATCATATAAGTACATACTTGCATTCTACAACCGCTTATTACAACCCTGCAAAATACGTCTTCAATGCCTCCACATATTTCATCATGGCATTGCGCCCCGTGTCTGTCATCTTGCAGATGGTTCGGGGTTTTACGCCCGAGCCATCTGTAGTCTTTGATATATAGCCTGCTGTGACCAGTTTGTCCAACTGTACACTAAGGTTGCCTGACGTCGATTCTGTCTTTTCCTTGATATAGTTGAAGTCTGCTTCCTCTACATTCAGCAGAATCGACATTACGGCAAGACGCAACTGGCTATGGAGTAATGGATCCAACTCTTTCATTATTGTTGCTTTTTTGCTTTGAAGTTAAGGATATGTCCGGGGATAATAAGGGTAATGACAAAGGACAAGACCATCTGTCCCATCTGCATAATACTGATAACTTGTTCACCACAAACAAAGTCGCGAAGCAGTCCTGTACCAATCACTACACCAAGAAGTCCGCACATCTGTATCGACTTCTCCTTAAGTATTACGCCAGTGGTGTATGTGCCTATACCCGGCAACAACATACCCAACAAAAACATTCCATTCCAACTCCTTACTTCTCCGAAATGTAAAAGGCAGCTAATGGCGTAGACTGCAAACACGGCACTAATAATAGCCCACACATTATTTATAGTATTGCTTGCATAAGTGCTTGCCACATGACTCTTGCGCTTTGCCTTGTAGGTCTTTATGCCTGAGGCTGTGAATCCAGCTATAGGTATGGCCATGTACAGCCAAGCAAATCTTGGGTCGTTGGTTGCGAGCAGCATGACGATTACTGCCAACGATATTGCTGCACTAAGGTAGCCCCACATAAGGAAACTGTCACCATTGCCTACAGACAAATCCTTCTTTGTCTGATTTATCATCCGAGTGATAAGCTCAAGACTCTCCTGCTCCGAAATCTTCTTCTCTTCCATTTTTTCTTACTTTATTGCGACACACTTATTGCCTATATCAAACGCGATGTGCCAGGTTAAACACTTAGTTTATTTTATAAACCATCTTTGGAAAAAGAGAAGCAAGGAGGTCGACTCTCACTTGCTTTAGCCAGCATTATTCTCTTCTAACACTAATGATTACGGTTGCAAATTTAGCTTAGTTTATTTTATAAACCAAATGATTTGCAATAAAATAACCATTATTTAACCTTTGTTCACAATAGATCAATAGTCGTTACGTCAGATAAGAAATCATCAAAATTAGAACATCCAACAGTTAGTCTGATTTGTTCAAGTGAAGAACAGTCTTTCCCAATAAATTCTCCCCATATATTAAGTAAGCCATTAAGCCCCATACCACTACCAAGGGCAAGCTCATAATCAAAGTCACTAGATAGAGAATTGTCGTACTTGTCGCCGCCTTTAAAGATTTCACTTCTTTTAGCTTCTTTTTGTGATATTCCAAATTTTACGTCTCCCCAAGCGTATAATGCCAAGGAATCCAATTCCTCTGATGAATACTTAGACTTGGTATCTGAAGCCGCAGTGTTTTACCTTCGTCTATAGACTTCAGGATGTCTGCTATTGATTCGTTGTTGGAATTTATCATGTCGTTTATTTCTATATTTTTTTTGAACTATGTTTTTACTTTGGTTTTAACATTGAAGACAAACCTTCCAACACCACCCACACTCCAGCATTGTCCGTGCCTTCATGCCTTATGATGCCAGCTTTCTGCATTGCCGACAAGTCTCTCTCAATTGTCCTTGATGTCACCGACAAAATCTCCGACATTTGTTTCGCAGAAACAGAAGGGTTTGAGTGGATAATAGCGACGATAAGACGCTGACGAGCAGTAAGTTTTATCTCCGACATATCTCCGACATTAGTCTCCGACATGTCTCCGACATTTGCTCCCCGTTTGGCTATAACTTCGTCCATCGTTTCGCGCTGAATGATTGCCATCACTCCACCACCTGTTTCCTCTATGGTAGGAAGTGGCATTTTGGCATGTTCAAACTCTTCAGCAATCTTCTTATATCCACGTCCCCATGACTCCACAAAGCCAGCCTTGTAGAACACAGTGGCGATGTTGTGGTTGCGAGGATATGATGAATGCTTTTTCAATAAGTCGGCAGGAGTCAGCTCCTTTGGGAGCAAACCATAGTTCCAAAGTTCTATACTGCGGTCGTAGATGCGCATTTGGATGGCAGGTCCACTGTAATCTTTATGAGCTATCGAATTATATATTAACTCTCTCAACGCCTTTTCCGGCACTTCCAACTGCTCCACACGTTGTAGTCCTTCATAATGGATAGGTGAAAGCAGATACTTTGTGCGGAGGGTGTCCACCACACGACTTGCCATCTGAATGATGTTGCCCTCTATCACGTCTTGGACAATCAAATCACTCTCATCTGTATGGAAACGCCCTATCTTGAACGTAGCAGATGGAAAGAACTGTCCGACATGCTTGCCAAAAAGCAAAATAGCGGCATTCTTCAACTCTCCATTTGACGTGACTAATCCGAGATTGCGCAACACATTCTCCGTAGAAGTGTTGGCTTCTTCCTCGTCCATGCGCCCTGCCTTGATACTGCATTGTAGGAAATAATCGATAGCATTACGATCTATGTCGGCAATCGTTGCTCCTAAAACAGGTATGTCATCCCATGACTGTCCCATCTTCTTCATTACGAACTGTTGCAAGGCAAGTCCTTTCAGCTCCTGCTTGGTTGAGCCGCTGCGGTAGTGGTACGTCCCCTTATAGGCAATAGGCATATTGCTCGGAGCAACATCTATCTCGATGTATTCTTTATCACCTTCGGCAAGCAAGTTGACATCCTCAACAATGCCAAGGTAATTGACAATCTTGTTCGGAATGTCCTCCATCAGTTTCTTGGCATCAGGCAAGCCTATTACTTCCTTGTTGTCGTTCACACCAATGTAGATGCGACCGCCATGCGCATTGGCGAAGCCGCATATCCATTTCAGATATTCGTCTCGCCACGACTCCTTATATTCTATGTTCTGACTTTCGCTCAGCATATTTCTTGATTTTTATGCAAACATAAGCAAATTCCGTCAAGACACAAAAAAATCAAGAAAAAATGTTCAATTCTACCGATAATTTCTTCAGAAATGTTTGTGTTGCGGATTTTCACAGATTTTACATGTCAAATACGAATACATACTGCATTCTACAACCGTTTATTACAACCCTGCAAAATTTGCTCGACAATACTTAGTGCCATAGCCGTTTCACCTGGCAGATAGAACATGGCTTTGCGTCTTTGCAGTTCTTCATATAGTTGCAAGGCTTTCTTTTCGTCTTTGTTATGCAACAGTTCTATGGCATAAAGAGCGGCAAGCTTGCTTGGCGAGTATTTGCTATTGCTCGTTGTATATTTTGCCGCTTGTTTTGTCCTTAGCTTCTCCACTACGTTTCGTCTGTTCTGTGTCAGCAATTCTGCGATGATATACTCGCCCACAGTTTCCAATGCGAAAAGCAAAGGTAGCTTTGGCTTTATATACTCAAGATGTTCGTATGCAATACGTGCCTCGTCCCAATGTCCTTCGTCCTCAAGTAGTGAGATGTACGAGATATACGAAACATATCTTCTCCCAACAGAAATATGACACAATGGAAGAACTGCAAGAGATAAAGCGAAACATGAACAAGAAAAAAGCCTATAAGAGATAAAACGAGCTTAAATTGATTATGAAAATGAAAGAATTTCAGCTTTATTGTTACCAAAGACAAGGACAACAAATGGCACTGGCATTTGGCTCCTGCATACGACCTTACCCATTGCACAGAGGGATATAATGGCGAACACGCTACATCAGTAAACAATTCGGCTCATCCCTCTATAGAGGACATGGTAGCTGTAGGTGTAAAGAATAAAGACTTCTAAGAGAATTGTCATACTGATAAATAACCATTAGGAGTGATATTTTCAATTAGTTATTTGTGATTATAATTTTCTTAGTCTAATTTATGCACTCATAATCATATTAGTTATGAGTGAGATTGACGACAAACTGAATGAGAAATTGCGCCAACAGATGGATGGCCTGTTTGATGAGGACGAGGAACAGCGATTTCGCCTCATCGCAAAATCGTATGCTATGTGCGAGAACTCCATTGCCGTGCTTAGCAATCTGCGAACAGACAAAAGTTATATATATTATGGTAGGACGAGCAACGTCTTAGGCTTTGAACCCGCAGGAAGCTATGAAAAAATGACATGGTTTTCCAAGTAAAGCATTTGCCCGATCAGCGCAGATTGGAATGGTTGAAGGCTCATGCCGAATAAAAACTACAATCGGTCAATGCTATTATCTTTAAACGAAAGCATTAAGGCATAATTATACTCAAAGAAGAGCGGTAAAACATGGATATTTGGAAAAACCATTGTATATTTGCAATAAGAAACAAAAATCCATAGCTATGGTAGAGACAAACAATAGAAGATTGCCCGTAGGCATCCAGTCTTTTGAGGAAATGAGAAAGGAAGGATACCTTTATGTTGACAAGACTGATATTATCTGGCAACTTGCCAATGAAGGAAAGAAGTATAATTACCTGAGCCGCCCACGCCGCTTTGGCAAGTCGGTGCTGGTTGATACTCTCGAAGCCTACTTCATGGGAAAGAAAGAACTATTCGAGGGGTTGAAGATAATGGAAATGGAGAAGGAATGGGTGAAGCGACCTGTCATCCGACTTGATATGAGTCAGGCAGGTGCTGGACCTGAAACAGTGCGAAGTTATCTTGACGATGCTTTTCATACTTTAGAGACGGAGTATGGAATTGTTGTGCGCCAAGATAGCTCTCTTGCCGTAAGATTCAAGAACATAATTGAGGGTGCTTACAGCAAAACCGGACAACAAGTGGCTATCCTCATAGATGAGTACGACTCTCCATTGCAGCATTCATGGAAGACTCCTCAGCACGAAGCATGCACAAGCATCTATAGAGAGGTGTTTGCCATATTGAAAGCCAACGACAAATACGAGAAGTTTGTCTTCATCACAGGCATAACCAAGTTTACACAGATTTCTCTCTTCTCTGTGCTCAATAATCTGAGTAACATCAGTTTCGACCCGGAATATGCTGCCATTTGCGGCATTACCAAGGAAGAGGTGTTGCGTGATTTCAAGCCGGAAATCAACAAGTTGGCAGAATATGAGGGTTGGACATTCGATGAAGCAGTTGCACAATTGGCCGCATATTATGATGGCTATCATTTCAGTCGCCGAAATATGGTGGATGTTTTCAATCCATTCAGCCTCATCAATGCCTTGGCAGATTCTGACTTGAAGAATTATTGGGCTTCATCCGGTGCTACCTCACTGCTTCCTAAATTTGTGGATGACATGGATATTCGTTTGAAAGATTTTGATAATTGCGCCTTGTTAAGCACAATTATAGAAACTTCTGACGTGACGGGCGGTGGATCGGAACTGTTTCTTTACCAGTCGGGCTATCTCACGATTAAGGGTTACATGAACGGAACTTACCTTCTTGGCATTCCTAACTTCGAGGTAAAGCAAGCATTAAGCGAAATAGTGTTGCCTACGCTTGCCATGCGCAAGAGTAATGACATACAATCGACACAAGCTTTTCTTAATCTCTACCTCAGCGTGGGCAACCTTCCAGAAGCTATGAAAAGCTTGAAAGCCCTTATTGCTGATGTGCCTTACAGCAACAAGAAGCTTGCCTGCATGGACATGGAGGAGCGCTACCGCCTGATATTGAGCACCATCTTTAATGCCATCGGTTGTAGGGTGGAAGTAGAGAAGATGATTGCTACGGGCAGAATAGACATGGTGGTGGAAACAACCAACTTCATCTATGTCCTTGAATTGAAGCTAAGCAACAACGGTGGTATTGACGCAGCAGCCGAACAAATAAGAACCAAGCAATATACCGAGCCATTCAAAGCCGACAAACGCAAAGTCGTTGCTCTTGCCATAGAACTGGATGACAAGGGAAAGGGACTGGTGGATTGGAAGGAAGTGTAAAAGCTACTCCTGCAACCTCAAGCCGTCATACGCATCGGTCAGACAAAGACTTATCAAGTACTGAACTTGTGAAAGTTCAATCAAGTATTTATAGATAAACCCTTTGTCTGACCGATTGTTTTTATTGTTTTATGACAACTTTCTTTTATAACCAGTGCTTAAACGCCTTTATATACAGCGTCTTGAGCCATCGTGTGAGCACGCAGTACGACAGCAGGATGCCTATTATACACTTTTTTTAACACACATACTCACTAATAATTAATCACTAATCACTAATAAATAATAATTAATAATTAATAAATAATAAAATGATGGAAATGACTGATTATATGTTCAGAATAGGTTGCGCCTTTCTGATGGGCGCATTGATTGGCTTGGAGCGGCAGTTCCGCCAGCATAATGCCGGACTTCGCACCAACATCCTCGTTGCGTTGGCATCGGCTGCCTTCACGGTGTTGTCCGTAACGATGACCACGGATAGTGGCGACCCGTCACGTGTGGCGGCGCAGATTGTCTCGGGTATAGGTTTTCTGGGTGGCGGTCTTATTCTGAAGGAGGGATTCACCGTTAGAGGTCTGAATACGGCAGCGACGATATGGTGTTCGGCTGCATGCGGAACGCTTTCGGGCGTGGCTATGTATAAGGAAGGATTTGTGCTGGTGATATTCGTGCTGCTGACGCATTGCCTGCTCCGACCCTTATGCAAGTACATTGTGAAGTGCACCACCAAAGTTTATCATTACACCATACGCGTGGAGTGTCAGCGAAGTGCGTCGGACCTGATTCAGAGCATCATCATGGACACGCTCGCCTTCAACAAGGAGGTGAAGATGAACTCGATGTTCTATAAGGGGGATGGCGAGAAGAACGTAATGGTATGCTGCGACATACAGATACTGGGCGAACACAAGGTGTTGCTCGACCTTGTGGTGTCGCGTCTGCGCTCGCGTCCCGAGGTGAGCAGCGCTGGATGGGACAGGAGAGAAACGCCGCAGGAGGACTTCTAAGCTATTGTTCTTTAGACTTGCATTACTCTCTTTCGTGTTTACCGAGAGATTGTTACCTATATTTAGGTATTGCCGAAAATTGTGAAATGCTGTAACTTTGCAACCGCAATAAGAAAAGCGAATAAAAAAAACTAAGAAGAAAAGAAGAAAGAATGAAACGTATTATTGCTCTTATACTGTTTGGCATTATGAATTTTTCGTTGTCCCAAGCCCAAACGTTCAGCGGCACGTATACTGCGGAATGGCAGTGGGACATGAACAAGAACACCAACTTTGTGAATCTGCTCCGACTGGAGCTTAACGTCCCGCTATGGAACGGGGGCACTTTTGAGGCTGCCACGCTGCATGTGGCCAAGACCAACGACGGCATCATTGACGACTGGCAGGGATTCTCCAACATTGAGGCTGACAATATGTTCGGCGGCATTGCCGTGCTGGGCTACATGCATGAATGGAAGGCTGGTCATGTGTTCGTGGGAGTGCGCAATGTGAATGAGGACTTCTTCACGTCGGACATCACGGCGCTCTTCACCAACAGCTCTTGCGGCATCGTGCCCACGATAGCGTCAAGTTATCCTATAGCCAATTATCCCTTCTCTGGACTGACGGTCTACTTTGACGTGCAGAAGGGAGGATGGCTGTTCCGCAACAGTCTGTATAACGGTGTGGGATATAACGGATGGAAACACGGTGACAATCCGTTCCTCGTACGTCCCAAGAAGGACGGCATCTTCGACATGGCTCAGCTGGAATACTCGCACGATCGTGGTAATTACTTTGCAGGCGTGGCTGTCCATACGCGCCAGTTCACTATTGACGATGAAGGCGAGATGGTGTCTGCGGACGAAGTGGAGCGTAAGACCACTTGCGCCTGGTGGGTGTATGGCGAACAGAGCTTATGGAGGTCGGCGGACAAGGACGTGTCGCTCATGGCACAGTATTCGGAGAATACGTCCCATAGAAGCGGATGTTACAGGTATGCGGAGATAGGGGGCGCTTACCGTGACAGCCTCAATGAGTGTGGCGTGTCAGGACAGTATGCACGTTATCATCAGGGAAAGGAATATTCGTTGGAGTTGACGTGGAAAAGACAGATAAACAAGAATATAGCCATACAGCCAACGTTTCAGTATGTAAATAATGCCAATGGCGACTTCACGGTGCTAAGCGCACGACTTTACTATAGCTTCTAAAAGTTAAAAGTTAAGAGTTGAGGGTTGAGAGTTATGATTTGTTTTATAGATAATATTCTTATTGTTATCTAAGGTAATCATAACTCTCAACCCTCAACTCTTAACTCTCAATTGTATATTACTTCACCATCTTCTTGCCATCTACGATGTAGAGGCCCTTGCCGAGACGGTTGACATCAGTTCCGAGATAACGTCCGTCAATGGTGTAGATGCCCTTGCGTACGTTCTTGAGATTATCGTTCTTTACGGTAACGATGCCTGTCTCGCCTGACGGAACCATCACCTTCACTTCGTCGAGGAAGAAGCGGTCCTCAGCTGAGAAGGTCAGCGAGTTATATCCGGTTCCCTCGAACTCAATGGTAACGTCAGTCCACTTGCCGTCGTCCATGAAGATGCGCTTCAGCATCTGGTTGCCCCAGTATACGTCCAGCGTGTTGTCCTTGCCGAGCCAGGGAGCTGCCTTGAAGGTGAGGACGGTCTTGCCGTTGATGCTGAAGATAGGAGTGATGGCATCGCCGGGGAGAGTAACGGTGCCGAAGCGTGCGCACTTGTTGGCGCCGTAAGCCTTGTTAGAGTAGGTCCATCCTGCTACGTCCGGCTTGAACGATCCGTTGGCACCCTTGTTGAAGATGCCGTCGTTGCCACCTGTTGAGGCGCATCCGTCGAAGGTCTCGTTGAAGAGCACGTCGCCCGGCTCATGGTTGGATGTGCCCTGCATACCGCGGAAACGGAATGACATTGTGCCGTCGCCGTTGCGCTTCATGTCGAGCATGGCCTTGTTCATATACATGTTTCCGTCCACGTTGACATTGAAGAGTGTGGCTGCAGGTGTGGATGTATTTGTAAGGCTGTCATTGCCCTGATACGGATAGGTGTCGCCTGCTGCGGTTCTTTGTGGCGAACCGGTTCTGTTGTTCCATCCGTCAGCGTGGAACGGAGTCATACGTTCATGGCTGGCATCATTGTTGACGCTGTTTGATTTCCATGCCTTCTTGTTATAATCGACATGTGTGATGAGAAGTCCGTTGTTGGGAATACTCTCGTCCCAACCTGTACGCTGGCGGTTGTCCACGAAGTAGAACTCGTTCTTGTTCTGCTCATTATAGATAATGTATGTCTCGCCGTAGTCTGTGAGCGACTTCATATCTGTAATGACAGTGTCAGTCTTAAGCTCCACGGGTGTGGTCCATCCTGCCATCCAGCGTTCGAAGCCAGTGAGGTTGGCTGGGCAGAATCCGTTGCCGTTGTAACATCCCTGATGGAGAAGGTCCCAAGAGTCCATTCCGTAGCTGCCGCTGTATGTGGTGTCGTAGAGGTCAGGATAGCCGAGGCAGTGTGAGAACTCGTGGCAGATGGTGCCCATACCGTCCGCTGTGCCATATCCGTTGAGCTCGCAAGAGCAGGCGTATGTGTCGACATATACGCCGTTGACGTATGCTGCCTGACCATAGTCGCTGTTTGAGAGATAGAACATGTGCGGCCAGATGAGGTCGCTGTTGTTGGTGTTGTTCTCACCGGGTCCGGCGTAGAGCACGAACACCTGGTCGGCATATCCGTCGCCGTCCCAGTCGTAGTCATGGAAGTCCACCTTGTCCTTTACCTCCTTGCATGCCCATGCGACGAGCGTGCCTACGTGTGAGTCGCTATGGCTGGTGTTGTTCTGACCGTAGTAGTTATAGTTTTCCGGTGCGGTGATGGGGCCGATAACGTCAAACGTCAGCTCAAACTGACCGTTGCTCTGAGCATAATAGTAGTCGCGTACCGAGCCTTTGAATACGCCCTCCACGTAGTTCTCCTGGTTGGCAAGCTTTGTGTAGAACTCGTTGTCGTGTCCGCTCTTGAACTTCTTGTTTGGGAACTCCACGAGGATGATGAGTCCTTTCTTCTTTCCGTAATATCCTGTTCCGTCGCCGAACACCTTGCTTGGACTTACGCCCTGCTGCATTGTGCGCAACGGCTTGGCTTTCATTTTCTGGCTTGTCTGCTGCATAGCTGCACGTTTGGCCATGGCATTGGCTTTTCCTTTCTCAAGGTCGAAGGGCACAAATGTGCCGTTGCCGTTGTCGGTGTAACACTTTCCGTCTGCGGCTTGATAATAATGCAGAAACTCGTCGCCTTTGAGCTCAACGGTCAGCTCTGTGCCGTCTGTGAGGCGTATTACGCGCGTAAGACCTTTCTTGGCAGGGGCTGCCCATGAGGCCGTAGCAAGAAATGCAAGGCATAATGACAGTATTGTCTTTCTCATAAAGTGTGATTGGTTATATAAATAAAAATGTTAATGCTAATATGAAATAAGATAGTTTATTGTCAGTAGTAGTTAAACAAATGCAAAATTACACATTTTTATTTCTGCATCTTACAGTTTTGTTCAGAAATATTATTGTAACCCTCTTTTTTCACTCTTTTTTAATTAATTTTGTACTCACTCTGTATAAGCATATTATTATTAACCATAAAACATAACTAAACATGGAAGAAAACGAAAAAGAAATCATTCAGCTTCCCGAAAATGCCTTCACCGAACTGAAGGACGGCGAGCAGTATGAGCCGGTGATGAACCCGAAGAGGGAGTATCCCGAAGTGAACGCATGGTCGGTGACGTGGGGTATCGTAATGGCGATGCTCTTCTCTGCCGCTGCCGCTTATCTCGGTCTGAAGGTGGGACAAGTGTTTGAGGCTGCCATCCCCATCGCCATTATCGCTGTGGGCGTGTCGACGGCTGCGAAGCGCAACAAGGCTCTCGGCGAGAATGTCATCATCCAGAGTATTGGTGCCTGCTCGGGCACTATTGTTGCGGGTGCCATCTTCACGCTCCCTGCCATCTACATTCTGCAGGCTAAGTATCCGGAGATGAGCGTGTCGTTCGTCAAGGTGTTTATGTCGTCATTGCTCGGCGGCATCCTCGGCATCTTGTTTATGATTCCGTTCCGCAAGTATTTCGTCAAGGACATGCACGGCAAGTATCCTTTCCCTGAGGCTACTGCCACGACGCAGGTGCTCGTAAGCGGCGCAAAGGGTGGCAATCAGGCAAAGCCGCTGCTTCTCGCCGGTCTGGTAGGTGGTCTTTACGACTTTATCGTTGCCACTGTGGGATGGTGGAATGAGACCTTTACCACGCGTGTGGTGGAGTGGGGCGCCATGGCTGCTGACAAGGCGAAGCTCGTCTTCAAGGTGAACACGGGAGCTGCTGTCTTCGGCTTGGGCTATATCATCGGTCTGAAGTATGCATTCATTATCTGCCTCGGCTCGTTCGTAGTTTGGTGGCTTATCGTGCCCGGTATGTCCATCGTGTTCCATGATCAGGTGCTGAATATATGGAATCCGGAAATCACGCAGACGGTGGGTCAGATGAGTGCTGAGGAGATATTCAAGAACTATGGCAAGAGCATCGGTATCGGTGGCATCGCCATGGCTGGCATCATCGGCATCATCAAGTCGTGGGGCATCATCAAGGGTGCTGTGTCGCTGGCTGCTAAAGAGATGAAGGGTGGTAAGAATGACGGCGAAGAGACCGTCCGCACACAGCGTGACATCTCGTTCAAGATTATTGCCATCGGTTCCATCGTTACGCTTATCGTGACATTCTTGTTCTTCTGGTTCGGCGTTATGGAGGGCAATCTGCTCTTCGCCATTGTGGGTATCCTGCTTGTGGCTGTCATCGCCTTCCTCTTCACGACTGTGGCTGCCAACGCAATCGCCATCGTGGGATCTAACCCCGTGTCGGGCATGACGCTCATGACGCTTATCCTTGCTTCGGTAGTGCTTGTGGCTGTGGGTCTGAAAGGTACGGGCGGTATGGTGGCTGCGCTTATCATGGGCGGCGTGGTCTGCACGGCTCTCTCTATGGCTGGCGGATTCATCACTGACCTCAAGATCGGCTATTGGCTCGGCACCACACCGAAGAAGCAGGAGACATGGAAGTTCCTCGGTACGTTGGTTTCGGCTGCTACCGTGGGTGGTGTTATGATTATTCTCAACCAGACATACGGTTTTGCAAGCGGACAGCTCGCCGCTCCACAGGCCAATGCTATGGCTGCCGTCATTGATCCGCTGATGAACGGTGTGGGTGCTCCTTGGGCGCTGTATGGCATCGGTGCTGTCATCGCCGTGGTGCTGACTTACTTTAAGATACCTGCCATCGCCTTCGCTCTCGGTATGTTCATCCCGCTGGAGCTTAACACTCCGCTTCTTGTGGGCGGTATCGTAAGCTGGTATGTTTCGACACGCTCGAAGAACCCGGAGGTCAACCGTGAACGCAATGAGAAGGGTACGCTGATTGCCAGCGGATTTATTGCCGGTGGTGCGCTCATGGGCGTGGTTTCTGCCATCCTGCGCTTCTGCGACGTACACCTCGTCAGTGAGGAATGGATGAGCGGATGGCTTGCCAACCCGCTGTCGCAGGTGGCTTCGCTCGTGGCTTACTGCTGCCTCATAGGCTACTTCGTATTTGCTACGAAGGTGAAGAAGTAAGGTGATTGGAATATAAAAGAATAATAAAAAAGGCTTTAATATCGGGTGAATGAATGCCCAATATTAAAGCCTTTTTTAATTGGTAATTATTATTTATTATTTGTTATTTATTATTTGTTAGGGATGGAATTCCTAATTCCTAACTCTACTTCACGCTGATTTCGTCAACGAAGAGGAAGGCAGGCTTGCCTTTGCCGCCGTGCCACTCAGGGATGTTGTGCTCTGATGTGGCAGTCACTTTCACGTAACGTGTGGTGGTCTGCGGGAAAGTCAGCTCGTAAGTGTAGATGTTGTCAGGTGTCTGCTCCTCAAGTGCGGGGAGTGACTTGCTTGCCACCTTTGTGAATGACTTGCCGTCGGCAGACACGCTCACCTCGATGTTGCGTGCATCGAAAATCCATGAACCCTTGTCCACGCAGGTGTTGAGGCTCACGCTTGAGACATCGGTGTTCTGCTTAAGGTCGATGACTGCCTCAAGGTCGTTGCCGCTGAAGCCGAGCCAGCGTCCAGTGCCGAAGCCCTTGTCGCCGAGAAGTCCGTCAGTGAGAGTGGCTCCACCCTTGTATGTGTAGTTCTTGTGAGTGGGCTGGAGCAGTTCTACGGGGCAAGCTGTGGCCTTGTTGAAGCTGATGTCCTGGCTGGTCACGCTGCTTCTCTTGCCGTTGCGGAAGGCAGCTGCACGGATTTTTGCCGACTTCTGCAAAACGATAGCGCCTGTATAGAGAGTGCTGTTGGCTGTCGGCTCGGTGCCGTCGAGTGTGTAGCGGATCTCAGCATTGCCAGCTGTGGTCATGTGAATGAGAATCTCGCGCCACTTATTGTCGCTGTCTACGTGAATGGCCACGTTGTAGAGATGCTTGGCGTAGTTATATCCGAGACGGTCATACATGTGAGTGAACTCTGTCAGACGGTTGGTGAAGCTGTTGTAGTCCTTCAGTGCGGGCTGGCTCCACTGCACCTCGCTGAGTGCTGCCAATCGGGGCAGAGCCATATACTGCATCTGCTTGAAAGTGGGCATATACTCTGTCCAGATGTTTGCCTGTACGCCGATGATGTGGCGTGCCTCGTCTGCTGTCAGCTCCTTAGGCATCGGCTCGTAAGAATAGACGGTCTCGAGGGGCAGGTAACCACCGATGGCAAGAGGCTCGTTGGCCTTGTCGAGCGACTGATAATAGTCGAAATAGAGATAGCTGTTAGGGGTCATTACCACGTCGTGATGCTGCTTTGCTGCTGCGATGCCTCCTGATTCGCCACGCCATGACATGACGGTGGCGCCCTCAGCGAGTCCGCCTTCGAGTATCTCGTCCCATCCGATTGTGTTGCGTCCGAGCGACTTCAGGTAGTTGGAAGCATGTGTGATGATGTAGCTCTGCAGACGTTCCTCGGCAGAATGGCCGTCCTTTGCCTCAAGGTTAAGAGCCTTGATGCGAGCCTGACACTTGGGGCACTTCTGCCACTGGGTCTTCGGACACTCGTCGCCACCGACGTGGATATACTTAGACGGGAAAAGCTGTGTGATTTCCTTCAGTACGTTGTCAATAAAAGTAAGGGTCTTGTCGTTGCCGGCGCAGAGCACGTTGTCAGACACGCCCCACTTCTGCCACACCTCGTAAGGACCGCCGGTGCATCCCATGTCTGGGTAAGCGGCAAGAGCAGCCTGCATATGTCCGGGGAGATCAATCTCAGGAACGATGGTAATATAGCGGTCTGCGGCATACTTGACGATGTCGCGAATCTGCTTCTGGGTGTAGAAACCGCTGTAAGGCTTGCCGTCATACTTGCCTGAATTGTGACCGATGACGGTCTGCGCACGCTTCGAACCAATCTGTGTGAGCAACGGATACTTCTTTATCTCAATGCGCCATCCCTGGTCGTCAGTAAGGTGCCAGTGGAAGCGGTTGATGTTGTGCAGCGCGAGCATGTCGATGAACTGGCGCACGGAGTCGGCAGTTACGAAGTGGCGTGATACGTCGAGATGGGTGCCACGGTATGCGAAGCGTGGTGCGTCAGTGATGTGAACGGCTGGAATGCTTACCTTCGATGCCTTGCCGTTGACGAGAGGCAGCGACTTGCGCAGGGTCTGGATGCCATAGAAAACGCCTGCTGCCGATGCACCTGAGATGCGTATCTGCTTTGCGTCAGCGTCCAGCTTGTATCCCTCAGCGTTGGCGATGGTCTTGTCGATGGTGAGGATGATGGTTGCGCCGTTCTTGCCCTTGCCGACAGCGGGGCGGATGCCGGTTGCCTGATCGATGTAAGAGGCGAGCATATTGGCGTTACGCTTCATGTCCTGGTTGTTGGTGCCAAGGCTGATGACGGTCTTTGCGCTCAGTGTAAACGGTGCGTCATTGCTGACGTTCACCTGCTGCGGACGCGGAATGATGTTGAAGTCCGCAGTCTGTCCCGCTGCGGTAGAGGGTAGGAGGAAAGCCATTGCAGCCAAAGCTCCTGTCAGTAGTTTTTTATTCATAGTTTGTTTTTTAGTATATTGCTATTCTATACCTAAGACTATATAAATACACAAAAAGGGGGTATGGCTTTTTATGTCTTGTTCGTACCTTTTTTCGCTACGCCGGTATTGTCCGGATCAGCTCAGAGGGTATTATCTCAGACGGAAATGTTCCGCCACCCCTTGGCTTATGCTTTGTAAACCATTGCAAAGGTATATCTTTTTTTCGTAATAATGTAATTTTTAGGGCGCAAACCATCCCCACCGTGACTTTTGTCACGGTTATGGAGGTGTTTACTAATTTAGTTGTAGCGTTATGCGTTGCTTACAACTGTCTCAAAATCATTGATGTTGTAGATGTCGTTCATCTCATAGCCTTTGTCGCGCTTCATGTTGGCAAGGGCGCGGCAGAGTCCGTTCTCTGTAGGGTATGCCGACTCATCAAGTTCCCAAAGGCACTGGTTGTTAAGGCATCTTTCCAGAAAACGTGGTGATACGTAGGTCTTTACTTGCAAGACCGTCTGTGTGTTTCCTTCTGTGTCCTTGAAGATGATTGCAGAAACGAGTGCTTTTGCGCTTGGCTGTGAAGCCTTTTGCAGCTCGCGTTCGTGTTCGATGCGTCTTTGTATTTCCATCTTCAGTTTTTTGATTGCTGCGACGAGTTTCTTGTTCACGCAGTTCACCATAATCTCATTCTTATCGTTCTTTGCAGTTTCCATAATTACACGTTATTTATATTTTACAATTAGCGATTCTCTTTTTATATCGTAGTTAAGTCTTTAAACGTGTAGTGTGTTTTGTAGCAGTGCGTAAACTTAATGTACAGTTTGTACTCTTTGTCTATATATATATTATAATGTTGGGATGTGGGGTTTTTATTTCGTATCCTTTCCTTTAACAGGAATTTATGAGAGATTATCTTGAGTCCCAACGATGTCGCTATATCCAATAGCCTTTATAGGTCATGGTTTGTGTGGCATCGTTGGGACCACAAGTGTTTTTATGCGTCAGTAGTCATTACTTGCAGTTGGGGCACCAAGGCTTAAGCTGCTGGAAGAAGTCGTTGCCCTTGTCATCCACGAGGATGAATGCGGGGAAGTCCTCCACCGTAATCTTCCAGATGGCCTCCATGCCGAGCTCCGGATACTCCACGCACTCGATGCTCTTGATGCTGCTCTGTGAGAGAACAGCGGCTACGCCACCGATGGTGCCGAGATAGAAACCGCCGTGTTTCTTGCATGCGTCTGTAACCACCTGTGAGCGATTGCCCTTGGCAATCATCACAAGGCTGGCACCGTTAGCCTGGAACTCATCAACGTACGGGTCCATACGGTTGGCTGTTGTCGGGCCCATTGATCCGCAAGGATATCCTTCCGGAGTCTTTGCAGGTCCTGCGTACAGAATCGGGTGGTTCTTGAAGTACTCAGGCATCTGCTCACCAGCGTCCAGACGAGCCTTCAGCTTGGCGTGAGCGATGTCGCGAGCCACGATGATGGTGCCCTTGAGGTTGACGCGTGTGCTTACGGGATACTTAGACAGCTCTGCGCGAACTGCGTCAATGCCCTTGTCGAGGTCTATCCCGATTCCCTTTGTGCCCTCGCCCGGACGACGAAGCTCTTCGGGGATAAGCTCAGAAGGATTGGCGTCCATCTTCTCAAGGAACACACCGTCCTTAGTGATCTTAGCCTTGATGTTGCGGTCTGCAGAGCAGCTTACGCCCATACCGATGGGGCAGCTTGCGCCGTGACGCGGCAGACGGATTACGCGGATGTCGTGAGCAAGATACTTGCCGCCAAACTGTGCGCCGAGTCCGATCTTGTGAGCTTCCTTGAGGAGCTTCTCCTCGAGGTCGATATCACGGAAAGCACGTCCTGTCTCGTCGCCTGTTGTGGGGAGCGAGTCATAGTACTTGATGGAAGCGAGCTTCACTGTCAGGAGGTTCTTCTCTGCTGATGTTCCACCGATGACGAATGCGATGTGGTACGGAGGACAAGCCGCTGTACCGAGGCTCTTCATCTTCTCCACGAGGAAGGGGAGCAGTGTGCCCTCGTTCTGGATTGTGGCCTTTGTCATGGGGTAGAAGTATGTCTTGTTGGCTGAGCCGCCACCCTTTGCCACCATTATGAAGCGATATTCGTCGCCCTCAGTAGCCTCGATGTCTATCTGTGCGGGGAGGTTGCAGCGTGTGTTCACCTCGTCATACATATTGAGCGGAGCGTTCTGCGAGTAGCGGAGGTTGTCCTGTGTGAAGGTGTTGTATACGCCGAGTGAGAGAGCCTCTTCGTCCTCGAAGTCGGTCCATACGCGCTGGCCTTTCTCGCCGTGGATGATGGCTGTACCGGTGTCCTGGCAGAAGGGAAGCACGCCCTTGGCTGCAGTCTCTGCGTTGCGGAGGAACTGGAGAGCCACGTACTTGTCGTTCTCTGAAGCCTCAGGGTCTGAGAGAATCTTAGCCACCTGGAGGTTGTGCTCGCGACGGAGCATAAACTCAACGTCGTGGAAAGCCTGCTGTGCGAGCAGTGTGAGTGCTTCCTTCGAAACCTTCAGAATTGTCTTGCCTTCAAACTCGCCGGTGCTTACGCCTTCCTTGGTGAGCAGACGGTATTCAGTAGTGTCCTCGCCCATCTGGAACATAGGAGCATACTTGAAATCTGGTGTGGATGCCATAATGTTATATTGTTTAAAAGTGTTTGGTTTTTTATTCTATCTGCAAAGATACTGCAAATCGGAGACAAAACAAAAAGAAATCATCCATTTTTTATAAATGTAAAATGAATGATTTCTATAATACATGTCTTCCTGTTTATTTCTCGAAAACCACGCCTCCGAAGAAGTCGGGTCTGTGGAAGTCGGGCTTGGGAAGGTCGATGGGATAGAGTGAGAGGAAGTGTGGGTGGGGCAGTTTGTCGCCGCACTTATACACGTTTCCCTTTACTTGAAGTCCTGCGAATGATTCCAGATGGTGATGATAATAAGCCTCTGTCGGCACGGCGAGGCAAAGCTGCCATGTCTGCTCTCCCTCGATGTTGTCAAAGGGAGTGCGTCCGAGCGATGACCAGCGGTCCACCTTGTCGAGCACTTCCTGCGGTGCTCTCTCGCGTCCCTCGCGCTTCGGACCGAAGCCGATGAGCATTGTTCCTGCGGCGTTGCACTCCATGTTATAGTAAGTGCCGTCTGCCACAGGCGAGAGGAACAGCTCGCAGCACGAGTCTTCCCATACATTGCCGTCGTCGTGAGGAGCCACGGCACGCACCGTCTCCTCCGTCACTCGGTAGTTGATGAGCAGCTGTGCGCCGTTGTGCGCCATTCTCACTTCCATCTTCGGGCGATAGGGGAACGCCTCTGCCCAGCAATGGTTGTCCACGGGTACGAAACCTATTCCGGCTTCGTCCATAATACGACAAATCTCAGCCGCCTTTACATTGGTGGCTGAGATTCGCTTTATGTTGAATTCCTTCTCCATATATTGGTTTTTGTTAAACCACCTTCTTCTTACAGGTTGTTCTTCTCGATGTCCTTGAAGTAGCGGTATGTGCTGACCTTCAGCTCATCGGTAGCAGCCTCGTCAGCTACGATGATGCCGTGCTGGTGGAGCTGGAGAATAGAGATGGTCCACATCTGTGTAACCGGACCCTCTACTGCAGCCTGGAGAGCGCGTGTCTTGTTGTGACCGTTTACGAGAATCATCACCTCGCGTGCAGACATAACTGTGCCTACGCCTACTGTGAGAGCTGTTGTCGGAACCTTGTTTACGTCGTTGTCGAAGAAGCGTGAGTTAGCCACGATGGTGTCTGTGGTCAGAGTCTTCATACGTGTACGTGATGTGAGTGAAGAGCCCGGCTCGTTGAAGGCGATGTGTCCGTCAGGACCGATGCCACCGATGAAGAGGTCGATGCCGCCTGCTTCCTCGATCATCTGCTCGTAGTGAGCGCACTCAGCCTCGAGGTCCTCTGCGTTGCCGTTGAGGATGTGGATGTTCTCCTTCGGGCAGTCCACGTGGTCAAAGAAGTTCTTTGCCATGAATGAGTGGTAGCTCTCGGGATGGCTCTCAGGCAGACCTACATATTCGTCCATGTTGAAAGTGAGGACGTTCTTGAAGGATACGCGTCCCTCCTTGCAAGCCTGTGCCAAAGCACGATACATGCCGATGGGTGATGAACCGGTAGGCAGACCGAGCACGAACTTGTGGTCGGGTGTCGGGTTGAACTTGTTGATACGCTCGATAACATGCTCAGCAGCCCACTTTGACAGCTGGTCATAATCCTTTTCAATAATTAGTCTCATAATATTATAAATATGTATGTTAGTTGATTATGTTTACAATATATATATAAGTATGTATATCCGTGTGGTTTAATTGTCCTCCCACGGCGAGATCATCTCTTCGGGCCACAGGTGGTGTGCGTATGTATATCCGCAGAGCTTGAAGAGGCTGGTCATGCGTGTCAGTCTTTGCTTGAAGGCACCGAAGTCTTTCGGGGCGCTGCTCCACTGCACCTCGCTGAGCGCCGACATACGCGGAAGGCTGTAGTATTCCACGGCTTGCGGGCAAGTCAGATATTCTGTCCACACGTTAGCCTGCACTCCGAGGATGTGGCTCTTTGCCTTTGCTGACATGCCTTCTGCGAGCGGTTCGTAACCGTAAACCTTCTCCACGCTGATAAATCCGTCACGCGGCGACGGTTCGTAGAGTGTGCTGGTGTCCGTCTGGCAGAAGTCGAAGTAGCAGTATGTCGTGGGCGACATTATCACGTCATGTCCCTTTTCTGCCGCCTTCTCTCCGTTGGCGGTTCCGCGCCAGCTCATGATGGTGGCGCTCTGGTTTATGTCGCCTTCCAGAATCTCGTCCCAGCCTATTATGCGTTTTCCGTTCTGATTGAGGAATCGCTCCATGCGGTTGGTGAAGTAGCCCTGCAGCGTCTTTGCTGTCAGTCCGTGCTCCTTAGCCACTGCCTGGCATTTCGGACATTCTGCCCAACGCTCTGTAGGCGTTTCGTCGCCTCCGATATGGACAAATTCGGATGGGAAAATGTCAGAGAGTTCTTTCAGCACGTCCTCGCAGAAAGCATAAATCTTCTCGTTGCCGAGGCAAAGCACGTCCAGATAGATGCCCCATCTGTGTCCCACCTCGTAAGGACCGCCCGTACATCCGAGCTCGGGATAGGCGGCGAGAGCTGCCTTCATGTGTCCTGGCATATCAATCTCAGGGATGACGGTGATGTATCGTTGGCGTGCGTACTCCACGATGTCGCGAGCTTGATCCTGAGTGTAGAATCCGCCGTATTCTCTCTGGTCGTCCACCATCGAGTTGAATCCGACGATGGTGCCCGAACGTTTCGATCCTATGCTCGTAAGACGCGGATATTTCTTTATCTCGATTCGCCATCCCTGGTCGTCGGTGAGATGCCAGTGAAAGACGTTCATGTTATGCATAGCCATGAGGTCAAGATATTTCTTGATGAAGTCCACGGTGAAGAAGTGGCGCGAGCAGTCGAGCATCATGCCGCGATAACCGAAGCGGGGCTGGTCGTCTATTCTTACCGGGCTCAGCTCTATGCAGTCTGTCTGCTCTCCGACGGGCACAGATTTGCGCAGCGTCTGAATGCCGTAGAACACGCCCTTCGCTGATCCGCCGGTAATGACGATGCCTTTCTTGTCCACGCTGATGCGATAAGCCTCTTCGCCCATCTTGCTGTCCGTGCAGAGTGTGATGGCGTTTTTCTGCGCCTTGCCTGAAGCTGTGTTAGTGGAGAGCCTTATGCCGGTGGTCTGAGCCAGATAGTCAGCGAGGAACTTTGCGTTACGCTTCATCGCCTCGTCACTGCCAGTGTATATGATGCGTGTGGCTGAGGAGAGCATGAAGGGTTCGCCTTTCTGCATGCTTACGCTTGCAGGCAACGGCACGATGTCGTAGCTCGCCTTGACCGCGGCGCTTGTCGTGGTTGTTATCATTGTCATGATGAGAGATATGATTATTATAATTCTGTTCATACCTAAGTGAATTTGTTTTAGTTTTAAGAAGTCATGGGGTGTGGTGTGTCGTGGCTGCTTATTCTATACATTTTTGTTAAATTGCAAAAGTGCTCCGGCATCACACCGGAACACTTTTTGTTTGATTGTAGTAGTAGTTGTAACTAAATAAGCAGTCATGAGTTAGTTGAAAATCGGTTTTCTCATTTACCGCCGTAGCGGTTATGCTTTGTTTGTTTATGCAAAGTTAACAATTAATTGCCGACCATCAAAGACAATTCATCAAAATCCTCCTTTTCTTTATCTTTTTTAATGCTTTACTCTTCGTAGGCATTTTTTTTAATAAGTGGTTGTGATTTTGGAATAATATAAAAAAGTTGAGAGCTTAGAGCCGTTCTGACTCAAAACTCTCAACATTTATTTCTTAATTGTTTGAATTATCTAACCACCTTCTTCGACTGCTTTGTGCCGTCCTTCATAGTGATGGTGCGGATGTATACGCCCTTGCCCGGACGCAGAATCTGACGTCCTGAGAGGTCGGTGAATGTGATTGACTCCACCTTGCTTTCCTCTGGAGTTGTGGTCTTGATGCCAGTCGGGTCAGAGATGTAGTACTCTGTGATGCCTGACGAGTAAGTTACGGGCTTGCCGTCCACTTCGTCCACGTAGAGAGCTTCCATGCCCACCTTCACCTTCGGCTCGTGGAAGTAGTAGAGGCGGCGTGTGTTGTCGTCAATTTTGTAGAAGTGGAGGTCGTCGTCGAATGTGTAAGGCACGAGGTCCATCTCCTTCTCCACGTTCGGATATTCCTCCGGTGTGAATGTCAGCATCTCGCCATCGATGTAGAAGCTGTAGTAGAGCTTTGACGGGTCAAGGTAGTTGCCGTCCACTGAGTAATAGCTCAAGAGGAACTCCACGCCACCGTATGCAGGTGTCACGCCAGTGTACCAAGGCATATATGAAGAGAACTTCGGAGGCAGCGGGCTGTTGGGCACTTCCACCCACGGGCTGATCAGAGGCACGCGGTAAACGTCGAAGATGTCTGTGCTCTTCAGCGGCTCACGCTCGCCGTCGCTCTGATGGATGCCCATCTTCTGCTTTGAAGAGAGTGTGTTGACTGACGGGTCGTATGTAAATACGAGCGGCTCCTTCACTATATAGGTGCTGTCATAAGCGTCGCCGTATGGAGTGTAGGCTGTCTTATAGTCCACGCGTGAAGCATAAGCATAGCATACTGTTGTGGTGTCGATGCCCACGAACGATGTTGACGGGAATGTCGCTTCGTTGTTCTTCATCGTACCCTTAATCCAGTAACCCTTGAGGTTGGTGGAGAGGTTGCCGAGATATACGTCGTCACCGTCGATGGCATACTTCACGGGCCACTGCTGTGCCTGGTCGTTGAGGTCCATGTAAAGCATCAGACCGTCATACACCTTTGTGTTCTCGGAAGGCTTGGTGGTGTTGTTCTCGATGTTGATGCCCTCGAAGTTGTTTTCGCCGTAACCGGTCCATCCGCCGGTTGGCGTACACATACCGCAAGCCATATTATCGCAAAGCGTCAGCTTGCCGTCTTTCCATACATACTTCAGAGTCTGCGATTCCTCGTCTCTTACGTAAGTTCCGTACTTGTCGGTTTCCTCCACAACCATCTTGTAGAGCTTGCCGTAGCTGGTGACGTCGTTGAAGGTCTCTTCCCAGATTACCTGCGGAAGGTCGAAGGCGATGGTGTCGCCCTGTGCCTTGTAGCCCTTAATCCACGACTTGCCATAGAGGCTGCTGATGGGGTTCTCCAGCCATACAGCTCCGTCCTCGGCGAATACCATACGGGTCCACTCGCCGTGGGATGTATAAGCTTTGGCGTTACCAAAGAAGCCGTAGTAACCCTTCGACGAACGGTAAAGATTTACTACCTCACCTTTTGGCTTTTCGGTGAAGGGCTTCTCATCCTGTGCCGACACTGAGGTTAATGAAAGTGCGGCAAGACATACGGAAAGTAAAGTTTTTTTCATGATGCTTTTTTTACTTATTACTTATTATTTATAACTTATTATTTTTTTATTGAGACTCTCAACTCTCAACTGTTAAAGCATCGCTTTCACAGTATGAGCAGTTCCTCCCTGCTCCAGTCTGAACACGTAGACGCCGTGGCTGAGCTGTGAGAGGTTGACGGTCTGTCCGCTGGCTGTGATTTTCTTGGCTGCCACCTTCTGTCCGGTGGTGGTGTAGATGCTGAGTGTGGCGTTGCCCTTGGCGGCGTACATCACCCGTGCGGTGCGTGCGTTGCGGTCTGTTGTGATGCTGAACAGCTGTACGTCAGCCTGCGTGTCGCTGATGCCGGTCTTGCCAGCTGCAATCTGCAGACCTGCGTAAGCATCTATCTTGCCTGCGCCCCATTTGTTGCGGTCGCATGAGTCAGCGCTGCCGGTGTTATAGTCATGGCGTGACGAAGCATTCAGAATGGAGCGGATGTCAGCCGGGGTGAGTGTCGGGTTGGCTTGCAGCCAGAGTGCCACGGTGCCAGCCACGAAGGGTGACGACATTGACGTACCCATGTTCACGTCATAATAGTCGTTGCCGTAGCTGCTCTTGTCCACCGTTGTCAACGGGAAGAATCCCTGATAATACTTTGATGTAGCTGAAACGATGGCGCATCCGGGAGCTGCTACGTCCGGCTTGTAGCGTCCGTCTGTTGTGGGACCGCAACTTGAGAAGAGCGAACGTTCGCCGAGATTGCCCACCACCTCAGGATTGAGGTCGTACACGTTGCCCATGAAGTTTTGATAGCTGTCTTTGGTGTTATACGATCCTGCCGTGATGACGTCAGGACTGATGCCGCCAATCTCTGCTATGGTGTAGTTGGCATCGCCGTTTGTCCATCCTGTCTTGCCCTCGCTGAGGAAGTTGCCCGTCACGTCACAGTTCCACATGTGCACGGTGCTGCCCTCGCTGCCGGTTACCACCAGTCCGATGCGGCGGTTGTTGTCGAAGCTGGATGTGCGATATAGCGCCAGCACCTCCGGGCGGTCGTTGTGCGAGTCCACCTGCAGAGCCATCTGCACGTTGCCTTCCACGCCGCATCCGTCTGGGAACGTATATTTCATGTCGGCAGCGCCGTCCGTAGCCACCTCTGACGATTCAGCCAGAATGCTTCCGTCGTTCGTGTCCACCACCACAGCCTTCACCTTCAGCGCAGCGTCCTTGTCGCTCCAGATGTCGATGCGGGCTGTCTTGGCGCCGGCAGAAGCGTCGTTGAAGCCAATCATGGTCTTCATCATTGTGTCGCCCTCCTTGAATGTCTTCGAGGCATGCACCTGCGTAGCGCCCTCGTTGCCGGCAGCGCCCACGATTATTCTGCCCGGACCCACCAGCTCTGCCAAGGCGCGGTCGGTGGCTGATGTGCCGTCGTGCGGACCGAGGTGTGTGCCCAGACTGATGTTTACGACGCATGGCTTGCCCACGCTTTCGGCATAGTCAAACACATACTTGATGCCGTCGATGACGCTGGTGTTCTGCGATGAGAAGCTCACCAGCACGATGTCAGCGTCTGGAGCCACACCATAATATTTAGACGACTGGTCAGAACCTGCGGCTATGCCAGCCACGTGAGTGCCGTGGAAAGTCTCTGACATATCACAGCGTTGCAGTTTCATCTCCTTCAGTGTGGTATATTCAGCGCCATATCCGTATTTTTCGGGTGCGGTGCCACTCGTGGCTGACTGGTCCCATACGCGTGCCACGCGAGTTTCCGTATAGTTGTTCTTGAGGAAGTCGGCGTGTGCATACTCAAAACCGTTGTCCACGATGCCCACCACTACGCCCTTGCCGGTGTAGTCGCCGAGGCTTTCGGTGGCTGTATGGCAAGCGTCCACGTTGGCGTCAGCGCGTGCGTTGTCCATGAGGAGGCGTGCTTCCGTGCCGGCCTGGATGTTCGTCACGCCGTCAATGGCTGCTATGGTGTTGATGGAGGAAATGGGCAGCGATGCCGTTACGACGCCACCAAGGACCGAGCGGACCGTCACGCCGTGCTTGCGCAATTCGTCTGCCACCTTGCTGTCGTCCACGCTGATAAATGCCGATACCATTCTGTCGGCTGGGGCATTCATTCCGTTTTTCTGTACAGCTTCCTTCTTCTGTGCTTCCCAATCGTTCAGCATCAGGCTTGTGTTAGGCGAAAGCTTCTGTGCCTGAGCATGGAAGGCAGCTGACAGTATGACTGCTATAAGTATTTTTCTCTTTTTCATTCTCTTCAGTTTTGTTTAGGGTCCTATTATATATATAGGTTAGTAAGTTTGGCGATTTCACTGCTATCGGGCGCAAATTTAGGTAATTTTTCTCAGACTCACCATTCTTTTAACATTAATCTTTTTCTTTTTTTCTCAAATTTTGTAAGCGAAAGGAGTTATTGGAATAAACTGATATAAGCAAGAACCTGTTCTGTCAACTTTTTCATTGACGGAACAGGTTCTTGCTTATAAAGAGAGAATCATTGGGTCCGTTAACGTCGAACTCACGATATATTACTAATTTTTCTTCTTGCCAGTCAGTCGTGCGAGATATTCAATACCGTAAACCGGCCACATCGGTACTTTGCGTATATTGGTTCTTACGGCAGGAATGTCCAGTGCCATGAACAAGAGCGTCATGATGCCGCTTATCCAGATGACAATACCATATATCTGCTTTATGGCCACGTTCATCATGCTTGGCAGATAACTGTCCATGAATGCTGTAAAGTCAAACTGCTGCATGTTGATGTGGGTAAGCGTAAGCTGCTGTCCGTAGCGTGCAATATCATCATTCATAAACGTAGAGAACCAGTGTGTGTAGATGCCATAACCGGCGGCTCCTGCCAGATACATGTGGAAGATGTTGAAGACAAACAGTCCCATGAAGAATTGCTCCAGGTCGGGAACCGACTCGTCGAGCGACCACATCAGTGTGGCAGCAAGAATGGAGTATGCTGCACCACGACAAATGATAGGCAGACGGAATTGCTCGATATTGACACCCATATCAAGGGTGAAATACATCAACAGGGCATATGCAAGGATAAACCCAAAACCAATGGCAAAGAGTTTCCAGACTTTCCATTTTAGCACTTTGAGCCACAGTAGGTCGATGGCAATGCCGATATAGAAGCCGGGCAATGCCCAGAGAAACAACTCTTCCTTGGTATGCTCTTCGAGTTTTAGAACCTCAGCGCAGAGTATCTCCTCCAGCGTATGTTCGCATCCAAAAAGAAATTCTCCGACAATTACAACCACCATGATAAGGAGCACATTGCGCAATCTGAATATCTTGAAATCGACGTACGGATTGTTCACTCGTGGCAAGCGATGTATCAACACGCCGGTCAGAAGTATCGCAACACCCACGAGAATGCGAAGCTCGCGACTGTCCATCCACATCTTATAGTCACCATATACGCATATATAACATACCACTAACATTATCAAGCTGATGAGCAGTCCGCTTGGCAAATCAATACCCTTGAGGCTTAAGCGCTGTGGCATAGGACAGAACGGTCGGCATAGCACCAGTTGGACGGTCATAATCAGGCACATGAATCCCACAATGAAGATGTGCATCATCTGCCAAGTGAAATGATAGCCAAACCATGCTGCAAGAAATGCACTACCCTCGATGGAGGTGAGCAGCACGATATGTAGCACTGGAAAGAATACAGCAAAGTCGCGACGAGGCGTAATCCACAGCTGTATGTTGCTCATGTGCTCGAAAGTGCCTTGCAGTTTTGCCATTCCTTCGATGAAACATACCACAAGCAGCAGTGGCATGAAGGTGGTGTGGATGGTGACGAGATTGCACACCGAGACCACTATGGCTGATCCGATGATCAGCTGTTGGTTGGTAAAGCGAAACTTCATGCGGAAAAGCATCGGAAAATAAATCGCCATACCTGCAAGATTGGCATAGAGCAACATCATCAGGTCTTCAATCATAAAATTGGTGGAACCCTGTATGTCCTCAAGCGCACCAAGATACATGCCGCCAGAAAACTGAAAGCCAAACACGCAGAGCACATATATCCACGGCTGAATACATTTAGGAACCCAGTCGCGAAACATAGGCATGGCAAAACCCATGCCGGCTGGAGGGGGAGGAGGTAATGGAAGCATAATCTTCGGATTAGTATTTCACCTCACATTCCAGATTATAGCCGGCACGGAGCTTCTTCATGTCCTCAGGCTTGTTGCCGTCAAACTTGATTCGCACGGAGACACGCTGTTCCACCTTAACGAAATTGCCGGTGGCATTGTCGATTGGCAACAGTGAGAAAGCACTGCCCGTGGCGCTGCTGATACGCTCAACATGTCCTTTGTATTTAACGCCTGGCACCGCATCGGCTTTCATCTCCACCTCAGCTCCTTCATGGATGTTAGGCAGTTGGCTTTCCTTATAGTTGGCTTCCACCCAGATGCTGTTGGCATCTACGATGTTTACCAGCGTCTGACCTGGCTGTACAAGCATGCCTTCCTGAATGTCTTTTGTGCCTACGACGCCATCACATGAAGCGATGATATAGCAATATGAAAGGTTCAGGCGGGCAAGACGGAGTTGTGCTTCGGCTACACTCTCTCCTGCACGACTTTGTCCAAGGCGATGCTTCTGCTCGTTATTGACCACAGCCGTAGCCTTACGGGAGGCTGATGCCTGCGACAGTCGTGCCTGTGCAGCACGATAGCGGCTGACAGCCTGTTCATACTGTGTTTTCACATTGTCAAACTGCTGTTGGGTTACAGCTCCTTTCTTCAGCAAGGCAGCAAAGCGGTCATAGTCTTTCTTGGCATTGTCCATACCTTCTTTAGCCTCTGAAATGCCGGCTGTTGCCACTCGCATACCTACAGCAGCCACCATTACGTTGTTTTCCACGGTATTCATGCTGGCACTTACAGCTGACGAACCAGACTGCTGACCTTTGACGGCTGCTTCCGCCTGAGCCAGTTGCAGACGAAATTCTGCATCCTCAATCACAACGAGCGTATCACCCTTTTTCACATGCTGAAACTCCTCGAATCTTACTTCCTTGATAAATCCCTGTACACGAGTGTTCTGAGGTGTGACATGCTGTCTCACTCGGGCATTGTCCGTAAATTCCACATTGCCAAAGTGGCTGAAGTTCACAATAACAATGATTGCTCCGACGGCAATCAGACAGATAACAAGAGTGTTGTAAGCGTATTTCTTGATATTTTCCATTTCTATAATTTATTATAATTGTCCTGTGATATATTTCATTTTGTAATATGCGTATGCGATATTTATACGTGCATCCACCTCGTTCAGTTCAGCATCCAGCTTCATATTGCTGGCGTCTATCATGTCTGTGATGAGTGCCAGCTGATTGAGATAACGGTTGTTTACCACTTCATAGTTTTGCTGAGCCAGTTGCACATTCTTCTGCTGGGTCTCCAGTTCCACATAGCTCTGCAGATAGTTGGTATGTGCAGCCTGAACATTATTATTAAGCTGTTTGGCTGCTACAGCTTTCTGTTCTGAGGCTGCTTTACTTTGAAGTTTGGCTTGGTTCAACTTTTTATTGCTCTTGAAAATCGACGACAGTTGGTATTTTATGCCAATGCCCACATACCACACATTGAGATTCTTGTCGATGGGAGGCAGCTCGAAAGTGATAGGACCGTTCAGATTATTCTGAGCCACCACAGCCACCTTGGGCAACAGTTCGCTCTTGGCAAGCTTTTCCTGCTGTTTTGCCATTTGTTCATTGACAGCCACCATTTGCAGTTGAGGGCTTGTAGCCTCTGCTGTCTGTTGCCAATAATCTTCGCTGTCCTTATTAAATACTGCTATGGCAACATCATCCGTTGGTTCTATCTCTTCTGTCTGGTCAATGCCGAGCGTATTGCAAAGTTGGTGATTCAGAATCTTACGAGTGTTCTGCAGCTTGGTAAGATTTAGCTTCAGTGTCTCCATTTGCAGTTCATAACGAGTGATGTCGTTTTTGAGAGCCACACCTTGCTGATGCTTCTCTTTGATATTCTCAATAAGTTTCTGAGTAAGCGCGATATTGCTTTTGAGTACCTTCTCACGATTGGCAATCTTCTCCAAGTCAAGATATTGCCCCAATGCTATAAATCGCTGATTCTGTTCGTTGAGTGTCAGGTCTAATTGGGCTTGCTTAGCTCTGAGTTCTGACATACGTATGCCAGCATTGATAGCTCCACCGGAATATATTGTTTGCTGCACATCCAGCAGAAACTGATTTCCAAAATGCGGGGAAGTGAGGTTCTGTGCATTGGTAAAGTCACGGTCTGTCATTAAGGCATTGCCGATGTAGCTTGCACTGAGTTGGGCACTGATGTCTGGCAGTCGTTGGCTCTTTGCTGCTTTGATGCCTTCTTGCGCAGCGTCTACGGAAGTCTTTCCGGCCCGAATGCTGGTATTGTTTTTGTCTATCAGTTTAAACATTTCTTCGATGCTCATCCTGTGCTGAGCCGAAGCTGATAGGGTAGAGGCGAGAAACATCGCCAAAATCATTCTGTTATTCATATTCTCTTTGAATTTTCGAGTGCAAAGTTACAGGTTTTTGGAGAGCGTAGACTTACAAAAATGTAGTCAGAACTTGACAATACGGGAAATGTAAGGCGTTTTATGTCAATTCCTACATCTATAATTGATACTATTTATTTGCTGTAGTATTCTCTTTTTCTTAACTTTGCAGCGTGAACGAAACAGAATTTATAATTTTTGATAAATCAGCGATAGATAAGGAAGTTCATGCAATCGACCATGGTGCTATCGTATATTCACACTCGGGTAATGCTCGAGTGCGAATCAATTTTGAGTATTGGGATTTAAGTAGTAAGGATGTCCTTATCTTCTTTCCTGGAGATATGGTGAAATGGGAAGTCGTAGATGATGACTTTTCTGCATATGTTATCAGATACAGTAGTGATATCCTACGTTCAGCAAGCATGAATGTGGAGCATGCCGTCTATGATTCACTGAAGTCTGACAGGCGCTGTGGGTATGAATATCTGATTAATGAAGTGGTGGACAGCATGTTCCGTATATTCAAGTTCTATTTTACAGTAGAACATTACTCCATGACTGATCGTATAGTAGCCTTGCAGTTGCAGGCGTTTTTCTTGGGCTTTTACGATTATCTTCTCTCCAATCCACGAGAAGACCTTCGAAGTAAGGGCACTCAGCGCAGTGATGAGTTGTTCAATAGATTCATGGATTTGCTGGAACATGAGTACAATAAGGGGCATGAAGTGAATTATTACGCTGACCGTATGAGTATTACGCGAAGATATCTTGGCATTATCGTAAGAGGCAAGACAGGTATGTCTCCAAAGCATATTATCGACGAATATATTATTCTGAGATTAAAGTTGGTGATGCGAACATCCAAGCGTAGTTTGAAGCAGATATCCCACGACTTCCATTTCTCAGATCAGACAGCACTAACACGTTATTTCCGTACACATGTAGGCATTTCTCCACAGCAATATAGATTGAAATAATAACTGAACTTGCGCAAGCGAAAGGAGTTATAGGAAGAAGCGGATAGAGGAGTGGTTGAGCTAAGAAGATGTCCTCGTCACTCGACAAAAGTGTATCAATGCACAAAAAAATCGAGTCATACCATCGTGTTCTGAATAAATGTTTATATCTTTGCACTCGACAAAAATGTATCAATGCACAAAAAAATCGAGTCATGGAGATAAAACGCGACATACATCTTAATCGGATTATAGCCCGAAAAGGCAACGGAATGATAAAGGTAATCACCGGTATGCGCCGTTGTGGAAAGTCATACCTGCTGTTCACCCTTTTCTATAACTATCTGAAAGAACATGGTATTGACGATGCACACATCATAAAAGTTGACCTTGAAGACCGCAGAAATGCAGCATTGAGAAATCCTGATGCCTTGCTTCAATATATAGATTCCCGAATGACAGACAGTCTTCCTTATTTCATTCTTTTGGATGAAGTACAGTTTGTACGGGAGTTTGAAGATGTGCTGAACAGTTACCTGAAGATACCGAATGCTGATGTGTATGTCACTGGTAGCAATGCCAAGTTTCTATCTAAGGATGTCATAACGGAATTTCGTGGACGTGGTGACGAAATACACATCACTCCACTAAGTTTCCAAGAGTTTTCTTCGGTAAAAGAAGGAAGCCAGGAGTCGCTGCTAATGGAATATCTGACATACGGAGGACTTCCACAGGTGGCAGCTATGACTGATTCGCAACAGAAAATAGAGTATCTGAAAAATTTATTCACACATACCTATATCCGAGATATCAAGGAGCGTTATGACATTCAAAAAGACGATGACTTAGAAGAACTGATAAGTCTTATCGCCTCCAATATTGGAAGTCTGACAAATCCCACAAAACTGGAAAACAGTTTTAAGTCTGTCAAACGGAGTGTATTGTCAAAGGACACCATAAAGATTTACCTTGATCTGTTGCAAGATGCTTTCTTGATAGAAAAATCCACAAGATATGACATCAAAGGGAAAAAATACATAGACACTCCATCCAAGTATTACTTTACAGACTTGGGACTTCGTAATGCGCGTCTGAACTTTCGCCAAACGGAATTCACTCATTTGATGGAGAATGCCATATACAATGAACTTCGTCTTCGTGGACTTTCTGTCGATGTCGGTCAAATAGTAATTCAGAAAAGTGTGGAAGATGGCAAACGCCAACGTTCCACACTCGAAGTTGACTTTGTATGCAATCAAGGCTACAAACGCTACTATATACAGTCTGCTTATGCACTGCCAACAGAAGAAAAAAAGGAGCAGGAGCTAAACTCGTTGCTAAAAATCAATGACAGTTTCCCGAAGATTGTAATTGTCGGTACGTCAACACCTACATATCAAACAGAGGAAGGCATAACCATAATGAATGTCTACGACTTCTTGATGAATACAAACAGTCTTAATGTCTGAAAGAATTCGGGAAGTACTGATTATGGCTTCACTGTTCAATCTTCCATTTGCAGTCACCATACCTGTCTATTATCTCGCTTTCTCTAATAGATGAAGGAGGCCAGTCGTGGGTATGCATAAAGGTCTGTTCTTGTGAATTCCATTGCAATAATGTGTTGAACCAAGGCGATGTCCTAAGTAGAGTCTGCATTCAGACTGGAAAACATGTTTTTTTGACATGAAGACATGTAGACATGTTTTTTGTTTCAATGGAAAGGAACGTGAAATATAATAAGTAATGCAAACAGCATCATTATAACATTTAATTTTAGTATCTTTGCTTGTTAATCATAAAGACTCTACACGATTATGTCTAAGAAATACACTCAAACACAACAAGTGATAGATACACTTCGCAATAATGGAGGATATGCCACGCTTGGTAATCTTTATCATTTAGTAGACACAACATCGTGGGCTACTAAGACCCCTAATGAGTCTATTCGAAGAATCGTGCAAGAGTCTAATGAAATTTTTAGAATTCAACCAGGTCTTTGGGCATTGGAGGAAAATCGTGAAGAGGTTATGAGAAAGTTTGACATCCAAACCAAAGAGGCAAAGGATGACGAATGCTTCACGCATGGGTATTATCAAGGTCTAATTATTGAGATTGGAAACATGAAAAACTTTATGACCTATGTACCAGCACAAGACCTGAATCGTAAATTCTTGGGAGAACCATTGGTACAGTTTTGTTCAACCATTCAAATTCCAGAATTTACCTATAAACAATTGACCGACCGTGCGCGAACGGTAGATGTCATTTGGTTTAATGAGCGTACAATGCCTAATAGCTTTTTTGAGGTTGAACATTCTACAGATATTCAGAATTCTGTGGCTAAATTTTGTGATTTGCAGGATTTTTCCAGTCGTTTTGTTATTGTTGCACCTCAAAATAGAAAGGCGCAATTCGACAAAGTTATGGAAAGAACAGTATTCAAGGACTTTAAAGCACGTGTTATGTTTTGTAGTTATGAGAATATAATAAAACAATACGAGTTGATGTGTGCTGAACAAAGGATTGGGGGATTGCTTTAAATGCGTGTGATCATATTTTAACTTATGGGTATATGCAGCGTTTTTATATAATACGTTGATAGTCAGAGATTGTATATCTTGTTGAAAATGATCAATTTAGATCAATTATGTTAATCAATGATCAAGTAGACTTCTTCTTCTTTTTTTATTGTAGTTTTGTGCCAGTTTATGAGGTACAACGTTACGATAAAGGAATTGCTTGCAAGGAGTTTGCAGGTGGAAGCCGATTCTGTCTCTGATGCAGAGTCGGCAGTAAAGAGATTGTATCGTAATAGTGATGTTGTATTGTCGGCAGATGATTATGCAGGGACTGAGATTGTTGTAGAATTGCCGCCAATCTCCTCGGCAGACGCTATCTTGGACTTGAGATAGATGATGGTTTCCTCGCAATGAGTAAGGCAAGAAGGGTGGAGCTTGAGGATATCACTATTCGCAACAACTATTTTAATCGGTTGATTGAAGCGAAACATATTCTCCCTCCAGAGAATCCTATTTTTGTTGCAGACGAATCAGGAATGGATTATGGTGTTCCTTGGTTAGATTGAAGAAAAATCGGCCATTTCTCCCACAGATGCCACGGATTATCAGATTTTTTCTTTTGGATTACGGATTTTTCTGATTTTACTGAAGCTGCACCGTTATAGGAGGCTATGGCGTTTCGCCGTAGCCTCCTATGTTAGCTTTTTCTGCAGTTCTCCGCACGCAACATCCGTGTGATTCGAGACATCCAAAAGTTCAGTTAGTTATTTGTTGCAGACGAATCTGGCATGGATTATGGTGTGCCTTGGTTAGATAGAAGAATCGTTATTGATTCGTCTCACCGCTGATTTTCTGTTGTCGTTGAGCCTCCATTGTTCTTTCTTTTCGTTTGATATATACACTCACTTCGTTCGATGCACACACTCACTTCGTTCGATGCATACATTCACATCGTTCGATGTAAGCATGTGAATCGAACGATGTGAGATGACAAAAAGGCTGTTTCATATAATTAAAGCGCTGCTTTTAGATCACTATACGCATAGTTTCTTTAAACTTACTATCTTCTTCTGCACTTCGTCCTCACAGATGGCGATGATCTCATCCGTATTTAACGGACAACCTTTCAGTATGGATTCTATCATTATTTTTCTCACGGCGTTCTCTATCTGTCCGCCGCTGATGCTGAACCGTTCTGCCATTGCCTTGATGTTGCTCTCGTCCATGTCAGGCAGCATGCTTCGCCATATCTGCTTTCTTACCTCTGCGGACGGGCTTTTAAACTCAATGCGATAGAGGAAACGTCGATGGAATGCAGGGTCGAAGTTGTCTGCCAGATTGGTTGTGGCTATGAGTATGCCCTCGAAGTTCTCCATGTTCTGGAGCAGGATGTTCTGCATGGTGTTAGCCATCTGCTCCACTTCCGAATTCACTCCTACGTGACGCTTGCTGAAGATGGCGTCTGCCTCATTGAAGAGGAGGATGGGGGCAAGCTCGGACTGTGAGAGCTTCTCTCTGTAATCGGCAAATATGCGCTCTATGTTTTTCTCCGATTCGCCCACCCACATGCTCTTCTGTGACGAGAGATCAACACGTATAATCTCACGTCCGGTATGCCTTGCCATCTGGAGGACGGTTTCGGTCTTTCCCGTTCCGGGCGCACCATAGAAGAGGCAGCAGAAGCCGGTTCGCAGTCCTGCCTCTTTCATGCGCTGCTGTATGCTGACAAAGCTGTCCTGGCAGAGAAGGGCTTCAAGGCGTAGGATGTGCTTTCGTTCGTCTTCATTGTAGAACATGTTTTTTGGCACAATGGTCTGCTTCTTGGGTGGGGCAGGGGTCTGCTTCGGCTCTTTTCTGTCTTCGGGGACATACTCCTCGCCTAAGAGGAGGAGAATGCCGTGGACGGTCAGTCGGAAGTCTTCTTCGTCGTTGTCAACATTTTCGAGGATGTCCTTGACGACAAGGTCGCTGGTCTTGTTCTTGAACTGCTTGACAATCATCGAGCACGAACTGTGAGGCAGGATTTTGTTATAGTCAAACGTCGTGACATAGTCGTCTGCCTTGTTGACAAGTGCGTTGCATACTATCAGCAGCAGAATCATGTCGGCATCGTTAAGGTTCAGACTCATTATCTTTTCGCAGAAGTCGAGATGACAGCATCCTTCCATTATCTTCTTCACCTTCTCCACCATTAATGGAAAAGAAAGATTGTCGAATTCGCAGGCACGCAGCAGGTCTGTTATGCGATCCCACATCTCCTCATAGGTCAGGTCTGACATGACCTCGGGTCGAAGCTCATGGTTGTGGCTCACAGCCTGGACAAGTGATTCGGAAGGCATGTAATGCATGTTCCAGACATTGTGTCTGCCTCCCCCGACAACATTGATGACACCTCTGTCCACCAGCATGTCCATTTCATTCTGTAGTCCCAGAATGAAAATACGGTTTGCTTCCGCATGGTCGGCAAGGTCGTCTGGCGAGACGGGGTCGCCAGCGTTGTCAAGCATGACCGCCACGATGTAACACTGCATCTTCGTAAGATGCAGCTTTCTTTGGAGGTACGAGGTCTCTCTTGGGAATTTCTGCATGGTCTCACAATCGAGTCCTTTATCTCTTGTCCCTGAAGCAATTATCTCCAGGGCGCTTGCTATTGTAATTCTCTTGTTCATAGTATATTATGTTTTCTTGTTATTTTTTTATGTTTACGTTCATCCAATTAATGATGTATGTAGTGATCTCTACGTTGAGCTTATGAAATTTATTGTCAATCCAGGTCCGTCTTCTACCAAGGCGTCGGGCTAAAGCTACAGGATCCTCATTATTGTAAAAGCGCTCATAAAAGACGGTCTGTTCCTCCGTAGTCCAAGGCATCTCTTGGGCGCGGTCAACAACAAACATGACCCATTGCTCGAGAAATGGCAGACCAGGGCGGAATTGGCTTTGCAAAACGTGCAACTCATTTTCTTCATTATCGGTGTAAAGCTGCTTCTCGGCAATCGCCATTGCGTCGTCTGAGGTGCTGGTCTGAAACACGCCGCTGCAATCGCTGAGAGCTTCCCTTACAAGGTTGACAATCTTGCCGTCTTCTCTCACAACCAGCATGCTTTCCTTATCAATGAGCGCCTCCTTGAGCATGGTCTCCGCTGTCCTGACTGTCTTTCGGAGAAGTGGCTTGGACAAGCCTTTCTCAGCCATAATCTGCTCGTCAGTCATACGATTAACGTAGATCATAGTGAGGACAGAATGGAGCTCAGGAACATCCACAAGGTCGATAACCATCTGACGTTCAGAGTCATACTGCATAGATTTCAGGGTCAATGACGTGTTTGTGGCGTTCAAATCGCTGCTTGGGGGTATGAGGTGCTGCTTGTCGAGCTCCTTAAAGACAATCTGGCTGGCGCAAGTTGCTGTCCAAGCAAAGATGGACTGGTCGCCACGATAGGTGCTAAAGCGTGTCCACTTGCCTCCGTCATACATGCCGGCATACACCCATGTGGAGATGTCGCGAATGTTGATCACAACCTTGTAGGTCTCATAAATCTTATGTGCCAGTCCCTTGCACATCGGGATGATAGCCTCGAAAAAGAATTTTTCAGCCACACTGCTGTAGGTGGTGATGGCATCACGGAGGGCGAGACGTTCGTCCTTGCTAAGATTGTAATTATGCTTACGGAAGAATTCTAACCATTCAATCCAATCCTTCACTGTCTGATTTTCTGTAGCCTTGCGCATAGTCTTTCTATTTTTGATTGTTAATGACTCAGATATGCAGCTACGGTCATAAAAAAACCGGTAGTTTGCATTAGAAATTTAATTCTGATGCAAAACTACCGGTTATGAGTGGTAATCTTTTTGCCAGTGGATTCTTTCGCTCCTTCGGGCTCGTGTTGTTAGTCTATGTGTTGGTTTTCAGTGTGTTATGAAATCGTTATTTGTTATTGACGTTATGAAAATGTATCGTTTTTGCCGAATTTAGTGTATTTTGAGGGAAAGGAAAGTTTCAGGCAACTCAATTTTTTCCTTCGTTATGGTCAAAGGGAACTGTCTGTTAGCCAAGAAAGGCGAATAATCCTCTTTCAGGTTCTTGAAGGTTGTCTGCAATGCGAACTCGATGTCGCTATAGCATTCGCCCAGTTTTCCCTGTCGGTTTTCAAGGTTTATCTTCAGTCCGTTGTACGACTTTTCAGCCTCCTCTTCTTTGTTGTCAAATAACCGCCGGTTGGCTTCGATGTATGCCTTGTGGTTCTTCTTTACGTCCACGATGTAGTTGTTTCGGTCTTTGGTGACTTTCTCTATCAGGGACAACACATATATAGTCATGGACGCTTTCTGCATTTTCACGGGGTGGAGCGTGCCGTCCTTTTCCTTAATGAACAGCCAATACGCATAATCGTCATGAAAATTGTATGGCTTTCTGTTTTTCTCGCGCTTGGAAAGGACAATATGGTATGCTGTCTTACGTCCCATTGCTTCACGGTCGGTGACTTCGGATGTGATGTTTTTTGTGACGGACGGCTTGGCGGAGAGCAACAGCGAATCCAGCATCTTATATATCTCGCGCTTGCTCAGCACCCCCATCAGCTCCTGATATTCCTCGTCTGCCTTTGCTCTGACTTGTGGGTCGTCGCTTTTTCTTCGCTTGATAATGTTAGGAAGCTTGCTTAACATCTTTGTTCTTTCCTGATATGTCAGTTCGCCAGAACGGAATCGTCTCTCTGTTTCGACAGCCGTATCGCCGATTACGCTTATCGGATTGGCGGCATGATTGCCACGGAAATGGATGTCGTCGGTTTTGGGGCGGAACGTGGAGTCGTCGGGATGAACGAACAATCGCTCTACTTCTTGCTCACTCAATCCCGTCAGCACCGCCTCAATCGTCTCGGGACTGACGTTGGATAAGGCATGGCTGATGACGGAGGAGATGATAAGGTCAGCGTCAACAGTCAGAAATGACAATGCCGAATCAAAAAACATAAGATTGTCAATCTTGCCGACCAGATAAATATGGGCATTGCTGTCTGGAGCTATAAGCGGCATGACAAGGTTATGGCCCTCGGCAATCAGCTTTCCCATTTGGCTGTCGGAAGAAATGGTGATGTCCTTCGGCATGAAATCGCAGCTGTAATCTGTCACCCAAGTCTTGCGGAACATGGAAGAACTCAACGCCTCTTTCACTTTCCTTATTGCCGTTTCTGCCTCCTCATTCTCCTCGCTGACAACATATACCACACCGTCTGTCAGTCCGTTAACAGTGTGGCGCTCTTCTGTCAGTCTTGCAAAGAAGCTGCTCTTAAGATTGATGTCGTTAATGTATGCTTGCTCCATAATATTTTCATATTCGTTGTTGTATTATCGGCTGCATCCTATTGAATCCTGCCGAAGCTATATTAAAGATTTGTCTGTTCTCTCTTGACTGTAATAGATGGTCCAGTGTGGCGAAGGCTTCAGGCTCTGTCGCCACACCGTCCATATACTTAGCCATTATGCTCACTAATTCCTGTCTGTCCATAATCGTAAATTTAAATATGTCTGATTTAACTTGCGCAAGTTCAGTATCTGAAACATACTTAGTGAGCAAAAGAATCATTACTTTCTATCAGAAATCCATCTTTTTATATCCGGCAGGATGAGAACGGGCGATGTGATGAGCAGCAGCCATCCCCAATCGTTTAGTGACAGAGCGGAGACGTTGAACATTTCGCCCAAGAATGTTACGATAAGCACCTGTCCTATCAAGATGACCAATGCAATGTAAATGAAGCTGGCGCTGAACGAGCTTTCGGCTTCCTTGTCCTTTCTGAATGCAGCGGCGATGTCCTGGATAAGACTGCGGGAGGTCTTGAAATACTTGGCATTGAAGAGATTCCAGAACTGCAACAGCACGAAGAACGTGAAGAAGACGCTTAGCTCGTAGGTGCTCAGATGTTGCTTGTTCTTGCTGAAATCGAGCATTCCGGTGACGAAGAGCTTAAGCTTTTCGGTGTCGAAGAGGTCGGATACGGACGAAATGTCGCAATGCCATAGCAGCTGCCACAGTCCTGCCAGAAGCAGGAAGAACGTCAAGCCGACGCCTACGGTCTGCCATGCCATGCTCTTTGTGACGATGTGGCTTTGCGGATTTCGCGGCTTCTCGTTAAGCACATTCTTGTTGGCTGGCAATGATGACAATGCCATAGCAGCGAACGTGTCCATGATGAGGTTCACCCACAGCATCTGTGTGACGTTGAGCGGCGAGTCGAGACCGGTGAATGCTCCGATAAGGACGATAAGGCATGCGCAGATGTTGATGGTCATCTGGAACAGAATGAATCGCTGTATGTTCAGATAAAGCGAGCGTCCCCAGATGATGGCCTTGACGATGCTGCCGAACGAATTGTCCAGAATGGTGATGTCGCTCGCCTCTTTCGCTCTTGACGTGCCGTCGCCCATAGACAGACCCACCTGAGCCTTGCTCAGAGCGGGAGCGTCGTTAGTGCCGTCACCCGTGACAGCCACCACCTGATTCTGCTTCTGCAGCAAGGTCACCAGGCGTGCCTTGTCGTCAGGACGAGCTCGTGAGATAATCTTGAAGTTCTTGTCCGCAATGAGCGTCATTGCTTCATCGTCCGACATCTTTTCGAAGGCGTCGCCGGTGACGGTCTGGTTATGCTCGTCATTGTCCAGCAAACCAATCTGTCGTCCTATCTCGTTAGCCGTGCCTGAGGTGTCGCCCGTAACGATAATCACTCTTACTCCAGCCTTCTGTGTGCAGTCTGTAATGGCTTCACGTACGTCTTCACGTACAGGATCGGCAATGCCGACAATGCCGTCGAAGGTGAGCGGGCTCCACTTACCGTCCTCTTCGTGCTGTGAAGCGAACGCCAATGTGCGCATGGCTTTGGCTTGATATTCCGCCAAGGTCTGCATCACGTGCGCCTTGTCCGTACTGCCGGCTATGGCTTCGCACATGTTGAGCAATACCTCCGGCGCACCCTTCACGTATCTGACATGCTGTTCGTCCTTCGGAATGTCTTTGCCTTCGCGACCATCGAACTCCATTCTCATATACTTCTTCTCCGTAGAGAACGGCTCGCCCTGTCCTAAGCCGTAAAGATGGCGAAGGGTTTCGTAGTTGACGCCTTTGGCTTTCAGCCACAAAAGCAGTGCTCCCTCAGTGGGATTGCCCAATGGCTTTTCCTTGCCGTTGTCGTCGATGGATATCTCGGCAGTGGAGTTGAGAGCCACGTTGAGCTGTATTCTGTGTTCGGCGTTATCTCCATAGAACTCGTGTGCCACGACTGTCATCTTGTTCTGCGTGAGTGTTCCGGTCTTGTCCGTGCAAATCACGGTGGTAGCGCCCATCGTTTCGCAAGCGTGCAGCTTTCGCACAAGATTGTTCTCTTTCAGCATCTTACGCATGCTGAGAGCCAGACTGACGGTGACGCTCATAGGAAGTCCTTCGGGAACGGCAACGACAATCAAAGTGACGGCAAGCATGATGGAACCTAAAGCAAAGTCGGCTATTTCGATCAGCGAATGGTTGTTGGCTGCATTTCCGTCGAAGAAGAAAAAGTAGACCATGCGACCGATGACAATGAGTATGGCAACGATGAAGCTGAACTTGGATATCATCTTGCCCAAAGTGTCGAGCTGCTGGTTGAGCGGCGTCTCCACCTCTTTGCCCTCATGCGTCTTAGCCACGCCCTTTCCTTCGATGGTGTCCATGCCAATCTTGCTGACATGGAAGATGGCGGTGCCTCCGATGACGGTGGAACCGCGCAGTACCATATTGGAAGGGAAGGTGGCTTCCTTGTCAAACTCTTCCTCGTAAGCTGACTTTCGGGCGTATTGCTCTCCCGTGAAGTTAGATTCGTCCACGATGAAGGAGTTGGTCTCGTCCAGATATCCGTCCGCAGGAATCTCGTCACCGTTCTCAAGATAGACATAGTCGCCGACGCATACGTCATGCTTCTTCACCTCACGTATACGTATCTGCTCCTTGCCGTCCTCCATAAACTTACGGTATATCTTTATGGGACGTTGGTCCTTGACGGTGTTGAGCACCTCAAATTCTTTCTCTGCTTTCACCTCGAAGATGAATCCCACGCCCGTGGCAAGCAATAATGCGGACAGGATGCCTATCGGTTCGAACAGTATCTTCGTGCCTTTATCCATATAGAAAGCCTCATACAAAGACACTATTACGGAGAAGAAGAACACCACTAACAACACGATTATCAGTGGATCCTTAAACTTCTCCAGATAAGCTTTCCATAAGGAATCTCTTTCTGGTGGCGGGATGAGGTTCTTTCCTCTGCCGTCAGTCGTCTGCTGTGAATTGTCAACCAGACATTGATGTAAGAACGATCTTTTCTTATGCATTTCTATATAAATGTGTTTTTTTTTATTATGATGCAAAGGTATGAAAAATCAAAGTCTAAACTACATTTAAACCATAAAAGTCGCTTAATTTTAATATTATTGTTACCTTTATGAAACATTTAAAAACTACGACTCAATGAAATATGAAAAAAAACTTGATAGTTTTTGTGGTTATTTCTTGCTCTATGTTGTCATAAACGATAAAGACAAAATAGAGAGATGTAAACTGAAAACAACAACTTTAAAAATGAGTGATTATGACAATGACAGACATGTACAGAAAGAAGATACAGGCCGACGTGGATGTTATCTTCTCGTTGTTGGCTCAACGTGTGGACGAGAAGCAGTTGGCATTGGCGCGTGAAGCATACCGATTTGCTGAATTCGCGCATCGTGATCAGAAGCGCAAGTCAGGCGAACCATATATCAGTCATCCGGTGGCTGTGGCACGCATCATAATTGAGGAAATGGGATTGGGAGTCAATCCTGTAATGGCTGCATTCCTCCACGACACAATTGAGGATTGCCCTTATTCTATTGACGAAATCCGTGAGCGTTTCGGCGATGATGTGGCATTCCTTGTAGGTGTGGTGACAAAGCTGAAGAAGGAGAAATATAAGCATTCCAAGCAGGTGGACAACTTCCGTCAGATACTCTCATCTGTGGAGTACGACGTGCGTGCCATCTTGCTGAAACTGGCTGACCGCCTCCATAATATGCGCACGCTGAGCAGCATGCCTTCCGCCAAGCGTATGAAGATAGCTTCGGAAACGGAGTATTTCTATGCTCCTTTGGCTAACCGTCTGGGGCTGTATGACGTGAAGAGCGAGCTTGAAAACCTGTCGTTACGTTATCGCTGTCCAGCCGAATACCAGAAGCTGGAGAAGCTCTTGGCAGACCTGCAAGAGTCGGAAAAGCCTACCGTGGACGCCTTCATCGCCAAGGCGCAGGAGATATTGGACGCCAATGGGGTGGAGGTTCGTATAGAGTTGCGTATGCGTTCGCCTTACAGTGTATGGCGCAAGATGCAGACCAAGGGCTGCGACTTCTATCATGTTGACGGCAAGCATTATGTCCGCATTATTTATAAAGCGGAGGGTACGAAGGAGGAGAAGGAGGTCTGCATGCAGATATACAGCTTGCTGACCGAGTATTTCAAGGAGATGCCGTATTCCGTTGTAAACTATATCAACACTCCAAAGGATAACGGATACAGAAGCTTCCACATGAAGCTGCTCAATATGCGCGGCAAGTGGGAGGAGGTGCACATATCTTCGGAGCGCATGGTTCGTAATAACCGTCTCGGTTGTACGGCTGAGCGTACGGACGAGAACGTCATGGAATGGTTGCAGAACTTCAAGGAGGTGCTTAAGGACATCGCTTTCCATTCCGACGATAATGACTATCTGGAATATGTGAAGTCTACGTTCTATAATGACAACATCATTGCGTTTACGCCCAACGGCGATAGTGTCAAACTGCCAAAGAACGCCACGGCTCTGGATTTTGCCTTCGACATACATTCCGAAGTGGGACTTCATGCTGTCTATGCACGTGTCAACGGCAAGCTGTGTTCGGTGAAGACGGTGCTCCATCGTGGCGACTGCGTGGAGATAGGGGTGGACAAGGACGCGAAGCCTGAGGCTGACTGGTTGGGTCATGTGCTTACTTACAAGGCAAAGAGCAATATCAGCCGCTTCCTTTCCAACCGTCCGAAGTTGGAGTATCAGCGTTGTCAGTGCTGTCATCCTCTGCCGGGAGACGAGGTGGCAGGCTTTAAGGACGCTGACGGCAACATCACGCTCCACAAGAGCAACTGCCCGGTGGCCATAAAACTGGCTTCGCAGCAGGGCGACTCTATTGTGGATGTCTGCTTTGAGGAGAGCAAGGATTTTCTCTTCCCTGTGCGTATCTGCATCCGTGGTGTCGACCGTTTTCATCTCCTTACCGATGTGGTGGCTTGCATTACGGAGCAGCAGAATCTGTCAATCTCAAAGCTTGTTACGGAGACCAAGGACCGTATAGTGGAGACCATAGTGGACTTCCAGGTGCATTCCGCCAAGGAACTGCAACATGCCATCGACAGCATCGAGCATATTAATAATGTGGACGAGGTGGCAAGAGTGGACATTGAGTAACCGAAAATGAAAGTGGCGCTTCAGGAGAATAATCCTGAAGCGCCACTTTTCATTTCGGTATGCTTATTCGGCTGAGAAGTCGGCCACCATCTTGCGGTACATGCTGTAGGCACGTGTGCGTGAGATGTAGCCCGTGAGGTGTCCGGCGTTGTTTACCACGGGAAGATAGCGGGTGCCCTTAAGGTCGAACTTTCGCATCACTTCCTCCATCGAGTCGTTGACACCCACCTTTGCAGCGACGGGCTGCATGAGTTGTCTTACGGTCAGCTTGTTGTAGAGTTCGGCGCGGAACATCACGTGTCTTATCTTGGTGATGTCAATCTCGCCGAGTATGCTACCGGCATTGTCGAGCACGGGGATGAAGCTGGTGTGGCTCTTCGATATGGCGTTAACCAGTTTGCCGAGTGGCATGTCGAGCTGAACGGACGTGAACTCGTGCTCCACTACGCTTTCCATGCTCATCAGCGTGAGCACCGAACGGTCAGTATGGTGGGTGAGCAGCTTGCCCTCGCGAGCCAGTCGCATGGCGTAAATGCTGTGCGGCTCGAAGATGCTGATGGTCATAACGGAGCAGATGCTCACAATCATGAGCGGCATGAAGAGATTATATCCGTTAGTGATTTCGGCTATAAGGAAGATGCCCGTGAGCGGGGCGTGCATCACTCCTGCCATCACTCCTGCCATGCCGAGTAGCGTGAAGTTCTTCTCGGGGATGTAGACGCCCACCTGATAGATGTTCCAGAGGCGTGCGAAGAGGAATCCGCTGAATGCTCCCACGAAGAGCGAAGGTGCGAACGTACCACCGCAACCGCCTCCACCGTTGGTGGCAGCCGTGGCGAATGTCTTGGTGAGAACCACAAGGGCGATGTAGAGGATGAGCAGATGGCCGTGACCATAGAAGAGCGAGTTCTTGAGCAGCTCTTCCCAGTCGGCTTCGCTGACGCCGTTGAGCAGGATGTTTATGGCGGAATAGCCTTCACCGTAAAGCACGGGGAAGACGAAGATGAGCGAGCTGAGCAGTACGCCTCCCAAAGCCAGCTTGGCGTAACGCTTGTCCTTCAGACGTGCGAAGAGTCCTTCACAGGCTCCCATGGAGCGGATGAAGTAGAGGCTGACGAGTCCGCAAGCCACGCCGAGTGCGATGCTTGCCGGTACGCGTTCGATAATCCATTCGCCGTCAAGATGGAAATTGAAGAGCGAGTCGCTTCCCATAAACATATACGTGAAGCACGTGGCTGTGACCGCTGCAGTAAGGATGGGCAGAAGCGATGCCATGCTGAGGTCCACCATCAGCACCTCCAGCGTAAACACCAGTCCGGCTATCGGCGCCTTGAAGATGCCGGCGATGGCAGCTGCCGCACCGCATCCCACAAGCAGCATCAGCGTCTTCTTGTCCATACGGAAGTACTGTCCGAGATTAGATCCGATGGCTGAACCGGTAAGCACGATAGGTGCCTCGGCTCCTACTGATCCGCCGAATCCGATGGTTATGGCAGATGCCACCACCGACGTCCAGCAGTTATGGCGTTTCAGTCGCGACTGCTTGGAGGAGATGGCATACAGGATGCGCGTGATACCGTGCGATATGTTGTCCTTCACCACGTATTTGACGAATAAGGAAGTAAGATAGACGCCAATGATAGGGAAGATGAGGAACGTCCAGTTGAACGAGTCGGACGTGATGCCCGTTCTGAGCAGCGTCTGTATCTCGTGTATCAAGGAGTGGAGCAGGAAGGCAGCCACCGATGCGAGAAATCCGATGAGGAACGCCAGTATGATGGTAGACTGCCGTTCGGACAGGTGCGTGGTGCGCCATTTATAGAGGCGGTCTGCCAGCGTCTCCTTAGGCTCGTTTATTAAGACTTCGGATTCCATGTCATTTTCTGATGATGGTTACTTGTCCGTCTCGTGTGAGCTTGATGATGCTGCTCGGTGTGTGAGGCTTGTGCTCCTGACGTCTTGTCCAGCAAACATAGTCGACAGCTTCGAGCAGTTCGGGCGCGATGTCGCCATAGTTCTGTGCGGCAGGTTCGCCGCTTATGTTGGCGCTGGTGCTTACGATGGGCTTCTGGAAGCGGTAGCACAGCTCCTTGGAGAACGGCTCGTTGGTGATGCGCATTCCGATGCTTCCGTCCTCGGCTATGAGGTTAGGCGCGAGGTTTACGGCGCCGTCCAGTATAACGGTGGTGGGTTTCTCCGCCAGCTCCATGATGTCCCATGCCACGTCGGGTACGTCCCTTACGTAGCGTTGCACGTGGTCAACGGAGTCGGCGAGGCATATCAGCGCCTTCGAGTCGTCGCGGTGCTTTATGGCATATACCTTTGCTACGGCTTCGGCGTTGGTGGCGTCGCAGCCAATTCCCCATACGGTGTCAGTGGGATAGAGTATCACTCCACCCTTGCGCATTGTCTCTACAGCGTTCTTGATGTCTTCTTTCTGTGTCATCTCTGATATTCTGAATTTTATGTTGTTACTTCAAATGAATGTAAATACAAAGTTACGTTTTTTTTCGTTTTGTGAAAAATAATAAGGCAACGTTTATTTCCCACCCTTGTTTTTTCGTAACTTTGTACGAAAGAATAGATATAAAACAAGATGGAAAAGAAAGATTTGCGTATTGTCTTCATGGGAACACCCGACTTTGCTGTCGGCTCATTGAAGCGACTTGTGGAAAACGGATATAATGTTGTGGCTGTGGTCACTCAGCCTGATAAGCCCGTAGGACGTCACGGTTCGGTGCTGCGTGCATCGGCTGTGAAGGAATATGCCCTGGAGCACGGGTTGCCTGTTCTACAGCCGGTGAAGATGAAGGATGAGGCTTTCCTTGAGGAGCTGCGTGGCTATGATGCCGACCTGCAGGTGGTGGTGGCTTTCAGAATGCTGCCAGAGGTGGTGTGGGCAATGCCCCGCTTCGGCACCTTCAATGTGCATGCCGCCCTTCTGCCGCAGTATCGCGGTGCTGCCCCGATAAACTGGGCTGTCATCAACGGCGAGACAACGACTGGCGTTACGACGTTCTTCCTCGATCATGACATCGATACGGGTAAGATAATCATGCAGCGTGAATTCGCCATCCCAGACGACGCTGACGTGGAGTATGTATATGACGGTCTGATGGAGCTTGGTGCAGGTATCTGCCAGGACACCGTGGACCTCGTTATAGAGAAGGACGGCGACGTTCCTGCACAACCGCAGCGTGAGGACCTGCCCTTGCATGCGGCGCCGAAGATATTCAAGGAGACTTGTGAGATAGACTGGACGTTGCCAGCCAAGCGTGTGTACGACTTCGTGCGCGGTCTGAGTCCGTATCCCGGGACGTGGACAACGCTCTCGCCCCGTGGTGAGGCAGAAGGGAAAAATGCTGCGTCTGTGCTGAAGGTCTTCCGCACGGCAAAGACGAATGTTGCCACAGGAGGAGTCGCTCCCGGCACGTTAAAGGCAGAACACGGACGTCTGCTCGTTGCCACAGGAGACGAATGGCTTGAGATAGTTGAGCTGCAGGCTGCAGGAAAGAAGCGTATGGCTGCCCGCGACTTCCTCAACGGATTTAAGAATGTGGAAGAATATAGGGTGAATTAGGAATTTTGAGTTTTGAATTTTGAATTGCATAAAACACAAAAGCGGAATCCCGGCTTTGGGGATTCCGCTTTTGTGTTTTATGCTTAGAAGTTTACTCCTAAGCTGAGTGTCCAGCATCTATTGTGTGATGCGTCGAACTCGTCGTGAGTGATGTTGGAGAGTCCGATGTCGTAGCCGAGATCCAAGTAGAACATGTCGTATGCGGCACCGCAACCGATGCGCAGACCACCGTCGAAGCGCTGGAAATACTTGTGTGAGAACGAGCTTTCGGAAAGGCGGTCGCCATAGTTCTTGATCTTTCCTCCAACGCCACAGGCAAGGTATCCGCCGAAGAAAGGCTGTACGGAGAAGTCGCCGTCAATGTCGATGACATACTTTGCCACGATAGGAATCTGGAGATAGTTGAGGTCGTACGTCATCTTCTTGCCCTCGAAGACGTTCTTTCCGCCCTTCTCAACGTAGAAGAGTCCGGTTTCGAGGAAGAGGGGAGTGGTGTCGGACAGTCCGAATCCTATCACGGCTCCAAGATTAAGACCCGTCTGCGAGTCGCCTCCGTCGAGAGCCTGGTCGTCTGAGTTGACCGTAGAGAAGGCAGGTCCGAGACGCAGTCCGTAATAGACGTCGCCCGTACCGATTACGCCGTCATGATGATGATAGGTATACTCCAGTCTGCCGGTGCTATTGTTGTAATAGCGGCTGTCACGATAGGCTTGTGCCTGTGCTGACAAGGTGAGGGTGATAATCGCCATTGCGATTAGGAAAATCTTTTTCATAAGCGTGTTTTACTTTTTGTGGGAATGTTTATACTTCTCTCTTTGAGCTGCAAAATTAGTATTTATCCTTTAGCCAGCAAAAGGATATGCCCTAAAAAACGGGGGAAAATCCCTATATACCATTTCTTTGGATTTTTATACGACGATTATTTTATGCTATCTCCGTCAATAGCTTCTCCTAAGCCATAGGTTCATAAAGAGGTCGTAAACGACGTATCCCTCAGGCTTACGATATACCAGTTCTTTCTCTTCGAGCACTTTCAGCGCCGCTTTTGCGCTGCTTGCTCCGCTAAGCCCGTGCGCCTTAATGAACTTTCCTGACGTGGGCTGCGAAACCATTCCTTCTTTGGCAATAGCCTTGAGCAGGGCAAACTGATTCTCCGTGAAGAACTGCACCATGCTTTCGTATTGCGCTTCGCGTCCGGCAAGAGCCGCAAGGATTGCGCCGTTGGCTTGCTGTATGCTGTCCACCTCCGTCTCGTTCTCGTACAGACGGTTCATAATGGTCTGCACATACCAGGTGTGTCCCTCAAACTCGTCATATATATACATAAACACTTCTTCGCTGAGCGCACCTCCCTTCTTAACGAAGAAGTTGCGGCAGAAGTCGTAATAGACGTCACTCTTAAGAGGCTTCAGCCCCATCATCTCTGTGCTTTGATAGAAAGGATGTTTGGGCGATCCGAATATTTCTGCCATAAGGTGATGTTTGCTGCCTGAGAAGATGAAGTGGACGTGTTGCGCAAACTGTATATAAGAGCGCAGCATTGCTTCGGTGCCGCTTTCGGGATATTCGCCAATCTGCTGAAACTCGTCGATGGCTACGTAGACTTCCCTGCCGCTTTCGTTAAGATAATTGAAGATGCTGCGAATAGTAAGGTCTTCCTGCGACTGCTCCACGGTGATGCTCACACTTGGTTCGCCGGTGAGCGGGTCAAGGCTGAAGACAGGACGCAGCGATGCGAAGAACGTGAGCACCTTGTCCTTCAACGATGCGTTCTTGCGTACAAGGTCGTTGATGACGGTTATGCCCAACTGCTCCACAAAGTCGCGCAGGTTCTTTGTGGCGTATATGTCAACATACAGGCACACGGCGTCCTTATCGGCTTCAAGCAGATGATAGAACGTGTTCTTTATAAGTCCGGTCTTTCCGATTCTTCGTGGTGATATAAGCGTCACGTTCCTGCCGTTCCTGAGATGAGAAAGGAGCGTGGCTGTCTCTTCCTTACGGTCGCAGAAATATTCAGGACTTTCGTATCCCTGCGACACAAACGGATTGGTCAATGGTCTGAGTATGTGTGTCATAACGTGATTGCATTAATGTTGTTACAAGAATGTTGTAATGCAAAGGTAGTGAAAACCGTGCGCATTACAAAACGAAACACGTGAGACTTTTGATTTTATTGCAATAAATCACCCTCACTATACGTTATTAATATATACGTATAACCAGCATGAAATATTACGCCATTTGCGACTGCGACAACTGCTATGTGAGTTGTGAGCGCGTCTTTCGTCCCGACCTTGAAGGCAAGCCGGTCGTCGTTCTCTCCAATAACGACGGCTGCGTTGTCGCGCGTAGTGCTGAGGCGAAGCGGTTGGGCATCAAGGCTGGCACGCCTTACTACCAGCTCGGAAGGATGTTTCCAGGTGTGAAGATTGAGGCGTTCTCGTCCAATTACGAACTCTACGGAGAGATGACCGGACGCGTTATGACCATCATACGCGACATGGCGCCGGAGTGTTTCCGCTATTCCATAGACGAGGCTTTCGCCGTGCTCGACGGGTTTACGACGGACGAGCTGCACGAATGGGGCACGGCGCTGCACGACCGTGTGATGCAGTCGGTGGGCATGCCGGTGAGCATCGGCATCGCACCCACGAAGACAATGGCGAAGATGGCGTCACACTATGCCAAGAAATACGCCGGATACGGTCATTGCTGTGTCATCGACACTGAGGAAAAGCGCATAAAGGCGGAGCAACTCTATCCCATCGGGGAGGTGTGGGGCATAGGCAGACGTTATCAGGCACGGCTCGAGAGCATGGGCATAAGGACGGCGTACGACTTTGCCTCTCATGCCCGATCTTGGGTGAGCGCCACGTTCCGTACCGTAATAATGGAGCGCACGTGGGCGGAGCTTAACGGTGTTGACTGCATTCCGGACGACATTCCAGCCAAGAAGAAGAGCGTATGCACGAGCAGGAGTTTCCGCGATATGACATCCGACTTCGACATTCTTCACACTCATATCGCCAACTTTGCCGCCCGTTGTGCGGAGAAGGCGCGTCGGCAGCGGTCGGTGGCTACGGTGGTGGGCGTCTTTGTGGACACCAACCACTTCCGTACTGACCTGACGCAATACTGGAACATGACGGAACAGACGCTCCGCATGCCGTCGGCGTCAACCATCGAAATCGTGAAAGCTGCCACGGCATGCCTGAAGCGCATCTATCGTGCGGACGTAATGTATAAGAAGGCGGGCGTGATACTGATGGGAGTGGTTCCGGACAACGCCATTCAGACCGACCTCTTCACCTTCGATGCTGACCGTCACAGGCAGATGCAGAGTCTTGACAGTGCCGTTGACCGACTTAATAAGGTGGAGGGTACGGAGACGGTGGTGCTCAGTTCGCAGCAGTATGGCAAAGGGCAGAAGTTTGCGGATGCTATCAGAAGGGAGCGTAAAAGCCAATGTCCGACAACAAGGTGGACGGACATTATAAAGCTGAAATAGGGAATACTAAAACAAAATATCAAGAAAATGACAAAATTCAAAATTCCTAATTCGGACGGCATGCCGTCCGCTATGCAAATATCGTCAATACGGTAAAAAGCTGTTACAAAATAAAAATTGATTATAGAGTTCCGATTTGCTGTTTTTACGGTGTTTTGTTGTGCAAACAGCACCCGTGCTTAACAATAGCGCCACTTTTACATTACAATAGTGCCACTATTAGAGTGTAAAAGTGGCGCTATTGCATGATAAAAGTGGCACTATTGTAGTGTAAAAGTGGCGCTATTGCAGCAAAAAACGGCTCCTTTGCGAGTCTGATTTCATAACAATTCTCCAGAAAACCGCATAATCCACTGTGTATGAATGTATTGCCTATAAACGCTCAAAACTCAAGAATTTCGCACCAAAGATTTTGTTGTGCGCCGGGCTAATAGTATTGAGCATTAGAAATGCAAATATTGTCTTTGTCAGAACCGCCGTCCGCATTAGGATTTTTGAATTTTTTTTCTCTTACAGCTTTGGGCAGCTTGCTGACGATCAGTTCGTACGACTCTTTTATCAATGTCATCACGAGTTCTGGCTCAAGCTGCTCATAGAAGACGTCGCTCCAGTGTTTCTTGTTCCAATGAAAGGCTGGAGTGACGGCTTCGTATTGTTCGCGCAGTTCCTCGTTTCTCTCAGGACTCAGCTTGCATGCGAATCTCCTCATCCCGTCCCTCGTCTCATATCGCCCGCTTCCCAGCCAAAGGCAAAGAAAGATCTTGCCTTCAACGCGGAAGGTGACGTTGTCGTCGCCAAACGGCTGGTCTTCTGTCACGCCGAATAACGACAGCGTGAAGTCTCTGACTTGTTCGATATCCATAGCAGTTGTTATCTTATCCATTCCATCATGATGTTCTTATTGGTGTCCACTTCGAAGCTGATGCCCATCTTCACCACCTTCTTGCCACTCATAGCAAAAGCCTTGTCATAATGCTTAGCGTTTATTTGGTCAAGAGCATCCTGTGCAGACTTTCCGAACTTCAATTCCATAATATATATGGTGTCTGACGTTTCCATTGTAATGTCAGTCCTGCCGTTGAATGTATGTTGTTCCACCTGAATGCGAAAGTGTGAGAGCAGGGCAAAGATTATATACATGGCTTGCTGATAGTGGCCTTCATAGTCAGTGTTGGCACAATAAGGTACTGTTTCCCAGAATGTCTTGAGAAGCTGCATCGCGTCGTCAATCATTCCACGCTTGATAAGAGAGGACATTCTGGCAATAACCACCCTGCCCGCGTCTGTATCGCGGTCAAGATAATAAGGTAAGAGGTTTTCGTACAATCCTATTCTTATTTCCATGTTAGGAATGTCGAGATGGTAAAGCTCGGTTTCCTTGTCATAGTCCTTGATTGTCACATATCCGCTTTGGTAAAGCAATGGTGTGATGGTGGCCATTCGTTCCGTAGGAGCATCGAATGCTGTCTTAGGAGCATAGAAGTCGCCTATTTTAGATGGTGCCACATCATATTTACGGAGCATTTCCAATAGATAAGTAGGAGTTCCTGAGGCAAACCAGAACGCTTCGATGTTCTGCTTGGCGAAACAGCTTAACAGGCTGAACGGATTGAATACGTCAGGCGAAGGCCACGTGAAGTGATAGCCATCATAATATTCTTTCAGCTTGGCTATTGTCGATTCTCGGTCTGCTCCCATACTCTCAGCCAGTCTGTCGATGTCGTCGCTCATCTGTGTGAGCAACTCGTCTTTTGTGATGCCGCAAATGCCTGAATATGGAGTGTCCATACTTATGTTTGCGATATTGTTTAATTCGCTGAATATGCTAAGTTGTGAGAATTTGGTAATGCCGGTAAGTAATACAAAACGCAATTTAGGGTCGCAGTCTTTCAGCGGACTGAAGAAATTACGCATCACGCTTCTCAATATTTCGAGGCTGTTGTCTTCGTGTACCACGTCAAGCAATGGAGCGTCGTATTCGTCAATCAATACCACCACCTGTTTGCCCGTAATCTCGTACACCTTATTTATAAGATTTAGGAGGCGTACGTTTGGGTCCGGCGAATCGCATGTAATGCCAAAACGTTCTTCGTTGTTGTGTAAGAGGAATAAGAGATAGCGTTCAAGTTGTTCTTTCTCCATGTGTTTGCCACCTGCAAAACTAAAGAGAAGAACAGGATATTCTTTCCATTCTTTCTCCAGTTTCTCGATGGCAAGACCTTCGAACAATTCGCGCTTGCCCTCAAAATAACTCTTTATGGTGGAGACAAGAAGCGACTTGCCAAAACGGCGCGGCCTGCACAGGAAAAAATACTTGCCGTCCGTATGGGTTATACGGTAGACGTATTCCGTCTTGTCGATGTAGAGGTTGTCGTTTCTGCGTATCTCCTCAAATGTCTGAATGCCTATCGGATATAATTTTCTTGCCATAATGGTGCGCTTTATTGTCTGTGTTGTCAAAGTTAAGCATTATTCGCGACATTGCCAAATATAATAATGTTTCCAAATGTAAAAAGGTATGTATTCACAGTTATAGCAGCGGAGCCAGCAGACGGAAGAGCGATTCGGTTAAGCGGTGGAGGTATGGTCGGTGTCTTAGGGTGTCTACGTCGTTGAAGTCGACGGATTGTGCCTCGTCTGCCATATACAGCTCTTTTATGCGCAATGCCATTTGGCGGTCGTAAAAGAAGACGTTCGACTCGAAATTGTTCTCGAAGCTGCGGAAGTCGATGTTGGTGGAACCGCACGTGCTGACTTCGTCGTCGGCTACGAGCAGCTTGCTGTGATTGAATCCGCCCTCGAAGAGCTTTATCTTCACTCCCGCTGCAAGCGTCTCCACCACATACGACAGGCTTGCCCATTCAAGGAGGTGGGAGTCGCTGTGGCGCGGCACCATGAGGCGGACGTCCACGCCGGCGAGAGCGGCGGTGCGCATGGCGAAGAGCACGGGCTCGGTGGGCAGGAAGTAAGGCGACTCCATGTAGACGTAGCTCTTTGCCTCAAGCAGGATGCGCACGTAGCCCTGCATGATGTCGGGCCAGGGCGCAATGGGGCTGCTCGTCACCATCTGTGCCAGGCAGTCGTTGCTGATTTTCCACGGCATCGGAGGATAATACTTGCGGTTGGTTACAAGTGTGCGGTCGACGAAATACCAGTCGACGAGGAAGGCGCGTTGCAGGGCGTAGACGATGCTGCCCCTGAGTCGCATGTGCGTGTCGCGCCACGGCAGCGTGCCGTTACGCATGCCTTTCACGTAGCGCAGGGCTATGTTTATGCCTCCGGTGAATCCCTCTATGCCGTCGATTACGCAAACCTTGCGGTGGTTGCGATAGTTCACTTTGCTGGTGAAAGCAGGAAATTTCACAGGCATGAAGGCGCAGACGTCAATGCCAGCCTTCTTCATGCGTTCGAAGAAGGCACTCGGCACACGCCAGCAGCCCACGTCGTCATAGATGACGCGTATCTCGACGCCTTCCTTTGCCTTCTGTATGAGTGCGTCGGCGATGAGGCGGCCCAACGGGTCGTCATCGAAGATGTAGGTTTCAAGATGGATGTGATGTCGGGCGCGGCTGATGGCTTGCAGCAGCGCAGGGAAGAATTGGTAGCCGTCGGTATAGAATTCCGCTTCGTTGTCCTTGAAGGGTAAGGCGAGGCTTTGGTTGGTGAAGAGGCGGACAAGCGACTGGAATTTGTCGGGCATACGCAACTCGCGCTGCTCGACAAATTCCAGCATCTGCCGCTTCGACAACTGGTCGAGCGACCGCTGTGAGATAAATCGCATCTTCCGCGTGTTCTGACCGAAGAAGATGTAGAGAATGATGCCCGCAACAGGGACGAAAAGGAGCACCATCACCCAAGCCATCGTCTTGGCTGGTTGACGGTTGTCCATGAGTATCGTAACAATGATGCTTACGATAACCATGATATAGATAAGCAGGAATATCCAGTGGATGTATATCATATCCTTTACTTCTTTCCGGCGAGCATTTCTTTTGTTTTTTACTTGAATCCGGCAAGCTTATGTGTCTGTAGTGACAGACGCCATTCGGGGTGTTGCAGGATATAGTCGAGGCAGCGCTGTATGATACTTGCGTTGCGCTCCGCGTCGCCGACGTCGCATGGCTGCAGGTAGCGATAGCGCGACTGTATGCCGTGGTCGTCGGGCGTAGTGGTGGTCTCCTCGAATATCACCTTCAGCTCGTCGCAACTTTTAATGTTGGTGACGCCTTTCGGGGAGCATGTTGTCCAGTCGATGCCTGTTGGGACGGGATGTGTGCCGTTGGTTTCCATGGCTATTTCGTACCCGTGGGCATGCAGCTTGTCAATGAGTGGTGTGTCTACTTGCAGCGACGGCTCGCCTCCGGTGAGAACCACGAAGCGCGAAGGGAAGTCCTTGATGCGTTCGATGATGTCGTCATCGGTCAGTTCGTCGTATCGGGAGAAGTCGGTGTCGCAGAACGGACATTTGAGATTACATCCCGAGAAGCGTATGAAGATGGCGGCGCGTCCTGTGTTGTGACCTTCGCCTTGCAGCGAGTAGAAGATGTCGTTAACTCTCTTTTTGTTCATCTTTCGTTCCTCCGTCTATTCTGTTGCGTCATAAATGGCTTTGTTGCCCTCGCTCTCCTGCACCATGCAGCGGTAACATTGCGGAATCTGCTCCGTCACCCAGCGTGCGATGTTCTCTGCCGTGGGGTTGAAGGGCAGCACCTCGTTGAGGTTGGCGTGGTCGAGGCGGTCGCTGACAAGGCGCTTGATGTGCGTGAAGTCTACGACCATTCCGTCCTCGTTGAGTTCATTTGACTTACAGTAGACTGTGATAATCCAGTTGTGACCATGCAAGTTCTGGCACTTGCTTTCGTATGAGAGTTTCAGGCAGTGACATGCCGAAATCTCCATGGTCTTTTCGATGTAATACATATAAATACGTGTTGTTTTGGTTTGATATTCATGGCAGCGCAGGATTACTCCGACCTGCGCCGCCAAGTGTATGCTTTTTTATAGTCTTTATTATCCGGCTTTTGATAGCCTTTCCCATCAGACGATGATGTTGTTGCCGAGCAGCTTAGCCACCTTTGACCTCAATTCGTGCATCATCTTGTATTCCTCAAGCAACTGCTGCAGACTGACAGGGTCGGCTGCGGCTTGTGTTATCTGACTCTGAAGCTGCTTCATGCGCTGCTCCACGTAGTCCATGCGGAAGTCGTTGAGCAGGTGTTCGGTCTGCTTGCGAAGGTCAGTGATGCGGTTTTCCGCCTCCTCTCGCTTCTCCTCATTGCTCTTCTCTTCGTCCTGAGACGTCTTCTTGCGTTCCTCAAGCAGGCGATACTGGTCCATACAGATGGACGTTGCCATGCGCGAAATCTCGATGTTCTCGTGATTTAGGAAGAACTGTTCGGCTGAGAATCCCTGGTCCTGACTGTGCTCCACGGCGTCTTTAAGGACGCGGGCAAAGAGAGGATTATGGAAGCTGAGGCCGTCAATGCTGAGGTTATAGTCGATGTATTGGGCGATGTTGAGGCTGACGGTCTGACCGTCCTCCGTCTCCACATTGTCGAATATGACGGTTTCGCCATGACGGATGATTAGTTCGGCGAGCATGCGCTCCACCTTTGATGCCTGCTGCACGGGAGTGACGTCCTGCACCACTTGCGGTTGTGCTGTCGGTTGTTGTTGTGCTTGCGGGTCGCGTGCCGCATCTGGGAAGCGGTTCTCGCGGTTATTGCGTATGAAATTGTTCAGGGTGTTGATGAGTGTAGCCTCGTTGATGCCCATTCTTACGGAGCAGTCGTGGAGGTAAGTGTCGCGCAGCACCTGATTGGTGACGAACGATATGCTTCGTACTACGGAATTGATGGCTTCCGACCGTTTCAGCGGGTCGCGCTCGTTCTTGAGCAGAAGGTCTGTCTTGAACTGTATGAAGTCGGTCTGATGTTCCTCTATGTACTTACGGAAGTCAGCTGCCGTATGCTTTCGTGAGAACGAGTCGGGGTCGTCGCCGTCGGGAAGAAGCAATACCTTGAGGTTCATTCCCTCGGCAAGCAGCATGTCGGTGCCTCGCATGGCAGCGTGAATGCCGGCTGCATCGCCGTCGTAGAGCAGGGTGATGTTCGACGTAAAGCGGTGAAGGATGTGAATCTGGTGTACGGAAAGAGCCGTACCCGAGTTTGCCACGACGTTCTCAATGCCACACTGGTGCATGGAGATGACGTCCGTATAACCCTCCACCATAAACACGCGGTCTTCCTTGGCAATGGCTTTCTTTGCCTGATAGATGCCGTAAAGCTCGCGGTCCTTGTGGTAAATCTCAGAATCGGGCGAGTTGACGTACTTCTGGTTTACGCCCTTGGTGCGCGAGTCGAGCAGTCGTCCTCCGAATCCCACCACCTTTCCGCTGATGCCTATCCACGGGAAGATTACGCGTCCTGCATAGCGGTCGATAAGGTCGCCGCGGTCTGTCTTATAGCAGATGCCGGTCTTGAGGATGAACTCCTCCTTATAGCCTTTGCTAAGCGCTTCCGTGGCAAGAGCCCGTGCGTTCTGCAGGTCGTAACCGAGCTTGAACTTCTTGATGATGTCGTCTCTGAAACCTCTGCTGCGGAAATACTGCATGCCGATGGCGACGCCGTCAGGGTCGTTATGCAGCTTGTCGCTGAAATATCCCATCGCCCATTCGTTGACGATGAACATACTCTCACGGTCGCTCTGCTCACGCTTCTCCTCGTCGGAAAGCTCGCGTTCATGTATCTCGATGTGGTATTTCTTAGCCAACCATCTCAGTGCCTCCACATAGGTCATCTGCTCGTGCTCCATGATGAAGCTGATGGGATTGCCTCCCTTTCCGCATCCGAAGCAATGGCAGGTGCCGCGTGCCGGCGACACGATGAAGGACGGTGTCTTCTCGTCATGGAACGGACACAGTCCCTTATAGTTTGCTCCGCTGCGCCGCAGCGTTACAAACTCGGACACCACGTCCACGATGTTGGCGGCGTCCTTGATGCGTTCTACGGTGGCGCGATCAATCATATATTATCTGTCTCCGTATTTTTTAGAACAGTCCCCACTTCTTCTTGCGCTTCGGTGCGTCCTGCGAATTGAGTCCTGACCTTGCGCTTCTCATAAGGTCAGCCCATGTAAGATGTTCGCGAACCATGCGATAGATCATGCCCCAGTCAGGCAGTCCGCCCAAGTTGCGGTCGTCGATGAAGAGGTCTGCTTTCAGTTTGCGGGAGAAATGGTTGTTGTTTTCGGTGGTTTCCTCCGGATAGTCGCGGTTTATGGCGTAGAACTCCACGCCGCGCTCACGACACCATTCCACGGCTTCGTCCAGCAGCTTGCCTTCGCGTACGCTCCAGAGGATGAGCTTGTGGTGGTCGTTTATGAGCATGCGCAGTGTTTCGGTGGCAAACGGTATCTCTTCGCCTATCTTGGGATATTCGTGCTCCACTATTGTTCCGTCAAAATCTACTGCTATAACCATGATAGTTTTTCTCCTGTATTAATATAATGTATATATAGGGGTGTTCTCTTTAAGAAATTAGAGAAGCTCCTGCCTGGGCAAGAACTTCTCTAAATTCTCTTGTTCATTAATGTTTATATGAAGTCTGTTTCTATAGACTTACACCTTTATCGAGTTGTCGTTGCGGTTGCCGTAGCCACTGTTGGCATAGTTGCCGTAGCTGCCGTAGTTGGCGCCATAGCTACCATAGCTGCTGCCGTAATTGCCGTACTTTCCGTAATGACCGTATTTGCCATACTTGCCGTACTTGCCATAACCATAGTAGTAGCCATACTTCTTCTTCGCCATGTCGATGCCGTTGATGACGATGCACATATTCGGCATCTTGTTTTCCGCGTTTAGAGAGTTGATGAATGCGAAGCTTGACTTCGGTGTGTAATCAGCACGACACATATAGACAGTAAGGTCGGCTACGCGGGCAATCTGCTGTGTATCGGTAACCAAGCCGATAGGAGCGGTGTCGATAATGACGTAGTCGTAATGCTCCTTAAGCTGGTCGATGATGATGTCAAGCGACTGGCGCGAAACAAGCTCTGACTGGTTGGGCGGGATTGGTCCTGCCATAAGCACGTCGAGGTTGTCGTTTACGCCTGAAGGCAGAATCTGCTTCTTGATGTCCTCCATTGTCGGGTTTTCCTTCACGAGAAGGTTGGTGATGCCCTGATGGTGGTTAGGTATCTCGAAGAGTTCGGCGAGACGCGGCTTACGGATGTCCAGACCGACGATTACCACCTTCTTGTCCAGCAATGCGAAGCTCACGGCAAGGTTGGCTGCGGTGAACGTCTTGCCCTCGCCTGATGTCGTAGACGTGAACATGATGGTGTTCTCTCCCTTCTTGAGCATAAACTGGATGTTGGCACGGATGGAACGGAAAACCTCCTCCATGAGGTTGTTCTGGTTGGCGTGCACCACGATGTCCGCCTTTGTCTTTGCCTGGTCGCTGGCGATTGCCACGTCGCCGATGATGGGCAACTTGGTAAGCGCGGCAACGTCGTCATGTCCCTCAATCTTGTAACGGAAGAACTCGATGAGGAAGAGGATGCCTGCGGGGATGGCAAGACCGAGGACGAGAGCGATGAGCATAATTATAGACCCTTTGGGGCTAACCTTTCCAATGAGCAGCGGGTCGTCAATGAGCTTACCCTTGTCGGCTGTGGCTGCAAGAGAGATAGAGTTCTCCTCACGCTTCTGGAGAAGCATAAGGTAGAGTCCTGATTTCACCTCCTGCTGGCGACCTATCTGTGTAAGGATGCGCTCCTGCTGCGGGGTGGAGAGAATCTGCTGGTTGTAGAGGCTGAACTGACGCTGCAGGTCGTTATACTGTATCTCTGCTGTCTGATGTGCCTGCTTGATGGCGCGGCGGATGCTTAAGAGAAGCTCGTCGAGCTGTGCTGTAAGAGGCGTAACAACGGGGCTGGTCTCGCTTGAGGTGCGGAGCAGGTGTGTACGCTCCAGTGCCACTTCGTTGTACTTTTTGATGAACGCGCTGGCTGAAGCGTCTGCCAATCCCACGTTGGAAGGAAGCAGCTGGTACTTGTTGGCAGGCTCGTTCATAAACTCGCTGATGCTCTTGAGCAGCTCCATCTGGGTGTTAAGTTCAGATATCTGCTTAGCATAAGCGTCAGAATTGGTGAGTGACATCGTTGAGTTAGCCGTAGTATTCACGATACCATACTGGCGCTTTGTCGACTCAAGATTGCCTTCTGTCTGACCAAGTTCGTTGTTGATCTTCTCCAGACGGCTGTTGATGAATCTCTCTGTACGAATGGCTATCTCGTTCTTGTCCTCGTTGGCCTGGCGGTTGTAGCAGACTGCGAGCTGCTTGAGATAGTCGCATGAGCGTTCCGGCACCTCGTCAGCCAATGTCATGTCCACGATGGTGGCCTTCTTGTTCTCTTCCGCTACGTCAAGCGCTGCTACGTACTTGGCAGCTGCCATCTGTACAGGAAGGATGGTTACCTTCAGCTTCTTCTCTTCAGGAAGCATGCTGACGCCGTTGTGCGAGAAGGTGAGTCTGCCGACGCTGGTGTTGAGCGTGAAAGGCAGATCCTTAACGGTACGGTCGATGGTGTATTCGCTCGGCAACTTGTCCGGGTCTGAGGGTACGTAGGTGTATTCGCCCGTGATGTGGAACGATCCTTCCTCGCGTGTGATTTCGAGCTTTATCGGCGCCTTGAGGTTAGACAGGCTGCAGCTGTCGATGTCGACAGTGATGGGCTGGTTCTTATAGAGAAGGTGGTCAGCCACGCGACCCTTCATCTTGTACGACACATAAAGCTTGAGATCGTAGATGGTCTGTCCGGCAAGGCGAGACGACTTGAGGAGCACCATCTCGTTGTCGATACCCGTTGAGTTGGATACGAGACCGAGCGTCTGCGAGTTAAGGAGTGCGTTCACTCCGTTGGATTTGTTTGTGTTGTCGTCGTCCTTGATAAGCAATTTAGCAGCCGACTGGTAAACTGGTGTCTTGTATCTAAGGTAAGCGTAAGCTACGCCCAGACACAATGCTAAAGACAGAACGAACCATTTCCAGTTGAGGACCACCATCTTGTATATCATCCCAAAACTAAGAGATGACGACTCTTCGTTTTCTTGCTGAGTGTTGTACAAATCTTGGTTATTTACTTCCATTTTCTTTAACTAGTGACCTTTTGAAGTGTTAAAATAAAATCTTATCAATCAATCTTTTTTCTTTCTTTTTCCTTTTCTTTACAGTCCGTCAGCAAGTCTGAGGAGATACTTTCCGTACTCGTTCTTTGCCATCGGCTTTGCCACCTCACGGAGACGTTCGCTGTCTATCCAGCCCTTCTTGAAGGCAATCTCTTCCAGACATGCCACCTTCAGACCCTGACGCTTCTCTATCACCTCGATGAAGGTGCTGGCCTCCGAAAGGCTGTCGTGTGTGCCGGTGTCAAGCCATGCGAATCCGCGCTGCAAGGTCTGAACCTTCAGGTCGCCGCGCTTCAGGTATTCCTGGTTTACGGTGGTTATCTCCAGCTCTCCGCGAGCGCTGGGCTTGATGTTCTTTGCTATTTCAACTACGCTGTTCGGATAGAAATAAAGTCCCACAACTGCATAGTTGCTCTTCGGGTGCTCCGGCTTTTCCTCGATGCTGAGGCAGTTGCCCTCTGCGTCGAACTCTGCCACGCCGTAGCGTTCCGGGTCGTTAACGTAATATCCGAAAACAGTGGCCTTACCGTGCTTCTCCACATTCTCCACGCTTTCCTGCAGCAGCTGTGTGAAACCAGCGCCGTAGAAGATGTTGTCGCCAAGTACGAGGCAAGCGCTGTCATCGCCGATAAACTCCTCGCCGATGGTGAAAGCCTGTGCCAGGCCGCCGGGATAAGGCTGCTCTGCATACTCAAACTTCACTCCCATGTCGCTACCGTCGCCAAGCAGACGCTTAAACATCGGTAAGTCAGTAGGTGTAGAGATAATGAGGATCTCCCTTATGTTGGCAAGCATAAGTACTGAGATGGGGTAATATATCATGGGCTTGTCGAAAATAGGGATGAGCTGTTTGCTGATGCCCTTTGTGATGGGGTAAAGACGTGTGCCCGACCCTCCTGCTAAAACTATACCTTTCATGTTTCTAAATGTTTGAGTGTTTACTATTTCGTTAACTAAGCAAAAAATAATATATTATTAATTTTGCAAAGTTACTAATAAAGACCGATACACGAAACCTTTTTTCTCTTTTTTGATTTGCCGAAGTGTTATTTTTATATTATAAAGCCTTATTACTATAATGTATAGGTAAATGTTTGGGCAAATTAGGATTTTTTTGTAATTTTGCAGAGATATGCTTTTAAAATCAAAATAATAAAAAAGAAAACAAATGGGATTTCTATCAAAACTTTTCGGAAAGAAAGACGACAATAACAAGACTGGAGGAATGGAAGACTACATGCAGCTTGTGCGTGTGTATTTCCAGGCATCGATAGCTGCCAATGTGGGTATCGCAAATCTTGCCGCTCTGCCTGACCTTCGCGTATTCAAGACCACGCTCCACGTTCCGACCGTCAACAACAAGCTCGGAGTGGGAGAGAAGACAGCTTGCCGTAAGATGCTCAAGGAGATATACGGCACGGACGATCTGTTCTTCAAGGAAATCGACCAGAGCATCCGCAAGAACTGCCGCAAGATGCAGGACGTTCAGACTTACCTTGTGCAGTTCCAGGGATTCACACAGGATCTGATGATGCTTATGGGCAACCTCATGAAGTTTAAGCTCCGCCTTCCCTCTTTCTTCAAGAATGCGCTCTACAAGATGACGGAGAAGACCGTGGGCGAAATCTTCACCAAGAACGACTACACCGACGCCGCTACACTTAAGACCGTCGTGGCTATTCGCCAGTATAACCATCGCCTTGGTTTCTCACAGAAATGGATAACCGACTTCGTCTATCAGGTGGTGATGCTCGCAAAGAAAGAGCCTAAGCCTGCTGACGCTGCCGAAGACAAGAAGTAATAAGGAGGCATTACAGTGCGTAAAAATCGTGACTGTCAGTGCATAAAATCGCAATAATAATTTGCGGCATTCGCCAAAATCATATAATTTTGTAACCCAAACGTAGCATTATGGACGCAGACGAGACAGCTATTGACGTCTTTACCACCAGAGTGAGACAGATGATACTGCAGTATAAGGAACTCAAGCTGCAGAATGCCCAACTGTGTTCCGCCATCGACACTCTCAAGGCTGATGTCAGCAGCCTCGAGGAACAGCTCAGAAAGCAACGCGAGGAATACACTAACCTGAAGTTGGCGAGGATGGTGGCAATAACAGACGGCGACATGGAGGCGGCGCAGAAGCGAGTCTCTCAACTCATACGCGACGTCAACAAGTGCATTGCGCTTATCAGCGAGAAGCACGACGAATAAGTGACCCCTTAAAGTTATTACCACGATAATGGCAGAAGACAACAACGAGAAACTACGTATACGCCTACACGTCTACGACACGGACATCCCCGTAAACGTCCGCCCAGAGGACGAACCGCTCTATCGCGACGCGGCAAGCCTTATCACGCAGACTGTCAACGCATACGCATCCAGATACAAGGGCCCCAAGAACGAGAAGGAAATTCTCTACATGGCGCTCATCGAGATAGCCCTGCGCTATGTAATGGAGGCGAAACGCAACGACACGGCACCGTTCATGGACATAATAGGCAAGCTGAAATCCGAAATTGAAGAAGCATTGTAACTATCCGAAACGGAAGAATCAGAAACATCAACATCATTCTAACGATCACATTTTTACATAAATATATATGTTAACAGGTATATTAATCACAGCCATAGTTGCCCTCGTCGTAGGCGGAGCAGCGGGATATGGCATTTTCCGATATGTAATAAAGGGAAAGTATAACGAAATGATAGCAGCCGCCAACAAGGAGGCTGAAGTAGTAAAGGAAAAGAAGCTCCTTGAAGTAAAGGAGAAGTTCCTCAACAAGAAGTCGGAGCTGGAAAAGGAGGTGCAGCAGCGCAACCAGAAGATTCAGCAGAACGAGAACCGACTGAAGCAGCGCGAGATTTCGCTCAACCAGCGTATGGAAGAAATCGGACGCCGCAAGCAGGAGGTGGAGCAGGGACAGCAGCGCATAGAGAACGAGAAGAAGCTCATCGCCCTCAAGCAGGAGGAACTCGACAAGATGCAGACCAAGGAGCGCGAGAAGCTGGAGGAACTCTCTGGTCTTAGCGCTGACGAGGCTCGCAACCGACTCGTGGAAAGCCTCAAGGACGAGGCACGCACCAACGCCGCTTCATACATCAATGAGATTATGGACGAGGCAAAGCTCAACGCCAACACTCAGGCTAAGAAAATCGTCATCCAGACCATACAGCGTGTAGCCACTGAGACGGCTATCGAAAACTCTGTAAGCGTCTTCCATATCGACAATGACGAGGTGAAGGGACGCATCATCGGTCGAGAGGGTCGCAACATCCGCGCTCTTGAGGCTGCCACAGGAGTGGAAATCGTAGTGGACGACACTCCCGAGGCCATTGTAATCTCAGCGTTCGACCCCGTTCGTCGTGAGGTTTGCCGCTTGGCTCTCCATCAGCTCGTAGCCGATGGTCGTATCCATCCGGCACGTATTGAGGAGGTTGTGGCAAAGGTGAAGAAGCAGCTCGACAACGAAATAATCGAGACAGGTAAGCGTACAGCCATCGACCTTGGCATCCACGGTCTCCATCCTGAGCTCATCCGTATCGTAGGTAAGATGAAGTATCGTTCTTCATACGGACAAAATCTTCTCCAGCACGCTCGTGAGACAGCCAATCTCTGTGCTGTAATGGCTGCAGAGCTGGGACTTAATCCTAAGAAGGCTAAGCGTGCAGGTCTGCTCCACGATATAGGTAAGGTGCCTGATGAGGAGAGCGAATTGCCCCACGCACTTTACGGCGCCAAGATTGCCGAGAAGTATAAGGAGAAGCCGGAAATATGCAACGCCATCGGAGCTCACCACGACGAGATGGAGATGAACACGCTCCTCGCTCCGATCGTACAGGTCTGCGACGCCATCTCAGGTGCACGTCCCGGTGCACGTCGCGAGATTGTGGAGGCTTACATCAAGCGCCTCAACGACCTTGAGGCCATCGCAATGTCTTATCCTGGCGTTACCAAGACTTACGCCATCCAGGCTGGTCGCGAGCTTCGTGTCATCGTCGGTGCGGACAAGATGGACGACAAGGAGACGGAGAAGCTCTCAGGCGAGATAGCCAACAAGATTCAGACCGAGATGACCTATCCGGGTCAGGTGAAGATCACCGTTATCAGAGAGACACGCTCTGTGGCTTACGCAAAGTAAACGAACATACACATTATATATTTTAGTAAATCCTCAAGCGGCTTACCACTGCTTGAGGATTTTTTTATTTCCATTGCTTTATGGTCCATACCACTACGCCCCACACACGGAAGTTGTCGGTGCTGTCAATGCGTATTGGTGAATAGTTGGGGTTGGCAGGTTGCAGTTCGATGTAGCCCTCCTCCTTGTGCGTAAGGTCGAGATACTTGATGGTGAACTCCTCGTTGACGTATGCCACGATAACGTCCCCGTCCGTTGGTTGCAGCGATCTGTCGATGACGGCAATGTCGCCTTCGTTGATGCCGGCGTCCCTCATTGAGTCGCCCGACACGCGTCCGTAGAACGTGGCCTCCGGGTTCTTTATCAGGTCACGGTTGAAGTCGAGGCTGTCACGAAGGTAGTCATCAGCCGGACTCGGAAATCCCGCCTTGATGTTAGGCGCCAGAGCCAGTGACAGTCTACTCAGCCATTCCCCCTTCAATAGTTTTATGTTCTCTATAGTGCCCGTCCCTGACGACGTGTTATTATCCTTTGCTTTATTCATAAATCAGTATTCAAATATTATGTCTGCAAAGTTAGCAATTTTACTCTACATTCCTTATAGTCCACAAAAAAACGCCCTGCAAGTTTTTCTCCTTGCAGGGCGCTATAGCCTTAATTGTTTATTCGCTGTCTTTTACTTCTTCAGGTTCTTCACAGCCTTACCGTTAGCGAGGCGGTTGATAACCAGACCGCGCTGAACCTTTGTGCGGTTTACGCGCTTTCCGTCAGTAGTGTAAGAAGCCACCACCTTTGAAGCCTCTGAGTTAGCCACACCCTCGATGCTGTTAGCCACTTCCTCGCGATCGAGACACCATGTTACGATGTAGTCGTTATTCTCGTCCACAGGCTTATAACCGAAACCAGTTACATAGCGGCCGTCAGGAGTGATGGCGCAAGCTGTGTTGAGGTTTTCCTCGTCCATAGTGAGGAAGTCTGTTATTGTAGGATAAGCCTCAGAGAGATACTTCACCTCTTTCTCGCCGGCAAGGCAGATGACACCTCTTCTTGACTGTGTGTCCAGATCCTGTGTGTATCCAATGACAGTACCGTCGTTGGCAATGCCGGTAGAGTAATAGAATGTAGAGCTGTTTACGTCAGGGCAGTCGAGAATCTCAATCTCCTCTGTGTCCACGTTGAAGCGAGCCATCTTCAGGCCAGACTCGATGTCTTTGTTCTGGATGTTCATGGCAATCCACTTGCCGTTGGCGCTTACGTTTCCGCCCTCAAACCAAGCGTAAGGCTGAGCCTGATTAAGCTCGTAGCTTGCGTCGAGGAAGCGCTTGCTCGGAGTCTGTACAGAGTATGTCTTGCCGTCTCTGTTGCGTACCCAGAATATGAGCGGATATGTGGAATAGTTGTCGATGGCACCGCCTACGATAAGCGAACCGTCGTTGCTGATATAGTTGGCCATAAAGCCTCCGGTCTCGAAGCCGAGCCATTCGTCTGTAGGAGTGGGAAGATCCGCCTTCTCACCGTTTACGTATACGTAAGGCTCCTGCTTGTACGAGGCGTCGTATGTTACGCCGCACTGGTATGCTCCGTCAGGAGTGGTCCACTTTGCGATGGCGTTCTCTTCTTCTGCGTTCTCGAAGATAGCTGTATACTTGCCAGTGGCGAAGTCGAAGTCAGCGGCTTGGCCTAAGATGCAACCAGCACCGACACCCTCGTTTGTTACAGAATAAATCTGAGCTTTGTCGTTATCCGTAGCTTCGTTGGTGCCAAGGTTAGGCGATACGAAGTACTTAATCTGGCCTTCCTTTGTGTCATAGATGAAGCCGCGTCCTTCAGTGTCGCATCCGCCGATGTAACGACCGTTCTCCGAAATACATCCACCCATCATCAAAGCGTTATCGGTGTAGGGCACGTAGCTGAGTTTCTGTGCGGAAGCGCCGCAGCAAGCAGCCATTACAAAAGCTGCAGAAAGTAAAATTTTCTTCATGTGTTTATACCTATTAAAGTTTGTAATTCATCTTTACGATGCGCAAAGTTACATATAATAAATGAGAAAACGGAGGTGTTGGCTGCAATTTATTGCTTTTTATACACTATATGGTAATAATGTGGAATATTTATGCACGTTTTCACTAACAATTCTTAATCTCTATTTTCTAACTTCTGATTCGGGCGTCTCCTGTTCTTCCTTCGGCATGTGTCCGGCTGACATGCTGAATTCGCATCCGCAGTAACGCTGGTTATAGAAGTTCCATTCCTTTATGAGGCAAGCCCTGCGTTCGGTCAGTCCGCCCTTGCGCCAGTTCTGGTCCCACCATATTACGTCATCGTAAGCCTCTGCAGCTGCTGTTCCTGCTTCGTTTATCTGTTCCAAGCTTTTCCATCTTGACGAAGCCAATGTGGTGGTTATCACGCTGTAGCCGTGCTTGTGGGCGTATTCTGCTGTCTTCTTCAAGCGCATTCGGAAGCATTTCAGACATCTTCCTCCGCGTTCTGGTTCTGCTTCCAGTCCTTTCACGTGGCACAGCCAGTCCTCATGATCGTATTCCGCCTCCACCATCTCCAGTCCGAGTTCCTTAGCGTAACGCTGACATTCGTCTCGACGGATAAGATACTCGCTTTCGGGATAGATATTGGGGTTACAGTAATATATTGTGGGCGTTATGCCGTGCTGCATCATGCATTCCACAATGGCGGAGGAGCAGGGTGCGCAGCAGGCATGCAGCAACACCTTCGTCGACCCGTCGGGCACCGTTATCTCGAATTTCTTTTTCATGTTTCTGTTTTTTTGTATAATTTTGTAGGCACATTAATTCATTAAACTCATTCCTGACTATTATGCCAATCGTAAATATCACATCCCTGACCCATCCCGGAGTTGAAGTTTTCAGCTCTCTGACCGAACCACAGTTGCGCAACAGCCTCGGCAAGGACCGCGGGCTTTTCATAGCTGAGAGTCCCAAGGTCATTGATGTGGCGCTGCGTTCGGGTTATGAGCCGGTGTCGCTGATGTGTGAGCGCCGTCACGTAGAGGGCGACGCACGTGCCATCATAGAACGTTGCGGCGACATCCCCGTGTTTGTCGGCGACCGCAATTTGCTTGCTTCGCTGACCGGTTATGCTCTTACGCGTGGCGTGCTTTGCGCCATGCGCCGTCGTCCGTGTCCTTCTATTGCTGACATCTGCGGCGATGCCCATCGTGTGGTGATCATCAATGGCGTTGTCGACACCACCAACATCGGAGCCATCTTCCGTTCTGCTGCGGCTCTCGGCATTGACGCCGTACTGCTGACGCGCAATTCCTGCGATCCTCTCAACCGCCGTTCCATCCGCGTTTCGATGGGATCCGTATTCCTCGTGCCGTGGGCATGGACAGACAGTCCCGAGGCTGACCTTCGTCCGCTCGGCTTCAAGACGGTGGCAATGGCATTGACCGACAATTCTGTCAGCATTGATGACGCTAAGCTATGCGCCGAGGACCGTCTCGCCATTGTTATGGGAACGGAAGGCGACGGTCTGCCGCAGGAAGCCATCGACGCCGCCGACTATGTAGCCCGCATCCCCATGTCGCATCAGGTGGACTCGCTGAATGTAGCCGCCGCTGCAGCTGTAGCGTTCTGGCAGTTGAGAAAACGCTTCGCGAATTAGGAATTTTGAATTAGGAATTTTGAATTGTGCGCCAAGGCGCATTGTGAATTGTTCAGTTGTGATTTTTAAATTCATAATTCAAAATTCTTTCACTTCCTCCACGCCACTAACAAGCGAGTCGGTGCCGTTGAGCAGATAGAACCTTACTCTTACCACTCTGCCGAAGTCGGCGCTACCCTTTACTTTTACGTGTCTGGTCTTGCCGTACACCAGTGTGTCGCGCTTGGAAGGGTAGGAGACGAGTTGCAGGAACTGTCTGTTCGATCCGTCTCCGACGTAATAGATGTCGGCACTGTCCTTCACGATGGCAGCAGCCTTTGCCGCAGCGTGTTTGCGTTTCGCCGCCGTTATGGTGGTGTCCTCCGGCTCAAACACGGATGCCGCCACCGTATCGCCGTCCTCGTACGACTTGGCGAACCTGCATCCCGTCATTGCCGATGCCATGAAAAGAATGGCAAGCAAAGGCACAATAAATAATATCTTCTTCATTTCTTTATATTTTAAACGCTTCTTCTTTTTTAATATAATTCTGCTTGAGAATGATTCGCCCACAGATTACGCGGATTTTCACAGATGCATCTTGAGATTATTCTCCCACGGATTCCACGGATTTTCACAGATTTTGATTACTTTGAGATTAATATTCGTGTAATTATAGAGATTTGTGTTCTCCTTCGCACCCAATATCCGTGTTAATCTGCTTTCTATGTTAATATCCAAATGTTTTGACCATTATTTTTAATTTATGCTGATATTTTATATTCAGGTGAGAAAAGTTGCCGGTTTCTGACCATGGCAGTGATCAAATGCACAAGTTTGTTCTTGACATTGTTCAGTGCAACCTGCTTCTTCTTTCCGCGTTCCACGAGACGCATGTAGTACCTCGCCATAATGGGATTGAAGTTCACGGCAGCCAGTGCTGCCTGTGTCAGCATTGCCTTAATCTGGCGGTTCGCCATGTAGTGCACATGTGGATCAGAATGCACACTAGTGCCCGAATCCTTACCGAATGGGGCTATGCCGTAGTAGCAGGCAATCTTCCTTGAATCGTAGTTGAAACGACGGAAGTTGTCGGTGTATACCATCAGGCATACGGCGTTCTGCGTTCCTATGCCAGGCACCGAGGTCACGATGGTAAACACCTCAGTGAGCTCTTCGTCCGACTTGATGAGTTCGGTGATTCGCTTGTCTATCTTCTCTACTTCCTTGTTGAGTTCAGACACGATATGCCTTCCGCTCTGCGAGATCATCGTCTTGATAGGCGATTTCTCCATGGTGAGTCTCTTCTCGCCTCTACGCACCTGAAAACTGCATCTATGGCGTACCACCATTTGACGATATAGAAACAGTTCGCGCAGTTGTGCAAGTGACTCGCTAAGTGGCTCGTACATAACGGCTTTATCGTAATTTCTCATAGCGTATTCGGCAATCATTGAGGCGTCAGCACGATCTGATTTCAATCGTCTGAGACCTGATGCGTCCTTGATGCTCTTGGCATTCTCAAGCCACATGTCGTAGCCTTTACCATAGAGAAAGTTGCACAGTCCCTTGCTGTAGTCCCCCGTATTCTCGCCGCAGAAGAGCCAAAGTGAAGAGTCGATTCCGTATGAATTCTGCTCCACCCACTTGACCAGTTGCTTGTAGCCAGACACTGTTGTCTTGAACTCGTTGAACACTCGTGCAGCTGTTTCTGTCAGTCCATCTGCAAAAATGATAGCCACATCAACTTTTTCTTTCGAAAAATCAACTCCGATAAATAAATTCTTC
>ERZ507065.61-NODE-61-length-100727-cov-8.540051_pt1 | contig 100727 bp, 95 predicted proteins | sample MGYA00513785_ERZ507065 | MGnify/ENA metagenome assembly ERZ507065
TCCCTTCCGGGGGGCGCAAGACAGTATTATACGAGCCTGCGGGTCAAAAGTCAACACCTTTTTTCGGATTTTTTGAAAAAATTGTAAACAGGGGTTTTTCGCCCCCGAAAAACGGGGGCTTGCCTTTTTGCTATAAATAGTATTATAATAGGGACCGCTCAAGAGAAAGGAGGCCGCGGCGCCATGGTCCTGACGGTGAACATCGGCAACACCCACATTTCGGTGGGCGGATACCACGGACGGGAAAAGCTTTTTTCCGGCCGGCTGAGCGCCCGGCCCGGCATGACGGCGGACGAGTGCGCCATCGCCCTGGGGCAGCTTCTGGACCTGCACGGCCACGGCGGCTGCCGGTGGGAGGGCGCCATCCTCGGTTCGGTGGCTCCGGCCCTGACCGCCCCCATGACCGCCGCGCTGCGGCGGCGCAGCGACGGGCGGGTGCTGACGGTGGGCCCCGGGCTCAAGAGCGGCCTTGCCATCTGCATCGACGACCCGGGCCAGCTGGGCGCGGAGCTTCTGTGCGCGGGGGTGGCGGCGCTGGATCTTGCGCCGGGGCCGGTGATCCTGCTCTGCGCGGACACCGCCCTCTCTCTGATGGGCATTGACGAGAAGGGCCGCCTTTTGGGCGGGATGATCCTGCCGGGGCCGAAGGCCGCGCTGAACGCCCTGGTGAAGGGCACGGCCCAGCTGCCCCAGGTGGACCTGGACGCTCCCCGGGCCGCCCTTGCGCCGCTGGCGAAGAACAGCGCCGCCTGTTTGCAGGCGGGCAGCATCCTGGGCACCGCCGCCATGCTGGACGGCCTCATCGCCCGCCTCAGGGGCGAACTGGGCGAAAACGCCTGGGTGGCCGCCACCGGCGAGCTGCCCGAGGCGGTGCTGAAGGCGATGGCCCAGCCGGTGCGCCGCTGCGAGGACCTTATCCTGGACGGCATGAACCTCATCTGGCTGAAAAACCAAAAGTGAATATCCCATGGTGTTCCGCCCCGCCAGGGGCGTGTGCATAAATAAGTTTGCGCTGTATCCGCGTTTTGAGGCGGAGCGGCAGTAAAGGAGCATGTAACATGAACGACCATTCCAAGACTCTGCGTCTGACCCGGCTGGCACTGCTGGCCGCCATCGTGCTGGTGCTGGCCTACACCCCGCTGGGCTACATCCACATCGGCCCGCTGGCCATCACCCCCATCATGATCCCGGTGACGGTGGGCGCCATCCTGCTGGGGCCCACCGAGGGCGCCATCCTGGGCGGCATCTTCGGCCTGACCAGCTTTTCCACCTGCTTTGGTTCCGACGCTTTCGGCACCATGCTGATGAGCATCAACCCGGTGTTCACCTTCCTGACCTGCGTGCCCACCCGTGTGCTGGCGGGCTGGCTGCCGGCGGTGATCTTCAAGGCGCTCTACCGCAAGGAGCAGCCCCTGCGGGCCAACACCGCCTTCGGCGTGGCCGCCCTGGCGGGCCCGGTGCTGAACACCGTGTTTTTCATGGGCGCGCTGGTGCTGTTCTTCTACCGCACCGACTACATCCAGGGCTTTGTGACCGCCCTGGGCGCGGCGAACCCGCTGGTGTTCGTGCTGCTGTTCGTGGGCGTGCAGGGCGTGGTGGAAGCCGCCGCGGGCTTTGTGGTGTCCGGCATTCTGAGCCGGGCGGTCTACCCGGTGCTGCACCGCAGCTGAATCCTTATATATAATAATGAGTGGGCCGGTCCCTTCGGGGGCCGGCCCGCTCTCTGTTTTTTCACAGCCGCCGGGCGCAGAGGTCCAGCAGCTGCCGGGCCGCCTCTTTCACGGCCGCGGCGGCGGCGTCCCCGTCGGCCAGGTCCGCCTGCACCGGCAGGCGCGCCAGCCAGTCGGCGGGATGCTCCCCCGCCCACTGGATAGGCGGCGGGCAGTCCTTCAGCGCCCCGGCCCAGCGGCGGCCGGCGGGCCGGTTCACCCCGCAGAGCCACACCTCCAGCTGAAAGCCGGCCGCGTCAAAGACCACCGCCAGCTTGAGGCCCTTCTGACGCAGGGCCTCGTCCGTGAAGGTGAAGTAGGCGTAGTCGACGGCGCTGCCGCTGACGGCGCTCTGGAAACGGAAGCCCGGCATCTGCCGCTCCAGTTCCGCCCGCAGCCAGCGGAACATCCCCACGAACTCCCCATAGGCCTTTTGCAGGCCGGTGGTCTGCAAAAGAGAGCGGTATTCCTCCAAAAGCGCGGCGTCAAAACGCATGGCCCTTCTTCCTTTCCCCACGCCCCGCCGGGGGCGTTTTTTTCAGTATACCACAATTTTCCGTTCGTTGGATGCACAACCGCCGGGCGGGCGGGGGTCTGGTATGATGAAAGCAGACCTCGGGAAGGTTCCGCCCTTTCCTCCCCCGCCGCCAAAGGCGGCACGCTCGAAAGGAGAGCGCCCATGTATGAATTCATCCGTTCCGCCGTGGCCATTCAGGTCATCGCCGCCGCGGGGGCCGCTGCCGCCCTGATGGCGGTGCTCATGTTCCAGCGCAGCCGCCGCGCCGCCGGCAAGGACGCGCTCAGCGGCGGCACCCTGCGCCGCCCGGAGAGCCGCATCCGCGCCATGGCCCGCCTTGGGCAGGACAAGCCCACCGGGGCCGCCGACCAGCTGGAGCCCTGCTGGTACTCCAAAGACCCGGACGAGCGCTATTTCAGCCTCTATTTTTCCTCCGCCTGCGCCGACGGTCCGCTCCAGAAGGAGTGGCTGCGCCGCGCGGTGCTGGCGGCCCCCTTCTGCGGCGGGCGCAGGGCGGAGATGCTTCGCACTCTGGGCCTGTCCAACGCCCTTTTGCAGCAGAGAGCCGAAGAGGGTGGCCGCGGCGGGGCCGACATGATCGGCAGCCTGAACGGCACGGCGCTCACCGCCCCGGAACTGGAGCGGCTGCTGCTTTTGCTGGACCGGGAGCCCGCTCTGCGGGGCGCGGCCCTGGGCTGCTTTGCCGACAGCGGCCTGCCCGGCGCTTTTGACCGCCTGCAGGACATCGCCCTGCACGACCCGGACCCCACGCTGCGGGAACTGGCGGCGGCGCGGCTGGAAGGCCGGGCGGGCGACGAGACCTTCCGCCTGCTGGACGCCATGATGGCCGACCCGTCCCCCGCCGTGCGGGAGCGGGCGGCCCGGAGCATGGCCGCCCGGGGCGAAGCCGGGGCGGACCTGCTGAAGAGCCTTGCCGGAGGCGGGCCGTCCCAAAAGCAGAAACTGGCCCGGCGGCACCTGCTGCTCAGCGGCTCGTGAGGTGCTTTTATGAACGATCTCTGGACCCAGGCCGTGATGGTGATGGGGCTGGTGGTGCTGGCCTACTACTTTGTGACGCTGGCGGTGAATCTGGCGGTGCTGTGGGCCTCGCTGGGACTGCCGGGGCGCAAGATGCGGGTGGCCTCCGCCCATCTTGACCTGCCGGAAGAGCGGGCGGAAGCGGTGTCGGTGCTGGTGCCGGCCTTCAACGAGGAGGTCACCATCCTGGACACCGTGCGCGCCCTGCTGCGGCAGGACTATCCCCGCTTCGAGGTCATCGTGGTGAACGACGGCTCGGCCGACGGCACCCTTGAGCTGCTGCGGCAGGAGTTCGGGCTGCGGCCGCTGGACCCCGCCGGGGAGGGCCCTCTGCCCTGCGGGCAGGTGCGGGGGCTGTTCATCAGCGAGAGCCGCCGGGACCTCATCGTGGTGGACAAGGAGAACGGCGGCAAGGCGGACGCGCTGAACGCCGGGCTGAACGCGGCCCGGTATCCGCTGGTGTGCTGCGTGGACGCGGACGGCCTTCTGGAGCCGGACGCGCTGAAAAAACTGGCCTGCCAGTTCGCCCGGGACGACCGGGTGGTGGCCGCCAGCGGCGTGGTGCGGCCCCTCAACGGCTGCCGGGTGGAAAACGGCGCGGTGGTGCAAGCGGGCGTGCCGCCCACCCTCACCGGCAGGGTGCAGGCGGTGGAGTATCTGCGGGCCTTTTTGTCCGGCCGGTTCGGCTGGGAAAAGGGCAGCGGCCTGCTCATCGTTTCCGGGGCCTTCGGGATGTTCCGCCGGGATGTGCTGCTGGAAGCGGGCGGCTACGCCGACAGCCTGGGCGAGGACATGGAGCTGACCCTGCGCCTTCACCACCGGCTGCTGGACGAAAAGCGGCCCTACCGGGTGATCACGGCGGTGGACGCCCTCTGCCGGACCCAGGTGCCCGAGACCCTGCGGGGGCTGCGGACCCAGCGGGTGCGGTGGCACCGGGGCCTGGCCCAGGCGCTGTGGCGGCACCGGGGCATGGTGCTGCGGCCCCGCTACGGCACGGTGGGCATGGCGGCCCTGCCGGTGTTCTGGTCCATCGAGCTGCTGGGGCCGGTCATCGAACTGACCGGCTACGGGATGCTGGCGGCCCTTCTGCTGCTGGGCGGCCCCACCACGGCGGCCCTGCTGGTGTTCGCCATGGCCTGCCTCCACAGGCTGACCCAGAGCCTGACCGCCCTGGTCACCGAGGGGCGGGTCTACCCCTCCCCCGACGACCCGCTGCGGCTGGCGGGGGCCTGCCTGCTGGAGCCGCTGCTCTACCGCCCGCTGCTGGCCTTCTGGCGCTGCCAGGCGCTGGTGACCATGGGGCGGCGGGCCCGGTGGGGCTCCGTTGCCCGCAAGCGCCTTTCCTGACGGGCGCAGAAAAGGCCCGGCGGCCTGTTGTTTGACACACAGACCTGCCGGGCCCGAAGGGCTATACTGATAACAGGGAGATTCAGGTGTGGAAGCGCCGGCCCAGCTCCTCCCGCAAGCGGGGGCGCAGGCGCACGATGAGCAGAAACACCGCTGCCACCAGCCCCGCCGCCGCGGCGATGACCGACCAGCCCGGCTGATACCGGCCAAAGGCATAAAGGTCGATGAGCGCTTCCAGCGCCAGCAGCCAGAGGATGAGCAGCAAAAAGAACACCCCCGCCGTGGAAAGGCCGGAGCACCGCCGGGCGGCCATGCCGCCCACCACCGCCCCCAGCAGGACGGTGATGCCCAGAATGGGCAGCGCCAGCCGGCTGAGCCAGCCCCAGCCGTTGGTGAGGGCGGCCACCAGCGCCAGCATGCCTGCCGCCGCGGCCGTGTCCGCCAGCAGATAGACCGGCACCGGCCAGCCCCGGGCCAAAAGCGGCAGCGCCGCCCACACCCAGAGCACCGCCGCAGCCCCCGCCACATAGAGCGACCAGGGCACCGCCGGGAAGAAGGCCAGCCAGTTGATGGCGCAGCAGCACACCGCCACCGAGGCCAGCATGCCGGTGAGCAGCAGCCCCAGGCTGCGCCGGTCCACCGGCTCCACCTCCCGCCGCACCAGCGGGAAGGGCGGCTGGGCGGTCTCGTCCACCGGGCAGCGGGGATTGACCACCGGCGTGCCGCACAGCGGACAGGCATGGGCGGAAACGTCCAGCTCCACGCCGCAGTTCACGCAATAAGACATGATCCCTCAGTCCTTTCTGTTGGAGATGATTTTGACCGGCACGCCCTCCCGCACCAGCCAGCGGAAGAAGTCCCGTTCCAGGTCTCTCTCCCGCATGGTGCCGGAAAAGCTCAGCGCCAGGGTGTTGCCCATGCTGATGGCCGCGCAGTTGGTGCGCCCGGAATAGGACTGGCCCAGCACCATCTCCACCCGCCGGATGTGGGCTTCCATCTCCGGCGGCGCCCGGAATACGCCGGGGTTGGTGAAGGTGGTGGAATAGGGCTTTTCGCCCAGCGTCCGGAAGCCCACCGCCATGCCCAGATTCTTCAGCGGACTGGGGATGAGCCGCAGCAGCGGCGAGCGCTGCAAACTGACGTTCTGGGTGATGTAGGCGGCCATCTCCTGCCTTGTGACGTGCAGCCGCATGTAGTGGTGCACCTGAGAGGCGATCTCCGCGAAGGTGTAGTCCCCCAGTTCCGGGTCGATGAAGGGCCGGGCGGTGAGGATGAAGTTGCGCAGGGTGCGGCTGGGAAAATAAGGCCGCAGGTTCACCGGCACCACCAGGGCCACCGGCTTTTCTCGCCGCCTGCCCTCGCTGCGCTGACGCACCATCAGCGCCTGGATGAGCCCGGCGGCCAGGAACTCGGTGATGGAAACGCCGTAGCGCTTGGCGGCGGCGTGGACCTTGTCCACCGGGATGAGGCCCATGATGACGTTCAGCGTGTAAAAAGGTTCCGGCGTGCCGGTGTAGCTGTAGGCCGGGCCGGCCTTGAGGCTGCGCCGGGCCCGGGAGGTGGCGTAGCGGGGATAGGCGTCCTCCCATTCCTCCGGGTCGGGAGGCTCCGCCGGGTCCAGAACGCCCTCGGTGCAGGGCACCTCCACCCCGCCCAGCCGCAGATACTCCGCCACCAGCGTTTTCAGAAACACCAGTGCACCCGCGCCGTCCGCCAATGCGTGGAACAGCTCGATGGAGATGCGCGGCCCGTAATAGAACACCCGCAGCAGCCGGTCCTTGGAAGAAAAACGGATGGGCTGGCAGGGGTTGGCGATGTCCGGCTCCACGTCGGGCACAAAGGAGGGGTCGGAATCAAAATAATACCAGAACGCCCCCCGCCGCAGCCGCACCTGCAGGCCGGGAAAGCGGGGCATCACCCGCCGGGCGGCCTGACGCAGGCGCTGGGGGTCCACCGGGGCGTCCATCACCGCCGAAAAGCGGTAGACCGCCGAATAATCGTCCCGCTGGATGGCGGAATAGACCATGCCCGCGTTGTCCAGCCGGTACCAGTTCTGCGCGGCGTGTGCCATTCTGCGTCGCCTCCTTCTGTCTCTACCTTGTATTGTAGCACCGCCGCCCCCCCGCGGGCAACGCCTTCCCGCCGTTTTTATGTTATACTGAAAGCAGCAGCCACCGCCCGCTTGCCGCGGGCCCGCCGAAAGAGAGAAAATCTTATGGAAAACACCAACAACACAAACGCCCGGGGCGGCCTGCACATCCCCATGCCCCGCTATTCCGACACGAGCCCCGCCGACCAGGCGGTGACCACCGCCATGATGAAGGCGATGCGCACCATCCGCTCGGCCTCCTCCCCCGCTGCCGCCGGCCAGGAAGAGCTGGACCGTCAGCGCAAAGGCCAGAAGGTGCTGGGGCGGCTGGCCGCCCCGCTGCTGGGCCTTGGCTGGGAGCCCTTCGACCTGAACGGCATGCCCGCCGCCTGGGTGCGGCCGGAACAGGGCCACGACCCCCGCAAGGTGGTGCTCTACTGCCACGGCGGCGGCTACACCAGCGGCAGCCTGGACTACTCCCGCCCCCTCGCCTCCAAAATAGCCAACCGCACCGGCTACGAAGTGCTCTGCTTTGAGTACCGCCTCGCGCCGGAGCACCCCAGCCCCGCCGCACGGCAGGACGCGCTGAAAGCCTGGGACTATCTGATGCTTCTGGGCTACGGCGCCCGGGACGTGGTGGTGATGGGCGACTCCGCCGGGGGCAATCTGGCCCTGGTGCTGACCCTGATGCTGCGGGACGCCCGCCGCCAGCTGCCCCGCCGCCTGGTGCTGTTTTCGCCCTGGACGGACATGACCTTCAGCGGCGAGTCCTTCACCCGGCGGGCCGGGGACGACCCCTCCCTCACCGCCGACTACATGCTGGCCACCCGGGACGCCTACGCCCCCGGCGCCGACTGGACCGAGCCGCTGCTCTCGCCCCTCTTCGGAGACTTTTCCGGCTTCCCGCCGGTGATGATCCAGGCGGGCTCCAACGAGATCCTCTTCGACGACTCGGCCCGGCTGCACCAGCGGCTGCTGGAGCAGGGCGTGCCCTGCCGGATGGAGTGCTGGGAGGACATGTGGCACGTGTTCCAGATGTTCCCCCTCAAGCAGGCCGACCGCGCGGTGGACCATGTGGCGCAGTTCCTTCTGGAACTGTTCTGAACCCCCAAAGCAAAAAGGACCGGCAGCCCCTTCGGGCTGCCGGTCCTCTTTTTGTGTGCCGCCGAACATCAGGCGAGCACCGCCTCGCCGATGAGCCGGGCCAGGCTTGCCAGGTCGGCCCCGGCGATGAACTCGAAGGTCACCACCCCCAGCCCGGCGAACCAGAGCTGCATCTCGCTGTCCAGGTCCATTATGCCGGCGGATTCCACCGAATAGGCCTGGATGCGGTTGTAGGGCAGGCTGACGAAGGTCTTTTTCTTGCCGGTGAAGCCCTGGGTGTTCACGGCGATGACCCGCCGGTCGGTGAAGACCACGCCGTCGCGGATGCCCTGGAAGGGCTGCAGCACCCGCTCGCCCTCCGCCAGGATGGGTTCGGTCAGGTCGGCGAGGCGGTGGTCCGAGGCGGGCCGCAGTTTGAGGAAGAGCATGTTTTCAAGGTCGGTCATATCGATTTCTCCTTACAGATGGGTGGATGTTTGAGAGCAGCGTTGTCTGCCTGTTATCAGCATACCTTTTCCGGGGCGCGGGGGCGGTTGTATTTCCAACGAAGGGGCGCGAAAATTTTTTTGTTTCGTTGTTTGGCCCACCGTTTTTCCGCCCGGGGTGCGGTATGCTTGGAACAAGTCAAAGCCGGCCCGCTGCCGGCCCAGACGGGCAAGCCCGCCGGGCCTCTGCACTCAAACAAACCATCAACAGCGCCCGGGCAGTGCCCGGCGCACAGGAGGTACACAATGTATTACACCAACGGAAATTATGAAGCGTTCGCCCGCCCCCGCAGACCCAAGGGCGCGGAGGACAAACAGGCCTGGCTGGTGGGCGGAGGGCTTGCGAGCCTTGCCGCCGCGGCCTTTCTCATCCGGGACGGCGGCATGGAGGGCAGCCGCATCCACATTCTGGAGGAGGCCGACCTGCCCGGCGGCGCCTGCGACGGGCTGCTGCGGCCGGACGTGGGGTTCGTCATCCGGGGCGGACGGGAGATGGAAAACCACTACGAATGCCTGTGGGACCTGTTCCGCTCCATCCCCTCGCTGGAAGTGCCCGACGCCAGCGTGCTGGACGAGTTCTACTGGCTGAACCACGACGACCCCAACTTCTCCATGAACCGGGCCATCCTGGACCGGGGCGAGAGCGCCGACACCAAAAACCGCTTTGAGCTGAGCGACGAGGCCGCGCTGACGCTGATGAAGCTGTTCTTCACGCCGGACGAGGAGCTCTACAACAAGAGCATCGAGGAGGTGCTGGGCGGCGATTTCTACGACTCCAACTTCTGGCTCTACTGGCAGACCGTGTTCGCCTTTGAGACCTGGCACTCGGCGCTGGAAATGAAGCTCTATCTCCAGCGGTTCATCCACCACATCGGCGGCCTGCCGGACCTTTCGGCCCTCAAGTTCACCAAATACAACCAGTACGAATCCCTCATCCTGCCGCTGGTGAAATACCTGGAGGAAAAGGGCGTGGACTTCCGCTACGGCGTGCGGGTGGAGAACGTGCTGTTCCACTTTCTGCCGGGCAAAAAGGTGGCCCACCAGCTGGTGCTGGTGAAGGACGGCAAAGAGGAGACCATGGAGCTGACCGAGAACGACCTGGTGTTCGTGACCAACGGCTCCTGCACCGAAGAGAGCGCCCTGGGCGCCAACGACAGGGCCCCGGTGCTGGACATCGCCCCCGGCGACGGCGCCAGCTGGCAGCTGTGGAAGAACATCGCCGTGCAGGACGCGTCCTTCGGCCGGCCGGAGAAATTCTGCTCGGACATTGAGGCCACCAAGTGGGAGTCCGCCACCGTCACCCTTCTGGACGACCGCATCACCCCCTATGTGGAGCGCATCTGCGGCCGCGACCCCTACGCGGGCAAGGTGGTCACCGGCGGCATCGTCACCGTGAAGGACTCCGCCTGGCTGATGAGCTGGACCTTCAACCGCCAGCCTCACTTCAAGGCTCAGCCGGAGGGCCAGCTGGTGGGCTGGATCTACGGCCTCTACCCGGACGAGCCCGGCGACTATGTGGGCAAGCCCATGTCGGAATGCACCGGCGCCGAGATCTGCATGGAGTGGCTGTATCACCTGGGCGTGCCGGAGAGCGAGATCGAGCGCCTCGCCGCCGAGTCCGCCTCCACCGTTCCCTGCATGATGCCCTACGTCACCGCCTTCTTCATGCCCCGCGAGGCGGGCGACCGCCCCGACGTGGTGCCCGAGGGCTGCGTGAACTTCGCCTTCCTGGGCCAGTTCGCCCAGACCCCCCGGGACACCATCTTCACCACCGAATACTCGGTGCGCACGGCGATGGAAGCCGTCTACACCCTGCTGGACGTGGAGCGGGGCGTGCCGGAAGTGTTCGGCTCCGCCTACGACGTGCGCTGCCTGCTCAACGCCGCCCGCTACCTGCTGGACGGGCGCAAGCTCACCGCCATGAAACTGCCGCTGCCCTACAAAATGGCGCTGCTGGCCGGCCTGGAAAAGGTCCGGGGCACCACCCTGGAAGAGCTTCTGGCCCGCTATCAGCTGATCTGAAACACAAAGGAGAACCGCAATGAACAACAACACCCCCGCCGCCTCCCTTCCCCCGCAGCAGCCCGCCGCCCGCGTCAGCCCCGTTCCGGGGCTGGCCGCCGGGGCCGCCCTCAACGTGCTGGGCCTGCTGGCCCTCTTCTCCCCGCTGGCCACGGGGGTGATGCTGGCCTGCCTCATCACCGCGGGGCTGGGCGTTCTCGGGGCGGCGCAGATCGCCGCCTGGGTCAGAACGCCTCCCGAGGCCCGCGGCGCGGACCTTCTGGTGAACGGCATCCTGCTGGCGGGCTCCAGCCTGTTCGCCCTCTGGGCCTCCTTCCAGACCGGCTTAGGCCTGGCCGGGCTGATCGAAGGGCTCTCGGTGGCCGCCGCCTTCCTCACCCTGCTGCGGGGCATCGACCAGTTCCTCGCCTTTTCCCAGATGCGCCGCGAGGGCGCCCAGGGCGCGGGCTGGATGCTGGCCGCCGGGCTGATGAACGGCCTGCTGGCCATGGTCATCCTGGCCAATCCCCTGATGAGCTGGTTCGACCTCAGCACCGTGTGGGGCGTTTACCTGGCAGCCTCCGGCGCGGCGCTGGCCGCCGGCACCCTTGCCGCCAGCCGCTTCTGAACCGCAAAAAAGCAGCCGCACCCGAAAAGGTGCGGCTGCTTTTTTATTCCTTGTCGTTGGGGTCCGGCTCGTCGTCGGTGATGAGCATCTCCACCAGCAGCTCGAAGCGGCTCTTGTCGAACTTCAAAAGGCCCTCGTCCCGCATCTTGCACAGCTCGTTGGACATGGCGCTGCGGTCCACAAAGAGGAAGTCCGCCAGGTCCTGCCGGTTCAGGGGGATGACGAAGGTGCGGCTGCCCGCCTTGTGGTACTGGGCGGAGAGATAGTCCTGCAAGCGCTCCCGGGTGGAGCGGCGGATGCTGTCCTCCAGCTTGCGGGTGAGGTACTGGCCCTTTTTGGCCACCGCCAGGGTCAGGTTCTGCAAAAAGCGGATCTGGGTGGGGGCGGTGAGCACGTTCCTGCGCAGCAGCCGGTCCACGCTGAGGAAGAGGATCTCCGTCTGGGCGGTGGCGGTGATCGTCACATGCAGGCGGTAGCGCCCCACCGAGGCCAGCTCGCCCAGGGTGTCGCCGGCGCCCAGCACGGCCATCAGGTTGCTGTTGCCGTTGCTGTCGATGTGGAACAGGTGCACGCTGCCGGACAGGATGACCCCGATCTCGGGGAACTCGTCGCCGTCCCGCGCCACCACGGTGCGCTTTTCATACTTCATGGTGTGGGGCGACATGGTGTCGATGACGCTCAGCACCTCTTCGTCGGTCAGGTTGCGGAACAGCATATTCGCCCGCAGCACCGCCAGGTCCAGCTTCTGTTCCATCTGCTGTTTGCGCCTCCTCGCAGGCAGTTTTCTTTCTATTATTATAAAACCCCTTCCTTTTTCTGGCAAGAAGCGGCGGCCCGTTGTCTGGCAAACATACTCCGCCGCCCGCCCATGGTAGGATGAGAACAGCAAAAGAAATTTTGCAAAAAAACCGAAATCATGACTGTTTTGTCAAGGAGGTATTCTCATGTTCCAATTCTTCTGGACCCGCGCCGCATCCGTCTGGGTGGCCGCGCTGTACATCGCGATGGGCGTTCTGCTCTTCGCCTTCCCCGCCGCCACCGGCACGTTCTTCGTCTGGGCGCTGGCCGGCGGCGCTGCCGCCTACGGCGTGAGCCATCTGGTCCGCTATCTGCAGGGCCGCAAGGCCGGCGCAGCCAATCCGGGCGATCTGTTCCTCACCGTGCTGCCCGCCGCATTTTCCGTCTTCGCCCTCATCTGGCCCCAGGCCACCCTGTCGGTCCTGCCGCTGGTGCTGGGCTCCCTGCTCCTGGTGGACGGCATCGGCAAACTGCCCCTGGCCATCACCGGCCTGCGGGAACAGTTCCCCGGCATGATCCCCCTGGCCCTCTCCTCCGTCGTTCCCATCGTGCTGGGCGCGCTCATCGTCATCAACCCCTTCGCGGCGGTGCGCATCGCGGTGATGGTGTTCGGAGCCGCACTGGTGGCCGACGGCATCAGCGACCTGACCACCGTCATCCTGGAAAAGCGGGCCGCATCCGCGGCCCCCGGCGGCCCGGCCCTCTGAGGCCGGGCCCCGCCCCCACACCGTAAAAAGAAAGGGAATCCTATGACCTGGTTTGGCTACGCCCCCGCCCAGTGGGCACTGTTCTTCTTTTTGTACTCCTTCCTCGGCTGGGTCTGGGAGTCCTGCTATGTCTCCCTGCGGCAGGGGCGCTGGGTGAACCGGGGCTTCCTCAACGGCCCGCTGCTTCCCATCTACGGCTTCGGCGCGGTGGCCATCCTGCTGTTCACCCTGCCGGTGGCCGCAAACCCGCTTCTTGTCTTTCTGATGGGCATGACCGGCGCAACACTTCTCGAATACGTCACCGGCTGGACCATGGAACGCCTGTTCCACGTGCGCTACTGGGATTACAGCATGTACCGCTTCAACCTGAACGGCTACATCTGCCTGCCGGCCTCCCTGTGCTGGGGCGCATTCTCCCTGGTGATGCTGCGGCTCATCCACCCGGTGGTGAGCGGCTGGGTGGCGATGCTCGCCCCCGCCGCGGCGCTGACCGCCGCGCTGGCCCTTTCCGCCTTCTTCGCCGTCGACCTGCTGGTCTCCCTGCGCCAGGCCGTGGATATGCGCAGCCTGCTGCAGAGCCTCAGCGCCAGCAGCCGCCACATCGCCCGGCTGCAAAAGCGGTATGAGGTGGAGGCCGCCTTCGCCCCCGGCGGCCTTGTCCGCGGCATCGAGACCGCCCAGAGCCGCCTGCAGGCCCTTCGCCAGCAGCGCCGCCAGCTGCTCCGCACCCTGAGTGTCGAGGCCAGCGGCGACGTGGACGCGGCCCGACTGGTGCGGGAGGAGCTCTCCGCCATGGAGGGCCGCACCGACTCCATGTACCGCCGGGCGCTGCGCCACCTGCGGCGCAACCCCGGGGCCGTGAGCCGCCGCTGCGCCGAGGGCCTGCGGGACATGGAACCCCTGCTGCGGCCCTGACGAACAAAACGCTTTGAGAGAAAGGATGTGTGTGAGACCATGACCGACAACAAGAAATTCCTTTTGCGGGCGGCCGTCGTGCTGGCCCTTGTGCTGGGCGCGGCGGCCGCTCCCCTGCCCGCCGCCGCCGAGGAGGCGGCCTCTCAGAGCACGGCGGCCTCCGCCCCCGCGGACAGCACCGCCGCAGCCCCCGCCGAAACGCCCGTCCCCGCTGCCGAAGGGGCGGTGGCGCTGGACGAGACGAACTTTCCCGACCCGGCCTTTCTGGACTGCGTGCGCGCCTTCGACGCCGACGGCGACGGCGCCCTCTCGGAGAGCGAGCGGGCGGCGGTGACCAGCCTGGATGTGCGCGCCAAGGGCATCCGCTCGCTGGAGGGCCTCGGCTTTTTCCCCGCCCTCACCCAGCTGAACTGCATCGGCAACGTCCTCACCGAACTGCCCCTGGACCAGACCCCCGATCTGACCAACCTGCTGTGCAACGAAAACCAGCTCACCGAACTGGACCTTTCCCAGGTGCCCCGGCTGGAGGTGCTGCACTGCCACGACAACCGCATCGCCGCCCTGGACCCCTCGGCGACCCCGCTCCTGCGGGAGCTGGCCTGCGGCGACAATCCCTTCGAAACGCTGGACGTATCCCGCAACGGAGCGCTTCAATACCTCATCTACATGGGCGGGCCCCTCAAGACCCTCACCCTGGGGGACAACGAGGCCCTGCTGGACCTCTGGTGCGCCTACACCCTGGTCACCGAGCTGGACCTGAGCCACGCGCCGAACCTGGAACTGCTGGGCATCGAGCGCAGCGACCTGGTCTTTCTGGACCTGAGCGGCAACCCCCTTCTCACCGACCTGATGGCCGGCGACAACCAGCTGCTGGGCGTCCGCGCGGGGCAGGCAGCTCCCACCGCCGTTCTGGACGGCCAGCGCCCGGTGGAGGTGCAGCTGGCTGAGGGCCAGACCACCTTCGACCTGGGGCAGCTGGGGCTGCCCATCGACCCGGCCCGCATCACCGACGTGACCGGCGCGCAGCTGGAGGGCAGCCTGCTCACCGGCCTTGCCGACGGCAGTCTGGTGACCTACCGCTACACCGACGGCTCCCTCTCCCTCACCGCGTCGCTGCAGTTCCGGGTGAGCAACACCTGGCTGGAGCCGCTGACCATGGAAGACTGGACCTACGGCGAAGCCGCCCACCTGCCCCATGCCGACGCCCAGTACGGCGAGCCGGTGTATGAATACAGCGACAGCGAAAGCGGCGTTTTCACCTCCCGGCTGCCCACCGAGGCGGGCACCTGGTACGTGCGGGCGGTGGTGCCGCCCCAGGACGGCCACGCCGGCCTTGTGGCGGTGAAGGAGTTCCACATCCTGAAGGCACAGCCTCAATACACCGTGCCCGCCGGGCTGACGGCGGTGTACGGCAGCACGCTGGGCCAGGTGGACCCCGGCCCGGGCTTTGCCTGGGAGGCCCCGGACCAGAAGGTGGGCAGCGCCGGGCCGCAGGTCTTTGAGGCCCGCTACACCCCCGCCGACGCCGAAAACTATGAGACGATGGAGCATGTGAAGATCCCGGTGCAGGTGCTGCCCAAGGACGCGTCGCTGCTGTGGGTCTCGCCGGTGGAAAACGCCCAGGACGCGAAAGCGCTCACCGTGCGGGACGGCGACGCCGTTCTGAAAGAGGGCGCCGACTACACGGTGGAGACCCGCCAAAACGGCAGCCGGGTGGACATCACCCTGCGCTTTCAGGGCAACTACACCGGCACGGTGCTGCGGGGCTACGAGACGGAGGGGCAGACGGTCTCGCCCGTGCGCCCAACCCCCACGCCCGCCGCGCCGGCCCCGGCCCCCGGGCAGACCGCGGCCCCTTCGCCCGCTCCGGCCCCCGCAAAGACCCCCGCGCCCCAGGCCACCCCCGCCCCCGGCGGGGGCCAGGACGACGGCCGGCCCAGCCCCTCGCCTTCTCCCAAGCCCACTCCTTCCCCCGCGCCGACCCCCTCGCCCGCGCCCTCCCTCCCTGTTGACGAAGGCGCCCGGCCCTCCGGGGCGGGGACGCTGCTGACGTACCTGTTCTTCCAGTTCCTTCTTCTGGCGATGCTGCTCTTCACTCTGCTGAGGGCGCGCCGCTGACGAAGCCGCGCCGAAGGCCCCGCAAAAGGGGTTTTCGGCGCGATTTTTGAAAAAGGGCTTTACCAAGGCAAAAAAATGTGGTAGAATAAGCGATGCACCAAAAGGGTGCGGTCAACATGTCGGAAACCATCCCTCGGAGATGGCTTTCCGCAGATTTGCGTCCGTAGCTCAGTTGGATAGAGCGTTCGGCTCCGACCCGGAAGGCCGCTGGTTCGAATCCAGTCGGGCGCACCACGTCGGAATGGACTTTGCTCCATTCAAAAAGCCCAGCCAAAAGGCTGGGCTTTTCTTATGCCGCTCCGTCATTCCTCCTCTTCCCCGGAAATTCTTGCGGGGGCCCCCAAAAAAGCCCTGTATCGCTTTCAGACCTTTTGCGCAAAACCGCCGCGCCTGTTTTTTGGCTCTTGTGCGCCGCGGGAAAAGATGTTATAATAGTCCCGCTCCAATAGGGGCTTCGTTTGATACATTATCGCCAACAAGTGTATGCTTGTTGGCGATTTTTGTTGCAACACAGGAGGAAACGATGACAAACAACGACTTGACCAAAAACCGGTTTCTGGCGGGGCCCATCCTGCCGCCGCTGCTTCAGTTCGCCTTTCCGCTGATGCTCTCCCAACTGCTGCAGGCCTTCTACGGCGGCGTGGACCTGATGGTGGTGGGGCAGTATTCCTCCACCGCCAGCGTCTCCGCCGTGGCCACCGGCAGCCAGATCATGCAGGCCCTCACCGTGCTGATCACCGGCCTGACCATGGGCGTGACCGTACTGGTGGGCAAGGCGGTGGGCGCGGGCGACCCCGACGCGGCGGGCCAGCTGCGGCTGTTCGCCCTGCTGGCGGCGGCGCTCACCGCCGGGATGCTGGCCTTCGCCCCCGCCATCGTGCAGTGGATGAACGTGCCCGCCGAGGCGGTGCCCGAGACGCTGCGCTATGTGCGCATCTGCTCGGGGGGCATCCTGTTCATCGCCGCCTACAACGGCATCAGCGGCGTGTTCCGGGGCCTGGGCAATTCCCGCTCGCCCTTTCTGTTCGTGCTCATCGCCTGCCTGGTGAACGTGACGCTGGACCTGGTGCTGGTGGGCGGCTTCGGGATGAACGCCTCCGGCGCGGCGCTGGCCACCGTCATCGCCCAAGCCTCCAGCGTGCTGTTCTCCCTGGGCTACATGCGCCGGCATCCCCTGCCTTTCTCGGTGCGGGGCCGCCGCAGAGACGTGCCCCGGGCGGTGGGCCGCATCCTGCGGCTGGGCACCCCCATCGCCCTGCAGGACTTTTTGACCACCATCTCCTTCCTCATCATCACCAGCATCGTCAACTCCCTGGGTCTGGTGGCCTCCGCCGGGGTGGGCATCTCGGAAAAGCTGTACGTCTTTTTGTCCATCGTGCCCATGTCCTTCATGTCGGCGCTGTCCACCTTCGTGGCCCAGAACATGGGCGCTGGCCAGCCTCTGCGCGCCCGCAAGGCCCTGTTCGCCGCCCAGAAGGTCTCCCTGTGCTTCGGGGCGGTCATCTTCACCCTCACCTTCTGGGGCGGCGGGCTGCTGGCCGCCCTGTTCAGCCGCGACGCGGCGGTCATCGAAGCCGCCGCCCTCTATATGCGGGGCAGCGCGGCGGAACACCTGCTCAACGCCTTCATCTACTGCATGCTGGGCTACTTCAACGGCCGCGAGCGCACCACCTTCGTGATGGCTCAGGGCCTGTTCACCGCCTTTCTGGTGCGCATCCCCCTGTCCTACCTTCTCAGCCGCCTGCCGGGCGCGGGCATGCTCACCATCAGCATGGCCATCCCCGCCACGGCCCTGGTCAGTCTGGTGCTGTGCACCGGCTACCTCCTGCTGCTGCGCCGGCGGGACAGCGCCGCCGGGGCCGCGGACTGAACCGCTCTGGATTTTTTCCCCTGCCTGCCTTATGATAAAGGCAGGATCCATTCGTCCGAGGAGGCTTTTATGAAAGACGGCAGAGAACTGGATATTTCCGCCTACTGGGCGGCGGCGCTGGACCAGCGGGCCGGCGAGATGGCGGCGTTCTTCGCGCCGGGGGCTCAGGTGTTCTGGCCCAACACCAACGAGCGCTTCACCGCCGAAGAGTTCATCCGCGCCAACTGCGAGTACCCCGGCGCGTGGGAGGGCGAAGTGGATCGGGTGGAGGCCATGGGGCCGCTGCTGGTCACGGTGGTGCGGGTGTTCGACGCCGGGCGCACCGTCTCCTTCCATGTGACCTCCTTTTTCCGGGTGGAGGACGGGCGCATCGCCGCGCTGGAGGAATACTGGGGCGACGACGGCCCGCCGCCGGCCTGGAGGCAGGCGCTGGGCATCGGGCGGCCCATCCGCTGAGGGCCCGCGCCTTGCATTTTTTATTTTCAAAGTGGTATAGTGAAAGAAGGCCGTCCCCTTTGCGGGCCGGCCTTCCTGTGTTTGGAAAGGAGTCCTTTTGATGCACATCTCCGCAGCCGCCCAAAGGCTGCCCGCGGGCGGGCGTTTCGCCCGGTTCGCGCTCTCGTCGCTGTTTTCCGCCGGGGTGGACCTGGCCGCCTTCGAACTGCTCTGCCGCCTGCTGGAGGACGCGGCGGGCGAGGCCGCGGCCATCGTTGCCGCCACCTGCATCGCCCGGGCGGCCTCCGCCCTGGTGAACCACGTCATCAACTACGTCCTGGTGTTCCACAGCCACGCCGCCCGCGGGCGGGCCACCGGCCTCTACGCCCTCATCACCGTGGGCAAGACGCTGTGCAGCGCCCTGCTGGTGACCGCCGCCGCGGCCCTTGTGCCTGCCCTGCCCCGGCTGGGCGCAAAAATGGGCGCGGACGTGCTGCTCTTTTTCGTCAACTATCTGCTGCAAAAAGCCTTTGTCTACTGAACGGAGGGACCTTATGAAACTGCTCATCGTGCGCCACGCCGACCCGGACTACTCCATCGACTCCCTCACTCCCACCGGCTGGGAGGAGGCCGCCCTGCTGGCCCGGCGGCTGAGTAAGCTGGAGGTGGCGGCGTTCTACGTCTCGCCCCTGGGCCGCGCGAAGGACACCGCCAGCCTCACCCTGAAGGCGATGGGCCGCACCGCCACCGAGTGCCCCTGGCTGCGGGAATTCGACGCCCCCATCCACAAGCCCGGCGCGGAAGGGCCGTCCATCCCCTGGGACTGGCTGCCCGCCGACTGGACCGCCGAGCCCCGCTTTTTTGACCGCAGCGCCTGGCTGGAGGCCGGGCCCATGGCAGAGGCGGGCGTGGCGAAGCAGTATCACTGGGTGACGCGCTCCCTGGACGAGCTGCTGGTGGCCCACGGCTACCGCCGGGAGGGGGAGATCTACCGCGCCGAGCGCCCCAACACCGACACGGTGGTGCTGTTCTGCCACTTCGGGGTGGAGTGCGTGCTGCTGAGCCGGATGCTCAACCTCTCGCCCATGGTGCTGTGGCACGGCTTTTGCGCCGCGCCCTCCTCGGTGACCACCCTCGTCACCGAAGAGCGCCGGGAGGGCGAAGCCTACTTCCGGCTGGGGGCCTTCGGCGACACTTCCCACCTTTACGCCGGCGGGCGCGAGCCCAGCTTTTCCGCCCGGTTCTGCGAGATGTATTCCCTCACTGACCAGCGGCACTGACAAAACCGAAAAAAGGAGCGTTCCCTTTGCGGGGAACGCTCCTTTTTTGTTCACGCAAGGCAGCCGCGGCGCAGCGCCTCCACCGGCTTTTGGAACCGCCGGGTGAGCAGCCCCACCAGCACGGTGCCTTCCCGCACGCCCTCCACCCGGCCCAGGAACACAAGGCCGATGGTCACCGACAAGCACACCAGCGTCACGTCAAAAATCACTTTCATGGTGCCAAAGCGCACCGGCAGCACCTGGCAGATGGCCAGCACCACCCCTTCGCCGGCGGTGGTGACCAGCCCGGCCGCCACCTCCACGCTGACCCCCCAGCGCCACCAGCAGGATGCCCGCGGCGCACAGCAGCCATTGCAGGGCATAGCCCCCAGCGAGCAGCGGGGCCAGCGCCAGGGTGCCCAGGTCGATCATTGTGCCGAAGACCACCGCCGCCGGGATCTGCAGCAGCTGGAACCACTGGTAGCGGCGGCGCAGGATGAGCATCTGCATCGCCACGAAGATGCAGTTCATGATGATGGTGGTGGTGCCCACCGACAGCCCCGACACGCAGGCGGTGGCGTAGGGCACGCTGGAGATGGGCGAGGTGCCCAGGCTGGCCTTGATGGAAAAGGCCACCCCGAAGGCCATGATGGCCAGCCCCGCCGCCAGCATGACGCACCGCGCCGCCAGATGCTTGTTTTTCACTTCGTTCATTCTTTCTCCCCCGTTTGCGCCTGCTCCAGCGCGGCGCTCACCTTTTCCAGCAGCGCCGTCAGCGTTTCCATCTCCCCCGCCGTCAGCGCGGCGGCCGCCGGGGCCTCCGCCTCGCGGAAGGCATCCTCCATGGCACGCGCCGCCTGCCGGCCCGCGTCGGTGAGGCACACCTCCACCGCCCGCCGGTCCTCCGGCCGCCGCCGGCGGCAGACAAGGCCCGCCTTTTCCATCCGCAGCAGGATGCCTCCCACCGTGGCCGGCTCGATGAGGCAGTTGGCGGCGATGGTCTTCTGGTCCGCCGCCCCCGCCGTTCGCAGAAAATCCAGCACTTTGGGCTGGCCGGCGCTCAGGCCCAGCCCCGCCGCCCGGGCCATCACCCGGCGGGACATCCCCGCGTGGCAGCGCATCAAGAGATAATGCAGGCTCTCCATGTTTGATAAGCCTCCTTATAATAAGCATGCTTACTTTTAACAGTATAGTCCTTTTGCCACAAAACGCAAGGGGGATTTTGTGCAAAAGTTGCCCGCCCTTGTGCACCCCGCCCATGGCCGGGCCAAAAACTTCATCGCTTTTGCGGATAGCCCCCGCCGCTGTTTTCGTGTATGATTAGAAAACAGTGTTCAAGCGACGGAGAGCAGCACGAAACAGGCCCTGTTTTGTGCTGCTCTTTTTTCGTCGGGAAAGAGGTCAAGATGAAAAAGGTCCTTCGCCGCGCCGCCCTGGCGCTGGCTGTTGTTTTGGGTGCGCTGGCGCTGCTCTTCGCCGGGTATGTGGGCTATCTGCAATTTCAGTATTACCGCATCGAGGATAACCTCGCCCTGGAGGTGGCCAGCGCCCCCGCCGAGACGCTGGCGGCGGGCGGGGAGTACACCGCCGTCACCTGCAACCTGGGCTTCGGGGCCTACGGGCCGGACTACTCCTTCTTCATGGACACCGGCGTGATGGAGGACGGCACCCCCACCCAGGGCCTTTACGGCAAGGCCCGCAGCGAGGAGGACGTGCTGGCCAACACCACCGCCGCGCTGGACGTGCTGGAAGAGCTGGACGCCGACCTGCTGCTGTTGCAGGAGGTGGACTACGACTCCCACCGCAGTTATTTTGTGGACCAGCGGCAGATGGCGCTGGACGCCTTCTCCGATTACGGCTGGATCTGGGGCCAGAACTTCCACAGCGGCTATCTTGCCTATCCCCTCACCGACCACCACGGCGTGGTGAACGCCGGGCTGCTCACCCTCACCCGCTGCGCCGCCGAGGGCGGCGTGCGCCGCAGCTACCCGGTGGACGAGAGCTTCTTCATCAAATTCACCGACCTGGACCGCTGCTTCACCGTGCTCTACCTGCCGGTGGAGGGCGCGGAGGGCCAGCTGGCCCTCATCCACAGCCACATGTCCGCCTATGACGAGGGCGGCACCGTGCGCTCGCGGCAGCTGGAACTGCTGTGCAGCGTGATGGAAGAGGAGTACGAAAAGGGCAACTACGTCATCGTGGGGGGCGACTTCAACCACGCCCTCTACGGCACCGAGCACGCCTTCGAAAGCCGGCAGCAGTTCCCCGGCTGGGTGCAGACTCTCTCCGACGCGGACCTGCCGGAGCACTTCTCCTTCGTGGCGGCGGACAACGGCTTTGAGGTGGCCACCTGCCGCGGGGCGGACATCCCCTACGAGCCGGGGGTGAACTACACCACCGTTGTGGACGGCTTCATCGTGTCGGACAATGTGGCCGCCCGCGCCGAGAACATCGACGCGGACTTCGCCTTCAGCGACCACAACCCGGTGACCCTCACCTTCCGCCTGGCGGCGTGAGCAAGAGGGGTTTTCAAACCAGAGCAGGGGCCCGGCGCAAAACGCGCCGGGCCCCTGCTCTGCTCTTTTTCAAAAAATCTTTTCCAGACCCAGTTCCCTGATCTGGCTCACGATCTCCTTGGTGCGCTTCACATGGAATTTTTTCAGCAGCGTGTTGATCTGCGCCTTCACCGTGCTCACCTGCACCACCCGCCGGGCCGCGATCTGGGAGACGCTGCAGCCGTCCAGCAGCATCTTGATGAGCTCCTTCTCGCTGGCGGTGATGGTGAACAGGATGTTGTAAAAGTACAGCACATCGCTCTGGCGGCGGCGCATGCGCCCGAACTCCCCGGTGATCTTGTGCAGGATCTGGGGCGAGATGCTGCTGCGCCCCATGTAGGCGTCCTCTATCTTTTGCAGCACCGCCTCCGCCGTCTCGCTCTTCACGATGTAGTCCACGTTCGGCGCGGCGGAAAACGCCTCGTAGATCACCTCGTCCTCGTCGTGCACCGTCAGGAACAGGATGATGGTCTCCGGGCGCTCCCGGGCGATGCGCACGGCGGCGCGGATGCCGGAATCGCACCGGTCCATCTCCACATCCATCAGCACCACGTCCGCCTGGCCCTCCAGCGCGGCCTGCACGCTCTCGGCCTCGGTGGCGGCCTCCCCCACCAGCTGCATGCCCTGCCGGGCGCGGATGGCGTTCGCGATGTCCCGCCGCAGATAGGGCTCGTCCTCCGCCACCACCACGCGGATCGCCTTGTCCTGTTGTTCCATCTTCAAAGCTCCTCCCTTGCGCTGGTGTAGACGGGGATGGTGAGGTAGAGCGAGGTGCCCTGCCCCACCTGGGACTCGATGCTCACCTCGCCGTAGTGCCCGCGCACCACCTGCTGCACATAGGTCAGGCCCATTCCCCAGTTGGTCTTGGTGTTGCGGCTGGTGTAAAAGGGCTCGAAGATGCGCCGCAGGGCCTTTTTCTCGATGCCCTCGCCGGTGTCTCTCACCTCGAACACCATGCTGCCCCGGTTCTCATAGAGCCGCACCTCGATCTCGTCGCCGGGGCCGGGGCCGCCCTTTGCGGCGATGGCGTCCACCGCGTTGGTCATCACGCTGCACAGCGCCTCCGCCAGGTGCTGCCGGTCCGCCAGCACCGGCTTTTCCGCCGCGCGCTCCACCCGCAGCGGCACCGCGGTGCTGCCCAGCAGTTCCAGGGCCGCGTCCACGATCTCGGAGGGACGCTCCACCGGCACCAGCACCATGGCGTTGGTGCGGAAGACATTGCGCAGCTCTTCCATCCGCAAAAGCATGGTGCGGGCAAGGGCGCTCAGTTCCTCCACCTGCTGGCGCTGCTGGTCGGAGAGGGTCTCGTCCCGCTGCATCTCGTTGAGGATGGAACGCATCACCAGGAACTGGTTCTTCATGCCGTGGGTGAACATCCGCACGCTGGTGTTGCTGTCCCGCAGGCGCTTGCTGATGGACACGTCCGGGCGGCCGATGCTGCGGCAGACCTCCAGATACTTCCACAGTGCCTGCGAGCCCGACACCGCAAAGAAAAACCCGGACAGCACGAACAGCGCGCAGCCCCAGGGGTTCTGGCGGTAGAGGAAGTTGGAGTGGACGTAATACACGCTGGTGGAGTCGCTCACCTGGATGGGCCCCAGCACCGCGAACAGTACGAACAGAAAGTCCAGATAGCACACCAGCAGCAGGATGTAGTAAAAACTCTTTTTCACCCAGGCGATGCGCAGTTTGCGATACTGGCACACCAGCATGGCAAAGCAGGCGGCAAGCCAGATGAGGTACAGAACGCGCACCGTGTCGAACAGCTGCATCTGATGGGTGCGAAAGAAGGGGGTCTCGGCATAGAGCTGATAGCCCGCCGGGGAAAGGGCGGCGCAGTGCAGCGCGGGAAGCAGCGCCCCCAGCCCGTAGAGCAGGCCCTGCACCCAGGGCCTGCGGGGCCCGCTGAGAGAGACCGCCAGCAGCATCACGCTGGCCAGAAACAGCGACTTGCCCAGCAACAGCGCGCAGGACAGTGCGCTGGCGCTGATGGGCAGATACAAAAGCCAGCGCTTGACGCCCCGGGTCAGGCAGAGCATCAGGTCCACCGTGCCGGTGGCGCCCCCGTATTTGATCCACACCAGGATATAGGCCAGAATGATGACGATGAGCCCCAGGTAGAGCCCGCCCACCAGCACGCTCACCGGGCGGCGGTTCTGCACCACGAAGATCACCATCATGGCCGCCAGGATGCATGTCAGCCCCAGGAGCATACCGTCTCTCCTTCCCCGCCGTTCAAGAGCACTTGCTCCATGATCTCAAAGCGCATGTATTCCTCCATGGGCACCGAACCGCCTGTCTCCTTGCTCTCGAAAAAGAGGTGCTGGGCCTCGTACCACTGCCGCATCTGGCCGCTCTCAAGATAGCGCGCGGCGCTGGCGCTGGTGAGCCATTCGGCGGTGTCCAGGCTGCTGAGCAGTTCGTCCTCCCCCAGCCCCAGCAGCTCCGCCGCCAGCCGGGCGGACTCCTCGGGGTGCTCGGCGCGCCAGTCCAGGCAGCGGTAGAGCGCCCGCACGAACCGCACCGTGCGGTCCGGGTCGGCGTCGATGAAGTCGTCGGTGGACACCCAGCTCATGGGCAGGGCGAACTGGTCACGGAAGTCCCGGCAGTCCTCCAGCACCACGGCCTGCCCGCGGGCGCGGGCCAGGATCTCGGTGGTGTAAGGCGCCCAAAGGGAGACCGCGTCCACCTTTCCGTTCAAAAAGGCGGTCACCGCGCCCGCCACGTCGTAGTTCACCATCTGCAGGTCGCTGCGGTCCATGCCGTACAGGTCCAGCACCATCTCGGCAAAGTTTTCGCCGCTGGTGCCGAAGGGGGTGGCAAGGGTCCTGCCCCGCAGGCCGGCCATATCCTCCACGCCCGCGTCCGCCCGCACCAAAATCTGTTCGGCGTTGCTCAGGCTCTCCACCGCGATCACGTCGGCGCAGCCCTCCAGCAGATAGTAGGTGGCGCCGTGGCCCAGAAAGCACACGTCCACGTCACCGGCCATCAGCGCCGCGATGGCCGGCGGCCCGCTGTTGAAGGACACCAGCTCCACCTGGATGCCCTCCTGTTCAAAATAGCCCTGTGCCTGCCCCACCGCCATGGCGGAGGAGCCGCCGTAGTTGGTGTGGTAGCCCACCCGCACCAGGTCCAGGTCCGTCCTCTTCTGGCCGCCGGACCAGGGCAGGCCCCCCAGCCCCTCCACCAGCAGGATGGCAAGGCACAGCACGCTCACCGCGATGATCCCCTTCTTCAACCGTCGCACCTCCCTTGTCGGTGTGTGGTACGCACAACAGACCTTGCCCCGCCGGGGTAAGGTCTGCTGTGTCCCGCGGCGAAACGCGCGCCTTGCGGGATGTCTGTCGTTTCCTGTTCCATCATACAACTTTGTGCCGTTCGAGGGAAACCCTGTGAAATTTTACCACCAGCGGATCTGCTCGGTGATATGGCGGCGCAGTTCGATGAATTTGGGGTCGGACACCTGCCGCGGCCGGGGCAGGTCGATCTCCACTTCCTCCTTGATGGTGGCCGGCTTGTTGGTGAGGATGAGCACCCGCTCGGCCAGATACACCGCCTCCTCGATGTTGTGGGTGATGAACACCACCGTGGTGCCCAGCTCCTGCCAGAGGCGGACCACCTCGTCCTCCAGATAAAAGCGCATCTTGATGTCCATCTGGCCGTAGGGCTCGTCCATCAGCAGCAGGTCCGGCTGCATGGCAAAGGCGCGGCCGATGACCATGCGCTGCTCGCTGCTCACCGACAGCTGCCCGGGGTAGGACTTGCGGTAGGCCTCCAGGCCCATCAGCTCCACGATGCGGTCCACCCGCTTTTTCGTCTCTTCGGGAGGCACATGCTTGATGCCCAGCCCGAAGGCGATGTTCTGTTCCACCGTGAGCCAGGGAAAGGCGGAGGACTCCTGAAACACAAAGGCCAGGTCGTGGCGGCGGGTGTCCGCCGGTTCGCCGTCGATGAGCAGCTGGCCGCTGGTGGGCTCGATGAGCCGGGTGAGCAGGTTGAGAAAGGTGGTCTTTCCGCAGCCGGTGGGGCCCACCACGCACAAAAACTCTCCCTTGCGGATGTTGAAGCTCACATCGTTCAGCACCAGCAGGTCGCCGAATTTCTTGGTCAGGTTGCGCACCTGCACCTTCACCGGCCTCTCGTTCACTTCGCTCATGGGCGCTTCCTCCTATATCGAAAGGTCCATCGCCCCGGATATCTCCTCACGCAGGGCCAGAAACTCTGCGGAGAGCATGTCCCGGGGGCGGGGCAGGTCGACGTTGTAGATGTTTTTCACCCGGGCGGGGCAGCTGCTCAGCAGCACCACCCGGTCGCCCAGATACACCGCCTCTTCGATGTTGTTGGTGACAAAGATCACCGTTTTCTTCTCCTGCTCCCAGATGCGGAGGACTTCCTCCTCCATAACGTAGCGTGTCTGGGCGTCCAGCGCGCCGAAGGGCTCGTCCAGCACCAGCAGTTCCGGCGCGGCGGCGTAGGCCCGGGCGATGCCCACCCGCTGCTTCATGCCGCCGCTGAGCTGGCGGGGCCAGGCGTTCTCAAAGCCCGCCAGACCCACCAGTTCGATGAACTTCTGGGCGGTGCGGCGGCGCTCCTCTTTGGGCACGCCCGCGTATTTGGGGCCGATCTCCACGTTTTCCATCACCGTTTTCCAGGCCAGCAGCCCGGTCTTCTGGAACACCATCGAGACCTTGGGCGTGGGGCCCTGGATGGGGCTGCCGTCCAGCAGGATGCGCCCGCCGGTGGCTTCGTCCAGCCCGGCGATGAGCTGCAAAAGCACGCTCTTGCCGCAGAGGCCCGGCCCCAGCAGCACCAGGAACTCCTGGTCCTGCACGTCAAAGGTCACATCCTCCAGAACGGGGGTCAGAGCGCCCTTTTTGTCCCGGAAGGTCTTCTGCACGTTTTGCAGGCGCAGCTTGGGGGTCACGGTCTCCATGGGCAAAGCCTCCTCTCCAGCCAGGACGCGCCCGCGCTGAGCAGCGCGCCGATGATGCCGATGATGAACATGCACACAAAGATGAGGGGCATGTCCCGCAGCTCGTTGCCGCGGAAGATCAGAAAGCCCACGCCGGCGGAAGCGCCCACCATCTCGGCGGCCAGCACGATGGCCCAGCCCACGCCGATGGCCATGCGGATGCCGGCAAAGATGGCCGGCAGCGCCGCGGGCAGCACGAACTCCGTCAGCAGCTGCCGGCGGGAGGCGCCGAACCCCCGCCCCACCGAGAGGGTCAGCGGGTCCACCATGGCCACGCCGGTGTAGGTGTTGGTGACCACGATGGTGAAGGTGCCGATGAAGATGATGAGCATCTTGGGCAGTTCGCCGATGCCCAGCCACACGGTGATGAGCGGGATCCACGCGATGGGCGGGATGGGCCGCAGGATCTCAAAAATGCTGCCCAGCGTGGCCTTGAAGGTGCGGCTCCAGCCCACCATCAGGCCGAAGGCCACCCCCAGCACACAGGCCGCCAGCACCGCCAGCAGCACCCGCCGCAGGCTGATGAGGATGTGCTGATACAGCGGCACCCGGGCCAGCGGCACCTCGATGAGTTTTATCAGGCGCTGCCAGGTCTCCGCCGGGCTGGGGAAAAGCAGCGGTTTTGCCGCCGCCATATACAGCCAGCCCGCCAGCAGAAGCCCCAGCGAGAGCAGCGGAAGAAGATAATACCACAAGGGTCGTTTCAGTTTCATCGCAGCGCCCTCCATGCCGCCATGCGGCGTTCCAGCGCGGCCAGCACCAGCGAGATCAGGAAACCGATCACTCCGATGAGCAGCATGCCCAGGATGATCAGATCCGGCCGGGCCAGCATGCGCCCCATCTGGATCATGTACCCCAGCCCCGAAGAAGAGGCCAGCATCTCCGCCGCCACCAGCGTCACCCAGCTGGTGCTCAGCGCCAGGCGCACGCCGCCGAACACCATCTGCAGCGAGGACGGCACGCACACCTGGGTGAAGATCTGCCAGCTGCTGGCGCCGCAGGTCCTGGCCACGTTCACCAGCACGGGGTTGGTGAGCTTGATGCCGGTGTAGGAATTCATCACGCAGGGCACAAAGGCCGCAAAGCACACGATGAACATCTTGGCCTTGAACCCGATGCCCAGCATCACGATGGTCAGGGGGATGAAGGCGATGGGCGGGATGGGCCGGATCATCTCGAACACCGGCTTCACGAACCGGTCCACCGGCTCATAAAAGCCCATGAACAGCCCCAGCGGCACCCCCACCACCACCGCCAGCAAAAACCCCGAAAACGAGGTCTTGAGGCTGGAGAGGATGCTCTGGCCCAAGGTGGCGCCGTCCGGCTCGGTCTGATAGAGCTTCTCCGCGAAGGTCCTGGCCAGCTGAGAGGGCGCGGGCAGCAGCGAGGCGGACACCAGGCCCAGCCGGCTGGCCAGCTCCCACACGCCCAGGAACACCGCGATGGTGAGCAGCGGAAGCACCAGGGAATATTTCAGTTCTTTCCAGCCGTCGGACGGCGGCCGTTTTGTTTTTTCAGCCATGGGGCACCTCCCTTATAGTGCCCGCCCCGCAAACGCGGGGCGGGCGTCGGGGCCGCACAGTCACTGCTGCGCGTGTTCGTAAGTCTGGGTCACGGGGCCGGGCAGGAAGGTCTCGCCGGTGATCAGCGCATCCAGCTGGTCGGCGGTGTAGTTGCCCATCTCCACATAGCCCTGCATCGCCTCGTAGATCTGAGCCTCGGCCTCCAGCATGGTGCCGTCCTCGCTCTTTTCGGTGAAGTAGGCGTAGTTGTCGGCCACGGAGATGAAGGGGTTGTCCTGGATCATGACCAGGTTGTCCTCCTCTTTGGTCTCATAGCCGTCCATGGCGTACATGTCCACCATCATGGCGGCCACTTCCTCCTGGTTGGCGTTGGCGTACTCGCCGGCCATCATCGCCAGCTCCAGCCACAGCTCCACCGCCTGCTGCTTTTCTTCCAGCGCGCGGGCGGTGGCCACATAGTTCACCGGCAGGCCGCACTGCAGCAGCTGGTCGCTGCTGACCATGACGTACTCGCTGTCCTCCCCCTGGAAGACCGGGTCCTGGATGGTGAGGCCCTGGATGCCGCCCACGTCGCCCTCGCCCGCCAGGAAGGCGGTGGGGATGGTGGCCACGTCCATGTTCACCACTTCCACGTCGGACAGATTCAGCCCGAAGGACTTGAGGGTGTGGTACAGGGTGTACTGGTTGGCCGTGCCCGTGGCGGTGAGCACCTTCGCGCCCTTCCAGGTCTCGGCCGTGCCGTAGACGCCGTCCACCGCCGAGTGGCCGGTGCCGGCCTGGACGATGGGCGAATCCTTGCGGGCGAAGAAGGCCTGATACAGGCCGCGGTCCAGGCTGACGACGCCCAGGCAGCGGATGTCGTAGTTCAGCAGGCCGGTGATCATACCGCCAATGCCGGAGGTGCCCACGTCCCAGGAGGTGGAGGCCTCCATCTGGGCCGGGCCGCCGGCGAAGTAGACCATCTCCACTTCCAGATTGCAGGCCTCCAGCCAGCCCTTCTGCTGAGCCAGATAGGTCACCGCCTCGGCGGTGCTGTTGGCCAGATAGGAAACGGTCAGCTTGGTCTTTTCGGGCAGCGGGGTCACGGGCCAGAGCATGCCCTCCGCCTGCACGGTGCCGTCCGCCGCAGCGGAGGCAGGCTCGGAGGCCGGGGCGGAACCGCCGGACGCGGGCGCCGCGCCGCAGGCGGCCAGCTGCAGGCCGAATGCCAACGAAAGCAGCAGTGCGATCAGCTTTTTCATGTTCGTCTCTCCTTTTTTGTCATATCTCCTGGGGCCGGGCGGCCCCTCTCGCCTTATTGCATGTAGTGGATGGACGGCGCCCAGCGGCGCAGCAGCTCGGCGTTGTACTCCTTGCCGCCGTCCACATTGGCGCTCTGGAACACGGGCGGTTCCACCCCGCGCTCCAGCAGGCGCTGGCAGGTCTCGATGAGCAGGATGTTGGCGATGAAGGTGCTGATGGGGGTGGAAGCGGGCGCCACCTTCTGGGCCATGCCCTCCATCTGGATGCAGGCGTCGCCGTAGCAGCCGCAGGTGTCGATGACCACGTCGCACACCTCCTGCAGCAGCTTGCCGCTGGGATCGCGGGATCCCACCTGCCCGGCGTAGGCCATGTTCACCACGCCCACCGTGCGGATGCCCTTTTGCCGCGCCAGCAGCGCCATCTCCACCACCACCGGGTTGCGGGCCGCCACCGAGTGGATCAGCAGCAGGTCTCCTTCCCGCAGGGGGCTCTCTTCCAGGATGACCCGGGCATAGCCGGGCAGGCACTCGATGGTGGAGGTGGCCGTGACCGGCCGGGTGTTGAGCATCATGCCGGAGTGGAACAGCGGGTTCACCACCGCCAGCCCGCCTGCGCGGTAAAACATCTCCTCGGCGAACATTCCCGCGTGGGACGGGCCGAAGGCAAACACGCCCCGGCGCTGCTGGATGCAGTCCGCCATCAGGTCCGCCGCGCGGCCCAGCGCCTCTGCCTGGGTCTGCAGCACCTGGTGCATCATTCCGGAGACCACGTCAAGATATTCCTGTGCATACTTGCTCATTTCGCGCTTCCTCCTGTGCATTTTTAACTGTTTTTCTTCCCATCCTTCGCGTTTATTATCACATTCGCCCGTTTTGCTGACAAGTTCTATCTTTTTTACAACCCCCCCGGCGCAAAAAGGCCCCGGCTGCGGAAAGTTTCCGAGGCCGGGGCCCTTTTGCGCCATCCCCCGCGCTCACACCGTGAAGGGGATGGAGATCTTTGTGATGTAGTTTTCGGGGTCTTTTTCCACCGCCTCGTCGATGAGCGACTCCTCATAGACAAAGTCGCCCAGCACGAAGCGGTTCTGGCGGGCATGCTCCAGGATGCGGGGATAGCACCGGCAGGTGGTGTGGTAGTCCCCCTTATAATAGTAGATCATGTAGTTGCCCTCCGGCTTGACGAACCGCTCGCTCTCCGGCGTGCCGGGGGTGAGCTCGGCGTAATAGTAGCGGTAGCCCGGGTCCTGCCGGCACTCCAGCCAGTCGGCGGGCAGGATGCCTCCGATGGCCCGCCCCAGGCACAGCTCCTGCTCCGCCCGGTACTGGATGATGTCGCCCAGCGCCCGGGCCGTGCCCACGCCGCCGGGCCCGTCGATGCGGGGGCTGAGCTTGAGCATCTCCGCCGGGCAGTACTGGGTGTAGACGATGGAGGTGTCGATGTGTTTTGCCTCCCGCACCAAATCCAGCTTTTTCTGCATCATCGCGCGGCGCTGCTCCAGATGGGCGATCTGGGCGCTCAGGTCTCCGATGCCGTAGTCATACAGCCGCAGGAAGTACTCCTTCTCCCGGCTCTGGGTGTACTGCTTGAGCTCCGCCAGCGACATGATGCGGCGCAGCGCCAAAATCACGTGAAAGGTGTCGATCTGCTCCAGCGAGTAGCACCGGCGGCCCGTTTCGCCTTTGCTGTCCGGCACGAACAGACCCAGCTTTTCGTAGTAGAGCAGCGTCTGCTTGTTCACGCCGCAGGCCTGGGCAAACTGGCCGGCGGTGAGCGTTCCGTCCGTCGTTCCCTTCATCGCTCTTCCTCCTCTTTGGGGGCGTTTCATATACCAACTATATCATATTCCGCACAAATTTCCACCGTCCCTTTTGCACACATGCCGACCGCCCTCCCCTTTTTTGCCCTGATTTTCCCAAAAATCGGCAGGGAAATCCCGGCAGATGGTGCATTCCGGCCAATTTTCATGTTAAACTTTGGACAAAACACAAAATTTTCCGCGCCCCCTTGATGGTATAGCCGCTATATGGAATACAATCGTTAAAGAAACAACCAAGTACCACAGGGAGGACGACATCCGCAATGATATTTTCCTTGAAAACCAAAGTGATCGGCGGGCGCGGCTGTCTGGAGCAGCTGGGCGAAACGGTGGAAGGCTTCGGCGTGAAGAAGGCGCTTTTGTGCACCGACGCCTTTCTGGCGGGCACGCCGGCGGCGTCGCGCATCGTGGAGATGCTGGAACGCCGGGACATCCGGTGCCCGGTCTACACCCGGCTGCAGCCCGAGCCCATCGACGTCCACTGCGACGAGGGCGCCCGCTTCTGCACCGAGAACGGGGTGGAGCTGATCGTGGCCCTGGGCGGCGGCAGCGTGATGGACCAGTCCAAGGCGATGGCCGCCATCGTGACCAACGGCCTGCCGGTACGCCAGCTGGAAGACCGGCCCATCCCCAAGCGGATGCTGCCGCTGGTGTGCGTGCCCACCACGGCGGGTACCGGCAGCGAGGTGACCTTTGTTTCGGTCATCACCAACACCGACGAGCAGCGCAAGATGACCATCATGGACGCGGACAGCCTCTCCCCCGACGTGGCCATCTGCGACCCGGAACTGCTGACCACACTGCCCCGCGGCCTGATCGCCTCCTGGGTGGGCAGCAGCCTCACCGGCGCGCTGCTCACCTCCATGCAGTACAAGGACGGCTACTACACCAAGCGCGAGGCCTGCGTCATCATGACCTGCTTCTCCACCGCCGCCTTCAGCTTCATCTTCATCCTCACCCGCACCTGCGGCCTGGAGGCCTACTTCCTGCCCGCGGTGTTCGCCATCTACGCGGCGGTCATCCCCTGCGCCATCCTGCCGCCCCGCGTCTGGCCCCTGAGCGTCCAGAAGGACGAGTACGCCATGGAGTCCCCCGAGATCAAGGAGGACATCCCCGAAGGTCTCTCCAAGGGCCAGTGGGCCCTCAAGTGCGCCGTGGAAAAGGCCGAGACCATGACCGTGAAGAAGTTCGTGCTCAAGGGCGTGCAGACCATCGCCAGCGTCTGGTTCGACGTGCTGCCCATGGTGATGTTCGTGGCCACCACCGGCATGATCGTCAACGAGTACACCCCGGTGTTCAAGTTCCTCACCGCGTCCTTCGTGCCGGTGCTGAACTGGATGGGCTTTGCCGAGGCCGAGGTGGCCGCCCCCATGCTGCTCACCGGCTTTTTGGACCAGTTCCTGCCGGTGGCCATGGCCAACGCCCTCACCGCGGTGGACACCCGCTTCTTCATCTTCTGCGTGGCCATCGCCCAGATCATCTACATGTCCGAGATCGGCGTCATGATGATCCGTTCCAAGGTGGATTTCAACATCGGCAAGATCTTCATCGTCTTCCTGGAGCGCACCATCCTCTCCATGCCCATCATCTGGGCCTGCACCCGCCTGCTGATCCACTGAGAGGAACGACGCCATGGAAGATGCGATGCTGAACGCTCTGGACCAGAAACTTGCCGGCTACCGGCAGGAGATGCTGTTCCACTTCAAAGAGCTTTTGAAGATCGACACCGTGCGAGAGGAGCCCCTGCCCGGGGCTCCTTTCGGCGCGGGGGCGCGCCGTGCGCTGGACTATGTGCTGGAGCTCTCCCGCCGGTTCGGTTTGACCACCGTGGACCTGGACGGGTACATCGGTTACAGCGAATACGGCGAGGGGGACGAATACGTCTGCGCCATCGCCCATCTGGACGTGGTGCCGGTGGGCGACGGCTGGACCCACCCGCCCTTTGCCGCCGAGGAGGAGGCGGGCGTGCTCTACGCCCGGGGCGCGGCGGACGACAAGCCCGGCTGCATCGCCGGACTGTACGCCCTGCGCTGCCTGAAGGAGCTGGGCGTGCGCCCGGCCCGCCGCATCCGGGTCATCTACGGCTGCGCCGAGGAGACCGGCATGGAGGACGCGGCCTGGTATCTGGCGCGGGAGCCCCTGCCCCTGTTCGGCTTCACGCCGGACAGCGACGGTTACGACATCGTGAACGCCGAGAAGGGCCGCATGGAGTTCGCCCTCTCGGCGCCCCTTCCCCCCGACTCGCCCCTGGTGGAGCTGCGGGGCGGGCTGGCGGGCAACATGATCCCCGCCGAGGTGACCGCGGTGCTGGACGCCGCCCGCCTGACCGACGCCCAGCGGCAGGCGCTGCTGCGCGCCGCCGGGCCGGACACATCGGTCACCGACGAGGCCGGGCGGCTGACCCTGACCTGCCGGGGCGTTTCCGCCCACGCGGCCTTTCCCGCCCAGGGACGCAGCGCCCTGGCCCTCTGCGCCCGGGTGCTGGAGCCGGTGCTGGGCGACGGGTGCGACGCGTTGACCCGGCTGGCGGCCCGGATGGGCTTCGACTGCTCCGGCGAGGCGCTGGGCGTGGCCTGCGCCGACGACTTCATGGGCCCGCTGACCCTCTGCCTGTGCAGTGTGGACCGGCAGAAAGACGGGCTGCGGGCGGTGGGCGACATCCGCTACCCCGCCTGCACCGACGCCGCCGCCCTGACCCGGGCGCTGGAGGCCTCGGCCCGCGGGCTGGGGCTGGAGCTGGAGGTGCTCAGCGCCGCCGACGGCCACCACTGTGCGAACGAGGCGGCCTTTGAGGTGCTGCGCCGGGTCTGCGCCGGACGGGGCAAGCCCCGGCCCCGGTGCAGGGCGCTGGCGGGCGGCACCTACGCCAAGAAGTTTGCCGGCCGGCTGGTGGCCTTCGGCGGCTGCGGCGACAAGGTGCATGCCCCCGACGAGTTCGTGGCGGTGGAGGATTTTTACGACCATGCGGGCATGGTGGCCGCCGCCCTGGCCCGCCTGAGCACGGAACTGTGAGGAGGTGCGCGCCGTGAACGACCGCATCCGGCGGCTGGCCGCCGCCATGGACGCGCAGGGCATGGACCTTCTGCTCATCACCGACGACCTGAACCTCTATTACTACCTGGGCAGCCGGGAGCAGAGCATGGAGCGGCTGCGGGTGCTGGCGGTGGACCGCCAGGGCGGCTGCACGCTCTATGCCAACGCCCTGTTCGCCCCGCCGCCCTGCCCGGTGCCCACCCTGCTCCACAAAGACGGCCAGGAGCCCGCCGCCCTGGCGGAGCTGGCAAAGCGGCTGCCGGCCGGATGCCGGACGGGGGTGGACCCTGCCTGGTCCGCCGGGTATCTGCTGGCGCTGCAGGCCCTGTGCCCCGGCTGCGCTTTGTGCGACGCGGGCGCGCTTTTGAGCCTGCCCATGCTTTGCAAGGACGAAGAGGAGCAGGCGCTGATGCGCCGCTCCTCCCGGGTGAACGACACGGTGGTGGAGCAGCTCATCGCATCCATCGACGAGCGCTCCACCGAACAGGCCCTGAGCCGGGCCATCCACGGCCTTTACGACGCCCAGGGCGCGGACGGCGCGGCGGGGGGCGCGCTGGTGGCTTTCGGAGCCAACTGTGCCAGCCCCCATCCCCTCTGCCGGGACGCCGCCCCTCAGCCGGGAGACTGCATCCTCATCGACGCGGGCGCGCCGCTGGAGATGTATCAGTCGGACATGACCCGCACGGTGTTCTTCCGCCAGGTGAGTGCCGAGATGGAGCGGGTCTATCAGACGGTGCTGGCCGCCAATCTGGCAGGCATCGCCGCGGTGCGTCCCGGGCGCACTGCCGCCCAGGTGGACGCGGCCGCCCGCGCCGTGATCGAGGAAGCGGGCTACGGCCCCTTTTTCACCCACCGCACCGGCCACGGCATCGGGCTGCACCTGCACGAGGCCCCCGCCGTGGGCCCCGGCAGCGACACCGTGCTTAAGGAGGGCATGATCTTCTCGGTGGAACCGGGCGTCTACCTGCCCGGCCGGGGCGGGGTGCGCATCGAGGACCTGGTGCTGGTCACCGCCGGCGGCGCCGAGGTGCTCAACCGCCTGCCCAAAGACCTGCGGGTGGTGTGAACCTTCTTTCATCCTCTCTTGCCCGCCGCGGCGGGCTTCTCTTCCGCGCGAAAGCCCCGCGGTCGTCCCTTTTTGGGGGAACGGCCGCGGGGCTTTCGCTTTTTTCTTCAAAACACACCGGGGTCGAGGAGGGCGTTGTACTGCACGTTCATCCGCTCCCGCTGGGGGGCGGCGGCACGCTCCAGCAGCACCTCCACCGCCTTGCGGCCCATCTCCTGCACCGGCTGCTCCATGGTGGTGAGGCTGGGCAGCGGGCGCACCAGCACCGGGCTGCGGTTCAGCGCCAGGATCTTCACCCGGGAAAAGGCGCTGTCCGGCCGCTGCATCTGCCCCAGCACCAGGCCCACCGTCTGCTCGCTGCTGATGACGTAGAGGGCGGTGTAGTCCAGTTTTTCCTGCTCGAAGCGGCGCACGAAGTCGTAGCCGCCCCGGTAGGTGTTGGGGTAATAGAAGATGCTGGCCTGGGCCTGGGGATAGGGCACGCCTCCCTGCAGCAGCGCGTCCACAAAGCCCGCCTGCTCCGCCCGGGTGTTGGTGGAGTCGGTGTCGGTGGAGAGCATGGCGATGCGCCGGTGGCCCTGTTCCAGCAGGTGGCGCACCGCCACCCGCGCCGTTTCAAAATGGGCCAGCAGCACCGAGTCGTAGTCCAACCCTTCGATCTTGCGGTTCAAAAACACCACCGGGATGGTGATGCCTGCCACCATCTCCCGGTATTCGGTGGTGTCCTCGGCGGTGACGAAGATCACCCCCGCATAGCCGCTGCGGCAGGCGTTGTTCACCGAGGCCCGCTCCACCGACAGATCGCCCCCGCTGTTGCACAGCACCAGATTCAGCCCCTTTTCGGCGGCGGTGCGGGCGATGCCCGCGATGAACCCGCCGTAGAGGGAGTAGGTGAAGTCGTTGACCACCACCAGCAGGTCGTTGCGCTTGTGCTCGGCAAGTTCGCCGTCCCGGGGTTCCACCCCCAGCTCCCGCATGGCCGTCCACACCTGCTGGGCCAGCTGGCGGCGCACCAGCGACGGGTCCCGTATCACCCGCGACACCGTCGCGCAGGACACCCCTGCCCGCCGGGCGATCTCTTTTTGGGTCACTGCCATGGCGTTTCCCTCCTGTTCTGTTTCTTTACAATAGCATTTCGGTTTCATCCGTGTCAATATTTCAATCAGAAATTTCAGATGATTTCAGGATTTCGGCCCTTTTCTCCGGTCTTTATTTCAAAAATTCCAAATCCGCGGCGCTTTTTGTGGCTTTGAGCCAATTTCTTCGGCGTACATTGTTATATATTCAACAAACTTTTTCCCCCATCCTGAAACATTTGAAATCGTCTTGTTTTTGTCAATCTTCGATGCTAAAATCCAAAACGAACGGACCGGGGCAGTGCGCGCAGCCCGCGGCAGCATACATCAAACAAGCAAAGGAGACATGCAGCGATGGAATATATCAACGTCCGCGGGCTGGACAAGCCCGTGCCCCGGCTTATTTTCGGCACCGCCTGGTTCAGCCTGGACGCGGAGGCCGAAGCCCACAAGATGATGGACCTGTATGTGGAGCGGGGCGGCACCATGATCGACACCGGCCGCTACTACGGCAAGGGCAACGGCATCGCCAAGAGCGAAGAGATCCTGGACCGCTGGCTGCGCTCCTCCGGCGTGAAGCGGGAGGACATCATGATCAGCGACAAGTGCTGCAACTGCCTGATCGACCGCAAGGGCGTGCTGCACGAGGAGTTCGTGCGGGTGAGCCCCACCTTCATCCAGGAGGACCTGATGTACAGCCTGGACCGGGTGGGCGTGGACTACTTTGACCTTTACATGATCCACCGGGACGACCCCCATGTGCCGGTGCCCGACCTGATGGACAAGCTGGAAGAGCTGCGCATCGCGGGCTACTTCAAGGCCTACGGCATCAGCAGCTGGCAGCCCAGCCGGGTGCAGGAGGCCATCGACTACTGCAAGCGGATGAACTACCGCGGGCCGTCGGTGTCCAGCCCGTCCTACAGCCTGGTGCACGCCAAATACAACCGCTGGCCCGGCACCTGGTACGCCGACGACGAGTTTGCCCGCTGGCACAAGGAACACGACATCGCCCTGTTTGCCTGGGCGGCCCAGGGCGCGGGCTTCTTTGTGGACCCGCTGCTGCCCGCCTACGACCCGGAGAAGGCCCCCATGGTGACCAAGGAGTCCTTCCTGACCGAGGAGAACTTCAAGCGCCGGGAGCGCGCGCTGGAACTGGCCAAGGTGCACGGATGCAGCGGCGTGAACATCGCCCTGGCCTATGTGCTCAGCCAGGACCTGCCGCTGGCGGCCCAGATCGGGCCCCAGAACCTGTGGGAGCTGGACGACTGCATCAAGACGCTGGACCTGCGCCTCACCGAAGCGGAACTGGCCTATCTGCGCCTTGAGCGGGACACCTGGGCCGACTGACGGCCCGCCGGGAGGGGGAAAAACGATGAACAAACAAACCTTTAAATTCCACTATGGCTACGTGGTGCTGCTGGCCACCATCCTGATGAACGTCTACTACGCCTGCTCTTACAGCGTGGTGAGCCAGTTCATGGCGCCCATCCTGGAGACCCACCCCGAGATCAGCCGCACCCAGTTCTCGCTGGTGTTCTCCATCCACTCGCTCTCCAGCGCGCTGTATCTGACCCAGTTCGGCAAGGTCAACCAGCTGCTGAAAAGCAAGAACGTGCCGGTGCTGGGCGGCCTGGGGCTGGCGGTGGGCTTCTTCATCTACGCCACCGCCTCCAACATCTACCTGTTCTATTTCGGCGCGCTGCTGGTGGGCCTTTGCGCGGCCTTCTTCTCCTCCGCCATCACCATCACCCTGCTGAACCGCTGGTTCGACAAGGGCCAGGCCACCCTGCTCTCCGTCTCCATGACGCTGGGCGCACTGGGCGGCACCGTGGGCAGCCGGGTGGTGGGCGGCCTCATCGGCTCGGTGGGCTATGCAGCCACTTTGCGGGGGCTGGCCATCGGCATGGTGGCGGTGACGGTGGTCATCCGCCTGCTTTTGCAGCGCGAGCCTGCCCCCAAGGCGGCCGCCGCCGGCGTGAAGGCCCAGGAAAAGGAGCTGCCCGGCGTGACCCTGAAACAGGCCATGAAGACCTACAACTTCTACGCCATCCTGGGCGTGTTCCTGCTGTTCGGCATGTGCTTTTACGCCACCTACACCAACCTGTCGGTCTACATGTCCGACCTGGGCTTCGACCCCTCGCTGGTGGGCTCCATCTTCGGCATGATCTTCCTGGTGAACGCCATCACCATGATCCCCGGCGGCGCGGTGGCCGACTGGCTGGGCTGCCGGGTGACCATGATCGCCCTGATCTGCGTGTTCGTGGGCTGCGTTGCGGTGATGGCCTTCACCACCCCCGGCCCGGCGCTGATGTATCTGGTGTGCGTGCTGATGGGCGTGGCCTACCTGTTCCCCAAGGTGCTCTCCTGCGCCATGGTGAACAGCGCCTTCGGCCCGAAGGACTCCGCCACCTTCACCGGCTGGATCCAGGCCATGATCTGCGTGGGCGCCTTCATCGGCAGCCCCATCCTGAACGCGGTGTATGACCTCACCGGCTCCTACAGCGGCGCTTTCATCGCCATGATCCCCGCCATGCTGCTGTGCGCGGTGCTGGGCTTCACCGGCATCGCAAAGGTCAAGGGCTGGTAAGCGCCGGCCCGAAAGGAGCGAACCATGGACTTTCTGGGCATTCTGGGCATCGCCGCCGGCTTTGCCCTGCTGATGCTGCTGACCTACCGGGGCTGGTCGGTGTATCTGGCCAGCTTTGCCGGGGCGGCGGTGGTGGTGCTGTGCGCGGGGCTGCCCCTGGCCGAAACGCTGACGCAGAAATACATCGGCGGCATCGGCTCCATCGTGACCAGCCTGCTGGGCATGTTTCTGTTCAGCTCGGTGATGGCCCAACTCTACGCCGACAGCGGCGCCGCGGTGTCGCTGTCCCGGGCGATGCAGCGGCTGTTCCTGCGGGGGCCGCTGGGGCCCAGGGGCCGGCGGCGAATGAGCCTGCTGGTGGTGATCTTCGCCTCGGCGCTCATCTGCTACGGCGGCGTGAACGCGGCGGTGGTCATCATCACCGTCTATCCCATCGCCCTGTCGGTGTTCGAGAGCTGCGGCATCCCCCGCCGCTTCGTGCCGGGGGTGCTGCTGGGCGGCTGCGTCACCTTTGCGCTGAGCGGGCCGGGCTCGCCCCAGCCCACCAACCTCATCCCCGCCTCCCTGCTGGGCACCAGCCCCGCGGCGGGCCTTGTGCCCGGCCTTGCGGGCATGGCGGTGGAGGTGGTGGTCTGCCTGCTGGTGCTGGACTGGATGATCGAGCGCGCGGTGCGCCGGGGCGAGACCTTTGAGCCCGCCGCCCAGCCGGACGCGGCCGCCTCCGCCCAGGTGCGCCGCCCTCCCGCGGCGCTGGCGCTGGCGCCGCTGGCGGTGCTGTTCCTGCTGTTCAATCTGGCCGGGCTGGACATTCTGCTGTGCACCCTGGCGGGAGCCGTCTGCGCGGCGGCTCTCTTTTACCCCTGGCTGGACGGATACCGGGCGCTGCGCCGCTGCATCAACGAGGGGCTCGCCTCCTCGCTGGCGCCGGTGGGCAGCATCGGCGCGGTGTGCGGCTTTGCCGCCTGCGTGCAGAGCGTGCCGGTGTTCGAGCGGCTGGTGGACGCCATCGTCCACTGGTCCATCGACCCCTATCTTCTGTGCATGGTGTCGGTGGCGCTGCTGTGCGCCCTCACCGGCGGGTCCACCACCGGCCAGTCCATCGCGCTGCCCATCGTGGCGCCGCTGCTGGAAAGCCGGGGCATGGCCCCCGCGGTCATCCACCGGGTGGCGGCCTTCTCCGCCACCACGCTGGACTCCCTGCCCTACAGCGGCACCATCCTGATGACCGTTCATCTCTCCGGGGTGCGGATGAAGGACGCCTATCCGGCCATCTTCGTCTCCACCACCCTGGCCACCGCCTTTGCCTCCGCGACGGTGACGGCCCTTCTGTGGCTGTTCCCCGCGCTGGCGTGAGGCCGGGGTCTTCCTTTTCTGCTCTTGCCGGGCTTTTGGGGCGGGCTTTGGGTGTTTGCACGCCCGAAGGGCCCGGGCGGAGATATACCATCCAGGTGCGGCGGCGGAGCGTTTTGCTCCGCCGCTGCGCTTTTTTTGCCCCTTTCGTTTGACCGGGGCCAAAAGGGGTGTATACTGAAGACAAGACACCAAAAAGGAGGTAGTCGCCATGTGCACCAGCATCGCTTTTTTTGAGCAGAAACTTTTCGGACGCAATCTGGACCTGGAGGTATCCTTCGGGCAGCGGGTGGTCATCGCGCCCCGTTCCCTCGCCTTTCCCTTCGCCCACCGCCCCGCCCTGACGGAGCACTACGCCATTGTGGGCATGGCCAGCGTGGCCGGCGGCCTGCCTCTTTTTGCCGAAGGCATGAACGAGAAGGGCCTTTACATGGCCGGGCTGAATTTCCCGGGCAACGCCCACTACTTTGCCGACGAGGGGGATGACCCCCATCACCTTGCGCCCCACGAGCTGTTGTGGCTGGTGCTGGGCAGCTGCGCGTCCCTGGCCGAGGCCAGGGCCCTGCTGGAAGGGGTGACCGTGTGCGCCATCCCCTTCGCGCCGGGGCTGCCCCTGGCCCCGCTGCACTGGCATGTGGCGGACGCCACCGGCGCGCTGGTGGCGGAGTCCACCGCCGACGGCCTGCACCTCTACGAGGACAAGGCCGGGGTGCTCACCAACAACCCGCCCTTCCCCTTCCACCAGACCAATCTGGCCAACTACATGAACCTCTCCCCCCGCCAGCCGGAGAACCATTTCGCGCCGGGGCTGCCCCTGGCCTGCTTCGGCCAGGGCATGGGGGCCATCGGCCTGCCGGGGGACGCCTCCCCCGCCTCCCGCTATGTGCGGGCGGTGTTCTTCAAGGAGAACGCCGGCTTCCCCGAAGACCGGCCCGGTCAGGTGATGGAGTTCTTCCACGTTCTTGAGGGCGTGGCCATGGTGCGGGGCAGCGTCGTCACGCCGGAGGGCGCGCTGGACGAGACCCTCTATTCCAGCTGCATCGACGGTGTGGAGCACGTCTACTACTGGCGCACCGCCGGGGCCAGCCGCATCAGCGCGGTGCGCATGACCGAGGAGGCCTGCCGGGGCGGCAAGCTGCTGGCGGTGACCCCCGAGGACTCCCCCGCCTTCGCCTTCACCGAGCCCCAGCCGCTGGCCTGAAAGGAGTTCTCCATGAAAGAGCCCCTCTTCACCGCCGCCGGCGAGGCACTGCCCGCCCTGCCCTGGCCGGACTACCCCCGGCCCCGGCTGCGGCGGAAGAGCTTTCTGAACCTGAACGGCCGCTGGCAGTTCGCGGTAAACCAAAGCGGCGAGGCCCCCGCGGCCTATGACCGGGACATCCTGGTCCCCTTCTGCCCCGAGAGCAGCCTCTCGGGCATCGGCGAGCACTTTGCCGAGGGCTGTTTTCTCTTTTATCGCCGCGTCTTCTCCCTGCCCGTCGGCTTTAATGCCGGGCGGGTGCTGCTGCACGCGGACGGGGCGGACCAGACCCTCGACTGCTTTTTGAACGGGCGGCGGCTGGGCGGCCACACCGGCGGGTATGAGGCCGCCGAATTCGAGCTGACCGGCGCGCTTTTGCCCGGTGAAAACGAGCTGGTGCTGCGCATCACCGACGACCTGCGGAGCCATGTACAGCCCTACGGCAAGCAGGTGGAGCGGCCCGGCGGCATGTGGTACACCCCGGTGAGCGGCCTGTGGCAGACCGTCTGGCTGGAGAGCGTGCCGCAAACCTACATACGGCGGGCGGACTTTGCCTGCACCCTGGACGAGGCGGTGCTGGACGTGGGGGACGAGTGCCTTTTCGGCACCGTGACGGTGGCCGACCCGGACGGGACCTTCACCGCCCCGCTGGAAAAAGGCCGGGCGGTGCTGCGGCCGGCGCACCCCCGCCGCTGGAGCCCGGAAACGCCCTTCCTTTACCCCGTCGTCATCCAGGCGGGAGCCGACAGAGTGGAGAGCTACTTTGCCCTGCGCACCCTGGAAGTGAAGACGGTGGGCGGCCATGCCCGCCTCTGCCTCAACGGCGCGCCCTATTTTTTCCACGGGGTGCTGGACCAGGGCTACTGGAGCGACGGCATTTTTACACCTGCCAGCCCTGTGGCTTATGACGAGGACATTCTGGCCATGAAGGCCCTGGGCTTCAACACCCTGCGCAAGCACATCAAGGTGGAGCCTCCCCTCTTCTACTACGCCTGCGACCGCCTGGGCATGGCGGTGTTCCAGGACATGGTGAACAACGGGGACTACAACTACCGGCGGGACACGGTGCTGCCCAATCTCGGCTTCCAGACCCGCCGCGGCGACGAAAAAATGCACCCCGACCCGGAAGCCCGGGCGGCCTTTCTGGCGGGGATGGAAGCGACGGTGGCGGCGCTGAAAAGCCACCCCTGCGTGGTCTACTGGACCATCTTCAACGAGGGGTGGGGCCAGTTCTGCTCCACCGCCGCTTATCGAAAGCTGCGCTCGCTGGATGCCAGCCGCTTCATCGACTCCACCTCCGGGTGGTTCCGCTGCGGCGAGACCGACGTGGACAGCCGCCACGTCTACTTCGGGCCGTGGAATTTGAAGGCGGGCGAAAAGCCGCTGGTGCTCACCGAGTTCGGCGGGCTGACCCTGCCGGTGGAAGAGCACCTGCAATGCCCGGGCCGCAGCTATGGCTACGGGGCCTGCAAGAGCGCCGAAGAACTGGAGCGGCGGGTGCTGGCCCTCTACGAAAAGCGGGTGCTGCCGCTGGTGGAACAGGGCCTGTGCGCCGCCATCTACACCCAGCTCAGCGATGTGGAGGAGGAGGTGAACGGCCTGCTCACCGCCGACCGGAAGGTGTGCAAGCTGAAAGCGGCCCCCATGCGGGCGCTGGCAGAGCGGCTGGCGGAACACTGCCGCTGACAAAACAAAAGCGCGGCCTGTCTTTTGACAGGCCGCACTTTTTTATTTCTTTTTCATCTCGTTCTGCTCGTAGTCCCGCAGGGAGGCCAGCGCCTTGGGCGCCAGGGGCAGCAGGGCGATCATGTTGAAGATGGTCATGAGGCCGATGCCCACGTCCCCCAGGTCCCACACGAACTGGTAGGCCGCAAGGCCGCCCACAAAGAGCATGACCAGCGCCAGCAGCTTGTAGGCCGTCTGGCTGCGCCAGCTGTCGCCGAAAAGGTAGGCCACGTTGGAGCGGGCGTAGAAGAGGATGCCCAAAAAGGTGGAGAAGCTGAACAGCCACAGCACCACCGCGATGAACACCACGCCGAACGCCCCCAGGTGGTGGCCCATGGCCGCCTGCAGCAGGTCCATGCCCTCCAGCCCCTGGGTGAGGGAGGCGGGGGTGAGCAGCATGACCATGGCGGTGCAGCTGCAGATGAGCAGGGTGTCGATGAACACGCCCAGCGCCTGCATCAGGCCCGCCTTGGCCGGGTGGCTCACATGGGCGGCGGCCGCCGCGCAGGGGGCGGAGCCGGAGCCCGCCTCATTGGAGAAAAGGCCGCGCTTCGCGCCGTTCATGATGACCGCGCCAAGGCCGCCGCTCACCGCCTGCCGCAGGCCGAAGGCCTCGGAGAAGATGCGGCCGAACACCGCCGGCAGCTGCTGAACGTTGAGCAGGATGATGACCAGGGTGATGAAGAAGTAGCAGGCGGCCATCAGCGGCACCACCACGTCCAGCACCTTGACGGTGGCGTTGCGCCGCAGCACGATCACCGCCGCCACCGCCACCAGCGCCACGGTGGACCACAGCGGCGGGATGTTGAAGGCGTTCTCGAAGGAGGAGGAGATGGAGTTGCCGATGACCTGGCTGATGCCGCACCAGCACACAAGGCCGGAAACGGCGAACAGCACCGCCAGCACCGAGCGGCGTTTTCCCTTGGCAAAGAGAGCGTGGAGATAGTAGGCCGGGCCGCCCCGCCAGCCGCCGTAGAGGGGGTCTTTTTCCTTGTAGAGCTGGGCCAGGGTGGCCTCGATGAAGGCGGTGGAGGAGCCCAGCAGGGCGATGAGCCACATCCAGAACACCGCGCCCGCGCCGCCGGCGCTGATGGCGGCCACCACGCCCACCAGATTGCCCATGCCCACCCGGCAGGCGGTGGAGACGATGAGGGCCTGCACGCCGGACAGCCCCTCCGCCCCCGGCTTTTTGTTGTTTGCCATGGTGATGCGCACCATCTCCGGGAACAGCCGGAAGGGCAGAAAGCGGGTGCGCAGGGTGAAATACACCCCCGCCGGCAGCAGGATGAGCACCAGCAGAGAAACGCCCAGGCTGCTGCCGCCGGGCAGCGGGATGCGGAACAGATCGCCCCACAAAAAATTATAGATCGCGGTCAGAAGGGCCATGGAAAAATTCCTTTCAGATACGGCCAAAGGGCCGCTTGTCGTGCATTTTATCAGTATACCCGGCCCCTGCCGCCTTTGCAAGCCTTTGGGGCAAAAAAGGGCCCTTCCCCGCCGGGGAAGGGCCTTGCGTCTTTTCTTATGTCCGGAAACACTTTTTCAGCGCCCGGTATTCGCCCAGGGCCAGCAGGGTGCCGTCCTTGGGAAGCACGGTGTACGGGGTGATCTGGGCGTCGATGGCGCCCTCCCGCTTGACCGCCAGCAGGTTGATGTTGTGGATGCGGCGCACGTCGATCTCGCCGACGGTCTTGCCCGCCCATTCGGCGGGCACCTCCACCTCCACGATGGCGTTGTCGGCGTCCAGCTCGATGTAGTCCAGAAGATGGTCGGAGCCATAGCGCACCGCCGCCCACTTGGCCAGCTGCTTTTCGGGGTAGAGCACCTCGTCCGCGCCGTTGCGCAGAAGGAACTTGGCCTGCACGTCCCGCTCGGCCCGGGACACCACCTTCTTTGCCCCCAGCTCCTTGAGCAGCGAGGTCGTTTCCAGCGAGCTTTGGAAATTGTCGCTGATGGCCACGATGCAGACATCATAGTTGCCCACGCCCAGCTCCTGCAAAAATTCGCCGTTGGTGCTGTCGCCGATCTGGGCGTTGGTGACCACGTTGAGCACGGCGTTCACCTTCTCCTCGTCGTCGTCCACCGCCATGACCTGATGGCCCTGGGCGTTCAGCTGCATGGCCAGATGGCGGCCGAAGCGGCCCAGGCCGATGAGCAAAAAGGATTTCATAAAAAACTCCTCCTTTAACCGATGGTGATGCGCTCCTGCGGGAGCTTGCTGCCAGTCTTGGCAGCGCCCGCCAGCGCGGCGTAGATGAGGGTGAGGCCGCCCACGCGGCCCATGTACATCAGGAAGATGAGCACCCCCCGGGAAACAAGGCCGAGGCTGGGGGTCAGCCCCAGAGAGAGGCCCACCGTGCCCACCGCCGAGGCGGTCTCAAACAGGCAGTCGGCCAAAGGCAGCCCCTCCACCGAGCTGATGATGAAGCCGCCGAAGAAAAACAGGGTGACATAGAGCAGCAGGATGGCCGCCGCGTCGCAGGAGGCCTTGACGCTGATGCGCCGGCCGAAAAAGCGGCCTTCCTCCCGCCGCCGGAACACGGCGATGGCGTTGGCGAAGAGCACCGCCACGGTGGTGGTCTTCATGCCGCCGGCGGTGGACCCCGGCGAGCCGCCGATGAGCATGAGCACGATGGTCACCGCCACGGCAAGGCCGCTGAGCGAGGTGAGGTCGGCGGTGTTGAAGCCGGCGGTGCGGGGGGTGACGGACTGGAACAGGCTCATCCACACCCGCTCGCCCAGGGGCAGGGCGGAGAACTCGTCGAAGAAGAACCACGCCGCCGGCGCCACGATGAGCACCGCCGTGGTGACCAGGATGACCTTGCTCTGCATGCGGTAGTGGTGCAGGTGGCGGCCGTTGGTGCGGATGTCGTCCCAGGTGAGGAAGCCGATGCCGCCCACCACGATGAGGCCCATGATGACCAGGTTCACCACCGGGTCGGCCCGGTAGGCGGTGAGGGAGGCGTATTCCGCGCCCGGCGCGCCCATCAGGTCGAAGCCCGCGTTGCAGAAGGCGGAGATGGAATGGAACACCGCCATCCAGACGCCTCTGAGGCCGAAATCCCGCACGAACACCGGCGCAAGGCAGGCTGCGCCGATGCCCTCGATGAGGAACACCGCCCGCAGGATAAAGCCGGTGAGCCGCACGATGCCGCCCACCTTGGGGGCGGAGATGGCCTCCTGCATGGTGCCCCGCTGCATCAGCGAGATGCGCCGCCCCGCCAGCAGGGCGATGGCCGAGGCCACCGTGACCACCCCCAGGCCGCCGACCTGGATGAGCAGCAGGATGACCGCCTGGCCGAAATACGACCAGTAGGTGGCGGTGTCCTGCACCACGAGGCCGGTGACGCAGACCGCCGAGGTGGCGGTGAAGAGCGTCTCGTCAAAGGGAGTGACGCGGCCACTCTGGGACGCAAAGGGCAGCATCAGCAGCAGCGCCCCCGCCAGAATGACCGCAGCGAACAGAAGGATGATGATCTGAAAACTCGTCAGACGCCGCAACGGCGCAATGTCCATTTTAAAAGCCTCCGTTTTTTTGCCGGGCCTGAGGGGCCCCGGCTTTGGGTCTTTATCCCACAGTATACCCCATTCGATGCCGGTTGTGAAGAGCATTTTTCGTAAAATTTTTCCCGCGGGCAAAAGGGCGGGGCGGCGCGGTTTCAGGGGGTTTTTTCCTCCAGGTCGCGGGCGGTGACGGCCCGGTAGGGCAGCCAGACATAGTGGCCGTCCTCCAGTTCCACCGCCCCGGCGGGGTCGGAGCCGTCGGCCAGCGCCAGCACCAGGTCCAGCATGGCCCGGGCGATGCCCGCGCCGTCGTTGCGCACGGTGCCGTAAAGCTCCCCCGCCGCCACCGCCTCCAGGGCGGGGGCGGTGGCGTCCACCCCCACCACCAGGGGCAGGTCCTCCTCCGCCTGTCTGAAGGCGTCGATGGCCCCGAGGGCCATGTCGTCGTTGTTGGCGAACACCATCTCGATGGCGTCCCCCATCCCTTCCTCCAGCCACTGCCGGGCCTTGGCCATGGCCTGGCCCCGCTTCCAGTTGGCGGTGTCGCTGGCCAGCTTTTCCACCGCCACCCCCGCGTCGGTGAGGGTCTTGACGGCGTACTCGGTGCGCAGCATCGCGTCCTGGTGGCCGGGCTCGCCCTCCAGCATCACATACTGAAGCACCCCGTCGCCGTTGCGGTCCAGGGCGGGGTCGGTCTGCCATGCCTCCAGCACCAGCCGCCCCTGCAGAACGCCGCCCTCCTCCGCCTTTGCGCCCACATAGTAGGCGTGCTCCCAGCGCAGCATGTCCTCCGCCACCGGCTGGCGGTTGAAGAAGATGAGGGGCACACCCGCCTTCTGGGCTTTGTCGATGAGCACGGCGGCGGCGGTGCGGTCCACGATGTTGACGCACAGCGCGTCGCACCCGCGGCCGATGAGGCTGTCGATCTGGTCCAGCTGGGTGGTCTGGTTCGAGCGCCCGTCCACCACCGACAGGTTGATGCGCAGGTCCCGGGCCTGCTCCTCCTCCCGGGCCATCCGCTCCAGCTCGGCGGCGATGGTGGCGATGAAGGTGTCGTCCTGGGTGTAGAGGGCCACCCCCACCCGCAGCACCGGGGGCTCCGTTTCCGCCGTGCCGCAGCCGGCGGCCAGCGCCGCCAGCGCCGCGCAGGCAAGGGCCGCGGCCGCCTTACGAAGCCACCGGGAACAGCAGCTTTTGATTGTCCGGTTCATAGATGTCCTCCCCCCGCAGGATGGAAAAAGCCAGCGGCTGGGGCTGCCAGTCTTCGCCCCGGGCGGTGCGCACCGCCCCTTCCACCGCCAGATACCCCGCGGCAAAATCGCTCCACACCGCGCTGGCGGCAAGGCTGCCCCGCTCCAGCGCCGCGGCGATGGGCCCGGTGGAGCCCACGCCGTAGAGGGCTGGGGCAAGGCCCAGTTTTTCCTTGGCGTCGGCCGCCGCCTCGGTGGCCGCCGGCTCGAACAGCAGCACCGCCGCCGCGTCAGTTTCGGCCAAAACCGTTTCCAGCGCGGCCTCCCCTTCCGGGGCGGTCTCGATGACCTGAGCGCCCGCCTCTTCCAGCGCCGCCTTGGCGGCGGCAAGGCGCGCGCTCACCCCCGCCGAGCCGGGGGCGCTGTTCACCAGCAGCACCGGCCCCGCCGGCGCGTCCACCAGGGCCGCGGCGGCCAGCGCCCGGCCCAGGGCCTCGTTGTCCGGGCAGACGGAGGCCGCCCCGCCGGCGGATTCCAGCGTGATGACCGGCGCGCCGGGCTCGGCGGGCAGCTCGCCCGCCGGGATGACCACCAGCACGTCCGCCCCCCGCTGGGCCTCGTAGCCCATCAGGCGGGCCTGCTCGGCGGCGTCGTTCTCCGCCGAGAGGGTCACGATGCGCACCTCCGCCCGCAGTTCGCCCGCCGCCTGCTCCATGCCGAGGCGGGCGTTGGCCCAGGCGGAGCCGTCGGCGCTGCGCAGGATGACCGACACCTCCACCGGCTCGGCCTCCCGCCGGGCGAAGGGCAGCTGGGGCCAGGCCAGCGTCAGCGCCACCGCCGCCGCCAGCGCCACCAGCACCAGCAGCTGCCACAGCGCGTTGGTCCTTTGTTTTTTCATGGCTCTTCCTCCCGTTGCAGCTGCGCGGCCTCCTCGGCGGTGAGGGCGGGCAGCCGGATGCGCACGGTGGTGCCCTCGTCCGGCTCGCTGAACACCTCAAGGCCGTAGCCTTCGCCGAAGGTCAGCCGGATGCGCCGGTGGACGTTGCGCACCCCGATGCCCGACCCGCTGGACCGGGTCTGGGGCTGGCTCTCGTCCAGAAGGCGCTCCACCACCTCGGGGGGCATGCCCACGCCGTTGTCGCTCACGTCGATGACCAGATCGTCGCCGTCCCGCTTTGCGGTGACGGTGATGCGCCCGTCCTCCTCGCAGCCGGCCATGCCGTGGTAGATGGCGTTCTCCAGCAGGGGCTGCACGATGAGCTTGAGGGTGTAAAGGCCCGCGACTCCCTCTTCGGCGCTCACGGCGGCGGTGAACTTGTCCTGATAGCGGATCTGCTGGATGGTCATGTAGTGGCGGGCGTGCTCCAGTTCGTCCGCCAGGGGGATGAAGCTGCGCCCGCGGCTGAGGGCGATGCGGAACAGCCGCGCCAGCGAGGTGACCATCTGGATGGCCTCGTCGTAGCGGCCGGCCTCGGTCATCCAGATCACCGAGTCCAGGGTGTTATAAAGGAAATGGGGGTTGATCTGGCTTTGCAGCACTTCCAGCTCGCTGCGGCGCTTGCGCTTTTCCTGCAAAATGATGTCGTCCATCAAATGGCGCATGGTGGACACCATGGACGCGATGGAGTGGGCCAGCCGCCGCACTTCGTAGCAGCCGTCCTCTTTGATGGCCACCTCCCGGGCCCCGGCCTCCAGCTCCTTCACCGACTGCTCCAGCCGGCGGATGGGGTCGGAGATGCGCGCCGAGATGCGGAAGTTCAGAAAAGCCATCAAAAAGGCCGAGAACAGCAGCATGGAAAGGCCGAACAGGAAGATGTAGCCCCCGTCGTCCCCCGCGCCGGCGCGGGGCACCACGCCCACCAGCTTCCAGCCGGTGTAGCCCACCGTCTTGACGGTGACCAGCCTTCTTTCCCCCTGGAAGGTCTCGGTGTGGGTGCCGTCGGCCAGGGACGCGGCGGCCAGATTGTTCTCGGTGTCCAGCCCCGCGTAGATGAGCTGCTGGCGGGGGTGGTAGATGAGTTCCCCCGCCGCGTCGGTGAGGTAGATGTAGCCGCCGCCCGCCAGCTCCACGTCCCGGCAGACCTGCTCGATGCCGGAAAAGCCCATGTCCACCAGCAGCACGCCGCTGTAGGTGCTGCCCTCCCGGGTCAATTGCACATACCGGCTCAGCGACACCACCCAGCGGAAGTTCTCGTCCGGGTCGGCGAAGAGGCGCTGGATGTGGGGGGTGGAAAAATGCAGGTTCTCCATCTTGTCCAGCGCCGCCTGATACCAGTCGGAGGAGGCGGGGTCCGCCCCCTCCTTCAGGGCGGTGAGGGGGGTGCCCGCCACCAGCGCGCCCCTGCTGTCGAACACGGCGATGGAGACCAGCTCGTCCCGGTTCTCCTCGTACAGCAGCTCCATCCCCTCGTCCAGGCTCTGGGTGGCAAGGTCGGCGTTTTTGATGATGCGGTAATACATGGTGTCGCTCACCCGCATCATCCGGCGCAGGTAGCTGTCCATGTTCATGTTCACCTGGCCCAGCACCCGCTCGGTGTTCTCCCGCACCAGCTGCTCGGTGCCCGCGGAGTAGCGCCAGACGAGGCTCAGGCCCATGAGCACCATGCCCGCCACCGCGGCCGCGGTGAAGGACAGGGAGATGACCATCTGGATGCTCATGGTGCGGTAGCGCCCCGAGAGGGACGCCGCCGCCCGGGCGAAGAGTTTTTTCACGCGATGCTCACTCCCTTGCCGAAAACTGCCGCCTTCAGGCCTGGCCCGCCCGGTACTTGGAGGGGGTCACGCCGAAGTGGCGCTTGAACACATAGCTGAAATAGTTGGGGTCGGCGTAGCCGGTGCGCTGGGCGATGAGGTAGGTCTTTTCCTCGGTGTCGCGCAGCAGGCGCGCGGCTTCGTTCATCCGCTGCTCGGTGACGCAGGCGGTGAAGCTCTGGCCGGTCTCCCGCTTGAACAGGGTGGAAAAATAGGTGGGCGAAAGGTGCAGGTGCTCGCACACCGCCTCCACCCCCAGGTCGCTGTCGGCAAAGTGGGCGGCGATGTAGGCCTTGGCCTCGTCCACCGTGCGGCCGGCGCTGTCGGTGCGGCGGCGGCCCAGCAGCTCCCGCAGGCGGCGGCAGCGCTCGGTGAGCCACTCCCCCAGCCGGTCCAGGCTGGCGAACTGCGCCGCGGGCACCGCGCCCGCGAAGCCCGGCCCGAACACGTCCTCCACCTCCACGCCGCCCGACCGGGCAAGGCGCACAAGGCAGGTGACGATCTCCAGCACATACAGCTGGCACTGGGCGGGCGGCAGGCGGCTGGCCCGCACCCGGTCCAGAAGGGCGCGGAGGGTGGCGTCCAGCTGCTCTTCGGTGCCCAGCTTCACCGCCGTGGCCAGGGCCCGCTGGTCCTCGTCGTCCAGCGAGAGGCGCAGGCTTGCGTCCGGCTCCAGGTCTCCGATGTAGAGCACCCGGCCCCCGCCCATCAGCAGGCGGTAGTCCAGGGCCGCGATGGCCCCTTCCATGGACTGGCGCACCTGCCCCGCCGTGGCGCACAGCTGGCCCAGGCCCACCGTGAGGCCAAGCCCCAGGCAGCTGGGGGCCAAAGCGCACAGCCGCTCCAGCTCCGCCATCAGCGGATAGAGCTGGTCCGCGTTTTCAAGCCCCGCCAGCAGGGCCACCGCGTCGTTGTAGAGCAGGGTGCGCAGCCAGCAGCCGGGCAGCTCGAACCGCTCCTCCACAAAGGAGCGCACCGACAAAAGCAGCAGTTCGTCCCGCTCGGCGCTCTAGCCCGCCGCCGGCAGGTCCATCTGCACCATCGCCGCGGCCCAGGGGCCGGCGGGCAGTTCCAGTTCGTAGCGGGCGGCCCGCTCGCTCAGCTGGTCCGGGGGGATGCGCCCGTCCAGCAGGCGGGCGAAGAACAGCTCCCGCAGCACCGGCAGGCTCTCCTCGTAGCGGCGGCGCAAAGCCTCCATGTCCCGCCGCTGCTGGCGCTGGGCCTCCAGCTGGGTGCGCAGGCCCGCCAGCACTTCCTCCAGCTCCCGGGCGTTCACCGGCTTCATGATGTATTCCGAAACGCCCATGCTCACCGCCTGACGGGCGTATTCAAAGTCGTCAAAGCCGGAAAACACCACCAGCTTCGCCGCGGGCAGCTCCCGCCGCAGCCGGCGGCAGAGCTCCAGCCCGTCCATGAAGGGCATCTTGATGTCGGTGAGCACCACGTCCGGGCGTATCTGCTCCGCCAGTTCCAGCGCTTCGGCGCCGTTTTCCGCCTCGCCCGCCAGAACGAACCCCTGCGCCGCCCAGTCGATCTTGCGGCTGATGCCCTGGCGGATCTCCGCCTCGTCGTCTGCCAAAAGGACCCGATACTGTTCCATCCTGCGCCCTCCCTTTCGCTCTCAGTATACCATACCCGCCGTGCCTTGAAAACCGCAAAAAGGGCGCCCTTTGCAGGGCGCCCTCGGCGTTTTTAAAAAGGCTTATTTCTTGACCAGATACTTGCGCATATCCAGCGCGCAGGCGAACAGGATGATGCCGCCCTTGATGGCGTACTGGAGGTTCTGGTCCATGCCCACCAGGGGCAGGGCCACGAAGATGAGGCGCAGCATGATAACGCCGATGATGATGCCGCTGACCTTGCCGATGCCGCCCACGAAGGACACGCCGCCGATAACGCAGGCGGCGATGGCGTCCAGCTCGTAGTTCACACCGGTGTTGGCGGTGTTGGAGGCCACGCGGGCGGACTCAACAAAGCCGGCCCAGCCGTACATCGCGCCCGCCAGGGCGAACACCATGATGGTGGTCATGAACACGTTCACGCCGGAAACGCGGGCGGCCTCTTCGTTGGCGCCCAGGGCGAACATGTTCTTGCCGAAGGTGGTCTTGTTCCAGATGAACCACATCAGAACGCTCAGCAGGATGGCGTAGATGACGTAGTTGGGGATCTGGATGGTGCCGCCGGCAAAGTTCAGAAGGGGCGGGTTGCCCACCACGAAGTTGCGGTAGCCCTCGTCCAGGCCGGAGATGGCCATGCCGTTGTTGTTGCCCATCTTGACGTAGAGCAGCAGCATGGTGTAGAGGATGAGCTGGGTGGCCAGGGTCACGATGAAGGGATGCAGCTTGAACTTGGCCACGAAGAAGCCGTTGAAGGCGCCGATGGCAGCGCCGATGGCCACCACGATCAGGATGACCAGGGGCACGGGCAGGGTGCCGATGGCGGGCCACATCTTGTTGGGGGCGTCCGCTGCCTGCAGGAGGCTGGCGGCCACGCAGGCGGTGATGCCCACGGCGCGGCCGGCGGACAGGTCGGTGCCGGTGAGCACGATGCAGCCGGCGATGCCCAGAGCCACCGGCAGGTAGGCGGCGGTCAGGCTCAGCAGGTTGACCAGGGAGCGGGGGGCCAGGAAGGACGGCTCGGTCACCGCCACATACACCGCCACCGCCAGCATGATGATGATGAGGGCGTTGTTCAGCAGCGCGTTGCCGATCTTTTTCGCGTCCAGACCCTTCACCTTTTCGGCGAGGGCGGTGGAATTGTTGTTCATCAGTCGATTCCTCCTCGTTTACACATACTTTGCCGCCAGCGTGAGGATCTCCTCCTGGCTGGTGTTTGCCGCGTCCACCTCGCCGGCCACCTGGCCGCCGGACATGACCAGGATGCGGTCACACACGCCCAGCAGCTCGGGCATCTCGGAGGAGACCATGATGACGCCCTTGCCCTCTTTGGCAAGGTCGATGATGAGCTGGTAAATTTCGTACTTCGCGCCCACGTCGATGCCGCGGGTGGGCTCGTCCAGCAGGAGGATCTCCGGCTTGGTGAGCAGCCAGCGGCCGATGATGACCTTCTGCTGGTTGCCGCCGGAGAGCGACCGGATCTGGGTGCGCTGGCTGGGGGTCTTGATGTGCATGGCCTGGATGGACCAGTCGGTGTCGTCGCGCATCTTCTTGTCGCTCAGGCAGATGCCGCCCAGCAGATAGTCCTTCAGGCTGGAGATAACGGTGTTCTCCTTGATGTCGCGGATGCCGAAGATGCCGGTGGCCCGGCGCTCCTCGGTGAGCAGGGCGAAGCCGTTCTTGATGCTCTCGCCCGGGGTGCGGTTGCGGATCTCCTTGCCGTGGAGGGTGATGGTGCCGCCCTGGCGGGTCATGGCGCCGAAGAGGTTCTCCAGCACCTCGGTGCGGCCGGAGCCGTCCAGGCCCGCGATGCCCAGAATTTCACCCTTGCGCAGCTGGAAGGTGGCGTCCTTCAGGCGGGTGTATTTGCCCGCGATGTGCTGCACGTCCAGGATGACCTCGCCGGGGGTGTTCTCCTTGGGCGGGAAGCGGTTGGTGAGCTCGCGGCCCACCATCAGGCGGATGATCTCGTCCATCGTCAGCTCTTTGGCCGGGCGGGTGGCCACCCAGGTGCCGTCGCGCATGATGGTCACCTCGTCGCTGATGCGCAGGATCTCCTCCATCTTGTGGCTTATGTAGATGATGCCGCAGCCCTTGTCCCGCAGCATGTTGATGATGCGGAACAGGTGTTCCACCTCGGTCTCGGTGAGGGACGAGGTGGGCTCGTCGAAGACGATGATCTTGGAATCGTAAGAGACCGCCTTGGCGATCTCCACCATCTGCCGCTGGCTCACGGGCAGGGTGGACATGATGGCCTTGGGGTTCACGTTCACTTCCAGCGTGTCGAAAATTTCCTTGGTGCGCTTGGCCATCAGGCCCTCGCTCACCATGATGCCCGCCACCTTGGGGTAACGGCCAAGCCAGAGGTTATCCTGCACGCTGCGGGTCAGGGCCTGGTTCAGCTCCTGATGCACCATGGCCACGCCGTTTTCCAGCGCCTCCTTGGAGCTGCGGAAGTTGACCTCCTTGCCGTCCAGCTTGATGGTGCCCGCGTCCTTGTGGTAGATGCCGAACAGGCACTTCATCAGGGTGGACTTGCCCGCGCCGTTCTCACCCATCAGGGCGTGCACGGTGCCCGGCCGCACGGTGAGGTTGACGTTGTCCAGCGCCTTCACGCCGGGGAACTCTTTGCAGATGCCGCGCATCTCCAGCAGTGCCGGCTGCTCCATATTCTTCCTCCTCTCTTCGCGGGAAGGCCCGCCCTTCGCAAAAGGGGCGGTTATCCCACGTCAGGCCGGGCGGGGCTGCCAGTGCAGCCCCGCCCGGCCATGGGTCAATTCAGCGGATGGAGTTGATCAGTCCTCGCTGGTAGCGTCGTACATCGCGTAGGGAACGCGGATCTTGGCCACGCCCTCGTCCACGACGAACTGATCGGTGTTGGCCATCAGCTCAGCGCCGTCCTGGACATTCTTGACCAGGGTGTTGATGGTGGAAGCCATGCCCACGGCGTCCTGCTTGATGGAACCGGCCATGTTGCCGGCCTTGATCAGCGCCTTGGCGCTGTCGGTGGCGTCAACGCCGAACACGGGGATGATGGTGGTGCCTTCGCCGTTGTTGTAGCCGACGTTCTGCAGAGCGGAGATAGCGCCCTCGGCCATGCCGTCGTTGTTGCAGATGATCAGCTCGACCATGTTGCCGTTGTCCTCGTTGTAGGAGCCCAGCAGAGCGACCATGTAGTCGTTGGCGGCCTTGGCGGACCACTTGCCCTCGGTGTCCACCAGGTACTTGGTGGAAGCGCTGGCGTCGTAGTAGCTCAGTTCGGGCTTGCCGGCCTCGGTGAGCAGCTTGTTGGCGTCCTCAACGGCGTACTGGGTGCGGGCCTCGGCCTCAGCGTTGCCCTCCTGGCCCTTGAACATGACGTAGGAGATGGTGCCGTCACCGTTCAGGTCAACGGTGTCGTAGTTGGCCAGCAGGTAGTTGCCGATCATCTCGCCCTGCATATGGCCGGCGTCGGGGGCGTTGGTGCCCACGAAGGCGCACTTGTCATAGCTGTTGATGACTTCGTTGTCGGCCACTTCGCGGTTGAAGAAGATCACGGGGATGCCGGCGGTCTGGGCGGCATTCACGATGTCCTGCGCGGGGGCGCTGGTGGCGGTCTCAACGATGTTGACGATCAGCAGGTCGGAACCGGCGGTGATGGCGGTGTTGACCTGGTCGGTCTGGGTGGGCTGGCTGCCGGCGGCATCCCAGTTGTTGGGCTCGATGCCCATGGCCTTCAGCTGCTCGTCCATGGCGGCGCGCACGGTGGAGATGTACACGTCGGAGAAGTCGTAGTAGAACACGTCCACGCGCATGTCGGAGGTGGCGGCAGCGCCGCCCTCAGAGGTGGCCCCGGAAGCGGGGGTGGAAGCAGGGGTGGAAGCGGGGGTGCCGCCGCAAGCCGCCAGGCTCAGGGCCAGCACAGCGCTCAGTGCAAGTGCAAGAAGCTTTTTCATGGTTTGTCCTCCTTGATTTTTGGGGCGTGGCCTTTGCGCCTTCGCGCCGAAAGGCCGTTTCGCCCGGTGACAAGACCATTTTACCTGCCGGAAAGGGAAAAAACGATAGAAAAAACTACGCACTTGTATTAAAAAACTATGGCCTGTGCAAAAATTGATCCATGCTTGCGCAGGCCGGCCCCCGCGTTATATAATGTATATGTCTTGTATATCCCGCGAGGGCGCCTTCGGGCCCGGCCCTCCCGCCGCCGCCGGTTTGACGCACCCCTTTGCCGGCGCGGCGCGTCCACCCGCGTCAAAGGAGGCGATGCCCTTGAACAAACAACTCAAGCTGAAGATCCACGAATCCCTGGCCGCCGTGCTGCCCGTCAGCCTCATCGTGCTGGCGCTGTGCGCCTTTGTGGTGCCGGTGGACCTTTCCACCCTGTGCCTGTTCCTGGCAGGGGCGGCCCTGCTCATCCTGGGCATGGGGTTTTTTACCCTGGGGGCGGACATGGCCATGATGCCCATCGGCGAGCTGGTGGGCACCCACCTCACCCGCACCCGCAAACTGTGGCTCATCCTGGCGGGCTGTTTTCTCATCGGCGTGCTGGTGACGGTGGCGGAGCCGGACCTGGCGGTGCTGGCCAGACAGACCCCCGCCGTTCCCGACCGGGTGCTGATCTTGACGGTGGCCGCCGGGGTGGGGCTGTTCCTGGTGCTGAGCTTCCTGCGCATTCTGCTGGGCTGGAGCCTGCCGGTGATGCTCATCGTCTTTTATCTTCTGGTGTTCTTCCTCACCCGCTTCGTGCCGTCGGCTTTTCTGGCCGTGGCCTTCGACTCCGGCGGGGTGACCACCGGGCCCATCACGGTGCCCTTCATCATGGCGCTGGGCCTGGGCCTCACCGCCGTGCGAAGCGACAAAAACGCCGAGGGCGACAGCTTCGGCCTTGTTGCGCTGTGCAGCATCGGGCCGGTGCTGTCGGTGCTGATCCTGGGCATGATCTACCGCTCGGGCGACGCGAGCTACACCCCCCTGTCGGTGTCTGAAATCGAGGACACCCGGGCCCTGCTGGCGGCCTTCGGAACGGCGGTGCCGGAATACGCAAAAGAGGTGGCCCTGGCGCTGGGGCCCATCCTGGCGTTCTTTCTGGTGTTCCAGGTGCTCTTCTTCCGGCTGCGCCGCCGGGCGCTGGCCAAAATTCTGGTGGGCATCCTCTACACCTTCCTGGGCCTCACCCTCTTCCTCACCGGGGTGAACGTGGGCTTTATGCCCGCGGGCAACGAGCTGGGCCGCCGGCTGGCGGGCCTGCCCCTGCGCTGGCTCATCGTGCCGGTGGGCATGCTCATCGGCTACTTCCTGGTCAAGGCCGAGCCCGCCGTGCTGGTTCTGAACAAGCAGGTGGAGGAGATCACCGGCGGCGCCATTTCCCAGAAGGTGATGATGGCGGGCCTGTCCATCGGCATGGCGGCCTCGGTGGGGCTGTCGATGGTGCGGGTGCTCACCGGCGCGCCCCTTTTGTGGTTTTTGCTGCCGGGCTACGCCCTGGCGCTGGCTTTGAGCTTTTTCGTGCCCCGCATCTTCACCGCGGTGGCCTTTGACTCCGGCGGGGTGGCCTCCGGCCCCATGACCGCCACCTTCCTTCTTCCCTTTGCCATGGGGGCCTGCGAGGCGGTGGGGGGCGACATTCTCACCGACGCCTTCGGGGTGGTGGCCATGGTGGCCATGATACCCCTCATCACCATTCAGATCATCGGGCTGGTGTATCAGTTCAAGACCCGGCACGCCGCCGGCGAGAGCGCCCCGGCGCAGGAGGCGGACGACGTGCTGGAACTGGACGCGGGCCCCGAGGAGGATGTGCAATGAACCAAGCGCCTTCATCCATATGCTGCCTGTTTGCCGTGGTGGACCGGGGCAAGGGCGAGGCGGTGTCCGCCGAGCTGCGCCGCCGCCGCATCCTGACCCAGCTCGTGCTGCTGGGTCATGGCACCGCCAGTGCGGAAGTGATGGACCTGCTGGGCCTGGACGAGCCGGAAAAGGACGTGGTGCTTGCGCTTTTGCCGGGGGACGCCGGCGAAGTGCTGGCGGCACTGACCGACCGGCTGGAGCTCTACCGCCCGGGGCGGGGCATCGCCTTCACCATCGGCCTTTGCAGCATCAGCGCGCTGGCCCACCAGCGCATCGCCGCCGCAGCGGCGGCCGAAACACCATCCCAAAAGGAGGAGCGACCCATGCGCAGCCAGCATGAACTCATTGTGGTCATCGCCGAGCACGGCTTTGCCGCCGACGTGATGGACGCCGCCCGCGCGGCGGGGGCCCGGGGCGGCACGGTGGTGCGCGGCCGGAGCCTTGCCGCCGAGGAAGCCCAGAAATTCCTGCACATCACCATCCAGCCGGAAAAGGACGTGGTGCTCATCCTGGTGCCCGCCGCCGGGCGGCAGCCGGTGATGAAGGCCATCTGCGCCGAGGGCGCGGGCATCGGCCACGCCCTGGCCTTTTCGCTGCCGGTGAGCGATGTGACCGGTCTGTCGCTGGCGCCCTTCGGCGCGGCGGAGCAGAAGGAGGGCGAAGATGAAAAGCAGTGAGTGGACCAGCCCCGCCCACAGCGGCGAGGGCGAGATCTTTTCCCGTCTGTGGGCCCATGAAGAACCGAAAGCGGTGCTTTTGCTGGTGCACGGCATGGCGGAGCACAGCGCCCGCTACGCAGATTTCGGCAGTTTTCTGGCCGAAAACGGCTTCGCGGTGTTCATGAACGACCACGCGGGCCACGGGCGCTCGGCGGTGGTGCAGGGCCACTTTGCCGACCGCGACGGCTGGGAGCATGTGCTGGCCGACCTGCACCGGCTGGAGGCGGACGCCCGGGCCAAATACCCCGGCCTGCCGGTGTTCATCTTCGGCCACAGCATGGGCTCTTTTTTGACCCGGGAGTACATCGCCCGCTGGGGCGGCGGGCTTTCCGCCGCGGTGGTCTGCGGCACCATGGGGGCCAATCCCCTGCTGGGCTTTGCCCGGGCGCTGGCCAGCCTGCAGGCGGCGGTGAAGGGCCCCAAGAGCCCCGGCAGGCTCATCGAGTCCCTCTCCACCGGCGGCTACCACAAGCAGTTCCCCGGCGAGGGGCCCTCGGCCTGGCTGGCGGCGGACAAGTCGGTGCAGGAGGCCTTTGACGCCGACCCGGACTGCGGCTTCACCTTCACGGCGGCCACCTACCGGGACATGTTCGGCGGGCTTGCCGCCGTGACCGGCCCGAGCTGGGCGGCGCGGGTGCCCAAAAGCCTGCCGGTGTTCGTCATCGCCGGCGACAGGGACCCGGTGGGCGCGAACGGCAAAGGCCCCACCCAGGTGTATCAGTGGCTGAAGGACGCGGGGCTGGACGTGCGGCTGAAGCTCTACCCCGGCATGCGCCACGAAATTCTCAACGAGGCGGGCAAGGCCGAGGTGTACGAGGACGTTTTGCAGTTTCTGCGGGCGCATCTGCCCGCGGCGGAATAAAAAGGAGGAAGGAACGTGCCGTTTATTCGGGTGAGCGCCAATGTGGCGGTGAACGAGAGCCAGGCCGAGCGGGTCAAGACCATGCTGGGGCAGGCCATCGAGGTCATCCCGGGCAAGAGCGAGGCCTGGCTGATGGTGGAAGTGGAGGGCGAAAAGGCCCTGTGGATGGCGGGCAGCGACGCGCCCGCCGCCATCGCGGAGGTGAGCGTCTACGGCGGCGCGGACGGCGAGGACTACCGCCAGCTGACCGGCCGGGTGGGCGACATTCTGGACAGCGTGCTGGACATCCCCGCCGACCGGGTGTATGTGAAGTACGCCGAGACGGAGCACTGGGGCTGGAACGGCTCCAACTTTTAAACGCCTGGGCGTTAGAGGGCGGTCTGTCCCACGTTTTTATACGCCAGGGCGTTAAAGGGCAGTCTGTCCCATGTTTTTATACGCCAGGGCGCAAGCGGCAGTTGGTCCCTTGTTTTTTGAACACCAGGGCGCAGACAGCTTGCTCCGTAGTTTCAACACCTGAACGCAAGCGGGCGGCCCGTGTTTTCAACACGGCGGCCGCCCGGATGTGCAAAACAAAAGGCAGGGCCCGGCGGGCCCGGCCTTTTTTCATTTTTTGCCGTCCATGTAGTACATGGTGAAGCTGCTGGTGAGCAGCAGACGGCCCTGGCCGTCGAAAAGCTCCACCTGATTCACGGCGGTGCGCCCGCCGCTGTGGCGGCTGGTGGCCTTGACGGTGACGGTGTCGCCGGGCTTTGCGCCCCGGATGTAGTTCACCGAGGCCTGCAGGGTCACGTTGGGGCGGCCCCAGGTGCTGGCCGCGAGGCCGGAGCAGGTGTCGCACAGGGCGAACAGCCAGCCGCCGTGGGCGTTGCCGTAGGGGTTCAGGCTGTTCTCGGTGACGGGGGCTTTTGCCTCCACATAGCCTTCCCGGAGGGCGGTCACCTCCAGGCCCTCAAAGCAGACCATGGGCTTGGTGTGGGCGGCGATGGCCCGGCGCAGCTCCTCGTTCAGCAGCGAGAGGTCAAGGCCTTTTTCCTGTTGTTCCATTTGCGTTCTCCCGTTCTTTCAAAAAACATGTCTCACGGTATGGTATTGTACACCCCCTGCCGAAAAATGCAAGCGGCCGCCCCGGCGCGGCGGCGGACAGGGACGCGGCCGCCCCGCGCAAAACTCCCCCGCCCCAGCGCCGCCCGGACCAAGAGAAGGTTGGTTTTGTGGAAAGCGCTCCGCCCCGGCTCGGCGCGGCAGGGCGGCGCTCTCCCCTGTTTTGCCCGGCCCGCCGCCCGATGCAGGCCGAACCAGACGCGGCACTGCCGCCGCGTAGTGCGCCTCGGAGCGAACACTTTGCCCGGTTTGAGGGCAAAGTGTCCGAAACGCCGCGTGCGGCGGCGGACAGGGGCGCGGCCGCCCCGCGCAAGACTTCCCCGCTCCTCAGCGCCGCCCGGGCAAAGAAAAGGGCAGCTTTGAAAGAAATGCTTCGTTCGGTTTCTCCCCACCGCACGCGGCATCCCGGACATTTTCCACGACGAAGGAAAATGTCCGTTCTGATGCGCACTACGTGGGGAAAACCGGTCTTCCCCTCAGCCCAGTGCGGCCGGGCGGTTTTCCCGTTCTCTCCCCTCCCCCCGCGCAAAAAAGCGGCCCCGGTCAAATCGACCGGGGCCGCTCCGCTTGCTGTTTTTTTAAACCGCGAAGGTGTACTGCCAGACGTTGTAGAGGCTGATGGCCATGATGATGCCCATCAGGCCGATGAACAGTTTCTCCACCGCCTTGTTGTCCATCCGCTTGTTGGCGATGCGGCCCAGCATGCCGCCGCCGATGCCGCCCGCCACCATCAGCACGAGGCTCAGCCAGCCGAAGGGCGGCACGCTGCCGGTGACGAGGGTCGCCGCAAGGCTGGTGATCTGGCTGATGAGAATGACGTAGAGGCTGTTCTGGGCAGCGGTCTTGGTGTCCATGGAGAAGAAGAAGTAGAACACCACCAGGTTGATGGGGCCGCCGCCGATGCCCAGAAAGCTGGACATAATGCCCAGCACCAGGCCGATGGCCACGCACACCCACACCTTGAAAATTTTGTGGGTGCGGATGCGGCTCTTGTTGATGGTGTAGAGCATGGTGGCCAGGGTGATGAGGAAGAGGCAGGCCGCCTGCACCGCGCCCGCCGTTTCGGCAAAGCGGGCGCTGATGACCGCGAACATCTGCTTGCCGGCCACGCCGCCCACCGCCGCGCCGATGGCCAGCGGGGTGCCCAGCTTCAGGTCCACCTTGCTGTCGCCCGCGCGCAGGGATTTGGTGACGGAGTAGCAGCTCATGGCCAGCACCGTGCAGCCGGACAAAAAGCTCACCGTGGCCACGCTGTCCAGATGGAACAGGTCCAGGGTGGGCTTGATGATGACGCCGCCGCCGATGCCGCAGATGGCGCCCGCCACGCTGGCCAGCAGACTGATGATAAAATAGGCAAGCACCTGCATAGGCGCCGCCCCCTTTCTTTGGTTTTGCAGGAAGGCGCGGGCCCCGCCGTTTTCAGCAGGGCCCGCCCGTCAGTTCAATGGGATTCAGCCGCAGCAGGGATGGTTGCCGTACTCGTCCATGCAGTCCTGGCTGGGGTCCTTCATGCACAGATGCACCGCCGCCAGCTTGAAGGTCTGGGGCAGAGCCAGGATGTTGGGAGCTTCGCCCACGAACTTCTTCTTCGCGTCCGCCAGGGCCTCCTCGAAGGTGGCGCGGGTCTTCAGGCCCATGCTGCGGGCGATGCCCGGCTCCTGGGCGCCCACGATGTAGATGGCGCTGGTGTTCATCTCGGCGATGTGGCCGCAGCTCATCATCGAGAAGCCGTGGAAGGGATGGAACGCGTTGGTGAACCGGTACTTGCGGATGTACTCCTCGTTGGTGGCGTAGTACTCGCCCAGGCGGTTCATGTCCGGCAGGGTGTTCATGTAGTCATGCTGGAAGTCGGTCCACTCCGCCCGCAGGTAGGGCCACAGCTCATCGTGGAAGAAGCCGTTGCAGATGGAGGAGCAGATGATGACGCAGTGGTCGCTCATCACCCGCTTGAAGCGCAGCACCTGGGCGCTCAGCGCCTGCATCATCATGATGGGGTTGGTGCCCATGCCGTCGCCGTAGTGGAACTTCTGGGGCATGCCGAACACCAGCACGTCGTACTTCTTCTCCGCCCAGTGCACGTAGGTGCGCTTGTCGGCGATCTTCCAGCTCTCGGGCATCATCTCGGCGGCGTAGCCGGAGTAGATGGCGATCTGGCGGCTCTTGGTGTCCAGAACCGCGTCGCAGCAGAAGAAGGGATGGCCCATCTTCTCCTCCATCAGCATGCCGATCTCGTTGAACTTGTGGCGCATCAGGCTGCCGCCGTTCACCGGGGTGAAATCATCGCGATGCATGACCTCGGGCACATGGTGGCTGGCGATGCTGCGCCAGTTGGTGATGCCGGTGGCGCAGTGCTTGTAGCCGCCGGAGTAGCCGCCGTAGGGGTTGCCCTGCACATGGCCGATGAGGATGGGCAGGTCGCACTCGAAGACGGTCTTGTTCATCCACACCGGGTCGCCCCGCTTGGTGGTGCCCAGGTCGATCATGTTGTCCGGGTCCTCGGAGTCGTGGCTGGTCATCTGGTGGGTGGGCCAGAACTCATTGAACAGCTCCTCACCGAAGATGGCCTTGTAGTCCTCGGGCTTGGCGCGGGGATGCAGGCCGTTGGAGATGATGAACTTGATGTCCTCCTTCTTCACGCCCGCGGCATACAGCTCCTTCAGGATGAGCTTGATGCTCACCTTGCGGTGGCTGGTGGGCTGCTCGCCGCCCTTGACCCGGTCGGGCACGATGAAGACCACCTTCGCGCCGGGGAAGGCCAGCTCGCTCAGGGGCTTCATGCCGATGGGATGGTGCAGGCTCTCGAGGTAGGCCTCCTCCAGCTTGTCCTCGGGGATGCAGGGCGGGTCCGCCACGGTGGTGCCGGGGATGAACACATCGGTGTTGTCGGGCAGCTCGGCGCTCATCAGGCCGTGGCCGTATTCAAAATCCAGTTTCATTCGCGTTTCCTCCTTGTCTTGTGGCCGGGCCTTATTCGCCCAGGTACTTTTGGATGATCTCCAGATACTCGTCGGGGTAGAAGCCGATCTCGCCGGAGAAGCGGGTCAGGGCGATGAGGCCGCCGTCGATCTCGGGGATGGAGGCCAGCATCTCGGCGTTGTCGCTCTTGAGGCCGCCGCCGTAGACCACGGGGATGCCGCCGGTGCGCTCCTTGACGAAGCGGGCGATTTTTTCAATGTAGGGCTTGTCGGCCGGGGTCTTGCCGGGGCCGATGGACCAGATGGGCTCGTAGGCGATGACCACCTGGCTCTTATCCACGCCCTCGAGGCCGATGTCCAGCTGCTCGCCCAGAACTTCCTGCCAGCGGTCCTGCTCCTCGCTCTTTTCGCCGATGCAGTAGAGCACCTTGAGGCCCCGGGCGGTGGCGGCCTTGATTTCCTGGTTCAGCAGGCGGTTCACCGCGGCGGTGTCCACCACGCCGGCCTCGGCCAGCACGCCGGCCTTGTCGTTCCGCTCCTCGCAGTGGCCGATGAGCACCCCGCCGCAGCCCATGGCCTTGGCGATGGAGGCGGGCCGGTTGGAGGTGAAGGCGCCGAAGTTGCCGCCCACGGCGGTGTCCGCCCGGTAGAGGCTCTGGCAGCCCACCTTGACGGGGCTCGCTTCACACAGGGCCGCCACGGCGTTCAGGATGTGGGCCTCGGGGAAGAACTGCACGAACTCGACTTTGGCGGGGTCGTACTTTTTCAGGCCCTCCTGGGTGCCCTCCACGATGGTCTTGGCCCACTCGTTCACCGGGGCCAGGCGGTTCACGCCGCCCAGCTCCACCGGCACGTCGAAGCGCTTGAGGTTCAGAAAGATGTATTTCATAAGTCAGCGTCGCTCCTTTTCAAATCCCGTGGCTCAGATGCCTTCCTTGCGGTAGCGCTCGGCCATCTCGTCCAGGGTGACCTTCTCCACCAGCGGAGCCTTGCCCACGCTGCCGAACTCCACGATGAGGGTGCCGATGACCTCGCGCACGCCCTTCTCGATGCAGTCCACGATGGCCCCCACGTCCGCGTCGGGCACGTTGCCGTACATGACGGTGTCCATGATGGGGGGCAGGAAGGCGCGGGGGTCGAAGGCGCTCTTCTTCTCTTCCAGCAGCTTGTAGATGCCGCCGATGGAGGGGCTTTCCCGCAGCTCGGGACGGTTCGCGAACAGCTCCTTCATGTTGCGGGTGACGGCCAGACGGATGTCGGTGTCCACGTTGATCTTGGCGATGCCGCAGCGGGCGGCCTCCTTCAGCTGGGCCAGCTCGATGCCGTAGGCGTTCTGGATGTCGCCGCCCAGGTCGTTGATCTCCTTGACGATGTACTGGGGCACGGTGGAGGAGCCGTGGCTCACCAGGGCGCAGAAGATGCCCTCATGCAGCAGGCACTCCTTGGTGGCGATGGCGATCTCCTTGCGCAGCTTCGCGCCCTTGCCCTTGTTGGCGCCGTGCATGGTGCCGTAGCTGATGGCCAGGGCGTCCACCTTGGTCTTCTTGATGAACTCCACCGCGTCCAGGGGGTTGGTGTAGGTGGAGCCGGCGCTGAACACGTGGTCCTCCACGCCCGCCAGCACGCCCAGCTCGGCCTCGACGGAAACGCCCCGCTCGTGGGCGTACTTGACCACCTCGCGGGTGATCTCGATGTTCTCCTCAAAGGGCAGGCTGGAGCCGTCGATCATGACGGAGGTGTAGCCGCCGGCGATGGCCGCCTTGCAGCTCTCGAAGTTGCGGCCGTGGTCCAGGTGCAGGGCCACGGGGATGGGGCTGCCCTCGCCGTACTTCTTCACCGCCGCGCCGATGTTGGCCGCGCCCTTGATCTTGTCTTCCAGGGTGGCGTTCATGAAGTCGGTGCGGCCGCCCATGAAGCCGTTGGCCAGGTCCGCGCCCTGCAGGATGGCGGCGGAGCGGAACATCTCATGCACCTCGATGGCGGCCTTGGCCTGGGCCACGGCGTTCACGTTGAAGGCGCCCTGGGCGTAGTGATATTTCTCGGTGGCTTCCAGAATCGCGCGAAGGGGTACCAGCATAATTTTTACCTCATTTCTTTCATCGGGCGGGCGGTGGGCCCGCGGTGTTTTGTGAGCGCCGCGGCAAAGGGCGGCGCAGCTTTGCGTTGTTTGTCAGGGCGCGGGCGGGATGCACTCCAGCACCGCCAGCTCGTCCCCCTTGGGGGTGAGGGTGTAGTCCCCCACGCCGGCGGGCACGAACACCTCGGTGCCCTGTTTGAGGGGCAGCGTCACGCCGCCGCCGGAAAGCTCGCCCTCGCCTTTTTCCACCAGCAGCACCCGGAAGGAGGGGTTTTGCCGGGGGCAGGGGCCAAAGGCCCGCACCCGCACAAGGCCGAAGCAGTCGGTGGCGTCGGGGCCGATGAGGGTGGTCTCCTCCCCGCCGGGGACGGGCCGCCGGGCCGGGGCAAGGAAGTATTTTTCCCGCACCGCCTCTTTGGGGGCGGCGGCGGAAAAGTCGAAGCAGTCCAAAAGGGCCTCCATCCCCGCGCCGCCGTGCAGACTCTCGGGGGGCAGGCGGCTGCCGTCCGGGCGGATGTACTCCGCCCGCAGGGTGATGTCGGTGGGCTCCTGTATCTCCGCCACAAGGCTGTTCGCGCCCATAGCGTGGGGCAGGCCCGCCGGGATGAAGACCACGTCGCCGGGGGCGATGGCAAACTGATGCAGGCAGCCCAGGATGGCCGCCGTGTCCTGCTGTTCGATGAGGGCCGCGAAGCCTTCCCGCGTCACGCCGGGGCGAAAGCCCGCCCAGATGTACGCCTCACCTTCGGTGGCCAGCACATACCAGGCCTCGGTCTTGCCGTGGGGCCAGCGGAAGTATTTTTCCGCTTTGGCCTTGTCCGGGTGGGCCTGCACCAGCAGGCGCTGACTGGAGTGGAGCAGCTTTAGCAGAAAGCCCACATCCGCCCCGAAGGCCGCCGCGTGGGCGCTGCCCAGAAAGGCCGCCGGGTCCTTTTGCAGTTCTTCGGCAAGGCAGCCGCCGCCGTCTTCGGGCAGGATGTAGGAGCGGCTGTCCGCCGCGCCGGGCAGGGTGGACTGCACCGTGCTGGCCACCCACATCTGGCTGGCCCCGGGCACCGCGCCCCGGGCAAGGCCCAGAAACTCGTCGATCATCTCACCGCCGGGCAGCAGGTAGTTCACCCGGTTTGACGCAAGGCGGAAGGGCCGGGCCGAAAGGCCGTTCATCTGCCCTTGACGCCGGGCTTGCCCAGCGCCGCGAACATGCTGCGCTTATATTCCTCCACGCCCTCCTGGTCGAAGGGGTCCACTCCCAGCAGCCGGCCGCTGAGGGCGCAGGCCACCATGAAGAAGTAGTAGACAAGGCCGAAGGTGCGCTCGTCGATGCGGGGCAGACGCAGCACCATGCAGGGCACTCCGCCGGCGGCGTGGGCCTGGATGGTGGCCTTTTCCGCCGCGCGGTTGATGTTGGCAAAATCCATGCCGTCCAGATAGTCGAAGCCGTCGCCGAAGTCCGGGTCCGGCTCGATGACCACCGAAGCGCCGGGGTCGTCCACCGCCAGGAAGGTCTCGGTCATGAAGCGCAGGCCGTCCTGCATGTACTGGCCCATGCTGTGCAGGTCCTCGGAGTTTATCATGGAAGCGGGCAGCATGCCCTTCTTCTCCTTGCCCTCGCTCTCGCCGAAGAGCTGCTTCCACCACTGCTCGGCCCAGAACAGGCGCGGCTCAAAGGCGGTGAGCATCTCCACCTGGAAGCCCCGGCGGTAGAGTGCGTAGCGCACCGCGGCATACTCGGCGGCAAGGCCGCCTTCGGTCTTGGCCAGCTCTTTTTCCATGGCAAGGCCGCCGGCGAGATAAGCGTCCACGTCCAGGCCCGCCACCGCCAGGGGCAGCAGGGCCACCGGGGTGAAGGCGGAGTAGCGCCCGCCCACCCGGCGGGGGAAGTGGAGGAAGGTGCAGCCGTTCTCTTTGGCTATTTCCTCCAGGCGGGAGCCCACGGTGCCGGTGAGGATGACCCGTTTGGCCATCTCCTCTTTGGAATAGCGCTTTGCCATGGCGGCGCGCAGCACACGGTAGTGGCTGCCCGGCTCCAGGGTCTCGAAGTTCTTGGCGATGACGTCGATGTAGACGCTCTTGCCCTCGATGGCTTTCAGCACCTCGGCCACCCCGTGGGCGGACAGGGTGTTGCCCGCATAGACAATGGCGGGGCCGCCGGGCTTTTTCACCGCCTCGATGAGGGCACGGGCAGCCTGGTTGGAACCGCCCACGCCCACCAGCACGAACACCTCGGCGTTCCGGCGGATTTCAGCGGCCTTCTCTTTGATGAGGTCCAGCTGCCGGGCGGCCTCGGCGCAGTGGAACCAGCCGGTGACGGGCCAGTCCTTGTCCTCGCTGCCCAGGGCGGCCAGCCGGCGGTACTCCGCCTTCGCGGCCTCCAGCGCCGCCTCCACGTCTCCCGGTGCGGCCATGCGCCGGGCGAGGTCAGCATCCAGATTCAGATTCATTGCACTTCCCTCCCTTATTTTCCGCCGCGGCGCAGCGCCGCGGTCACAATCTCTTCCAGTTTTCATTATACGGCACGGCGGCGGCAATTGCGAGTATGAAAAAGCCTCATACTAATAGAAAAAAGACTCCCCGCAGGGCGGGGAGTCAGTGGTTTTTCCCAAAAGGGGGTCAGCCGGTGATGAGGATGTAGCAGCCCATCACCAGCATGAAGGCGTAGACCAGCTTTTTTATCTTTTCCAGCGGCAGGGCGCGGAACACCGCGAGGCCCGCGGCGGTGCCCACCGCAAGGCCCGCCAGCGCCGCGCCGGTGCACTGCAGCGCCAGCGCGTCCACATTGCCCATCCACAGGTGCTGGGCCACCAGCCACAGGCTGGTGAGGATGAAATACATCTGGGTGGTGGCGGTGTACTCCTTCTTGTCCTGGAAGGCGGCCAGATAGTAGACCACGATGGGCGGCCCGCCGATGCTGAACATGCCGGCGGAAAGGCCCGCCACCCCGCCGGCGATGAGGCCGGCGGCCAGGGTGGGCCGCACCCGGAATTTTTCGGAAAAGAAGATGAAGTAGACCGCCAGCGCCATCAGCGCGGCGCCCAAAAGGCGGCGCAGCACCGTGTCCGGGCTGCCGGACATGATCTGCAGGCCCAGCCAGTTGGTGAAGAAGGATGCGGCGCAGGGGGCGATGAGCTGCCGCCAGTTGATGGAGCGGCGGTAGCGCACCGCAATGACCACGCAGAGGGCCAGGGCGGCCAGCAGCTCCACCACCAAAGCGGTCTTGTAGGGCAGGAACAGCGGCCACAGGGCCATCACGGTGACGGCGTAGCCGAAGCCGGTGGAGGCCTGCACAAAGCTGCCCGCCACCGAGATGAGCCCCACCAGCGCCAGGGTCAGCGGGGCGGTCATTCGGCGGTGTAGACGGTGCGCCCGCCCACGATGGTGCGCAGCACGGAAAGGTCGTCGCCCAGCACCACGAAGTCGGCGTCGCAGCCCGGGGCGATGCGGCCCTTGCGGGGCAGGCCCAGCAGGTCCGCCGGGTTCTCGGTGAGCAGGGGCAGCACCTTTTCGGGGCCCTCGCCGGTGAACTTCACCAGATTCTTCAGCGCCTGGCCGGTGGTGAGGGTGCTGCCGGCGCGGGTGCCGTCGGAGGCCAGCTTTGCGTCGCCGTCCTCCACCACCACGTCGTTCACGCCCAGCTTGTAGTTGCCGTCCGGCAGGCCGGCGGCCATGATGCTGTCGGTCACGGCCACCACCCGGTCCCAGCCCTTGCACTTGAGCAGGAGCCGCACGCTGGCGGGATGCAGGTGCCGCCCGTCGCAGATGGCCTCGCAGTACACGTCGCTCTCCAGCACCGCGCCCATGATGGCCGGCTGATGCTGGTGGAACAGGCGCATGGCGTTGAAGGTGTGGGTGGCGCTCACCGCACCGTTGGCGATGCACTCCATGGCGGTGTCGTACTCCGCGCCGGAGTGGCCGATGGCCACCTTCACCCGGGCGGCGATGTCCCGCACCATGGCGGGCACGCCCTCCACCTCGGGGCTGACGGTCATGTACTTGACGGCCCCCTCGCCGGCGGCCTCATACTTGGCGAAGAGCTCGGCCGAACCCTTCTGCAGCAGGTGCTCGGGCATCGCGCCCTTGTACTGGCTGGCCAGGAAGGGGCCTTCCAGATGCACGCCCAGAAGCTGCGCCCAGTCGCCCTCTTCCTTCATGGCGGCTTTGGCCTGGTCCAGGCACCAGAGGGTCTGCTCGGGGGTGTCGGTGAGCACGCTGCACAGCCAGCCGGTGGTGCCCTGGCTGGCAAAGAAGTGGCCGATGGTGCCGTTGAGCTGGGCGGCGGTGGCGGCGTTCACGTCCACCCCGGCCGCGCCGTGGGTGTGGATGTCGATGAAGCCGGGCACAAGGCGCTTGCCGCCCAAGTCCAGCCGGGGGCAGCCCGCCGGGGCGTTTACCTTCTCGGCCAGCTGGGCCACCCGGCCCTCTTCCACATAGACTTCACGGGGCACAAAGCGGTGGCCGGTGTAGACCAGCGCATTTGTGATGACGAACTGTTCCATCTTGCTTTTCCTCCCCTGCCCGTTTGTTCAGAACGGCTGCTGCGAAGCGTTGGCGTTGGCGATGACCATCGCGTCGGGATGGCGCTGGATGAGGGTGGCCGGGAAGTGGGCGCTCACCTCGCCGTAGGCGGTCTGACGCACCACGGCCCGGTGCCAGTCGCGGAAGACGCCCAGGCGGATCTTCCTGGCGCTCAAGATCTGCTTCATGCCGATGGTGACGCACTTGCGGGGCATGGCGTCGATGGCGCCGTTGTAGTCGCCGATGGCGTTGGTGGTGCGGGTCTCGCGGCTGATGGTCAGCACGCGGGTGGGCAGCTGGGCGAACTCGTCGGCGGTCAGCTCGTCCTGGGGCTCGTTGAAGGCCAGATGGCCGTTGATGCCGATGCCGCCGAAGGCCACGTCCACGCCGCCCAAGGTCTCGATGACCCGCTGGATGTGCTCGGGGTCGTGGGGGTCGGGGAAGATGCGCTGGCTCTCGGGCATCAGCAGCTCGGGGTCGATCTTGGTGTAGACGGTGCGGTCCATGAAGCCGCGGAAGCTCAGGGGGTGGCTCTTGTCCACCCACTCGCCCTCGTCGGTGAGGTACTCGTCCATGTTGATGAACCAGCAGTTCTTCAGGCTGATGCGGTCACGGTTGACCAGCCGCACGAAGATGGGGTACTGGCCCACGGGGCCCACGGGGCAGATGAAGACGGTGTGCTTGCCGGCGGCGTTGTTGGCCTTGATGGTGTTCACCATCTCCATGGCGATCTCGTAAAAGACCTCGCCGGAATCGCCCAGCTTGAGAACGGGGACCTTGGCGTCCTTGCCCAGGTCCTGGGCGCTGATGTGGAAGTATTCGTACATGACGGTTCTCCTTTCTTTATCACGAGGGGGCGGCGGAAGGCCGCCCGGCGTTAAAACAGATGGGAAATGTTCAGCTGGCGTATCATCTCGACGATTTCCTTGGTGCGGGTGCAGCCGAACTTATGTAAGAGGCCCTTGATCTGGGTCTTGACGGTCACCACCTCCACACAGCGGATGGCGGCAATTTCCTTGACCTTTTTGTCCTGCAAGAGCAGGCGCACCAGCTCCCGCTCGGTGGAAGTGAGCTGGGAGACGTTGTTGATGAAGAAAAGCAGGCTCTGCTCCGAGCGGCGCAGCCGGTCGTACTCCCGGATGACGGTGGACTGCACCCGGGCGTTGAGCATGGGGTGGCCCGCCGCGGCGGCCCGGATGTGGGCCAGCACCTCCTCGTCCTCGGCGCCCTTGACGATGTAGTCCACCGCGCCGGTGGCCATGGCGGTGAGGATCATGCGGTCGGTGTCGTGGGCGGTGAGGTAGAGGATGAGGCGGTCGGGGTCGGCGGCGTGGATGGCCTCGGCGGCCTGGATGCCGGCGGACATGTTCTCCATTTCAATGTCCATCAAGATCATGTCGCTCTTGACGCTTTTCGCCAGCTCCACGATGCCCGCGCCGGTGGACGCCTGACCCACCACCTTCATGTCCGGCTGGGCGTTGAGCAGCTCGGTCAGGTCCTGCCGCAGCAGGTCAAAGTCGTCGGCAATGAGAATGGTGATCATGTTTCGTCCCGCCCCCTTGGTTTTTCTGCCGCCCGGGCACATACCGGGGCAGCATCACGATGAAGGTGCTGCCCTTGCCCTCGGCGCTTTTTATCTGCATGTGGCCCAGATGGCTCTTCACGATCTGGCGCACATAATAAAGACCCATGCCCCAGTTGGTGTTGGTGTTGCGGCTGGTGTAGAACGGGTCGAATATCTTCTTCTGCTCGGCCCGGGAGATGCCGGGGCCGTTGTCCCGCACGATGAAGTCCAGCCACAGACGCTCCGGCTGCACCAGCAGCTCCACCCGCGGCTCGCCGCCGGCGGCGCTGGCCGCCTCCCAGGCGTTGGTGAGCAGGTTGTAGAGCGCCTCCGCCATGTGGGTGCGGTCCGCCAGCACCAGCGCCTGCACGCTCTGGTGCACCTGCACCTTCGCGTCGGGGTATTTCTGGGCCAGTCGCGCCAGCGAGGCCTGGACGATCTCTTCCGACTCCACCGGCACCAGCTCGATGTAGCTGACCTTGATGGAGCGGTAGAGCTCTTCCATCCGCTCCAGCATGGAGGCGTTCATCTCCCGCAGGCAGGTGGCCCAGGCCCGCACCTTTTCCAGGTCCGGCTCCGGCTCCTCCAGTTCCTGCTGCAGCTTTTTGTGGGCCACCCGGGCGGCCAGCAGCTGATTCTTGATGCTGTGCACGAACACCGACGCGCCCATGGAGGCGGTGTCGAACTTGCGCTGGAGGGTGGTGTCCTCCTGGGCCTCCGACTGGCTGATGCGGCTGTAGTGGATCATGTTGAAGGAGCCAAGCCCCACAAAGAACACGGTGCAGGCCATCAGCGGCAGCCAGCTCCACCCGCTGGACAGCGCGGTGCGCAGATAGTTCAGCGAGCCCAGGCGGATGTATTCCGAGACATAGAAGTTATAAATCTGCCCCGGGTCCTGGATGGCGTACATGCCGTAAAGCACGGTGACGCTGAGCAAGGCCAGCACCACAAGGCGCATGCTGCGCTTGAAGTAGGGGGAGGTGGTGGCGAAGTAGTCCTGCAAGAGCAGGGCCAGAGCCGCCAGCACGCTGGCCACGATCCAGCCAAGGCACACCTGCCGCATGAGCACCAGCATCCAGAACCGGCCGCCCACCACCCAGCGGAACACCGGCGGCCAGTAGTAGACCAGCAGCGCCGCGGTGCCCAGCAGGTGCACCCGGCGGATGGCCTTTTCGTGGCGGCGCACCCAGTGCAGGTTGGAGTGGTAGATGCCGAGGCACAAAAGGAAATACGGGAACAGGCTGCGGCCCAGCGCCACCAGATAGCCCAGGGTGCCCAGGGGGATGGGCAGGCCCTGGAGCCACAGCTGCAGGTCCGGCAGCAAAAACAGAAACAGGCGCTGGGGGGTGTTGTAGCCGCCCATCTTGGCCACATAGGTGACCACGCCGCACATCATCACAACAAAGCTGGCGGAAAGCCCGCCCAGATAGGCGGAGAGCACGTCCCGCCGGTTGGCCACCACCATCACGGTGGCCGCCGCCATCATCACCAGAACCAGCACCAGCATCGCGGCACCCTCCCCTTTCTCGTGTTACTGACATTATATCACAACACGGCCGCTGCCGGGGGGCTTTTGTGCGCTGACACGAAAAAAAGGGGGCATAAAGAATGCCTTTATGCCCCCTTGCAGGTCCTATGCGGTTTTAAGCGGCTCAGGCGCCGTAGTTGGCGGCCACGGCCTCTTCCATGACGTCGAACATCACATAGTCCTCAACGGGAACTTCCTCGGTGATGCGGCCGGCGTCGATGAACACCTTCTGCTGGTTCTCGTAGTAGCTCTTCACGGTGCCGTCTTCCAGGCCGGCAGCCACGAACTCACCGGTGAGCCAGTTGCCCTCGCCCACGCAGTCCAGCATGGTCTGCTCGTCGGCCTTGCACTGCTTGGCGACCCACTTAGCCACCTCTTCGATGTTGTCGGCGCGGTAGTCCTGAGCCATCAGCAGAGCGCGGCTGAAGCGCACCAGAACGTCGTGGTTCTCATTGGCGAACTTCTCGGTGGTGATGAAGCTGGAGGGGAAGGTGACCTGGTCCACGTAGTCGTTGTTGGTGGCCAGGGTCAGGGCCTTGTCGCCCAGAGCGTTGGCGATGGTCATGGTGCTGGGGCTCCAGGTGGCGCAGGCGTCCACGCCGCCGCTGACCATGGCGCTCACCATGCCGTTGGCGTCCATCTCCACCAGGGTAACGTCGTCCTGGGTCAGGCCGGCGGAAGCCAGGGCCAGGTTCAGGATGATCTCGGCGGAGGTGCCGCTGGACACGGCGATGGTCTTGCCCTTCAGGTCGGCGATGCTGCTGATGCCCTTGTCGGTGTTGGCCACAACGGCGTCAGCCAGGCTGGTGCAGTCCAGATGGAAGATCTTGGCCTGGCCCTCGATGCACAGGGCATGGGCGCCGTGGCCGATCTGGGAAATGTCGATGTCGCCGGAAGCCATGGCGGCGATCTCCTGGGGGCCGCCCTGGAACTCGGTCAGGGTGACGTTCAGGCCCATCTGCTCAAAGTAGCCCATGTTCAGAGCGGTGGCCAGCAGGCTGTTGGAACCCATGTTGGGCATGTAGGCAACGCGCAGGTCAACGGTCTCGAACTCCTCGGCGGGCTCGGAAGCGGGGGTGGAAGCAGAGGTGCTGCCGGAAGCAGGGGTGGAAGCAGGGGTGCTGCCGGGGGTGCTGCCGCAGGCGGCCAGGCTCAGGGCCATAACGCCTGCCAGCGCGAGGCTGATAAGCTTTTTCATGTGTATCTTCCTCCATTGTTTTTGGACCGGCGGGCCGGGGCCCGCCTCGGTGTGCCGAAAAAGAAGACGCCTTTTCCGGCTGTTGTCATCTCAAAGTATACGCGCCGGGCCGGGCATTGAAAAGTATGAAATATTCTCATACCAATTCGGGATAGTTTTTGGCCAAAACGTCCAAAAAAGGCCGCCCGGCCTTGGCCAAACCGCCGGGCCGGGCAGCCCAAAACAATGGGGGATGTCATTTTTTTGTAATCACCCGCGGCCGCCGCGCCGCCGCATTGACAAGCCGCGCGGTTTCGGGTACGCTTAGAAAAAAAGCGAGGAAGGGAGGCTTTGGGCGTGGCGTCTCACAACTCAAAAGCCACCATCTGGGACGTGGCCGCCGAGGCGGGGGTGTCCATCACCACCGTCTCCCGCTACATGAACGGCACCCAGCGGGTGGGGCCGGCGGCCTCGGAGGCCATCGAGCGGGCCATCCGCAAGCTGGACTATCTGCCCAACGCCAACGTGCGCAGCATCAAGCTGCGCCAGACCCGCACCGTGGCCATCATCGTGCCGGACATCTCCAACTTCTTTCTGGCCCGGGTGTGCCGCCGGGTGGAGCATCTGCTCTATCAGGCGGGCTACGCCCTCATCATCGGCAGCACCGGCAACAACGTGGAGAAAGAGCATCGCTGCATCCGCAGCATGCTGGAGCGGCGGGTGGACGGGCTGCTCATCTCCTCGGCGGGGCAGAACAACGACCTTTTGCGCCGCGCGGCGGCGGACGGCCTGCCCATGGTGCTGTTCGAGAGCCCCCAGCCCGACCTGGGCGGGGTGGACTATGTGCTGGAGGACAACCGGGCCAACGCCCGGCTCATCACCCGCACGGTGCTGGAGCACGGCCACCGGAAGATAAGCTTTCTCAAGGGCTTTGCCCACTCCACTTTGGCGGAGGAGCGCTGGCTGGGCTTCTGCGACGCGCTGGCCGAGGCCGGCCTTTCGCCTGAAGACGCCCTGGTGTGGGAGAACTGCCGCGACCGCACCGACTGCGCGCCGGTGCTGGAGGCGCTGCGCCGCCAGCCGGGGCTGTTCACCGCGGTCATCGCCAGCACGCCGGAACAGATGAAGTTTCTGGTGATGGAGGCCCGCCGCCAGAAGGTGAGCATCCCGGGGCAGCTGTCCCTCACCGGCTTCGGCATCGAGGACTACACCGCCCTGTTCCCCTTCGAGACCACCTGCATCCTCTCCGACCCGCTGGCCAACGCCGACGCGCTGGTGGCGCTGATCCTGCACCGCATGGCCCAGGCGCGGGACGGGGAGAATTTCGGCGAGCCCCAGCGGCGCATCATCCCCTGCCGCTTCGCCCAAGGCGATTCGGTGGGGCGGGTGTGAGCTTTCTCACGCCAGCCGCCGGGCCAGAAGATAGAGCGCCCGGGTGATGTGATAGGGGTCCTTCACCGGCAGGCGGCCGCCCACCGGCCCGTCAAGAGGCCGGCCGGCCCGGTCCCGCAGCTGCAGCCACTCCCCCACCTGCTTGTCGGGGTTGGGGAAGGTGGAGAAGGTGTAGTCGTGCAGTTTTCGGAACCAGTCCCGGTGCGCTTCTCCCCCGCCGGCCTGCACACAGACCAGATGGGCGTAGAGCGCCTCCAGCTGGGGCCACCAGAGCTTGTTGCTCCAGTCCCGCACGGCGGCGTCCGCCAGTTCCTGTTCGGGGGCGTAGCGGCGGCCCTTGGGCGCGCCGCCCTCCCGGTCCAGATAGTACATCATGCCGCCGAACTCGCCGTCCCAGGCAAGGGCGGTGGTGGCAAGGCAGGCGTCCATGGCGCGGCGGCGGTCTTCGGCCGAAAGGCCCAGCCAGTCCGCCTCTTCCAGCAAAAACCACATGCACTCGCAGGTGTGGCCGGGGTTGATGTGGCGGCCGTAGAGGGTGTCCAGGGGCTGCCCGTCGGCCGACAGGCACTCCAGCAGCACCCCTTCGGGCTGAAGAAAATCATCCAGCACCCGCCGGGCGGCCCGGCGCGCGGCATCGCGCGCCCAGGCCGCCTTTTCCGTTTCGCCCAGCGCGCGCAGCGCCCGGGCCACCTCGGCGGCGGTGTTGACCAGGATCATCGACACTGCCTGGCTGCGCCAGCCGTCGGGCAGCTGGTCGGGGGCGGTGGGGAACCGCCCCTCCTCGGCCAGCTTCACGGCGTTTTTGAACAGGCCCCAGGCCGCATCCATCGGCTCCGGCAAGCGGCACGGCTCGGCCCAGGCCGCAAGGCCCATGGCGGCAAAGCAGTCGGCAAAGGCGCTGGGGCACAGCCCCGCCCCGGGGAACGCCTCCTTGGGATGGCCCTGCCGGTCCACCAGGAACACCGCCCGGGGGCCTTCGGTGAGGCAGTGCCCTTCCAGAAAGGCCGCGCCCTTCTGGGCCAGCAGGCGGCAGCGCTCCCGCGTTTCGCCGCTCAGCCGCACCAGCGGGTCGGCGGCGAGGCGGGAATACATCCACACGCAGCGTCCCTGGCTCCAGACGTATTTGTCGGTGCTGAGCAGCGTCGCGCCGGTGGGGTCGATGCAGGTGTAAAAGCCCCCCAGCTCCTCGTCCGAGCGGGCCAGCCAGTAGGGCAGCACCACTTCGGTGAGGTGGTCGGTGTAGAACCGGCGCAGCGCTTCTTTTGTGCGTTCCATCAGCTCTTGGCGGCGGTGTAGGCGTCGGCGGCCTTCTGCATCACGTCAAACAGAACGTAGTCGCTCACGGGCACCTTCTCGGGGATGCGGCCGCTGTCCACAAAGACCTGCTGCTGGCTGTCGTAGTACTGCTCGATGGTGCCGTCGGCCAGCGCGCCCACCAGGAACTCGCCGGTGAGCCACTCGCCGGAATCCTTGGTGGCCAGGATGGTCTCGGGGTCGGCCTCGATCTCCTTGGCCAGCCACTCGCAGACCTGCTCAATGTTGGCGGCGCGGTAGTCCTGCGCCTTCATCAGGGCCTGGGTGAAGCGGACCAGAATGTCCTCATGCTCGCTGGCGTACTTCTCGGTGGCAACGAAGCTGCCGGGGAAGGTGACGGTGTCCACAAAGTCGCCGTTGCTGCCAAGGCTGACGCACTTGTCGCCCATCTGCTCCTTGATGGTGGTGGTGCTGGGAGCCCAGGTGGCGCAGGCATCGATCTGGCCGCTGATCATGGCGGAAACGCAGCCGTTGGCGTCCATCTCCACCACGGTCACGTCGTCGGTGGTGAGGCCGGCGGTGCCCAGCACCAGATCCAGCACGATCTCGGCGGAGGTGCCGGCGGTGGAGGCGATGGTCTTGCCCTTCAGGTCGGCCACGGTCTCGATGCCGCGCTCGGTGTTGGCCAGTACCTCATCGGAGATGCCCAGCAGGTCCAGCGCGAAAATTTTGGCCTGGCCCTCGATGCACAGGGCGTGGGCGCCGTGGCCGATCTGGGCGATGTCGATGTCGCCGGAGGCCATGGCCGCGATCTCGGCGGGGCCGCCCTGGAACTGGGTCAGCTCCACATCCAGGCCCACTTCGTCGAAGTAGCCCATCTCGATGCCGGTGATGAGGGACGAGCCGCTGCCCATGTTAGGCATGTAGGCCACGCGCACGGTGGCGCGCTCGTACTCGGGCGCGTCGGACGCCGTGGAGGCGGAGCCGCCGGTGCTGCCGGAGCCGGAAGCGGGCGCGGCGGAAGAGGGGGCGGAGCCGCAGCCGGCCAGCATCGCGCAGGCCAGGGCGGCGCACAGGGCAGCTTTGAGTGTCTTTTTCATGCGGATTCTCCTTTTCTGTCGTTCGATTTTCCAAAGGCGGCAGGCACGCCCCGCCGCCGGGCTTGGAAAATGTTTTCTTGCTTTCAGTATAAGGAAAACATTTTCATAATAAAAGTATGAAGTTTTATCCTCCTTTTTTGTTCGGAATTTGGCATTTCGCCGGATTTCACCCTTTTTCATTGTACAAAACAGACGTGTCGAATGGAAAAAGAAGAAGTCGCTTGTAATATTTTGTAACACTCCCGGCTCCCTTTTTTGCACAAAAAATCCCCCGGAGCTTTCGCTCCGGGGGATTGTTCTGCACGGGATGCGCTTATTTGCGGACTTCCAGATACTCCTGATACACCTGGCTCCAGATGTAGTTCTTGAGCTCCAGGAAGCGGGGGCTCATCTTGGTCTCCTGGTCGCGGGGATAGGGGATGTCGATGTCCACGATCTCCTTGATGCGGCCGGGGCGGGCGCTCATGATGACCACCTTCTGGCCCAGGATGATGGCCTCGTCCACGTCGTGGGTGATGAAGAAGCAGGTCTTCTGCTCGGTCTCCCAGGTCTTCAGCAGCTCGGTCTGCAGCTGGGTGCGGGTCTGAGCGTCCAGCGCGCCGAAGGGTTCGTCCATCAGCAGCACCTGAGGCTCGGCGGCGTAGGCGCGGGCGATGGCCACGCGCTGCTTCATGCCGCCGGACAGCTCCTTGGGATAGTGGTTGGCAAACTTCTCCAGGTCCACCATCTTGAGGTACTTATCCACAATGGCGTCGGCCTCGGCGCCCTTGATGCCGCGCATGTCCAGCGCGAACTTGACGTTGTTGCGCACGGTCAGCCAGGGGAACAGGGCGTACTGCTGGAACACCACGCCGCGCTCGGGGCCGGGGCCCTCCACCTTCTTGCCGTCCACATAGACGTTGCCGCTGGTGGGCTCCAGCAGGCCGGCGATGATGTTCAGAATGGTGGACTTGCCGCAGCCGGAGGGGCCCACCACCGTGATGAATTCGTTCTCGTGGATGTCCAGATTGACGCCGTTCAGGGCGATCATCTCGCCGCCCCGGCCGTTGAACTTCTTGACGACGTTGTCGATCTTGACCTTTACTGCTGCACTGTTTCCTGCCATCCTGTGAGCCTCCTCTCTAAGAACCGAACCAGCTTCTCCATGGAGATGCCGATGATGCCGATGACGATGATGCCCATGAGCACGGTGCCCATGTCGTAGTAGCCGCTGGCCTTCTGGATCATCATGCCCAGGCCCTCGGAAGCGCCGGTCAGCTCGGCGGCCACCAGGGTGGTCAGCGCGGCGGACAGGCCCAGACGGGCGCCGGTGAGGATGAAGGGGGTGGAAGCGGGAATGACCACCCGGAAGAAGATGTCACGGTCGGTGGCGCCCAGGATGCGGGCGGCCTTGATGAGGGTGACGTCCACGTTGCACACGCCCTGGTAGATGGTGACCACCAGCACCAGGAAGCAGGCGATGAAGATCACGATGATCTTGGAGGGCTCGCCAACGCCGGCGCCAACGATGACCAGAGGGATGTAGGCAAGGGGCGGGATGTTACGCACGAACTGGATCCAGGGCTCCACCACATGGCGGAAGGGGGCGTACCAGCCCATCAGGAAGGCCACGGGGATGGAGGCCACAAAGCCCAGGCTGAAGCCCACGATCACGCGGAACAGGCTGTGGCCGATGTGGGTGAGCAGGGTGCCGTCCTGCACCTTGCTGATCAGGCTCTCCACCACCTCGGGGGGAGTGGCAAACACGACGCCGCCTTTTTCGGTGTGGGAGATGACGACCCACAAAAGCAGCGCGGCAGCCAGCGAAATGACGATCCAGACCCCATTGGGAATGGACGCTACGAACTTGGAAAAGCCGGTTTTCTTTTTCGAACTGAACATAGCGGTTTTTCTTCCTCCTTTTGCAAAGATAGCGCGGCGCGGCGCGTCATTTTCTATTCTTAGGCTACCATCAAATGCGCCCGGTGCAAAGTATGAAATATTCTCATACCAAATCCGGGCGGCGCGGCGGGCGGAAAAAAGGCCGGCGGGGCAGGGCCTCTTCCCTGCTCCGCCGGCCTTTGCGCCGTTTTTTTCAGGATATTCCCCGTCAGTCGGCGGGGTCGATGTGCAGATGGCAGTGGCCGCCCTGCGCCTCGTTCACAAGGGTGGAAAGATAGCGGGCGGTGTCCACGCCCTGCTCCCCCGCCCGCGCCACGGCGGCCCAGTCCGGCGAAGCCGTCAGCTCGTCGGCGGCCTCGCGGGTGAGAGCGCCGGAGAAGTAGAGCACGTTCGCCTCCCCCATCACCCGGCGGAAGGCGGCGGCGTCCTCCTCGCCCAGGGCCTCCACGAACTTGTCCGCGCCGCGGCTGGTGGAGTTTTGGGCGAACTGCTCCCGCCCGAAGGCGGAGAAATCTTCAAACACCGGGTCGGTCTGGCCGGTGGCGGCGGCCCAGGCGGTCACGTCGGTGGGCTTTGCCTCATAGTCATAGGAGACGCGGCCCGCCCCGTCGGGGCGGACGGTGACCCGCCCGGAGAGGTAGGGCCACACCGCAAGGCTCTCGGAGGCCACGTCCCACACCTGCTGCCCCTCTTCCCCCTGCCACAGGGCGATGTGCTGGGGATGCAGGTGGCCGCTGAACACCAGCTGCCCGCCGTACTGCGCCAGAAGCTCGCCCAGGCGGTCGTTGTCGTAGATGCGATAGCCGGTGGTGAACCGCTCGTTGTGCACCGCCAGATTCTGGTGCAGCGCCACCAGGGGCACCGCCCCCGCGGCGGCGCACTTTTCCAGCTGCTTTTCCAGCCAGGTCCAGGTGCCGTCCTGCACCACCCCGCCGACGCAATAGGGAAAGCCCGGCTCATGGAGGTAGTAGGGCTGGGTGTCCAGCATGAAGAGCCAGACCCCGGCGTTCAGTTTGACCATGTAGCTGAGGCTGGCTTTGTCCCGGCTGTCGGCGGCGGAAAGGCCGCAGTTTTTGTAGATCTCCTCAAACTCCTCCGGCGTGACGAAGTCGGTCGCCGCCTGCTCGCTGCCCAGATAGGTGGCGGCGGCGTAGTTGTTCACGTCGTGGTTGCCGGGCAGCACATACACCGGCACCCCCGCCTCCACCAGCTCGTTCAGCTTTGCCGCCAGCTCTTCGTGGCTGGCCTTCTCGCCGTTGAAGGTCAGATCGCCGGTCAAGATCAGCGCGTCGGGCTTGTCCTCCGCCACTTCGGCCAGAAAGGCGTCGGTGATGGGGCGGATGTAGTCCAGCTGGCGGCCGTCGCCCTCCTCCACCACGCGGGTGAACAGTTCGCCCCCGTCCTCGATGGCCTCACCCACATAGTGCAGGTCGCTGGCCACCGCCAGGGTCGCCGGGGCGGCGGGAGGCGTCTCGCGCCCGCAGCCGGAGAGGGCTGCCGCCGCCAGCAGCGCGGCCAGCGCCGCCGCGAGGGTCTTTTTCACGGGTATCTCCCCTTTCAGTCAAACAGGCCCCGGGGCAGAAGGATGTCCTCTTTGGGCACCTTTTCCCAGGAAAAACTTTTTACCAGCGCTTCCGCCGCCACGGGCTCGGGCCTTTCCAGCAGCCCCGCCGCAAAGGCCAGCCGGCCCACCACCTCTTCGGGGGAAAAACGGCTTTGCAGCGTTTCCAGGCTCACGTCCCCGTCCCGCTTGGAGAGCCGCCGCCCGTCCGGGGCCAGCAGCAGGGGCAGGTGATAAAATTCCGGGGCGGGCAGGCCCAGCAGTTTATAAAGGTAGAGCTGCCGGGGGGTGGACTGCAAAAGGTCCGCCCCCCGCACCACCTGGGTCACCCCCATTAGGGCATCGTCCACCACCACCGCCAGCTGGTAGGCGAACACCCCGTCCCCCCGGCGCACCACAAAGTCGCCGCAGTCGGCGGGCAGGTATTCCTCGTACCGACCCAGGTGGCCGTCGGTGAAGGAGACGGTCTCCTCCCCCACCCGCAGCCGCCATGCCGGCGGGCGCTGGGCCGCGCGGCGGCGCACTTCCTCCGCCGAGAGGCCCCGGCAGGCCCCGGAATAGACGGGGGTGCCGTCCGACCGGTGGGGAGCGCTGGCCGCGTGGAGCTGGCTGCGGCTGCAAAAGCAGGGATAGATAAGGCCCATCTCCGTGAGCCTTTTAAAATAGGTCTCGTAAATTTCCGAGCGCTCGCTCTGGTAGTAGGGGCCGTTCGGCCCGCCGGTGCTGCCGCCCTCGTCCCAAAGAAGGCCCAGCCAGCGCAGGTCGGCCTCCAAGAGGTCTGCGAATTTGCGGGGGCAGCGCTCGGCGTCCAGGTCCTCGATGCGCAGCACCACCCGCCCGCCTTCGTGCTTGGCGGAAAGCCACGCCAGCAGGCTGCACAAGAGGTTCCCCAGGTGCATCCGGCCGGAGGGGCTGGGGGCGAAGCGCCCGGTCACGCCCGCCATCAGCCGATGGCCCAGCCGTTTTCCGCCGGGGTCAGCTTTGCCGCGTACCAGGCGGCGCAGGCCTTGTGCAGGGCGGCCACGTCGGAGGCCGCCGCGGTCTCCACGCAGGAGTGCATGGCCAGCTGGGGCAGGCCGATGTCCGCCATGGGCAGGGGCACCCGGGTGCCCAGGAGGTTGCCCAGGGTGCTGCCGCCGGGCATATCCGGGCGGTTATAGTAGGTCTGCACCGGCACGCCCGCCCCTTCGCACACCGCCTTGAACAGGGCGGCGGTGAGGCCGGTGGTGGTGTATTTCTGATCGGCGTTGAACTTCAGCACCACGCCGCCCCCCAGCCGCACCGGGAAATCCCCGTCGGAGAGGCCGGCGAAGTTCGGGTGGATGGCGTGGCCGTTGTCGGCGCTGAGGGCAAGGCTCTTGGCGATGCCCTGCCGGCGCTCATCCTCCGTCTCGCCCAGGGCTTCGCCGGCGGCGGCCAGCACGTCGGGCAAAAAGGTGCCCAGGGCACCCTGCCGGGTGCCGCTGCCCACCTCTTCGTTGTCGAACAGGCACCACACCGCACCCTCGTCGGAGGCGGGCGCTTCCAAAAAGCCCTGGAGGGTGGCCCAGGCGCAGGCCAGATCGTCCAGCCGGGGGCAGAGGATGAGCTCGCCTTCCGCACCGGCGGTGGTGCCCTCCTGGCGGCAGTAGAGCAGGATGTCCGCGCCCAGGATGTCCTCCACGGCGCAGCCCGCCTCGGCGGCCAGCAGCGCCTCGTAGTCCGCCGTCTTGTCGCCGGGGGCGAAGAGGGCCTGCATGTCCGCCTTGGGGTCGTATTTGTGGCCGTCGTTGAGGCCCCGATCCAGATGGATGGCCGGGTGGGGCATCACCGCCAGATCCCGGTCGGGGGCGATGAGGCGGGCCTCCACCCCGGCGGCGGTGCGCACCAGCACACGGCCGGCAAGACCCAGAGGCCGGTCCAGCCAGGAGGCGCGGATCATGCCGCCGTAGCCCTCGGTGAGCAGCATGGTGCAGCCGCTCTTCACCGCCGCGCCCTTCACCCGCCAGGCGGGGCTGTCGGAGTGGGCGGCGGCGATGCGCCAGCCGGCGGCGGGGGCGGCGGGCTGCCGCCACGCGATGAGGCTGGAGCCCTCCCGGGTGGTGTAGTATTTCCCGCCGGGGGCCAGCGTCCAGCTCTCCCGCTCTTCCAGGCGGGCGTAGCCGGCCTTTTCCAGGGCTTCGGCGGCAGTTTTCACCGCGTGCCAGGGGCTGGGGCTGCGGCGAATGAAGTCAAACAGCAGGGTTGAATCGTTCATAGAGTGTAAGCACCTCGTTTTTTGGCGGGGGCGGCGGCGCTCTCGTCTTTTGGCACCGCGCCGCTCCGATTTTTTCTTTCATTATACGGCCCGCCCGCTGTGCCGTCAACGGCGGGGGCGGGACCGGGAACAGGGAGGTTTTTGCAATGGACAAGAAAAAGCATTCCGGCTGGGCGGCCCTTGGGCTCGCGGTGGGATTTGCCGCGGTGGGGGTGTGTATTTTCCGGCTCATCCGCCATATACTAACGATAGACTAAACTGCGGAAGAACTGCGCGGGAGGAGGCAGTGAGACGAGACAACTTTGGCTGATGGTCTGCGCGGCCTTTCTGATGCTGGCCGCCTGCACGGTGCCGGGGGCCGCGCCCTCGGCGGGGGCGACGCCCGGGCCTTCCGCCGCGCCGCTGCCCACCCCTGCCGCCTCGGCGGGGGCCGGTGAGCTGCCCGCGGCCTCCGGGGAGGATTCCCAGGCGCAGGAGGCGGCGGGCCGGCCCGAGGCCCGGCCGGTGCAGGACCCCGAGGCCCTGACGGCGGCGCTGGAAGGCTGCGTTGCCTTTGGCGAGGGCGAGGCGGGGGTGAGCCTGAAAACGGCCATCGCCGCCGCCGGCCTGCTGAACTGGGCCGAGGCCAGCGCCCGGGACAGCTCCATCGACGCCATGACCGCCCATCTGAGCGCATGGCTGGCGGAGCAGGACGCGGAGCGGCAGGCCCTGTTCTGGGCCAACTGGCCCGCGGTGGACGAACAGGCCTGGGCGATGGTGCGGGACCTGCCCGGCCAGCTGCCCCTGCTGGCGGACGCGGGCGACCCCCAGAAGTTCGACCAGTACACCCCCGCCTGCTACGAGCGCCTGCACTGCGCGGTGGAAAAATATCTGGAAGCGGACTGAACAAAGGCCCCGGAAGGGAATTCCTTCCGGGGCCTTTTATACTGTTTGTAATTTATTTCGGTTTTATACCAGGGTTCACACCTTCACCAGTTCATACTCCCGGGTGCCCAGGCCGATTTTCTCGCCGTGCTCCAGGGCGGACTGCCAGTGGGTGACGGGGGCGCTGTCGGTGAAGTGGTCGCCGCAGGCGCAGAAGCCCGGGGTGGCCAGATTGTCCGCCAGCTGGCTGCCGGGCAGCACCGGCATGTTGTTGCAGGCGTCGGCGCAGGCCTGGTCCAGCGCCACCGGGTCGAAGGAGGCGAACATGCCCACATCGGGGATGATGGGCGCGTCGTTCTCGGAGTGGCAGTCGCAGTTGGGGGAAACGTCCATCACCAGATTGATGTGGAAGTTGGGCCGCCCGTCCACCACCGCCTTGGCGTACTCGGCGATGCGGCAGTTCAGCAGCTTGCTGGCCGCGTCGGAGGGGCAGGAGATGGCGTCGAAGTTGCAGCGGCCCAGGCAGCGCCCGCAGCCCACGCACCTGCCCTGGTCGATGGAGGCCCTGTTCGCCCCGTCAAAGGAGATGGCCCCCTGGGCGCAGTCCTTTTCGCAGGCGTGGCACCCGCGGCACAGCTCCTGGTCCACCTGGGGCTTGCCGGAGGAATGCTGTTCCATCTTGCCCGCGCGGCTGCCGCTGCCCATGCCCAGGTTTTTGATGGCGCCGCCGAAGCCGGTGGTCTCGTGCCCCTTGAAGTGGTTGAGGCTGATGACGACGTCCGCGTCCATGATGGCCCGGCCGATCTTGGCCTCCTTCACATATTCGCCGCCCGCCACCGGCACCAGCGCCTCGTCGGTGCCCTTGAGGCCGTCGGCGATGATGACCTGGCAGCCGGTGGAGAAGGGGGTGAACCCGTTCTCATAGGCCGCCTCGATGTGCTCCAGCGCGTGCTTGCGGCGGCCCACATAGAGGGTGTTGCAGTCGGTGAGGAAGGGCCGGCCGCCCTGGGCCTTGACGACGTCCGCCAGGGCCTTGGCGTAGTTGGGCCGCAGGTAGGACAGGTTGCCCGGCTCGCCGAAATGGATTTTGATGGCCACGAATTTGTCCTGCATGTCGATGGTGTCCAGCCCCGCCGCGCGCACCAGCCGCTGCAATTTTTGCAGCAGGTTCAGGCCGGGCTTTGCCCGCAGGTCGCTGTAATAAACTTTTGCCTTTTCCATCTTGTTTTACACTCCTTACACCAAAAATCAGAATCCCAGAAAGGCGGCCGCCAGCACCACCGCGCCCAGAGCGATGCGGTACCAGCCGAACACCTTGAAATCGTGCTTTTGCACAAAGCTGACCAGAAAACGGATGGCCGCCACGCTCACCACAAAGGCCACCGCGCAGCCCAGCGCCAGCGCCGCCACCTCGCCGCCGGTGAAGGTGCCGCCGTCGGCCAGAAACTTCACCAGCTTGAGGCCGCTGGCCCCGGCCATCACCGGGATGGCCAGGAAGAAGGTGAACTCCGCCGCCACCGGCCGGGCAAGCCCCAGCAGCAGGCCGCCCACGATGGTGGCGCCGCTGCGGGAGGTGCCGGGGATCATGGCCAGCACCTGCCAGCAGCCGATGATGAGGGCGTGGCGGAAGGTCAGCTGGTCCATCCGGCGCACCGTAGGCCGGCGGCGGCGGTTCTCGATGAGGATGAAGAACACGCCGTAGAGAATGAGCATGGCCGCAACGGTGATATAATTATAAAGGTGGGCGTCCAGCCAGTCGTCCAGCAAAAGGCCCAGCACCATGGCAGGCAGGGTGGCCACCAGAATTTTGAACCACAGCTGCCACACCTCCGGGCGCTGGTACTTATGGCGCGCATCGGTGGTGAAGGGCCACAGCCGCGGGAAATACAGCACCACCACCGCCAGGATGGCCCCCAGCTGGATGACCACCCGGAACATGCTCATGAACTCTTCCGAATAGGGCAGCGCCAGCAGCTTCTCCGCCAGAATGAGGTGGCCGGTGCTGCTGATGGGCAGCCACTCGGTGATGCCCTCGATGATGCCGTATAAAATGACCTTCAGGTATTCCATCGGTTCTCTCCTTTTTCACTGCGGGGGCCGCGGGGCCGCCCTTGTCTGTTTTTGCATTATACCATGGAGCGCCGGCGAAATGGTATCATTGCGCATCAAAAGCCGGTTGCCGGGCCGGCGTCAGCCGGAACGGCGAGGCGCTGCGCATGAAATGTATAACAGCCGTTTAGCGGCTATTATACCACACTTTGCCCCAAAACAGAACCCACTCCCCCTTCCCCTTTCTTTTCGGGGCGCAATCAAGTATAATCAGGTATGATCGGGGCAGAGTTCCCTCTGCCGCTGTTTGGGAAGGAGGCGACGGGCCATGGTGCGTTTCAAGCTGGACAAAAAAGGCGTTGCGGTGGTCTGCCTGTGGGCCCTGGCCCCGGGCGCTGCCGCCGCCCCCTTCATCTTCTGGCAGAGCACCGGCGCGGGGCTCGTGTTCGCCGCGCTCTGGCTGGGGCTGTGCCTCGGCTGGCTGCCCGCCCGCTGCGCCAGCTTTGAGGGCAGCGTCACCCTGGGCGAGGTGCGGCTGAGCTGCGGCCTTCTGTTCAAGACCAGCCGCCGCCTGCCCACCCGCTGGGTCAGCGCCTCGGCCCGGTTCTCCACTCCCCTTTTGCGCCTGTGCCGCTGCTGCGTGCTGGTGCTCTCCACCAGCGGCGCGCTGGTGGTGCTGCCCGGCATCTCCGACGCCGACGCCGACGGCCTGCTTTCCTACCTGCAAGGAGGCTGACATGGAGGACATTCGCCTCAAAGGTCATTTCCATATCGTATATATCTTAAAAATTATACGATATGGCCTGATTTTGTGTCTGGTGCCGATGATACAGGCCCTGCTGAACTTCGACTTGGAGAGTCTCTACCGGGCGCTGCGGCAGGACGCGGTCATCCTCATCGCCATGGCGGCGCTGGGGGCGGTGCTGTGGCGGCGGGTGGGCTTTGCCCTCACCGACAAGGCGCTGGTGCTGGACATGGGCATCCTGGTGCGCCGCCGGGCCAGCTTTGCCCGCCGGGACATCGCGGTGCTGGAGCAGGACCGGCCCCTGTGGCTGCGCCTTGCGGGGGGCAGCCGGGTGACGGTGTACATGGCCCGGGGCCGCGGGCGGAACAAGGCCACCTTCTACCTGCCCCGGCGGCAGGCGGCGGCCCTGGCGGAAACGCTGCTGCCGGTGAACTCCGAGGCGGTGCTCTTCGCACCCACCCGGGCCGAGCGGGTGCGGCTGACCATGCTCAGCGCCAACATCGCCGCCACGGCGGCCCTGGTGCTGGTGAGCCTGCGGCAGACCCGGCGCATCCTGGGCGCGGGGCTGGAGCAGAAGCTGAACGACCTGGCCCTGGGGCAGCTGGCCCAGGTGGAAAAACTGCTGGAGCTGGTGCTGCCCGCCGGCGCGGCCTGGCTGGTCACGCTGGTGTTCGCTTTGTGGGGGGTGGCGCTGTTCGCCTCGCTCTTGTCCACCTCCGGGTTCAAGGTGTGCCGCAGCGGCGGGGTCATCCTGGCCAAGGGCGGCCACGTGAACCACAGCGAGCGGCGCATCGCCGTGCCCGCCATCAGCGCCTGCGACGTGCGGCTGACCCCCGCGGGGCGGCTGCTGGGCCGCCGGGCGGTGTATCTCAGTGCCGGCAGCTACCGGGGCGGCGACATCCCGGTGCTGGTGTATAAGCGGGGGGCGGAGGCCCTGGTGCAGGCGCTGGTGCCTCAGTTCACCCCTACGCCCTACTCGCCGGAAGTGCTGGCCGGGCGCAGCCTGCCGCTGTTTCTCTGGAAGGGCGGCGCGGCCTTCGCCTTTTTCGGCGCGCTGATGGGGGTGAGCCTCCGGAAGATGCCCCGGCTCACCTCGCTGCTGGCGCTGCCGCTGCTGCTCTGCCTGGGGCTGCTGCTGGCGGGGCTGGAGGCCTGGGTCACCGAGGGGGTCTGGCAGACCCCCGGCGGCACGCTGGCCGTTCAATACACCCGGGGCTACACCCGGCACACGGTCTATCTGCTCACGTCGGATCTTTCCCTCACCTGCCGCCAGACCCCCTTTTCGGAGTCGGTGGGCCGGTGCGACCTCATCGCCCGCCTGCCCTGCCGTGCACGGGTGAAGGCGCGGGCGGTGAAATACGCCCGGGCAGTGCGGCTGAAACTTGTACCCTGAAGAAAGAAGGAAGTCAAAACCATGCGTTACGATACTGTGGTGTTCGATCTGGACGGCACCCTGCTGAACACGATCCGGGACCTGGCGGACGCGGCCAACTACGTCTGCCGCGCCAACGGCTGGCCGGAGCACACGTTGGATGAATACCGCTATTTTGTGGGCAACGGCATCCCGAAGCTGTGCCGGCGCTTCGCGCCCGAAACGGCCCGGGACGAGGCCAGCCAGAAAGAGGTGCTGGCGGCGTTCAGCGCCCGCTACGCCGCCCACAAGGAGGACGCCACCGCCCCCTACCCCGGCATCGAAGAAATGCTGGACGCCCTTTCGGCGGCAGGGGTGCGCTGCGGGGTGCTCACCAACAAGGAGCACACCCTGGCTCAGGGAGTGATGGAGCACTACTTCCCCGGCCGGTTTGAATTCGTGCAGGGGGCGGTGCCCGGCGTGCCCACCAAGCCCGACCCCACGGCCCTGCACCATCTGCTGGCGCGGATGGGCGCGGACGAGAGCCGCACCCTCTTCGTGGGGGACAGCGACGTGGACATCCACACCGCCCACAACGCGGGCCTGCCCGGCGCGGGGGTGCTGTGGGGCTTCCGGACGGAAGAAGAGCTGACGGCGGCGGGGGCCGAGGCCCTGGCCGCCACCCCCGCCGACCTCGCCCGCTACATTCTGGGCGGGGCGGAGGGCGTACATACCCCGGACCGGGAGGCGCGGGCCGCGGCCTGCGGCGGCGAAGGATGAGCGCCCTTTTGCTGGAAAGCCCGGTGGGCCCCCTCTGGCTCACGGCCCAGGGCAGCGCCCTCACCGGGTGCTGGTTCGTGAACGGGCGCTTCCCCCCGGAGCTGCCCCCGCAGCCGCCCCGGGAAGCGGGCGACCCGGTGCTGGTCGCGGCAAAGGCCTGGCTTGAAATCTACTTTTCCGGCCGGGACCCCGGCCCTACCCCGCTCCTGGCGGCGGAGGGCACCCCCTTTCAGCAGGAGGTTTGGCGGCGGCTGGCGCAGGTGCCCTGGGGCACGGCCACCAGCTATGGCGCGCTGGCCGCAGACATCGCGGCGGAAAAGGGCGTCCCGAAGATGAGCGCCCGGGCGGTGGGCGGCGCGGTGGGGCGCAACCCCATCTCCCTCTTCCTGCCCTGCCACCGGGTGCTGGGCGCGGACGGCCGCCTCACCGGCTACGGCGGCGGGCTGGAGAACAAGATATATCTTTTGAAGCTGGAGGGCATCCCCTTCCGCCCCTGATTTATACACTGGGAATATTTTTGTTATTTCTATACTTTTAGGAAACAGCATCGCACAAGGAGGAAACGCCATGGAATGGACCGACGGCAAGCCCCGCTGCCGATGGGCGAACCCGAAGAACCCGGCCTACATCGCCTACCACGACGGCGAGTGGGGCGTGCCTTTGCACGACGACCGGGCGCTGTTCGAGCTGCTGATTTTGGAGACCTTTCAGGCGGGGCTTTCCTGGGAGTGCGTGCTGAACAAGCGCCCCGCCTTCCGGCAGGCCTTCGAGGGGTTTTATCCCGAGCGGGTGGCGGCCTTCGGGCCGGAAAAGCAGGAAGAGCTGGCCCAAAACGCCGCCATCATCCGCAACCGGCGCAAGATCTCGGCGGCGGTGAAAAACGCGGCGGTGTTCCTGGACATTCAAAGGGAGTGGGGCAGCTTCGACGCCTGGCTCTGGCACTGGACGCAGGGCGATCCTCTCATCGAGTACGGCCCCGCCTCCTCGCCCCTCTCGGATGAGATCTCCAGGGACCTCAAGCGCCGGGGCATGTCCTTCGTGGGCACCACGGTGGTCTACGCCTACCTGCAGGCGGCGGGGGTCATCAACGCCCACGAGCCGGGGTGTTTTCGCGCGCCGTGAAGGGCCGCGCTCCGATTTTCGTTGACGCGCTCCGCCCCGGTGTGATATAATTAAGTATAGCCCCCGTTCGGGGACGAAAAATCAGAATACCGGAAATGGCACATTGATCCAGCGGGATCAGTGTGCCATTTTTTCATTTTTCGTCCAGCGAAAGGAGACGCTTATGACCCGAATGATCGAATACGACGGCATTCCCTGCGCGGTGTACACCACCGAAAAGACCGCGGTCGCCCCCGGCGGCCCGGACCTCCCCTCCGACACGGTCATCTACGCCGCATGGCGGTGGCTGGCCCGCTGCCGGGTGCTCCATCATCCCCTCACCGCCCTGTGCTTCGCCTTCCGGCGGGAACTGGTGCGGGGCAGTTCCTTCCAGATGGAAGTGAGCCTGCCCGCCCGGGCCGCCGCCCTCCCCTCCAAAGACCGGCTGCATCTGCTGCTGGTGCTCTCCTGCGACGGCGTGTGGCTCAAGCAGGTGGTCTTCTCCTCCCGCACGGTGCTAGCCGGCCTGCCCGGCCATGTGCGGCGGGTGGTGTTCCACTGAGACGGTCAAAAAGAGTTCCGGGCGTTTGCCCGGAACTCTCCGCACCGTCCTGCCACCTTCCCCCCTTCGGGCGCGGCCCGGTCACAGAGCCGCCCTATTGATACCGGGAGCGATGTGTGGTACAGTGAAGACGGTTCAAACGTTTTGCAGACCGGGAAGGAGCGCGCCATGCGGCAGATCGTCATACGAAAAGACCCTGTCCCCGCCTTGAATTCCCGCGTTTCCCTCATGGGCTGTGGGTCCTCCATCCATATCTCCTGCCCCGAAACGGCGGACGCGCTGCTCAAGGACGCGGTGAACGAGACCGTTCCCCTCGCCGCCCTCCTTGAGGAATTCCGCCGCTTCACCGCGGGGCAGCCCTCCGCGCTCTTCGCCAGAATGTATCAGCTCAGCGAGACGAGCGGGCTGGTCATCGACCAGAACATCTATCTCTATCACTGCGACGTCTGCCCCGTGTGGGTGGAGGCGGAAGAGGCCCGCTGGGCATACATGGGCAGCAAAAAATATCTGGGCGACTCCTGGTGGTTCGGCGACGACGAAATTTTGAAGGACGTCCGGGAAATGAACGTCGTCGCCTTTTTGGAAAAGTACAAAGGTTGCTGAACGGCTTGGGGACAGCCCCGTCCGAAAAAAAGCGCACGGCCCGTGGCGGAGAGGAACCGGCGGGCGGCCGGCTCCGCGCTTTTTGCAGGCATTCCGCCCTGCCTGCGGCGCTTCGTCTGCGGGAAGAAGGGCCGCGTGGGGCGGGTAGTGTTTCAATGAACAGGAAAAAAGCTCCGGGCAATGCTCGGTGGTCGTAAAACAGTAATATGTGAATTTCTTGGAACAGGCATGATTTCGGTCATGCCTGTTTCGCTTTTATAAGTTCATCCACGGGAATATAGCCAACAAGGTCATATTCGATATGTACCCTCTGTTTGCGTTTACCGCTGGACTTGTCCGGTGCCTCCACATAAACCGCCTTTACAAGCTCTCTGAGAGCATATGGCGTAAGTTCTGTGATGTCGGTGTATCTGCGTGCCCGCTGAATAAACTGTTCAAGGTCTTCTATCTGTCGTTCCTGTACTTCAATCTCTTTTTGCAGATTTACGATTTCAACTTTGAGCTGCGCCTGCTCATCCTCGTAGGTCTTGCTCATCATGGCAAAGCGATCATCGTTCAGCTTGCCCTTGGCGTTGTCCTCGTAGATTTTGATAAACAGGCGGTCAAGCTCCCCTATACGCTTTTCTGCCTGTGCCAGACGCTTCTTATATACCCTTATGGTTTCCTCGCTTTGCAGACGGAGTTTTTGCTCCATTTCCACCCTGAAATGTGCTTCATATCGGGTCACATACGAGATAACCTCTTTCATGTGATTCCAGACCAAATCCTCCAAAACTACGGCACGAATGTAGTGCCCGCTGCACTTGTCCTTGTTGGCTCGATGAGTGGAACAGGTGAAAAAGTCCTGTCGCTTTTCAAAGTATTTGGTGGTGGAATAGTAGAGCTTCTGCTTGCAATCAGCACAGAACACCAATCCCGAAAACGGACTGCTCTTGCCTGTTGCCGTTCGCCTGTGTCGCTGCTGACGAATTTCCTGCACCTTGTCAAAGACTTCCTGCTCGATAATGGCAGGATGGGTGTTGTAGAAAATCACTCGATTTTCTTCGGGATTTTCCCGCTGCTTTTTGTCCCAAATGGAATTGGTGTAGGTCTTGAAATTGACCGTTGCGCCAATGTACTCTTTTCGTTCAAGAATATTGACAATGGTGCTTTCGTGCCAACGGTAAGGGTTCTCCGGCTCGGTGTGCGGTGTTTTCACGCCTTGCTTGTTTTTGTATGCGGTAGGTGTGAGTATCTTGTCCTTTTCAAGCTGGTCTGCAATTTGGCTCGGTCCACGCCCATTCATGCAGAGCGTGAAAATCTTCTTGACCACCTGTGCAGCTTCCTCGTCAATAATCCATTCCTTTGGATTTTCGGGATTTTTCATGTAGCCATATGGCACATGGACGGTCAATCTTTCACCACGCTCACCCTTTGCTTTTTGCACCGCACGAATCTTTCGGCTTGTATCTTTGGCGAAAAATTCGTTGAACCAGTTTTTAATACCGGCAATGTCACTGTCGGTGCTGTTGGGGTTGATGCTGTCAAAGTGGTCGTTGATGGCGATGTAGCGGACATCGTTCTGAGGGAAAGTGTAGTTGATATACAGTCCCGTCAAAGCGGAGTTTCGCCCAAGCCTTGATAGGTCTTTCGTAATGACCACACCCACATGACCGGCTTCAATTTCATCAAGCATTTTCTGAAAACCAGGACGATCATAGGTCACACCGCTGTAGCCGTCATCAATGAAAAATGTCGGGTGGGGAAAGCGATGATCTCGTGCGTATTGAAGCAACATGGCCTTTTGATTTTGGATAGAATTTGACAAATCCTCTTTGCCGTTTTTCTTCTCATCCTTGGTGTCCTCTACGGACAATCTGCAATAAAGTGCTGTGATTTTGTCGGTTGCCCTTAACATTTTGTTATTCTCCTTTGGTTGGGCAACTGTCTGTACAGGATTGGAATGGTTGTTTATATCAAGAGAGGTGTCGCTATTCATTCGCTATCCTCCGTGATATCAGATTCATCATCGGCAGCGTTCTGCTCCATAATACGTTTGAGCTTTTTATCAAGAGTTTCCGTGCCCTCGTAGCTGCCTGTAACTGTGTATTCTGCGCCGCCGATTTCATCCACGATTGTCACTTCAGGCAACCAAAAGGCAGACGGATTTTTTACAACGATGTTACCGTTTTCATCAAACTTGATGTCACGCTTTGGTGCATCATCGGGGCGAGGCTCGACCTTGGCATACGGGTCGGGATTGGAGAAGTAGTATTCGGAAACTTCCTCGTCATACTCTCCACTCGTAATCTGTTCCTCAAGAATCATATCGTCTATTTCTTCAGGAGTAAGTTCACAAGTTTCTTCCTCTTTTCGTTTCTCATCCATCCGGTCGAACCTCCCTTGTTTCAACTTCCGATAAAATCAAAATCTCCCTTTTTTCTAAGATACTGTTCACATTCATAGAGATGTTCAAACTCGTGAACATATACTGGACTGCTTAAGTAAAACGACTTTGCCAAAACCGAACAATACGGCAAATCGGGAGATTTTTGTTTTCCGCTTGTTGGAAAAACATAATTGAATCCCATTTCAGATGCTTTTTGTGATGCACAAGAAAAATAGCGTATACCAATCAGTTGGTTATACTCATCTTCTATGCCTGGTTGAGAACCAATTTCACATCTAACCCATTGCATTAATAGTTGAGGGATAATATATTCTGCTGCAAAGGGATCTTTCTTACTAACTCTTATATATGAGCAAGCTGCAATTAAGGGGTACCAAAGCAAGTATGCTGCACGAACACTTGAATTTTCTAACAATGAATTATTGATTCTTCTCTCATGTCTTTCGTTGTAACGTTCGATGTTTAAAAAATCTTGTGGTTTAACGCCCAACTCAATAACTTGAATGTTTGTATTAGAATATTCTACTGTCCGTTCAAGTTTGAAGATAGATGCCAGAGCAAAATCTTGATGAGGGTTAAGGTGTATTTCTTCACAGCATAAGTCGAGAGAAGTTCCTAAATACAGACTTGGATATCCAGCAATACTATACCTGCATGTAGAAACTTTAGAGCGAAGATTATACGGCGTATGAAACACACGTTCTCTTCCATAAGGTCTATTGTCACTGACAGAAGTAACACGAAACAGTTTTAAGCTATCATCGTTGTTTCGATAATTCCCCCTATCCTCAAATTGTTCAGTAACACTTTTTTGATATATTCTTAGGGGCCTGTCCATAAATATGTTCATGGATCTTTCAAAAGAACTGTATGCTTTGGACGGAAATCCGTTTAAGTAATGACTAACAGCTTTAGATAAAAGACCACAAGCTCTTTTCACTACTTTGGTATCAACACGGATGTCATGTCCATCATCGGGCAAGAGGTCTAATTTCTTAATGTAGTAATCAAACAAGCCATTTAAGGTGTGCAGAAAATCATAACCATCCCAGCGAATTGGTAAAAATAATTTTTTATCTTCAAAAAGATTTTTAAATTCAGAATTTGATATGTCCAGGATCATAAAATCGCTCCTTATTTGTTTGGCAAAAATATAAACTCATAGTTGAAAAATAGCACTTGCCATCTTGGAAAACTCTCAAATAGAGAACCGCAGCAGGTGTAGCTGCACACTGCGATGTTTTACAAAATATAGCGTTGCCGATTTAGTGGAAAATGAAAATCTTCAATTTGCTTACAAAAGGTCAAAACAAACTTTGCAAGCAGTGCACGTGTGTACACACATCGTGCGTTTTGCAAATTTCAGCGAAACTGATTTTTGCAAAAGCTTGTTGGGAAGCATCCCAAACCCTTTGACGATTTTTTCAAAATCGGCTACGCTCCTGCGGAGCTGATATCACTTCAGATGGGAGAGAGAAAGCAGAATTTTTTTAATGCCTTCGTAAATTTCTTCCTGATTCTTTTTGATTTCTTCGATATCAGCTTCGTAGATGTTACCTGTTGTGTTGAGCTGTTTGGCAATCTGGTTTTCACTGTTGGATATTCGTTTCATTTTGGAAGTCAGCTCACGGAGTTCAGGCATATCCAAATTCACAACATACCCATCGATTACCATTTTTCGAATATAGGCACTCATGTTGTCTGTTCCCATTTGTGCCATTTTCTGTTTTATCAGGTCAAGTTCTTTTTCATCTACAAAAAACTTGACTTGTATCGGGCGTTGCCGGATTGGTGGATTTCGTTTAATTGTCATAATCTTCCTCGGTAGAATTTGATGCCTTGTAATCTACATCTATGAAAGCTTCATCTTTTATAGAGTTAATAAATGAGTTTTCTTCAGATGTTGATTTATGATTTGGATTTGAAAGCATTGTATCTTGAAGAGCAGCTTTCAATCTATAGCAACATGGCTTGAAAGAAAAGAAAGTTATCCCTCCACCAACGATTCCACCAACAACAGGGATCGCTTTTTTGAAGAAACCTGCAAATATAGATTTAGTCATTTTTATACCAAACCATTTCGCAATCTCTTTGACTAACGGATAGAATGTTCCTTTAGTCAGAGCAGCGTTGAGAAGTTTCTTTTCTACACCAACAGCAAGTGCTTTTGCCATTCCTTTGATTGCGTTATTGGCACCTGCGACACCGTTCATTACGCCAAGACATAAAATAAGTTGATTGATAGTTTGGCTATCAAGTCGGATTCCTTCCTCGTCTGAATCCACCTCTGGAAAACCATATAGATATAACAGCTTTTGGGTGGCACGGAGCGTATATCCATAATACTGAACAATATCAGCGGGTATAGTTGCCGCCATCGCCCACCCACCTGGAGCCCCAAGTGCAGCAGATATTCCGGAAACACAGTTTCGTTCGTAATTGATTACTTCATCTGCGATATTGTCAATCTCATCAGAAGATATTCCAGCTTGTGCTGGTGTAGTTGCAATCGCTTTATCGATGACTGCTTGAGGATGATTCTTATATAATTCTTTTTGCAAAAAGTTAGCTCTTGTAACATGAACACCAGGGGTTTTGAACGCCAATGTTATGATATCTTCGATGTCAATTTCGCCATTACCATTTTGATCTAATGCCTTAATTATTGAATCTTTTGCCTTGATAATAAGATTTGTATCTTCCACACAGAAACCTCCTCACACAACAGTGTGTACACACACCATTATATAAGACAGTATTGAATTTTTCAAGATTGCTTTCCAAGTTCAGCAGAGTAAAGCATAACTTTTCATGAACACATTCTTGCCAAAACAAGAGCTGCCCCGCTGAATGGCAGGGCAGCTCTTGTTCGTCACCAAAAATCAATCAAGGTTTTGGTATTCCGTAACTGTTTTGAGGTAGACAGCAGGATCGCCGTTAAGTATTAAATCAGCATATGCAGCAGGGTCATTATAGATCAGATAGTCGAGTTCCGACTGTTGATACATATTGTTCACCACCTCATTTTCCACAGCGATAGTGTCGATAGAAACCATGCTGCCGTCTGAAAAGCAAAGCTCTACACAAGCAGTATCAAGATTAAATTCACAAGATAACAAGCGTTTCATGGTAAATACCTCTGTAATTCTAATATTTTGTTGCAAAAAAGAACGATGCCGGTCATGCGACTCGACATCGTTCTTTTCGTTGTTGTTTCCAACCCTGTCAGACAGATGCCGTAAAATAGTAATTTTTTAGAATTACTGTCTTACGAGCACCCATCTAATGCCCGGAGCTTTTTCTTCATCACAGTCCTGCGGGCCGCCTCACTTTGTGAGCTTGCGGCCCATGAACCGGGGATTGACGTACAGCACATAGACGCAGGCGGCGGCGATCATCAGCACAGCCCCCGCGAGATCCAGCCCGAAACGAACGGTCAAAAAGGCGGCGCAAAGCTGCGCGCAGCAATAGCCCAGCTCGATGCGCGTGTTTCTTCTGCGCCGGGCCATGTCCGCTTCCCAGCGGTGGTTGGAAGCCATCCATACCGAGCTGCACAGAAGCAGCACGAGGGAGACCGCCAGCTCTCCCCGGTAGAGCGCTTCGTTTTCCAAACCGGGCTGCTGAAGCTGCCACATCACCGAGGTGCTGTTGAACAGAAACGCCACCTGCGCGGTGATGGCCATTTTTATCAGATTGGCCCGGAGGATGAGGTTGGGCTTTTTGGGGGCCGGGGAGTTTTGCGCGCCTGTCTCTCCCCCGTCGTTTTTGCCCGCGCCCACAAGTTCCGCCAGACTTGTTTCAAACACCTCCGCCAGCCGGACGAGGTTTTCTGCGGTCGGCTCCGACTGGCCCGTTTCCCATTTTGACACAGCCTGCCGGCTCACGCCGATCTGCTCCGCCACATATCCCTGGGACAGTTTCAGTTTCTCCCGCCTGTCTTTGACGCGTTCACCCAAAGTCACTGCCATCACCTCCGTGTGGTCTTTATTGTAGCGGAAAATCCCTTTGAAGTCGACCAACTGTATGTCAACCGGCGGTTGCGGCAGCGCTTTTTCCTTCTGGAAAGGGAAAGCCGGCGCGCCGTCCATGCTCCTTTTTCACAGCATCTTCTTGCGGGCGATGAGCCGTTCGAATTCTTTTTCCAGTTCCTCTTTGTCCGTCCGGCGGTCCGCGACGGACAGCCGCGCGATGACCTCTGCCAACCGCAGTTCCAGAAGGGCTTTCTCCGTTTCCTTTTCCTGCCGGGGCTTTCTCTGCTCTTTCTCCCAGGCGGTGAGGTTTCCTTCAAAGGGAAGGAGCTTTCTGTCCGCGATGCGCAGGGTTCGGGTGGCGCATCCATCGGAAAACGCGCGGTCATGGGAAACAAACAGGACCGTTCCCTCATAGTCCTCCAGCATTTTTTGCAGGGCCTCGACGGCGGGCATGTCCAGGAAGTTTGTCGGCTCGTCCAGCAGGAGCAGATTCGCCGGCGAGCCGAACAGCTTTGCAAAGGCCAGTTTCACCCGTTCCCCGCCGCTCAGGTCCCCCGCTTTTTTGAACACATCCTCCCTGCGGATCAAAAGCCGCGCCAGTATGCCCCGCATGGTGTTTTCGCTCTGGACCGACGTCTCCATGACGTTTTCCAGAACCGTTTTGTTCAGGTCCAGGGTCTCCAGCCCCTGCCGGAAAAACCCGACCTTTGCCTTGGGGACCAATCGGATGCCCGGCGCGCCGGACCAGATCAGTTCCATGAGGGTGGTTTTTCCTGCCCCGTTTGGCCCCACCAGGGCGGTTTTGCTCCCTCTTGGCAGAGAGAAGGCGGCGTCTTCAAAGATAAGGTCCTTCCCATAGCCGAACGTGATGTGTTCTCCCACAGCGACCTGCCGGTTGGCGGGCGGGTCCGTCAGCGAAAAATCTATCCGCACCGGGGCCGTTTCCTGCGGCTTTTCCTTTGCCTCCAGCTGCTCCAGGCGGGTGAGGATCGTTTTTCGGGCGCTCTCCAGCTTCTCCGCCCGCTCGGCTGCCTCCCGTTTGTGAAGGCGGGCCTCCGAATTCCCCATCCGCCGGGGTGCTTTTCGGACACTTTTGCCGGCCTGGCTCCGGCGGCAGGCCGCCTTCTCCAATCGCGCTTTTTCCGCCTGATATTGCCTGTACTCAAATTCCTGCCGCCCGGCGGCCTGCTCTCTTTGTTTTTGGAAGGCAGTGAAGCCGCCCGAATAAAAATGGAGCTGCCCGTCCTTTATCTCGATGATGCCGGTGCACAGACGGTCCAGAACAGCCCGGTCATGGCTGACGAGCAGCAGGGTCGGGCACTGTTCCAGCATCCGGCAGCAGAGCTCCACCCCGTCAGCATCCAGATTGGCGGTGGGTTCATCGGCAAAGGTCAAAACAGCATTTTTGCCCATGGCCGCCAGACTCAGGCGGGTCATCTCTCCGCCGCTCAAGCGTTCGCGGCACAGCTTTCCCGAAAGGCCAAACTCACTGCATTTTTGCGGGTCCGCCCGTTCCGCCCGTTGCCGGAACTGCCTGAAATAGCTCACCGGCGCCTTGCGGGTCACGCTCCCCTCCTCCGGGGCCAGTTCCCCGGACAAGATGTTCAAAAGCGTGGTCTTGCCCGCCCCGTTGGTCCCGACGATGCCGATGCGGTCCCCTTCGTACACGGTCAGCTTTTCAAACTCCAGTATCTTCCGTTCACCAAACGAATGAACTATATGGTTTGCAGACAACAAAATTTTCGACATAAGAGCACCTCCCTGCCCTTGCAGAAGGTGCCGGATGGGCGCGTCTGGGCGCAAAAAGGCCCGGAAATACACGTCGCCGCATAGTTCCAGGCTGTTCCCAAAAATGGAAAGGCCCGGCAGTATCCGCCCGATCCCAGCACAAACAAAGGGGCTAAACCCCACTGCGAAAAAACATGTTTGTGTGAAGTTTTCAGCGAATGCGCATTCCTGCCATACCTTTCCCTTTCTTCTTTTTTTCATTTCGAGCATAACACAGCCGCCGGCTTTTGGCAAGCATTTTTGCGCTGGGCGGGCCGGAGCGTGTTCTTCCGACGGCAAGCCGGCCCGGCCAACGGTCCGCTGCACCGGGAGCACTGCCCTGCCTGAACTTCCGTTTTGCCTTTTGAAGCTCCTGTTTTGCAGACTTGCGCTCGGCCAAATCTTCCAAGCACAAATCCGGAGCCGCCCGCCATAGTCCGTATCTTTTCTTTTCCCTGCCCCGGAACAAAGGGAAAGCCGGCAGACGCAAAAGCGTCTGCCGGCTTTCTGGTGACCCGTCCGGGAATCGAACCCGGGTTACCGCCGTGAAAGGGCGATGTCTTGACCGCTTGAC